>Ga0102924_1000600_pt1 | contig 44420 bp, 40 predicted proteins | sample PaiPotPPM11metaG_FD_80116 | JGI IMG/M metagenome (GOLD analysis project Ga0102924, IMG submission 80116) | Iron sulfur acid spring bacterial and archeal communities from Banff, Canada, to study Microbial Dark Matter (Phase II) - Paint Pots PPM... ...
GGACGTGTGGCGCGGACAATGGTTGGATGCGCCTTTCGGCGCTCCGCCTCCCCTCGTTTGGGAGGCCGTTCGTGAAAAGCTTTGGCAAAACTCGGGCGCAAACAAAAACGCGCCGCGAGAACGATTTGCTTTTTCACCTCTCCCCGCACGCGGGGAGAGGTCGAGCGAAGCGAGGGTGAGGGGGCCTCGCCGCGATTCTGAGCGTTGCGGGTCGAGCGGCGGCGTTGCGGACAGTCGCACTAACCTCAGCCCAGCGGCGAGGCCCCCTCATCCCGACCTTCTCCCCGCGTGCGGGGAGAAGGAGTAGCGGGCGGCGCGCTCCGCGCTTCTTGCAAGGCGCGTGCCGGCTTCGCGCGGGCAGAAAGGTGCTACTGCACCTTCAGCCCCATCAGACTGGCGATGAGGTTGCGCTGGATCTGCGAGGTGCCGGCGGCAATGGTTGCCGCACGCGAGTCGCGGAAATGGCGCTCCATGTCGAACTCGGCGGAGTAACCGAAGCCGCCGAGCACCTGCATGCCCTGGCTTGCAATCTTCACGTAGGTCTCCGACGTGAACAGCTTCGCCATGGTGATTTCGCGCAGTGCGTCCTGGCCGGTCGAAACCATCCAGGCGGCGCGCCACATCAGCGTGCGCGCGGCCTCGACCTCGGTCGCCATGTCGGCGAGCATGTGCGCGATCGCCTGATTGGCGCCGATCGGGCGGCCGAACTGCTTTCTGTCCTTGGCGTATTGCAGGGCGAGATCGACGACGCCTTGCGCGGCGCCGACATTGCCGGCGCACGACGTGGCACGCTCGACCTGCAGGCCCGACATCACCACGTCCCATCCCTTGTTCTCGCCGCCGACCAGACGGTCGGGCGGCACGCGCACATGATCGAACGCCAGTTCGTAGGTGCCGGTGGCGCGGCGGCCGAGCATGTCGAGCTTGCGTAAGCTCAATCCGGGCGTGTCGTTGTCGACCAAAAACAGCGATAGGCCCTGGCGGTAATGCGCCTTGGGGTCGGTCTTCACATAAAGATTGATGACGTTGTTCGGCGCGCCGGCGGTCGATGCCCAGATTTTCTGCCCGTCGATCACCCATTGGTTGCCGTCGCGCACGGCACTCGTGCGCATGGCGCCGATATCGGAGCCGGCATCGGGCTCCGACATCGAAATGGAGAATTTGATCTCGCCGGCAATGAGCTTCGGCAGCCAATAGCGCTTCTGCTCCTCGGACGCCTTGCGAAGGAGATTGAGCCCGCAAAAGATGTTGCCAGTGTAAGCCATCACCAGATCGGCGGAGACGTGCGCGATCTCCTCGGCGACGATGGCCATGTCGAGCAGGCTACCGCCGGCGCCGCCGTATTCTTCGGGGAAGGGCAACGCCAGCAGGCCGGCGTCGACGAAAGCCCGGTACAGGTCTTCCGGATAGGTGCGCTCGCGATCGTGCCGGCGCACGTAGTCGGGCGGCGCGTGTTTTTGCATCAGCTTGCGCACGCTCTCGCGCAGCAGCCGCTGCTCTTCGGTGAAGCTGAAATCCATGAAATGCTCCCCCAAAAAACGCGGCGCGGCGGCGCGGCGCGGCAAACAATTGCTCAGCGCATGCCGTCCGGCTTGATCGCCTGGCGGCCGAGCTGCTGCCAGGCCGCCGGCGCGCCGGCCTTTTTCGCCGCCTCGGCGGACGGCAGTTTCTGGTCCCAGCGCATGGCGATGAAGCGCTGGCCGGTGATGCCGTCGGAATCGTTCGAGCAGAGCCAGAGGAGCGGCGGCACCATCACTCCGGGCGCGATCAGCTTGCCGCGATCGGGCTCCTGTCCCGGCGAGACCATGCGCGTGTCGGCGGCGCCGCCGGGCACCAGCACGTTGGCGGTTACGCCGGTGCCTTCCAGTTCCTGCGCCAGCGCGAGCAGATGCGCTTCGTTGGCCGCCTTCGAGCCGCCATAGGGCTGCATGCCGCCGCGATACATCGTGTCGAGGCTCGTCGTCACGTTGACGATGCGGCCCCAGCGCTGCTTGAGCATCGTCGGCACCGCGGCGCGGCTCATCAGAAAGGCGGCGACGACGTTGACCTCGACGATGCGGCGGAATTCCTCGGGCGCAACTTCCCAGAATTTGCCGGTCAGCTTGACGTCGGACCGCCGGTACAGACTCATGTTGATGCCGGCGTTGTTGACCAGGATGTCGAGGCGGCCGAAGCGCTCGGTCGTCGCGCGCACGATTTTCGGTGCGCTGTCGTCGCGCGTCACGTCGGCGACGATGTCGAGGATGCGGTCGTGCGCGCCGCTTGCTTCGGCGGCGTGCCCGGTTTCATCGAGCGCCTCGGCATCGAGTTCCGTCGCCGCAACGCGCGCACCGGCTTGCAGCAATCCGAGCGTCATCGCCCGGCCGAGGCCGCGCCCCGCCCCGGTGACAATGGCGACCTTGCCGTCGAGCGATCCTGGCATTGTTTGTCCCTTTATCAGCCGATCCGTCAGGGGAGCGGGGTTTTATCACGCCGGAAGAGCCAATCCCATGGGCGCTCAAGCGGCCCCGCCGGATCGTTGGCCGCAGCCGTTGCGCGGGGCGGACCGGCCGCCTATATTTCGGCAGCTTTTCCAGTCATCTCGATGAGTGGCTTCGCCTCAAAAAAGGCGGGCGGAGCGCAGAGGAGATTTACCGATGGCGACCGCCCCCTTGATGCCGAAAGCGACCGCCGTGTGGCTGGTCGACAATACATCCCTGTCGTTCGACCAGATCGCGCAGCTTTGCAACCTGCACCCGCTCGAAGTGAAGGCGATCGCCGACGGCGATGCCGCCCAGGGCATCAAGGGGCTCGACCCGGTGCTCACCGGGCAGTTGACGCGCGAGGAAATCGCCGCCGCCGAAGCCGACCCCAACCACCGGCTGCACATCGCCGAACCGAAAGTGCGTATGCCCGAGGCCAAGCCGAAGAAGGGCCCGCGCTACACGCCGGTGTCGCGCCGCCAGGACCGGCCTAACGCCATCCTCTGGCTCGTTCGCAATCATCCGGAACTCAAGGACAGCCAGATCATGCGGCTCGTCGGCACCACCAAGTCGACCATTCTGGCGATCCGCGAGCGCACCCATTGGAACTCGGCCAACCTGTCCCCGCTCGATCCGGTGACGCTCGGGCTTTGCTCGCAGATCGACCTCGACCTCGAAGTGCAGCGCGCAGCCAAGGAGAAGCCGGCGCCGGTCGAGGAGCAGGGCGCGACGCTGCTCCCCGCCTCGGTCACCACCGCGCCGAAGGAAGAGCCGGAGCCGGAGCCGGAGGCCGAGAAGAAGCCGGCCGACGAGCTTAACGTCGAGGCCGTGTTCGCCAAGCTCAAGCAGCTCGGCGGCAAGAGCGAGTAAGGCTTCCAATCACCTCTCCCCGCTGTGCGGGGAGAGGGAGTTGTTTCAATCCCTGCCCCGGTGGAAATCTGGCAGCGGCGGCGGGCCCCAGACGTTGGTGTTGCCGCCCTGCCAGGTCTTCGGCCGTTGCGGCGTGTCCTGATGCCACGGCCGCGGCTCGAAATAGCCCAGCTCCTCGTCCACCATCTGGTCGAGTTCGCAAAAGAATTCGATGACCTGATCGTCGGGGTTGCGGTGATAGGTGGCGATGTTGTGCCCGGGGCCGTGGCGCAGCGGTCCCCAAATGATCGGGATTTTCCTCTGGCCGAACAGGTCGCAGGAATTCTGCAGGTGGATGAAATCCTTCAGCTCGAACGCCATGTGATGCATCTTGATATTTTTTCCGCGGATGAAATTCACCGTGTGGTGATCGGTGTTGCAGCGCATGAACACGAAGAAGTCGTCGATCCAATCGGAGACCCGGAAACCCAATACCTTCTCGTAAAATTCGGCCGTCTTTTGCGGATCGTCGACCGCGAAGGCGATGTGGCCGAGTTTTAACGGGCCGACGCCGAGATGCTGGAGGTGCTTGCCGAGATAGCTCCATTCCTTGAACAGCGCGATCGTCGTTCCCTTGTTGTCCTTGAACGTGAGCACCGGCCCGATGCCGGGAACCGAATCGTTGCGCAGCTCGCTCTTGATGCCGTCTTTCTCGAGTTCGCGCGCCAGCGCGCCGAAATCGGAATCGGGCGCGACTTCGAACGACAGCGTGGTGCAGCGCTCGGTCTCGCCCTTGTTGAGCTGAATGGCGAGCTGGCCGATCTGAGTGACCAGAAAGGCGCGGTCCTTGTCGCGCTCGGCGAGAACGAGGCCCATGACCTGCGTATAATAGTCGATCATCTTTTGCAGGTCGGGGGTCTCGAACGTGGCGTGTCCGATGCGTCTGGGCTTGATCATGTTATTTCTCCAACCTTCGACGTTGCTCCCGATCCTGGAGGGAATCAATCACCACGCTCGCGCCAACTCAAGAGCGGCGGTCCGTCCAGGTCGGCCAAGCGGTCTTGCCAAGCGGCCTTGCCAATTGGCCGGGATCGCGGTTTTGTCGCCGGCGAGAGTTTCATTCTGCATCAGGGAGTAGACGCACATGGCTTCCGCAAAAGCCGCGGGCTACAAGCTCGCAACCTATCGCTCGAGCGAGGGTCCGCGCGCCGGGATCGTGGTGGGCGAGGAGGTGTTCGACGCCTCCAAGCTCACCGGCAAACCCGCCTACGCGACGGTAATCGGCATCCTCGAAGACTGGAAAACGGCCCAAGGGGTGCTGAAGAAGGCCGCGGCCGGCGCCGCGAAGAGCCGGGCCAAGCGGCAGCCGCTGGCGAAGACGAAGCTCCTCGCGCCGGTGCGCTTTCCCTCCGCGATCTATTGCGCCGGCGCCAATTATGCCGATCACGCCGCCGAAATGGCGAAGCGCGAAGGCAATCCGCCGCAGCCCGATCCGCACACGCTCGGGCTGAAGGCGTGGCATTTTCTCAAGGCCTCGCGCGCGCTCGCCGATCCGGGCGCGACGGTGAAAATTTCAGGCTACGCGAAGAGCATGGACTGGGAGGTTGAACTCGCCGCAATCATCGGCCGGGTGGCGCAGGATGTGCCGCAGGACAAGGCGCTCAATTACGTCGCCGGCTATACCGTGGCCAACGACCTCTCGGCGCGCGACCGCGGCCGCCGCGCCAATGTTCCCGACGCCTCGCCGTTCAAGTGGGACTGGACCAAGCACAAGACCTTCGAAGGCTCATGCCCGCTCGGGCCTTGGGTCGTGCCGGCCAGCGACATCGGCGATCCGCAAAAGCTCGGGCTGAAATTGTGGGTCAACGGTGTGCTCAAGCAGGATTCCAATACGTCCGGCATGATTTTCACGCTCGCCGAGCAGATCGAGCAATTGTCCGCCGGAATGACGCTTTATCCAGGCGACCTCATCCTCACCGGCACGCCGGCCGGCGTCGGCGCTGGCCGCGGCGAATTCCTGAAAGCGGGCGACGTAGTGAAGCTCTGGGTCGAGAAGATCGGCGAGATCGAGAATCGGATGGCATAGAGGTACATCGCCCCCGCACTTTTGGAGAACGCGCGGTCCCGGTCGCCGCTGCATTTGTTGTGGCGTCTTGGGCGCCATTAGCGTATATATGCCCATGCCAGCAGGGCTGATTACAGTCGCGGAAACTCCGCTCTTCGTGCGCCAGGCAGAAAAGGTCTGGAGCGACGCGGCACGCCAGGAGTTTGTGAGTTATATCGCGGGTAATCCCGTAGGCGGTGACGTGATCCCCGATACTGGCGGCGTGCGAAAGATACGTTGCAGCAGGGAAGGGGCGGGCAAGCGCGGCGGAGCGCGAGTGATCTATTTCTACGCCAATCCTAGCCGGCCGCTCTACCTGCTGATGGTCTACGCGAAGGCGCGGAAGGAAGATTTGTCTGCCGACGAAAAGCGCGCTCTGCGGAATCTGGCGGCGGCCCTCAAGGGTCGGACACCAGCCAAATAGGTGGCGCCGAAAGCAACGACTTGGATGAGGACCATGAGCAAGTTCGGAAAAGAATTGATCGAAAGCATGAAGCAAGCGTCCGCGCATGCCCAGGGCCGAAAACTGCCCGGGATGCGTGTGACGACCATCAAAGTCCCCAACGTGAAGGCGATCCGGACCGCGCTACGTATGTCGCAGCACCGATTTGCGGTGGTGTACCGAATTCCCCTCGCGACGCTGAAAAATTGGGAGCAGGGAAGGCGATACCCCGACGCGCCCGCTGCCGCTTACCTGCGAGCCATTCAACGCCGACCCAAGGAAGTGATGGAGGCAGTTGCCAGCTAAGGTGGCGTTGGCCTGCGGCGCCACCGGTCGATCAAGACCGCACGGATAGGCGCCCCGCCGTGTCCCGCGGTCGGCATGGCTGGATACCCAGGCATGCCGCTTCCGCTGGGCTTGCACTTGGCCGAACACATTTCGCTTGTCCAGATTCAGAATGGGACTAGAAATTTGGGGTTCCGAACTGCGGTCGCGCAGCGCCGCGGTTTGTGGTAGATGAATGACTTGCAGGGTCGGTGCCGAGTCTGGGCGCCTGAAATCCCGCAACCGGCAGTACCGAAAGGAATAAAATCAACCCGACGAGGGTGAAACGCGAGGGCAGTAGCGCAGATGGCCGAGAAGTTCGTTTCCAAGCTTGCGGAATTCAAGGATGGCGACCGCAGGATCGTTTTCGTCGGCGACAACGAGATCGGCGTATTCCGGCACGAAGGCGAGTTTTACGCGTACAGCAATTTTTGCCTGCACCAGGGCGGCCCGGCCTGCGAAGGGCTCACCATCGCCAAGGTCGAGGAGCGGTTGCGCCCGGACAAGACTTCGATGGGCCTGTTCTTCTCCGAAGACGAGATGCACTTCGTCTGCCCGTGGCACGGCATGGAATACGACATGAAAACCGGCGAGTGCGTCGCCGACCGCAAGATGAAGCTGAAAAAGTACAAGACAGTGCAAAAGGGAGAAGACCTTTATGTCGTCGCCTAAGCGCGCGGCCAAGGCCGTAGCCAAGGCTTCTCCGGCGAAGTCTGCGACGAAAACCGCACGGCGCTCTGTTGTGGCGCGGCCGTCGGCAAAGCCGAAAGTCGAGGTTGTGGACGGCGCCTCCGCCGAGGCTAAGCGGCTTGCCGCCGTGCTCGAGCGCGGCATCGTCGACGGCAAGCTCGACATGGTGACGGCCGAAGCACTGCAAAAGCTGTTCGCCGCGGCTTGCCGCGTCTATACGGCGCGCGTCGAGGCCGGCGAGCCGATCATGCCGGTGCCGAAAAATTCCATTTCCGCCACCGACGTCATGGTCACGGCGAGCGGATTGTTACGAGCCGCCGATCTCGCGGTTTTCGAGCTCGGCATGTGGCAAAGCTGGACGGGGCGGTACAGCATGATCCCGAAAAGTGGGAACCGGTTTCCCGCCTTCGCGAAGCCCGCTTCGGCGGGCGAAGGAAGGTCGGATAAGATCATGCTCAAACGAACGTTCGCGTAGACAGGTAGACAGATAGGAACGCCAGGAGAAACGCTATGGATCTCATCGCTGATCGCGGTCGCCGCGTGACGGTCGAGGAACTCAATACCAGCCGGCTGCTGGCGCACGCGCGCAAGCAGGCCCACCAGCGCAACCTCGACGACATCGTCATCGTCGACGTCGACGCCCACCATTACGAGAACGAGAATTACAGCGAATTCCTGCCCTACATGGAAAACGACGTGTTGCGGCAGCTCACCATGTCGGGGTTGAAGAAGAACCGCGGCGCCTTTACGCCGACCCAGGTCGGCTACCAGGACATGGGCGGCCGCGTCACGCGCTATCCGATGCGCTCGACCGAGAAGACCGAGGGCGGCGGCGCGCTGCGCGACGTGCAGCTCGGCTACCGCTGGATGGACGCGATGAGCGTCGATTATTCCTGCCTGTTCCCCACCGGCATGCTCAATATCGGCCTGCATCCGCAGAAGGAAATGGAGGTCGAGTTGTGCTGGGCCTATAACCGCTGGCTCACCGAAAAAGTGCTGCCCGAGGCCGACGGCCGCTTCTACTCGATGCTCTGCCTGCCGTTCGGCGATCCCGAGGCGTCGCTGCGCCAAGTCGAGACGTTCGGCGATAGGAAGCACGTCGGCGGTTTCATGGTCACCACCGTGCGCTCGCACATGGCGGTCTACGACAACGCCTACATGAAGCTCTACCGGGCGATGGAGGAGCGCGGCCCCGTTCTGTCGTTCCATTCCGGCCCGAACTGGGGCGAGCCGATCTACAAGAGCTGCAACCGCTTCATGGCCGCGCATGCCCTCGGCTTCTCCTGGTACAACGTGCTGCATTGCACGAACTGGGTGGTCAACGGCATGGGCGAGCGCTTTCCGAAGCTGCCGGTGATCTGGATCGAATCCGGCATCGCCTGGGTGCCGTTCCTGATGCAGCGGCTCGATCACGAATACATGCTGCGCCCGTCGGAAGCGCCGCTCCTGAAAAAGAAGCCTTCGGACTACATGCGCGACATGTACTACTCGTCGCAGCCGATGGAAATCCAGGATTACGGCGCGATGGAATGCACCTTCCGCATGATGAATGCCGAGACCCAATTGCTCTACGCCTCCGACTATCCGCATTGGGATTTCGACCTGCCGTCGACGGTCTGGGATCTGCCATTCCTGTCGGAGAAGGCAAAGCACAACATTCTCGGCGGCACCGCGGCGCGGCTGTTCAAGCTGCCGCCGCGCAACGAGAAGCAGAAGGAAAACCTCAAGCGCTTCGGCAACCTCGCGGCCGTCGCGGCCTGATCTTGCCGGCCCGAACGGCTTCTGAAATTCCGATGCCCGGCCTCTTTGCCGGGCATCTTATTCATCCGTTCCCGCTTCGCGGGGGCGGATGGAGCAGCATCGCCGCACGCTCAATGTTTCTGCGCCGCGAGTTTGGAATCGCCACATCCCGTGTTCACGATGCCGCGGAGGCAATCACGATGCCACGGAGGCAATAACGGCTCGACATCCCATTTCAGTGCAGACGCTGAAGTCGCTGTTCGATGCCTTCAACGCGCATGTTCTCGATCGGATCATGACCTTCTTTTCCGGCGACTGCATTCTGGAAATGCCGCGCGGTCCCAATCCATGGGGCACGCGTTATGCCGGCGCCGCCGCCGTGAAGGAGGGCCTGCGCTCGCGATTTGCCGGAATTCCCGATGTTCGCTACGCCGACGACACGCATCTCGTTTCCGGCGATGCGGGCATCTCGCAATGGACCTTGCGTGGGACTTCGGCCAAGGGAAAGCGCGTAGAGGTGCGCGGCTGCGATTTTTTCACCTTTCGCGACGGGAAGATCGTGAAGAAGGATTCGTACTGGAAGATCAGAGAAGCATGAACGCCGGCACGCAGCTGAATGCGGCCGGCGTGTCGTCCAAGATGGTGACCACGGCGATATCCACCGCAAGGATGGCAAAGCGCAGGTTGCGTGGACGCGTTGGCATTGACGCGACTCATTGGCGGGCGCCATGGCGCCAGGTGAACGCGCGCTTTGAGGCGAATGCGGCGGCAAAGCGGCAGAGCCCCGCAAGCGCTCGCCTAATCTAGCAATATTTCCTCGCACTTTCAAAGAGTTACGATATCTTGTGCGTCGCACCAAAATGCTGGCCTTTTGCGCCCCGGCACGGTAAGCAAACCGTTCCCGGCCAGAACAAAATGAGGGACGACTCAGCATGAAGTTATTGATAGCCGCATGCCTTCTCGTGGGGCTCTCCGCCACGGCCGCCAACGCGGTCGATCTCGCCGAACTGGCGCCGTGCCGTCCGGCTGCCGCCAGGTTCTGCGATCGCTCCGGCGGCATAACCTGGAACAATCTGCTGCGCTGCGGCGCGACGCTCGCCGCCCACAGCTGGCGGATCAGTAGCCGCTGCCGCGCGGTGCTGCGCAAGTACGGCCAGCTGTAGAGCGGCGCGGCCGCGAACGGACTGCGGGCCTGCGGCGATACTTCTCCGCGTGGGATTTCGAACCTCGGTGCGATGCGCCGGGGTTCGTCATTTCGGCGGGCATGACTTGCGCTATGATGCTTGGATTAAAACAGGGGAGGGGCCGCCATGAGCGAGGATTTGCACGAAGTCTATGCCATTCGCTACGGCCATCATAAACGCCGCTCGCCGGCGAATTTTCTCGACGGCGACCCGCACGACGTGCTGCAGCCGCTCGATTTTTACGTTTGGGCGATCGTCGGACCGTCCGGTGCGATCGTCGTCGACACCGGCTTCGACGAAGCGATGGGGCAAAAACGCCAGCGCGAGACGATCAAGCCGGTGCGCGATGGATTGATGGCGCTCGGTATCGCGCCGGAATCGGTGAAGACCGTCATCGTCAGCCACCTGCATTACGACCATTGCGGCAATTACGATTTGTTCCCGCAGGCCCGCTATCACCTGCAGGATCGCGAGATGGCCTATGCCACCGGGCGCTGCATGTGCCATCAGGCGTTGCGGCTGCCGTTCGAAGTCGATGATGTCATCGCCATGGTGCGCAAGGTCTTTACGGGTCGCGCCGCGTTTCACGACGGCGAAGACGAGATCGTGCCGGGCGTGACCGTGCACCATATCGGCGGCCATTCGAAGGGCTTGCAGTCGGTGCGGGTGAAGACCAAGCGCGGCTATGTCGTGCTCGCTGCCGACGCCTCGCATCTTTATGCCCACATGGACGGCGGACGGGTCTTTCCGCTCACCTACAATGTCGAAGAGGTGGTCGAGGGCTACCGGACGCTGAATAAGCTCGCGACCTCGCCTCGCCATGTCGTCCCTGGGCACGACCCGCTGGTGCTCGCGCGCTATCCCGCCGCCAAGCCCGGCCTCGAAGGCTGGGTGGCGCGGCTCGATGCCGAGCCGAAGGAATAGCGACGATTGGACCGAGCGCAGCCGCTTCGGACGGCAGCCGTTCCCTGGTAGAAGCGGAAGACCGATGAAAGCAGGTTTGCGGTCGCTTCGGAGGAACGCCATGCGACGCCGGAGATTCTTAAGCTTGGCAACGGCCGCCGCCGCTGCTCCCGTTCTTCCGGGGCTGGCATCCGCGTTCGACTATCCGACGCGGCCGGTTCGCATATTTGAAGGATTTGGCGGCGGCGGCACGCCCGACCTGGTTTCGCGTCTGATCGGGCAGTGGTTGACGCAGCGCCTGGGCCAACCCTTCATTGTCGAGAACAAGACCGGCGCCGCCGGCAATATTGCGACCGAGACCGTGGTCAAGGCGCCGCCGGACGGCTACACGCTCCTCACCTGCCTTTCGGCGAACGCAATCAACGTGTCGCTTTACCGCAATCTGGATTTCAATTTCCTGCGCGACACCATGCCGGTCGCCGGATTGGTGCGGCTGCCGATGGTGTTGCTGGTCAACCCGTCGTTCCCCGCCAAGACCTTTCCGCAATTCATCGCCTACGCCAAGGCCAATCCGGGCAAGGTCAACCTGGCCTCGCCGGGTATCGGAACACCGATGCAGGTGGCCGGCGAGCTCATCAATCTGATGGCCGGCGTCAACATGGTCGATGTGCCCTATCGCGGCCCAGCGGGAGCGTTTACCGATTTGCTGGCCGGACGGGTTCAGGCATTCATCATCACCGTGCCGGCGGCCATCGGCTTTATCAGAACCGGCAAGCTGCGCGCATTGGCGGTGACTGGCGCGGCACGTGCGGACGTGCTGCCGGACATTCCGACCGTGGGCGAATATCTGCACGGCTTCGAGGCGACCGCCTGGGATGGAACCTGTGCGCCGAAGGGTACGCCTGCGCCGATCGTCGAAACGCTCAATGCCGCCATCAATGCCGGGCTCGCCGATCCGCGGATCAAGGCCAAGATCAAGGGTTTGGGCGGAGAGACCATGCCGATGACCGCTGCACAATTCGGCAAGTTTCTCGCCGAAGAAACTGTCAAATGGGCCAAGGTCGTCAAGTTCTCGGGCGCCAAAGCAAATTGAGAAGTCGATCGACCCCGCGCGCTGTTGGCGGAGTTTGAGAGGAGGAGCCGATGAATCCAGCGCGTCGACAATTTTTGCGCCTGGCAACGGGTGTCGCAGCGCTGTCAGCCTTGCCGCGAATGGCGGCGGCGCAGACCTATCCGACGCGGCCGGTGCGCATCGTCGTCCCATATCCCGCCGGCATCGCGCCCGACATCGTCACCCGACTGGTCGCGCAAACGCTCTCGCAGCGGCTCAAGCAGCAATTCATCGTCGACGATCAGCCGGGCGGCGCCAGCAATATCGGCACCGAGCTTGTCGTGCGCGCTCCGGCCGACGGCTATACGCTGCTGACGGTGACGATGAGCAACACCATCAACGTCTCGCTCTACGACAAGCTCGATTTCAATCTGCTCCGCGACATTGCGCCGGTCGCGGGACTCGTGCGCTTGCCGCTGGTCTTGGTAGTCAATCCATCGCTGCCGGCCAAGACGCTTCCCGAGTTCATCGCTTACGCGAAGGCCAATCCCGGCAAGATCAATTATGCATCGGTCGGCAGCGGCAGCGCGACCAACGTAGCGGGCGAGCTGTTCAAGGCCGCGGCCGGCGTCAACCTGATCAACGTGCCCTATAGCGGCAACTACTTGCCCGATCTGCTCAGCGGGCAGGTGCAGGCCGCGTTCAGTCCGATCGCCCAAGCGGTCGGATTCATCCGAGCCGGCAAATTGCGGGCGCTGGCGGTGACGACGGCGACGCCGTCGGCTGCACTGCCGGGAATTCCGACGGTGGCGCAATTCGTGCCGGGCTATGAGGCCGACGTCTGGGATGGTGTGGGCGCGCCTGCTCACACGCCGCCGGAAATCATCGAAACGCTCAACAAGGAAATCAACGCGGTCCTTGCCGATCCGGCAATCAAGATGCGCTTCGCCCAACTCGGTGCTCAACCGATGCCGATGAGTTCTGCTGAATTCGGGAAATTCGTTGCCGCCGAAGTCAAGAAATGGGGCAAGGTCGTCCAGTCCGCAGGTATCAAGCCGGAATGAGCCGGCCCGTTGTTGTCGGCACTTGCAGGGAGCAGTCCATGAAAACCCACCGCCGCCAATTTCTGCAACTGGCAACAGGCGCCGCCGCGCTGCCGGCGCTCTCGCGCGTGGCGCGGGCGCAATCCTACCCGACGCGACCGGTACGCCTGATCGTGTCCGTTCCGGCCGGCGGCTCGCCCGACATCATCGGCCGCCTGATCGGTCAGTGGCTTTCGGAGCGTCTCGGCCAGCCCTTCGTGGTGGAGAACAAGCCGGGCGCCAGCGCCAATATCGGCACCGAATTGGTGGTGAAAGCGCCGCCTGACGGCGGCACGCTGCTCTTGGCCATGTCGGCGAACGCGATCAACCCGGCGCTTTACCATCACCTGAACTTCAACTTCATCCGCGACACCGTGCCGGTGGCGAGCATCGCCCGCATCCCGCTGGTCATGGACGTGAATCTGTCGATTCCGGCGAAGACGGTTCCCGAGTTCATCGCCTATGCGAAGGCCAATCCGGGCAAGATCAATCTGGCGTCGGCCGGCAGCGGCACGCCGCTCTACGTGGCCGGCGAGCTGTTCAAGATGATGGCCGGCGTCAAGATGACCGACGTTCTTTATCAGGGCGAGGCGGCGGCCATGCCCGATCTGCTGAGCGGCCAGGTGCAAGCGCTGTTCGGAGTGATGCCGGCGTCGCTTGGCTATATCCGCTCCGGCAAGCTGCGGGCGCTGGCGGTGACCACGGCGACGCGCCAGCAGGTTTTGCCCGACGTGCCGGCCATGGCCGAATTTCTGCCGGGCTACGAAGCGAGCGGCTGGTACGGCATCGTTGCGCCCAAGGGCACGCCGCCGGAAATCGTCGATACGCTCAACAAACAGGTGAACGCCGCTCTCGCCGATCCCAAGATGAGAAAACGCTTTACCGACCTCGGCTGTGATGTATTCACCGGCTCGCCCGCCGACTTCGAAAAGTTCATTGAAAACGAGACTGCGAAGTGGGCCAAGGTGATCAAATTCGCGGGCATCAAGACCGATTGATCTTGATCCGCGGCGCCGGTGCACAGGCGATGGCGATAAAATCCCGCTGTGGTTCTATTTGCCAACCATGCGTTTATTCAATATCTGCTTCAGCCGCTGCGGCGTGACCGGCAATTGCGTGACCGCGCCGGGAATGCCGATGGCGTCGTCGATCGCGGAGGCGATCGCGGCGCCCACTCCGGTGATGCCGCTTTCGCCGGCGCCCTTGATGCCGAGCGGGTTGCGCGGCGTCGGGAAATCCTCGCGCAACAGCACGTCGGGCGCGGGCGTCTCGTGCACGGCAGGGAGAAGGTAATCGGCGAAGGTGACGGCGAGCGGGTCGCCGCGCTCGTTGTAGATGAACTCCTCGGACAGCGCGCCGCCCAGCCCCTGGGCGTAGCCGCCGACGATTTGCGCCTCGACCAAAGCCGGATTGATCGCGCGGCCGATATCGTAGGCGATGAAATAGCGCTCGACGGTAACGCCGCCGGTTTCTTCATCGACGCGCACGACGGCGACGTGGCTGCCATAAGGGTAGACTTGATGCTCGACCTTGAACCAGCCTTCGGCTGAGAGACCGGGGTCGCGCCCGCCGAGCGTCTTCGTGTCCGGCGCCAGGTACTGCGCGATTTTTCCCAGGCCGATCGACGCGCCGCCGCCGCGATCCTTGCGCACGACTTCGCCGTCCATGATGTCGAGCGCGTCGGGCGTCGCTTGCAACAACTCGGCGGCGACTTCCAACGCCTTCCTGCGCAAGTTCATCGCCGCAATATGCGTTGCCGAGGCGGTCATCACGGTGGCGCGCGAGGCATGCGCGCCGATGCCGTAGGGGATGCGGTCGGTCTGGCCGTGGATCACGCGGCAGCTTTTGTAATCGACGCCGAGCGCATCGGCGGCGACCTGCGCCATAACGGTCTCAAAGCCCTGGCCGAGCGAGGCGCCGCCGGTGATCACTTCGACCATGCCGGACGTATCGACGGAAATTTTCACGCCATCGGCCGGCCCGAGTCCGCTTTTTTCGATGAACATCGCCAGGCCGATGCCGACCAACTCGCCGGCCTCTTTGCGCCTTTTCACCTCGGCGTTGAGTTTTTGCCAATCGATGCTGGCGAATTGCTTGTCGAGCAGCCCGATATAGTCGCCGGTATCCATGTAGATGTGCTCGCCCAAAGCTTCGAGCGGGCGCTCGTAGGGCAGTTCCGCCGCACCGATCGTGTTGCGCCGGCGCACCTCGATGCGGTCGAGGCCGAGCTTGGCCGCGATCGCGTCGACCAGCCGCTCGCGCACGAAGGTCGTCTCGTAACGGCCGGGCGCGCGGTAGGTCGCGGCCGGCGTCTTGTTGGTGAGGCGGAAATGGCCGATCGCGCGATAGGCCGGCACGCGATACGGTCCCGGCAGGATGCCCGCCGTCATGTGCACCACGCGCGTGGCGTGGGTGCGGATGTAGGCGCCCTGATCGTGGAAATAGACGTCGTCGATGGCGAGGATGACGCCCGCCTCGTCGACCGCGCCGCGGATTTTGTGCAATTGCTGGCGCGAATGATTGGCGGCGATCAAATGCTCGCGCCGGTCCTCGATCCACTTCACAGGCCGGTTGAATTTTCTGGCGGCGACGCAGACCAGAACATCCTCGGGATATAGTTCGCCGCGGATGCCGAAGCCGCCGCCGACATGCGATTCGTGAACGTGGACCGCGCTCGGCGGAATCCTGAGCATGCGCGAGAGCAGTTCCTGATTGCGGTGCGGCACCTTGGCGGCGCCATGCAATTCGAGAATGCCGCGCGAGGCATCGTAGCGGCCGATGGCGCCGCGCGTCTCCAGCGGCACGCCGGAGTGCCGGCCGATGGAAAGCTCAAGCTCGACCGCGTGCGCCGCCGACCGGAACACGGCGTCGACATCGCCGTAGCCCTGGCGGATCAACGCCGCCTCGCTGCTGTGGCCTGGGGAGAATTCGAACGGCGCCGCCTGCGCATCGAGCATCGGCGGCAATTCCTCGATCTCCATCGCGACGAGATCGGCGGCGTCCTCGGCCACATAAGGGTCGACGGCAAACACGGCGGCGACCGGCTCGCCCACATAGCGCACCGTGCCGTTCGTCAGGATCGGCTGGCGATAGGGATCGAGCGCCGGAATACTGCCCTCGCGGAAGTCGATCGGCGGCACGTCGGCAGTGTCGGCCGCGGTCCACACCGCGAACACGCCCGGCAGCGCGCGCGCCGCGGTCGCGTCGATCGACACGATGCGGCCATGCGCATGGGCGGAGCGCGCGATGCGCATGTGCAGCTGGTGCGGAAAATTAATATCGCCGGCAAACTCGCCGCGCCCGGCAACGAGCGGCGGATCCTCCAGCCGCTCGACCGATTGGCCGATCCACGGTTTTTTTGTTTGTTTTGTTTCGGTGTCCATTGCGCAGCTATCAACCATTATTGTCGTGCCCGCGCAGGCGGGGCATCGAGTAATCACCGATGGCGAATTCGCGTAACAACAGAGGTCGACGTTTACTGGATCGTCCGCCTATGCGGACGATGACATTGAAAATGGCGCGGTTCGTCATCCCGCCGCCGCGCGTTCCAGCGCCCGGCGCGTCACCGCGAGGACAAGATCGCGGCGGAAGTCCGCGGTGTTGACGATGTCCTCTAGCGGATCGACGGCGGCGGTGGCCGCCGCAGCCGCGGCGCGAAAAGCTTTGTCGCCGGGTGCAGCGCCTGCGAGCGCGCGCTCGGCCTCGGCGATGCGCCGCGGATTGGGCTCGACGCCCCCGATGGCGACGCGCGGCTCGACGATTTTTCCGCCTGCGACGCGGTAGGCAGCGAGCGCCGCGGCCAGCGCGAAATCGCCGGCGCGGCGGTTGAACTCATAAAAACCGCAGCGCGTATCGGCGGCCAGCATCGGCAGCCGCGCCTCGACGAGGAGTTCGTCGTCGCGCAACGCCGTCGTCATGATGCCCTTGAAGAAATCGCGCGCGGCGATGACGCGCTCGCCGCGCGCGCTTTTGGCCAAAATCTCGCCGTCGAGCGCCGCCATGACCAGCGCCCATTCGGAGGCGGGATCGGCATGCGCTAAGCTTCCGCAAAACGTGCCGCGATTGCGGATCGGGTAATGGGCGATATGGTGTACCACGTCGGCAAGGAGCTTTCCGAGCGGTCCCTCGCATACCGGGCGGTGGAACGCGGCATGGCGCACGCAGGCGCCGATGACGAGTTTTCCGTCCGCCACCACTAGCCGACTGAGCGCCTCCACGCCATTGATGTCCACGAGGTGCGCGGGCTTGGCGAGCCGGAACGCCATGGTCGGCACCAGGCTCTGGCCGCCGGCCAGCACGCGTCCGTCCTGCGGGGCGACCTCGGCGAGCAGCGCCACGGCCTCATCGACTGTTTTCGGCGCGTGGTAGCGGAACGCCGCAGGCTTCATCGGCTGGTATCAACTTTGGGATTGACGTATGTTTTTGAACTGATGCACGGTTTTCGGCACAGAGTCAAAAGACCGCAACAAAGGGTAGTGGTACAGTTTGAAATTCAGCCCGCTCGCATCCTGCGCCGACCAGTGGCATACTGCCACGATGACAGCAAAGCGCCTTCCCCGCCCCCGCGATCCCGTGCAGCTCGGCAAGCTGATCGGCGATATCCTCACAGGCCAAGTCGAGGACCGGGCACCGGAACGCCCCGCAAATCCCGCCAAGGATCAGGCCGCCGTCGCGCTGGGCCGCAAAGGCGGTTTGAAGGGCGGTCGCGCCCGCGCCGACGCCCTTACCCCCGAGCAACGCAAGAAGATCGCTCAAAATGCCGCGAAAAAGCGTTGGAATAGCCCAAAAAGCAAAGGGTAACACGGCAGTATTCGTTGCCGTTTTATTCTAAAAGAATCTGCGCTTACTAACGCCGAGCCGCTTGCAATCGATTAATCATTGCGTTAGGTACGCGGCAACTCAATGTGATGGGTGCCGTGATGGATAGCTATGAACAGTGGACGCGAAGCGAAATTGCCCGTTTGCGTGCGGAAGCGCTAAAAGCATCTGCGGATGCCGATGCTTTACAACGGTCATTCGATAGATGGCTTGAGTCGCAAGGGCGGCCAAGTGAGCCGCGCGAACATCATGTAAAAACAGCAGAAAATCAAAGCCTTAACGGTCACTCCCAACGCCGACCCAAGAAGCCCGCTTATGGCGACAAAAACAATACCGCTCTCGCGAAAATCAAGGCGGCCTCGCCAAGCGGCGGTCTGACGACAAATGAGCTCTACTCGATATTCGCCGAGATTTACGGGCCAAAATACAAGCGGAACAGCTTAAGGGCACTCCTTTGGCACCAAAAGGGACTCGGGAATATCGAAAATCGCGGAGGCCGCTACGTAATTGCCGGCAAAGAACCGGGCACATGAAAAAGCCGGGGATGAAGTTTCCCCGGCTTATCCGTTCCGGCGGTTGGTGACCGCTAACCGAGCCCTGGTAGGACAGGGCGCAGACTTGGAGGTGTTCAATGCGGTATTTCGACCGCACGATAATACCGTAGCTCGCCCGCCGGTCGCGTCCTAGGGGGTAACCGCCCCTTGGGCGCGGCCCGCTGGCGCATGTCCCTAGCACCATTCCCCTCAAAAGGGAATCCCCCTTAAACTGTAATTTTATGCTTGACCGTTCGGGCATGATATGGCAGTATCATGCCCATGAACAAGCTCACCCCACAGAAGCGCGCCCAAGCCCTCCAGATGATGGCCGAAGGCGTATCCTTGCGCGCCATCACGCGGTTGACCGGCGTTAGCCGGACCACGCTGATTAAGCTCTTGGAGGATGCCGGGCAGGCATTCTCAGAGTATCAAGATCGCGTGCTCATGAACCTGCCCTGCAAACGGCTACAGGTCGATGAGGCGTGGGCATTTTGCTACGCGAAGCAAAAGAATGTGCCGACTGCGAAAGCGGCTCCCAAAGGCGCGGGCGACATTTGGACGTGGGTCGGGCTCGATGCCCAAAGCAAGCTCGCCGTGTCATGGTACGTTGGCGGTCGCGATATCGAAGCGGCGATGATCTTCATGGACGATCTTGCCAAGCGGCTTGCAAACCGCGTGCAGTTAACCAGCGATGGTCACAAAGCCTATTTGGAAGCGGTCGAAGGCGCGTTCGGTGGCGATATCGACTACGCCATGTTGGTCAAAGTGTACGGGCCAGCGCCGGAAGGCCAGCGGCGCTATAGCCCTGCGGAGTGCGTTGGCGCCGTCAAGCATCGGATCGAAGGCGACCCCGATCCTAAGCACGTTTCGACCAGCTATGCCGAGCGGCAAAATCTGAATATCAGAATGGGCAACCGTCGCATGACGCGGCTCACGAATGCCTTTTCAAAAAAGGCCGCGAACCATGCGCACATGATGGCAATCTACTTCATGCACTACAATTTCGTTCGCATCCATCAAACCTTGAAGATCACCCCCGCGATGGCGGCTGGCGTTACTCCCAAGCTTTGGGAGATGGCCGACATGGTGAAGGTGCTAGAGGATTGGGAGGCGACGCAATAATCAAACTGTACCACTACCCAACAAAGCAATCCGGCATGAAACCCCCGCCCTTTTCCTATCACGATCCGCACACGGTCGCCGATGCGGTCGGCCTCCTCGGCAGCCTCGACAACGCCAAGTTGCTCGCCGGCGGGCAATCGCTCATGCCCATGCTCAACATGCGCTACGTGCTCCCGGACCACGTTATCGACCTCAATCGGGTCGACGGCTTGAACTACATCGACGCGCGCGACGGCGTGCTTGAGATCGGCGCCATGACGCGGCAGCGCGACATCGAATTCTCCGATGTCGTGCGCGAGCGCTGTCCGCTCATGCACGAGGCGATCCGCCAGGTCGGCCACCGGCAGACGCGCAACCGCGGCACGCTCGGCGGCTCGCTCTGCCATCTCGATCCGGCGGCCGAGCTGGTCTCGATCGCCGCGGCGCTCGACGCCAAGGTGACGGCGACCGGCAAGAAAGGAACGCGCAGCATCGATTTTTCCGCCTTTCCGGTGGCCTATATGACGCCGGCGCTGGAACCCGACGAGATTCTCACCGGTGCGAGCTTCCCCTGCTGGCCGGCCGGGCACGGCTACGCCTTCGTCGAGTTTTCCCGCCGGCACGGCGATTTCGCCATCGTTTCGGCGGCGGTCCTCATCGAGGAAGATAACAACGGCAAGGTGACGCGCGCCTCGGTGACGCTCGGCGGCATGGGGCCGGCGCCGGTGCGGGCGAGCGAGGTCGAGCGGGCGCTCATCGGCGAGGCGATCGAAGAGAAGAGGATGCGTGAAATCTGCGAAACGTTGCGCAAGCTCGATGCCATCGACGACATCCATGCACCCACGTCCTACCGCCAGCAGCTGGCGACGGTGCTGCCGCGCCGCGCGCTCATCAAGGCGCACGAACGCATCGCAGAACGGGTACGGCCATGAGCGAAACGCGAAAAATCGCCGTCACCGTGAACGGCACCCGCTACGAGGAGACGGTGCCGGTGCGCGTGACGCTTGCCGACTTTTTGCGCCACCAGATCGGGCTGACCGGCACGCATCTCGGCTGCGAGCATGGCGTCTGCGGCGCCTGCACGATTCTGCTCGACGGCCGCTCGGCGCGCTCCTGCCTGATGCTCGCGGTGCAGGCCGACGGCCACGACATCCTGACCGTCGAAGGCATCGCGCCGAACGCCGAGACGCTGCATCCGCTGCAGGAGGCGTTCCGCGACAATCACGGCCTGCAATGCGGTTTCTGCACGCCGGGAATTTTGACGACGCTGATCGAGTTGCTGCGCGACAATCCGGACCCGACCGAGGAAGAAGTGCGCATCGGCATATCCGGCAATCTGTGCCGCTGCACCGGCTATCAGAACATCGTCATCGCCGCGCTCGATGCGGCGAAACGCTTGCGCTCAGAGGACGGACGACAGACGACAGACGACGGACGACAGATGAAGAACACCAACGGCAGAGCGTCGAAGTGATGTCGGCATTCGTCCTCCGTCGTCTGTCGTCCGTCGTCTGATGATGCGCTTCGACGACATCGGCAACCGGCTCAAGGCTTTCCGCCTCGGCTCCGGGCTGTCGGCGGAAGAGATCGCGCAAAAACTCGGGATTTCGCGCACCGCGCTCTACCGGTTCGAGAAGGGCGAAGTCGCCAAGATCGAAACGTTGGAGAATCTGGCCGAGCTTCTGCAAGTCTCGGTGCCGACGCTGCTCGGCGTCGGCGTCGAATACATTGCCTCGGCGGTGAGCTATTTCGAGCGCATGCGGCAGATCGAGGAAACCGCCGAGCACATCGTCGTGCTCGCCGGCCCGATTTCCTACGTGCTCGCTTCCGACGCCTTCGATTCCGCGCTCGGCGACGTGTTGCGCGAATCGGTGCCGGACGGCATCGGCGCGCGCGCTCTCGCCCAGATCGACGAGCTGATGGTCGTCCTGCGCCAGCGCAAGGAATGCAATCGGCGGCGCCAGCCGGCGATCGTCAATCTCATTTCGGCCTCCGAAATGGAGCGCTTTCTGCGCAACGGCCTGGTCGGGCGGCTCGATCTGCCGGAAAAACTGCGCCGCGAGCGCCGGGCGCTGGCGCACGCCGAAGCCGAGCATTTCACCGCGCTCATGGAGAACGAACCGATCGGCGTGCAGATCGGCATCGTGCTCGACACGCTGCCGCACACCAGCTTTCAGATTTTCCGCCAGCCCGACCGGCAGATCCTGGCGCTAAGCCCGTTCCGCCTCGGCGAAGAGCCCAATATCCGCGTCGGCGTCGCCATGATTACTTCGGCGCCCGAAGCGCTGGCGCTGCACGAGAAGATGGCGCGAGATTTATGGGCAAGCGCGCTCAAGGGGCCCGCCGCCGTGCGCTTCATGCGCGCGATGATGGAGAAAATAGCGAGCACGTAGCCTCGTCTTTGCGGCTGGCTTACACGTTCAGCCGGTGCATTTGCCCCGCCGGATAGCGTGTGCCGGCGGCGGCGCCGGGCGGCACGATGCGATCGATTTCTTCAAGATCGTCCGGGTTGAGCGCGATGTCGGCGGCGCGCACATTCTCCTCGAGGTGCTTGCGCGATTTCGCGCCGGGTATCGGCACGATGAAGGCGCCGAAACGCGCGCCTTGGGCCATCGGCCAGGCGATGGCGAGTTGCGCCAGCGTGGCGTTATTCTTGCGCGCGACGGCCTCAAGTGCCGAGCGTAACTTCATATTTTCCCCGACATTTTCGCTGTGGAAGCGCGGCTGCCGGGCGCGGATGTCGCCGGGGCTCATCTCTTCCAGCTTCGGTACCTGTGCGCTCAGCATGCCGCGTCCGACCACGCCATAGGCCATGAGCGCCATGCCGAGCTGCTTGCAGGCCGCGATTTGACCTTGCTGCTCCGCGTCGCGCGAGAACAACGAATATTCCATCTGCAGCGAGGCGAGCGGATGCACGGCACTGCCGCGCTTGAGCGACTCGGCCGAGCACTCGGAGAGCGAAATGAACCGGGTCTTGCCGTCCTTGACCAACTCGGCCATCGCGCCGACGCTTTCCTCGACCGGAATGTTCGGATCGACGCGCGACATGCAGAACACATCGAGCCTCTCGATGCCCAGATTTTTCAAGCTGTCTTCGCAAGTTTGCCGCAAATAGCGCGGATCGCCGCCGCCGCGCACGCCGTCGGGGTTGCCGTCGCGCGGGCTGCCGCTCTTCGAATGGATGACCACCTCGTGCCTGCGGCCGCGGATTGCTTCGCCGATGAGGCGGTGATTGTGACCTTTGCCGTAGCTGGCCGAAGTGTCGAGAAAGTTGATGCCGAGTTCGAGCGCGCGGCGAATCGTGGCGATTGACTCGGCGTCGTCGGCCGGCCCATAGACGCCCGACATGCCGTAGCAGCCAAGACCGACGATCGACACCATCAGATCGGTATTGCCGAATTTGCGCCGTTGCATGAAAACCTGCCCTGTTTGCCGGCACACTATCAGATGCAGCGCTAAGTTGGAGGCCGGTTTAGGGGGAGGCGGCGTAGTGCCGCGCATCCCCCGGTGAGGCTCCCCGAAAGCCCGGTTACCGGGACGGATATCCGCCATGAATTTCGAGTTCACCGAAGAGCAGAAGCTGTTCGCCGAGCAGGTGCGCCGTTTCGCGCACGAGCGGCTCGCCGGCGGCGCGCTCAAGCGCGCTCACGATCCGGGCTTTCCGTTCGACGTGGCCCAGCTCATGGCGAAACAGGGCCTCATGGGCATCACGTTGCCGCAAGATGACGGCGGCCAGGGCGGCACGCTGATGGACGCCGTGATCGCCATCGAGCAGATCGCCGCCGAGTGCCCGCGCAGCGCCGACGTGGCGCAGTTCGGCAATTTCGGCCCGATCCGCACCTTCGCCGAATACGGCACGCCGGCGCAGAAGCAGCGTTGGCTCGCTGATCTGCTCTCCGGGCGCATGGTCATGAGTCTGGGCATGACCGAGCCCGACGCCGGATCGGCCGTTACCGATCTGAAAACGAGCGCGCGGCAGGAAGGGTCCGATTACGTAATCGACGGCGGCAAGGTATTTTCCACATTCAGCGCGGAGGCGCAGATTTTTCTCATCTATCTGCGTTTCGGCCCCGGCCTCGGCGGCATCGGTTCGGTGCTGGTCGAGCGCGGTTCGCCGGGCTTTGCCGTCGGCAAACCGTCCGCCTTCATGAGCGGCGAGGAATGGTGCGAACTGCATTTCTCCGAGTGCCGCATTCCGGCCGAAAATGTTCTGCTTGGACCCGGCGGCTTCCAGAAGCAGATGGCCGGGTTCAACGTCGAGCGGCTCGGCAACACCGCGCGCTCGCTCGCCTACGGCCGCTACGCGTTCAACGCCGCGCGCGACTATGCGGCAACGCGCGAGCAGTTCGGACGGCCGCTGTGCGAATTCCAGGGCTTGCAGTGGAAGTTCGCCGACATGGCGGTCAAGCTGGAAAGCGCGCAGTTTTTGCTCTATCGCGCCGCGACCAACGCGGATCGCGGCATGCCGTCGGCCTACGAGACCGCAATCGCCAAGGCGGCCTGCAATCAGACGGGTTTCGAGGTTGCGAGCGAGGCGGTGCAAATCATGGGCGCGCTCGGCTATAGCCGCGAGACGCTGGTCGAATATTGCATGCGGCGCACGCGCGGCTGGATGATCGCCGGCGGCTCGATCGAAATGTTGAAGAACCGCATCGCCGAGCACGTGTTCGACCGTCGTTTCGACCAGCGCAAACGGCAGCCGGCGGCCGAGTAATCACCCCCGCCTGCGGGTAAAAGCGTAAAGCAGCCAGCCGACCAAAGCCGCGCCGCAAGCGAGCGCGGCGACGTCGACGAGGCGGCTCGCCGCAAGCACGGAGACCAGCGCGAGCACTGCAACGCAGACATTGACGGCGAACACGCGCGTAACGATTTCGGTCACGGAAAAACCGCGGTCGGTGGCGCGTTGGTAATAATGCGTGCGATGCGCCTGCCAGACACGCTCGCCGCTCGATAGCCGGCGAATGAGCGTGAGCGTCGCGTCGGCGAGATAATAAAGCGGCAGCAGAATAGCCGCCGCGAGGTGGCCGGTGCCGGCGAGAAGGACCAGGAGCCAGCCGACGAGAAGGCCGATCGGCAGACTGCCGACATCGCCGAGAAAAAGCCTGGCGGCCGGCCGGTTGAAATAGGCAAACCCGAGCATGGCGCCGCCGAGCGCCAGTGCAACGGCAATGCCGTCGCGCGAAAGCGCTCCCAGACAGCCAAGCGCCACCAGCGCGGCACTGATCGGCACGATTTCGGCCACCGTCATCCAGTCGATGCCGTCCATGAAGTTGACGAGATTGACGAACCATAAGGCGCCGACGAACAGCACAAGGCGTTCGATCCACCACGGCAAGGACGGCACCACGCGCAGCTCGTTCGGCAGCGCATAGATCACCGCGGCGACCGCAAGCGCCTGGAGGACGATCCGCGGCGCGACGCCGAGTGGATGGACGTCGTCGGCGGCGCCGACGCAAGCCATCACGACGACGGCTGCGCAAACCGTCACCAGCGGCGCTGTGATCGCGGCGCCGAGACTGAATAGGCCGAAGGCGGTCGCCGCGATGGTCGCGGCAATCACCGCGATGCCGCCGCCTTGCGGCGTTGGGTTGCTATGCGAGGAACGGGCATTCGGCCTTGCCAGCGCGTAACGCTGCAGGAGGGGATGCAAGATGACGATCAGGGCGACACAGATGAACGCGGAAAGCGCCGCAATCGCCCCACCGCGGACCGCCCAGATGGCTGTGGTCGTCTCGCTCATCGATTCATCGTCGCTCGCCGTTGGCGCCGGCTTGTTCTAGCGGATCGCATGCGACGCGTCGCAATGCAAATCGCGAAACCGCAGTGAATCGCCGTAGTCTCAATGGCTTACAGGCGGCGGCGGGTTTGGCGAATTTCGCCGGGGGCAAGAACGCCGGCGATATTGCGTTTTGTTCTCATGCGAGCCGGTCTATATGGTAGCGCCATGAGGGGATTTTTCGGCAATCCGCGCCGCGTTTTGATCGTCATCCACGATCTGGTCATGACGGCGGCGGCGATTCTTGCCGCGTTTTACTTTCGCTTCGAGGACATTGGGCTTTCGACACGGTTCCATTGGCTGCTGATCATCCTGCCCGGCTATCTGGTCTATGCCGGCGTGGTTTATCGGATTTTCAGCCTCTATGTCGCGAAGTGGCGTTTCACCTCGTTGCCGGATCTGTGGAACATTTTCCGCGCGGTGACCGTGCTGTCGCTGTCGCTTCTTGTGCTCGATTACGTGCTCGTTGCTCCGAATTTTTACGGCACGTTTTTCTTCGGCAAGATTACGATTTTGCTCTACTGGGTGCTGCAAATGTTTTTTCTCGGCGGCCCGCGCATTGCCTACCGCCTGTTCCGGCACGCGCGCACGCAGCACCATGCCAAAGGTCCGGAAGCGATACCGACGCTTGTGGCCGGCCGCGCCGCGGATGCGGAAGTCCTGCTGCGCGCCATCGAGAGCGGCGCCGTCACCAAGATCAGGCCGGTTGGGATTCTGTCGCCTTCGCGCGCCGACCAGGGCCAGGCGCTGCGCGGCGTTCCGGTGCGCGGTTATCTGACGGATCTTGAAAGTATCGTCGCGGCATTGGCGGCCCAGGACATTCAAGTCGCCCGCCTGGTGCTGACGCCGGCGGCTTTGGCGCCGGATGTCCATCCGGAAACCATGCTGATGCTGGCGCGCCGGCTCGGTCTCGCCACGAGCCGGCTGCCGTCGCTCGATGCCGGCGAGGAGGCGTTGCGCTTGGCGCCCGTCGACGTCGAAGACTTGTTGCTGCGCCCAAGCGTGAAGATCGATTACCGGCGGCTGGAGAACTTCGTCAAAGGCAAGACCGTCGTGGTCACCGGCGGCGGCGGCTCGATCGGTTCGGAAATCTGCGATCGTGTCGTGAATTTCCGCGCCGGCCGGCTCTTGATCCTGGAAAATTCGGAATCGGCTCTGCACGCCGTGCTGGAAAAGCTGGCGACCAAATCGGGCTCTACCGCCGTCGAGGGACGCATTGCCGATATCCGCGACCGCGAACGGATTTTCCGCTTGATCGCGGACGCCGAACCGAACCTGGTCTTTCACGCCGCGGCGCTTAAGCACGTACCGCTCGTCGAGCGCGAATGGGAAGAAGGGATCAAAACCAACGTGCTGGGGTCGATAAACGTCGCCGACGCGGCGCTCGCGGCCGGCGCCGAGGCCATGGTGATGATTTCGACCGACAAGGCGATCGAGCCGGTCTCCGTGCTCGGCGCGACCAAGCGGCTCGCCGAAATGTATTGTCAGGCCTTGGACGCCGGCGCCGTGCGCAGCGCCAACGGCGGCAATCCGCCGATCCGCATGATTGCGGTCCGCTTCGGCAACGTGCTCGCCTCAAACGGCTCCGTCGTGCCGAAATTCAAGGCGCAGATCGAAGCCGGCGGCCCGGTGACCGTCACCCATCCCGACATGGTTCGCTACTTTATGACGATACGCGAAGCCTGCGACCTCGTGATCACGGCGGCCAGCCACGCGCTCGGCCCGACGCGCGCGGCGGCCTCCGTCTATGTGCTCAACATGGGCCAGCCCATCAAAATCGTCGATCTCGCCGAACGCATGATCCGTTTGAGCGGGCTGGAGCCGGGACGCGACGTCGACATCGTCTTCACCGGCATCCGGCCCGGCGAACGGCTCAACGAGATCTTGTTCGCGCGCGAAGAGCCGAGCGTGGACATCGGCGTTGCCGGCGTCGTTGCCGCCACTCCGGTCTTTCCGCCGATCGAGGTCGTGCGCGGCTGGGTTGCCAAGCTCCAAGGCGGTCTCGAGCAAAGGGAACGCGGCGCGATCGTCGGCCTGCTGCGCGAGGCGGTGCCGGATTTCCACAGCGAGGCGCAATGACGGCGCCGGCGCAGCGCTATTGGAAGAGCAAACGGGGGCACAGCGGCCCGATGACAAAGGCGGTTCTCGGCATCATCGGCGGCTCGGGCATTTACGATCTGCCCGGCCTGGAAAAAGTCCGCACGAAAAAAATCGCAAGCCCGTGGGGCGCGCCGTCGGCGGCGCTCCGCATCGGCGAGATCGCGAGCTTGCCCGTCGTGTTCCTCTCGCGGCACGACAAGGGGCATCGGCATTCGCCCTCGGACATCAATTACCGCGCCAATATCGACGCGCTCAAACGCGCCGGCGTCACCGACCTGGTCTCGCTGTCGGCGTGCGGCTCGTTCAAGGAAGAGCTGCCGCCCGGCACGTTCGTGCTGATCGATCAGTTCATCGACCGCACGCACAAGCGCGAAAGCTCGTTTTTCGGCAAGGGCTGCGTCGCCCATGTATCGATGGCGCATCCGGTCTCGCCGCGGCTGCGCATTCATCTCGCCGAGGCCGCGATGGCCGAAGGTATCCCGGTGGTGCGCGATGGCGCCTACGTGTGCATCGAAGGTCCGCAATTCTCCAGCCTGTCCGAGAGCCTGACCTACAAGAACCTCGGCTATTCGGTGATCGGCATGACCAACATGCCGGAAGCCAAGCTCGCGCGCGAAGCGGAGATTTGTTACGCCACCGTGGCCATGGTGACCGATTTCGACTGCTGGCACCCCGATCACGACGCCGTCACCGTGCAGGACATCATCAAGGTACTGATCGCCAATGCCGAGAAGGCCGGGCGCCTGGTGGCGCGGCTGGCGCGCGATTTTCCGCGCGAGCACGAGCCGTGCCCGATCGGCTCCGACCGCGCGCTCGACAATGCCTTGATCACGGCGCCGCAAGCGCGCGATCCAAAGCTTCTTAAGAAACTCGACGCGGTGGCCGGCCGGCTTCTGCGCGGTTCCCGGCAGAGGCCGCCGCGCGGCGGCAAAAGACGCCGACGGAAATGACGGTCAATATATCGGCTGCTGCGGGAGCGGCGTGGAAGACCCGACGGCGCCGGTGGTTACGTCGAACGGCACGTATTGCTGCGCGCCGCATTGGTCCGTGCGCACGTCATACCGCGCGTTGACCACCGTATTGTCGTCGATGAAGAACGAATAGAAGCGCTGCCGACCGTGATCGTCGTAGCGGACGCAAGTCAGCCAACTCCATCCAGTCGCGGCATGAACCCAGCGCAGTTCCGAAATTGCAAAGTTGCTATAGCCGGAAAAATCCTTGAATTTTTTCAAAACGTCTGAAATGAGCGCGCCATAGCCGGCCGGCGCGGCCGGTTGCGCCGAATTTTCTGGCGGCACAGCGCTGCAATGACCGAGCACGATCGATGCCCCGAGAAGTGCCGCGGCCTGCAACATGCAACGTTTGGGCAACCTGCCGGCCTGCCGCCTCTTTGTCGCCTTCATCGTCCCATCTTCTCGCATCGCGCGGGGGCGGAAACCGGACAAGTCGCACGCAAGATCGTTTGCACCACGCAGCGACGGCGACGCTCGGCGACGCCGGTCTTGCATCATAGGCGGCAACGTATGTATAGGTGTTAAGATTTCTGCGCTACCCGAGTGGGGCTAAGGGATCGATGCCGATGTGCAGGCGCAAGGAAATCGGTATTTCACGCCAACTCGTGCGGGCCGCGGTCGTGCTCGCCTTGGGATCGCTGACCGCGGCTTGCTTCCAGCCGGTTTACGGGGATCATACGCTTTCGGCAGGCGACTCGGTTCGTGACAAGCTCGCCGCAATCGAGGTTGAAAATATTCCGGCCCCCAACGGTAGACCGGAATCTCGGCTCGCCGTCGAGCTGCGCAACAAACTGATGTACGATTTCGATGGCGGCGCCGCACCAGTCGCGCCGACGCATCGGCTGCAGATCACCGCCCTGAGCTCCGGGATCACGACCGTCATTGTCGACGTTGCGAGCGGCCGGCCGGAGACGCAGGTCTCAGTCGTTAATGTCAGCTTTACGCTTACCGAAATTGCAACTGGGAAAGTCGTCTTGAACTCATCCACCTTTGGACGCGCGTCGTTCGACATTCCCGGTTCCGCGCAGCGGTTCGCCCAGCAGCGTGCCTGGCTCAACGCGGAAGATCGCGCCGTAGGGATGATTGCGGATAGTATAAGAAACCGGCTGGCGTCCTATTTTGTTGCCGGCACCTGACCGGGCGCCGACGCTCCTCATGGCCACATAAGGCTGGGCGACGTGCGCAGCTAAGACTGTCGCGAATGGCGCAGTCGTCCCGCCGTCTTTAACGAGTTCTTGTTCATATTCAAAAACCAATTCTTGTTTATATGCAACGGCCTTTGCCACGGCAAAGCCATCATTTGGGAACAGGACTTGGCGGTAGGGGATTTGGCCGTAGGGGACACAGCCTCGTCGATCGTTTCTGCCGCGCTGGCCCGGTCAATCCGGGCGGCGTCATTGCGTTGTCTTGCTAGGAGCACGATTAGTGGCGGACCTTGCGGGTACCCGTCGGCTTCGGCGGCGGCGGCGGCGACGCTACGGTGCTCTTGCGTTCGCTGCCTCGGCCATCGGCTTTGCTCTGTACTGCCCGTCGGCGTTCGGCCAGGTCGCGCCCGTCGGCTCCCCTAACGAATTGCATTTCCCGGTCCGCACGAAGCCTCCGTCTTCCCCGCCAGTGCCGGCCAATACGCCGATGCTCGTCCAAGCCGACGAGATCAAATACGATTACGCCAACGACACCGTCGCCGCCGTCGGTCATGTGCAAATCTATTACGGCGGATCGACGATCGAGGCGGATCGGGTCATTTACGACCAAAAAAACAAACGCCTGCGCGCCGAGGGAAACGCCAGGCTGACCGAGGCGAACGGCCGGATTACCTACGGACAAGTCATCAATCTGACCGACGATTATCGCGACGGATTTGTCGACTCGCTCCGCCTGGAGGCGCCTGACGACACCCGTTTTGCCGCCACGCGGGCCGATCGTTCGCAAGGCAATTACACGGTGCTGCAAAACGGCGTCTACACCGCCTGCGAGCCCTGCAAGGACAATCCGCAGAAGCCGCCCGAGTGGCAGGTCAAGGCGGCGCGCATCATCCATTCCGACAGCGAGAAGATGATCTATTTCGAAGATGCGACCGTCGATCTATTTGGATTGCCGGTAGCCTATTTCCCGTTCCTGTCGGCGCCCGACACCACGGTCAAACGCAAAAGCGGCTTTCTTTATCCGACGCTCGCGTCTGGCAACGCCTACGGATTTAGTCTTGAGACGCCTTATTACTTCAATCTCGCGCCCGACTACGACCTGACGCTTTATCCGAGATATATGACGCAGCAAGGCTTCATGATGGGGGCTGAATGGAGTCAAAGGCTGATCAACGGTGCATATTCCATCAACGCCGCCGGGATTTTCCAACAGGATCCGGGATACTTCGCTTCTGAATACGGAACCGATACGCCCGCAACGAAAACCTTTCGCGGAACCGTGCTGACCGCGGGCCAATTCGATATTACCAATCAGTGGGTATGGGGCTGGACCGGAGTGCTGGTGACCGACCCCACCTTCATAACAGACTACTCGTTGGGCCGGTTCAACGGATCCAATCTCGATCCCTTCCACACCGGCACCAGCGAGAGCTCGGAAGGAATCTCGCAGCTTTACTTGGTCGGCCGCGGCGACCGCAGCTATTTCGATATCCGCTCGATCTACTATACCGGCTATTCGGAGCTCGACCAGCAAAGCCAGCTCCCGATCGTCGCGCCGGTATTGGACTATTCCAAAACGCTGCCGGAACAGGTGATGGGCGGCGAGTTGAGCTATAAGATCAACCTGACCAGCCTGACGCGCCAGCAGGCAAGCTACGACCCGATCAGCGAGGCCGCCGTTGCCGAAGGCATCTGCGCGAACGGCATGGCCGAAACCGCGGATCCGGCACTCCTCAACAGGTCGAATTGCCTGTTGCGCGGCATCCCGGGAGCTTACACGCGGGGCTCTGCCGAGGTGGACTGGCGGCGGACCGTGGTCACCGGCAACGGCCAGATGTTCACTCCCTTCTTCCAGCTGCGCGGCGATGTCGCCTCTGTCGACGTCGGCAATCAGCCGGGCGTATCGAACTACATCGCTCCGGGTGAACACGAACTTGCTCGCGTCATGCCGGTCGCCGGCCTCGAGTATCGTTACCCCCTCATCGACGTTGAATCGTGGGGCACGCAGACCATCGAGCCGATCGCCCAGCTCATTCTGCGCCCGAACGAAACCGATATCGGCCAATTCCCCAACGAGGACGCGCAAAACCTGAACTTTGACGATACCACTTTGTTCTCGGTGGATAAGTTTTCCGGCTGGGACCGTGTCGAGGGCGGCGGCCGACTGAATGCCGGCGTCCAATACACGGCCCAGTTCAACGAGGCCGGTTCGTTGAATGCGCTGTTCGGACAATCGTATCAACTTTACGGCGTCAATTCGTACAGCGTCGGCGATATCACCAATACCGGCCTCGACAGCGGCCTCAATACCAACATTTCGGATTATGTCGGCCGCATCTCTTATCAGCCGAACTCGACGTATATGTTTCTCGCCCGGGCGCGCGTCAACGAGTCGACATTGGCAATGGAGCGGTTCGAGTTGGAGACACGAGCCAATTTCGATCGCTGGGGCCTGTACTTTCTCTATGGCGACTATGCGGCGCAACCGGCACTCGGATTCCTGACACGACGCGAAGGCTTCCTCACCGGCGCCAGTTACAAACTGACGAGCAACTGGGTCTTGCTGGGGGCTGCGGGCTACGACCTTCATGCACACCAATTCAACGAAACACGACTTGGCCTCGGCTATGTCGACGATTGCCTGATGTTGGCCTTCAATTACGTCACCGGCTATGCGTACAACGGAACGGCGGTTCCCCAGCAGAACACGAGCTTCACTCTGCAGCTGAGCCTGCGTACTTTAGGTCCGGACGTGCTGGCGCAAGCGGGCTCATACTAGTTCCGTTGCACAGTGATTTTGACTCTTTGGGTCAGCTTGTGGACCGTGACGGGCGCCCGTTCTTGCCCAGGCTCAACCAGTCAAAATCACTGTGTCGAGGAACTAGAACGGTTTCCGATCAGATTGAGCGGTCATTGCCGGCCAACGGGTCCGGCCCGAAGTGCCCGGCGCAATGACAGGCTCCGCGAAGCAATCCATGGGATCGGCGCACGGAGCCCTGGATTGCCCCGCTGGGGCTCCTCGCAATGACGGCACTGATGGCGGCACTGATTCGGCTCGATCGGAAACCGCTCTGGGATAGCTGCGGTTATTTGGCGCCGGGTCGGCGTGACTTGGCGTATCGTGCCTCGGCTGCAGCAAGCACGGCTGTTGCGAGTAATGCCGAAGCGAAAGCATAGAAGTAAGGAACGGATCGGCTGAGCGCAAACAGAAATCCCATGATGAGGTTGGAAAGAAACTGTCCGATGCTTCGCGAAACCGACAGAAAGCCCATGCCGCGCGAGAGCGTAGTCGAGCCGACGAGCGAGGAAACCAGTGTCGGCTCGAAGGTTTCCACCGCACCCATACCGAGGCCCAAGATGGCGATAAAGAGATAGAACGCCAGCTCGCTCATGTGCAGGAAGACGCTGAGGCCGATAAGGCCGGAACCGACCGCCGAGGGCAAGTATCCGAGGAGCCACAGCGAACGCAGAGGCGAAAGCCGCCCGGCGCCGAGCACGTATCCGCTTACCGCCGATATTCCGAGATAGACGACGTATGCCAGAACCCCAAGCTCGTAGCCTGATGTTGTGGCGTTGGCGTCCGTTGCCGTGAGAATGGGAAAACCGAGATTATAGGAGCTGAAACCATAGAGCGTCGCGGCGATCAGGAGAAAGACGAGCAGGGAGCGATCGGCGGAGCCAACCGCAGGGGCGGATGCCTGCCGCTCCTGCAACGGCGATTCTTCGGGATAGAGCGTTGTTCGCCGGACGAAGAACAGAATGCCGGTCGAGACGACAAGCGGCACGGTCGCGTAACTGATAATGGCGCCGATGGAGATATGCAGCGCTAGAAACAGCAGCGCAAAGAGCGCCGAAATCATCCCTCCGGCGATGTCGAGCGCGTGCAGGACCCCGAACGCCAATCCGCGATCCTGCGGCGGGGTCACATGCACGAGGAGCGCCCGCCGGGGCGGCGTGCGGAAGTAGCGCGCCCACCAGCCGAGAATGAAAAGAGACGCCGAGAGCCACAGCGCATGCGCGAGCCCACAAAACGCCATGAGCGGGATGAAGGCATTGCCTGCGATGGAGACGTATTTCTTGTCGAGCCGGTCGCCCGCCAACCCTCCGATGTAGGCGAAGAGCGAACCGGCGCCGAAGGCAATTGCCGTGACGATGCCGTACCAATACACGGGCGCGTGGAGTGTAAAAACGATATACAGCGGGAACAGCGCGGCTACTCCTTGATAGCCGAGGTCCGCGAAAAAAGCCGAGAAGCATAGAAGCAGCGCATCGCGCGTCAGGCGCTTTGCGGCAAATAAATCCGTTAGTGCGCTCATGCATTTGTTCCGAGGCGCCAGTCCTGCACATTACCAACGATTGACGAATGTCGCAGCGCGTTCACGTCTTCGCTAGCGAATTCTCTTTTGCGCAACGGAGCCCGACAATGTCCGGCTACTCCGCCGGCTGCACTTCCGCCTGCCGCCGCTTACCGCGGCGGGTTCGCAGCTGCGCAACACCAGTGCACGATGACGTGGGAGGGACATAGGCGTCCGTCCCTGTCAACCGATCGTCGCTTTGCCCGGCCTCCGAGCGGCTCGCACTTCCCTATTCGGCGCTCGATTCCCATATGTGCAGTCCCGGCCGCAAACCCACTTAGCACATTGAGATTCCATGAAGATCATTCCACTCAGCAACGCCTTCCGCGGCGCTCGCGACGCCCCCGAGCCGGAGAGATCCGCACTGCCGGAAGAGGATCAGGCGCTGCTCGATGCCTATTCGCGCGCCGTCATCGACGTGGTCGACCGCATCGGTCCGGCGGTGGTGGCGCTTGCCGTCCGTAGCGGACAATCCTCCTCTCCCGAAGGAAGGCACGGCGCCGGTTCCGGCGTCGTGGTCGCGCCGGACGGGCTTATCCTCACCAACAGCCACGTCGCCGGCGCGGCTGGCGGCGGTGCATCGCGCATCGACGTGACCACTGCCGAGGGCCAGGATTTACGCGCCCGGCTCGTCGGCGACGATCCCGATACCGACCTCGCGCTGCTGCGGGTCGACGAAGCGGTGACGCTGCCGGCGGCGCCGCTCGGCGATTCCAAGCGGCTCAAACGCGGCCAGCTCGTCATCGCCATCGGCAACCCGCTCGGCTTCGAATCCACGGTGACGACGGGCGTCGTTTCCGCGCTCGGCCGCAGCTTGCGCTCGCGCAACGGGCGCCTGATCGACGACGTCATCCAGACCGACGCGGCGCTCAATCCCGGCAATTCGGGCGGCCCGCTGGTCTCGTCTCACGGCGAGGTGGTCGGCATCAACACCGCGGTGATCATGGGCGCGCAGGGCATCTGTTTTGCGGTCGCCGCCAACACGGCGAATTTCGTGCTCGGCGAACTGGTGCGCCACGGCCGCGTGCGCCGCGCCTTTATCGGCATCGCCGCGCAACAGATCGCGCTGCCGCGGCGCCTGCGCCATGCCGCGGGGCTGAACCAGGAGCGCGCGGTGATGGCCGGCACCGTCGAACCCGACAGCGCTGCCGCCCGCGCCGGCTTGCGCTCGGGCGACATCATCGTCCGGCTCGACGGCGCAACCATCACCGGCGCCGACGATCTCGTGCGCGCGCTCACCGGCGACAAAATCGGCCGCAAGGTGGCGCTCGACGTGCTGCGCGGCACAGAGCGGCTCACGCTGTCGCTCTTGCCGCAGGAGCGCAGACGCGCGGTTTAGCGATTAGGCGGCGGCCAGCGCCGAAATGCGGGCCGGGCTACGCAGCGCCGCGGCCGCGCCGAGCAATATCCCGGTCGCCGCCACGGCTGACGGCAGCGCCAAGGTGGAGAGGCCGGTCAGTCCCTGACCGATCGTGCAGCCATAGGCCATGGCGCCGCCGCTTCCCATCAACGCCGCGCCGCCGATCGAGCGCAGCATATGTGTAGCGGAGCCATAGCCTTCCCACTCAAAGCGCCGGGTGACCAGCGCGGTGACGAAGCTGCCGAGCAGCACGCCGGCGACGAGCACCACGCCGAAGCTCAACGTCGATCCGGTCGAGAACATGACATATTGCAGACTGTCGGCGCTCGGCGCGACGAAGGTGAGCGACGCCACCGGCGCCGGATTGAAAGGATCGGCGCCGAGATATCCGGTGGCGAACCAGCCGGCCGGAATCAGGAGCCCGATCGTCACGGCGGCGGCGATTTGTCCGTAGGACCGGCGAAACGGCGCATGCGCCAGCGCAAACACCAACAGGATGCCCCCCACCGCAGCGGCTGCGACGAGTCGGGCGAGCGGATCATCGAGACCGGAGGCGGAAATCAAGGCCGGCAGCGAATTGATCGGCAGCGTGGTCGCCGACCAATGCAGGAAGGCGAGCCGCGCCGGAGCGATCAGGCCCTTCAACGTCATCTGTGCCGTCACTGCAACTGTGGCGACCACGACCAGCGACCGCAGATTGCCGCGTCCGAGCAGCACCAGCGCCCGCGACACGCAGGCATTCGCCGCCACCATGCCGTAACCGAACATCAGCCCGCCAAACAGGATGAGCGCGGCCGAGAACGATGGCTGCAGGTAAATCGATTGGCCGAGGTCGACGAGTTCGGCCGCCGCCAGCGCCTGCGTGCCCGCGATCGCCACCGCGAGCGCGAGCGCAAAGGTGCGGATCATGCGGCCGTCGCCCTTCGTCCACCAATTGCGCAGACCCGTGGTCAGGCAAAAGCCGCTGAGAAGACCGACGGCGCCGAAGACAACGCCGATCAGGGCTCCGGCAATAATAACGATGTTTGGGACGGCCGCCACGGAGACACCTCAAGCCGCGCAGATGCGCAACGGCAGTCTGAAGTGGCGCATCCGGAGCAAATATTCAATGAAAACAACGGCTCGCCGGCACATTAAAAATCTCATGCTGCAAACAAACGAGCCGGCGAAACGGACATGCTAATTCGGCGGCCTCGACCGGAAGACCGTTCCTCTACCTCAAAGGCCTCGCACGCCGTCAAGCCGGCGCTTCACCCTTGAGCATGAGCCGGTAGAGGTAGCGGCGCTCGTTCATGTCGTAGTCGGGATTGGCCTGGTGCATGACGCTACGGTTGTCCCACAGCACCCAGTCGCCGTGGCGCCATTTGTGCCGATACTCGTATTTTTTCTGCGTCGCATGCCGCATCAGCTCGTCGATCAGCGCCAGCGCCTCGTCGTCTTCCATGCCGACGATCGATTCCATGCGCACCGGATTGAGGAACAGCGCCTTGCGGCCGTTCTGCGGATGCGTTCGCACCAGCGGATGCACGCCGGGCGGCGGCAGGTTGCGGCGGCTTTCCTCGCTCAAATAGCCGAGCGGGCGCGGACTGTATTTGCTCAAATAGGCGTGCACCGCCTTGAGACCGTCGATTTTTTGCTTGGTTGCTTGCGGCAGGTCGTCGTAGGCGTCGTGCATGTTGACGTATTGGGTATCGCCGCCGCTCGACGGCAGCTCGACGGCGAACAGCGTCGTCGCCTTGGGCGGACGCGGATGGTTGGAATGGTCGGTGTGAAACGTCTCGCCCGGGATGATGCGCCGGCCGTTCACGAACTCGTCGTTGGAGACGTAGGACACGTCGGGGTGACTGGGAATGTGGTGTTCCTTCTTATCGTGCGGCTGCAGCTCGCCGAACAGCCGCACCGCGGCCTTGAACTCGTCCGGTGAAAAATGCTGATCGCGCATGACCAGCACGTGGTGCTCGAAGAAAGCTTCGTTCAGCGCCGCACCGGTGTCGGCGTCAACCGGCTCCCTAAAATCGAGGCCTGTGACTTCGGCGCCGGTATGCTCGGTCAGCGGCGTGACGGTGAAGGATGTCATGGTTCGTTCCCTCCACGCGATTATTTTGCTGGCGGAACGCTATCGCCGGTCGCCAAGTGGGTCAAGTTGGCAGCGGCGCGGTTTGCCGCCTGCCGCAAGCGCGTTTACAGCATTGGCGGATCGGTTATGGGTTAATCGTTGCAGGGCGTCCGATGCAATCCGCGTTCGAGCTAGGGCTTTATACGTTCGGCGATCTCATGCCGGACACACCGACCGCCAAGGCGATCGGCGCGCAGCAACGGCTTGCGGAAATTCTCGCCGCGGCGCGCCTTGCCGACCAGTCGGGTCTCGACGTGTTCGCCGCCGGCGAGCACCATCGGCTCGATATGGCGATCTCCGCGACGCCGGTCGTGCTGGCGGCGATCGCGGCGACGACGCAACGCATTCGCTTGGCGAGCGCGGTGACCATTTTGAGCACCGCCGACCCGGTCCGGGTTTTCGAGGATTTCGCCACATTGGACCTCATCGCCAACGGACGCGCCGAGCTGATCGCCGGACGCGGCATTTTCACCGAGTCGTTTCCGCTGTTCGGCTACGATCTCGCCGATTACGACGATCTGTTCGCCGAAAAGCTCGATTTGCTTCTTAAGCTCAACACCGCCGAGAGCGTGACTTGGCAAGGCCGTTTTCGCGCTCCGCTGCACGATGCGCCCATTCCGCCGCGACCTGCGCAAAGGCAGCTGCCGATCTGGGTCGGCACCGGCGGCACGCAGAATAGCGTCGCGCGAGCGGGCGCGCTTGGATTGCCGCTGGCGCTCGCCAATATCAGCATCCCGCCGGCGAAGCTGGCGCCGCTCGCCGATCTGTACCGCAGCACGGCACTGCAAGCCGGACACGACGCGGGGCGACTGCAAATCAGCATCGCGACCCACATGCACGTGCAGAAAAATTCGCAAGATGCGCTGAACGCGTTCTATCCTCACTACGCCGATTATTTTTTCACCCACACCCCGTCGCAATACCGCGCGCAGCAGATCACCCGGGCCGATTACGAGGAGCGCGCCGGCACGCACGGCGCGATCTTCGTCGGCAGTCCGCAACAGATTATCGACAAGATCCTCTATGAGCGCGAGTTGTTCGGCCATCAGCGCTTCCTGGCGCAGATCGACATCGGCGGCCTGCCCTACGCAAGCGTCGCGCGGGCGATCGAGCTATTCGCCACCGAGGTGGCGCCGGTCGTTCGCCGCGAGACTGCCGCGTAAGACGGGCATCGGCGAGCAGCCCGCGGCTCCGCGTGCTCACGAACGCTCGCGCTTGCTGGAATCGGAACCGGCGCGGCTTGCTCTACGAATCTTACGGGCCTCGACAAGCGGCGCAATCCGCTGTTTGAGGGCGTCCAAGATATCCAATTTCTCCGCAAAGCTGAGTGCCGCACGGTGCCGACGCCCAGAGGCCTTCTGCGCGAGAATGTCTGAAATGTCCGGGTATTGGGTTTCCCGATTCGTCATGCGGCGTCGCCCTGACGCACACGTGCAGCCGAGTGCACGGCCGCGACGACGTGATGCGGAGCGATCGGAGTTTTATTGAACTCGACCTTGAGCGGCCGCAGCGCATCGGCGATGGCGTTGGCGATGGCAGCCGGCGGCGCGATCGGGCCGCCCTCGCCGACACCCTTGACGCCGAAAGGATTGAGCGGCGACGGCGAATGCTGGTGCATGAGTTGCAGCCGCGGCATCTCACCGGCCGTCGGCAGCATGTATTCCATCAGCGACGTCGCGAGCGGCTGCCCGTCGGCACTGTATCTGATCGCTTCGAGCAGCGCGCCACCGATGCCCTGCACGGCGCCGCCGACGATCTGTCCCTCGACCAGCATCGGGTTGACCGCCACGCCGCAATCGTGCGCGACGGCGTAGTTCTCGATGCGCACGCGCCCGGTTTCGGCGTCGACCTCGACCACGGCAGCATGCACCGCGTAAGACCACGTCACCGTCGGCGGCTCGAAGTAATAAGTCTCTTCGAGCCCGGCATCGACGCCGGCGGGACGGCCGTGATCCCAGCCCGGACGCGCCGCCTGCGCCACTTTGGCGAGCGAGACTTCCACACCCGGCACGCCGACGATGCCGACACGGCCGTTGCGCAGTTCGAGGTCGGCCGCCGCGCATTCCAGAAGATTGGCGGCGATGGAAAAGACTTTCGCGCGCAGCTTTTCGCTGGCGCCATGAATCGCCGCCGACAGCGTGACCGTGGTGCGGCTCGCCAACGTACCGAAGCCGATGGCGATTGCCGCCGTGTCGGCAAGCGAGACGACCACGTCGTCGGGATGCACGCTCCAGGCATCGGCGACCACCTGGGAGAAGATCGTCTCCATGCCCTGCCCTTGCGGGCAGCCGCCGGACGAGAGGAAAATCTTGCCGGAGGGATCGATCCGCACGAGCGCGCTCTCGAACGGCCCGACGCCGGTGCCTTCGACGTAGCAGCCGAGGCCGAGGCCGAGATGGCGGCCGTCGTCGCGCGCCGCGCGCTGGCGCCCGCGAAACGCCGATAGCCCGCCGATCGCTGCCAGCGCCTTCTGCAAAGCCGCCGGATAATCGCCGCCGTCGTAGACGATGGGCTGTCCGTCGCGATACGGCATGCCGACCGCATAGGGCATTTCGTCGGCGCGGATCATGTTGCGCAGGCGCGCCTCGGCGGGTTCGAGCCCTAATTCGTCGGCCACGAGGTCGACGATGCGCTCCATGGCGAAGGCGGCTTCCGGGCGGCCGGCGCCGCGATACGGCGCGTTCGGAGTCTTGTTGGTGGCGGCGATGCGGGCGTCGATGGCGATGGCGTCGATCTTGTACGGGCCGGGCAGATGCGCGGCGGTGTTGTAGACCACGCCGGCGCCGATCGGATTCCAGGCGCCGCAATCGACCACAAAACTGTCGCGCAGCGCCAGGATGCGGCCCTCTTGGTCGAAGCCGACCTCCACGTCGTGGATCTGGTCGCGCGAATGACAGGAACAGATCAGATGCTCGCGGCGGTCCTCGATCCATTGCACCGGCCGGCCGAGCCGGCGCGCCAGGAATGGGATCAACAAATCTTCCGGATAGACGTGGCCCTTGACGCCAAAGCCGCCGCCGACATCGAGCGCAACGCAACGAACGCGCGCTTCGGGAAGTTTCAGCACCGCGGCCGCCTCGCGCCGCACCCAATGCACGACCTGGGTCGACGACCAGATCGTCACCGTATCGGTGCGCGGATCGTGCAGGCCGGCCACGCCGCGGCATTCCATCGGCATGGCGGCGTAGCGGTGATGATGAAAGCGGCGCTTGAGCTTGCGCGGCGCGCGCGCCATCGCGCGATCGGCGTCGCCCTTGGCGATGGCGAAGGCGCCGATGAGGTTGGTGCCGAAACGATCGTGCACGATCGTCGCGCCCGCGGACAGCGCAGCCTCGGGATCGAGCACGGCCGGCAACGGATCGAGATCGAGCCCGACCAATTGCGCGGCATCTTCGGCCGCATAGCGGCTCTCCGCGACGATAACGGCTAAGGCCTCGCCGACGTGGCGGACTTTGTCATGGGCGAGCAGCGGCTGTTGCGGGTTGATGAACTTGTGCTGCACCAGAGCCGTCCACTTGCTCGGCAAGGCGAGCTGCGTGTCCGGCACCGGCGGTAATAGCTGGGCCAGTTCGGGGCCGCTCAACGCATAGACGATTCCGGGTGCAGCGGCGGCGCGCGACAGATCGATCGCCTTGATCCGCGCGTGCGCGAGCGGGCTGCGCACAAACACTACGTGCAGCATGTGCGGCAGTTCGAAATCGGCGATGAATTGGCCGCGGCCGGTGAGCAGACGCCAATCCTCGCGCCGCGTCATCGAGCGGCCGATGAAGGGGGGATTTGCGAGATCGTTCATACTGGCGCTGTCGGTTTGCCGCCGGACGATGCATCTTTTGACAGTCAGGCGATACCGCCTCCCTCAATTGAGCCGCAGCTCGGTAATGTGCCGCGGATCGGGCTTCAGTTCACCCTTCTCCACGCGCTTGACGATGTCGGTGAGCACCGCATTGGCGCGGCACGCGATACCGACCTTCTCGCCCTCGCGCACGATATGGCCGTTGAGAAATTCAATTTCCGTGCGGCGGCCTTTCTGCATGTCCTGGCCCATCGAGGGACGTTGCTCGGCGGCGGTGTGCTTTGAGTCCTTGAAACGCTGCTCGTCGCAGGCGCGCATCGCCGCCTCGTCGCCCTCGCCGGCGCGCCCAATCGTCTCCGGCGGCAGGTGCAAAATTTCCTCCAGCCGATAGCCATGCGCTTGCCCGACGCGGATCGCCTCGGAGCCGAGGCGGGTGGAGAAGCGGCGGATCGGATCGTTCTTGAGCATGTCGGCGCCGCCCAGACCGGTGCAGGCGGAAAGCCCGTTGGCCATGGCGTTGGCGACGAGCTTCGACCAGCGCTCGCCCCACAAATTGCCGGTCACCTTGGCGCTGTCGGAGAAACCTACCAGACGGCAAACCTCCTGCGCGCGTTGCGTAATGCGGCCGTGTACCTCGCCGGCGCGAAACACCGTGTGTGCCGCTCCGTGCTTGGCGGCGCCGCGATGAATGTGGCCGGGCTCCGGCAGGTTGACGGTGATGGAGCTGGCGATGCAGCCGAGCGTTTTGCCCCAGCCGACGATGCCGGCGATGGTCTCTTCGTTCATGCAATTCTGCAGCGAGACCACGTAGCCGTCGGGCGCCAGATATTGCCGGATCAGCATCGCCGCCCAGGCCGTGTCGTAAGACTTCATGCAGACGAAGGCGATGTCGGCCGGTTTCTCCTTGGCGAGGGCTTGCGCGTCCGTGACGTGGAGCGCCCGCACCGGCACGGTGAACTCCGGCTCCGTCATGGCGTGGGTGACGCGCAGGCCGTGCTTTCGCATGTGCTCGACGTGCGCGGGCCAGGGGTCGATGAACGTCACGTCCTCGCCGGCCTGCACCATATGAGCCCCGGTATAGCCGCCGACCGCGCCGGCTCCGACGATGACAATCTTGCGGCCCATGCTTTCCTCCCGGACTTGCTTCGGCGTCGCTGCGAAGTGGCATCGGAATGCCGTACTGTTAGCATAGCCGGGCGCCCTTGGCGTCGGCGTTCGGCGTCGAGCGGATACCCGCTGACCACATTCGGGAGAGAAACCATGCGCGGCGTAACATTCCTCGGCGGACGCAGATTGCAACTTATGGAATTCCCCGATCCGGCACCCGGACCGCACGACGCCGTCGTCGAGATCAAGGCCTCCGGCATGTGCGGCAGCGATCTCAAATTCTATCGCGCAACGGACGCAACCTCTTCGCTTGGGCTCGGCAAGGTGAGCGGCCCGGTCATTGCCGGCCACGAGCCCTGCGGGGTGGTTGCGGCTGTCGGCGGCGCGGTCGATGAGCGCGCCGCCCGCGTCGGCGCCCGCGTCATGGTGCATCACTATTCGGGCTGCGGCGCCTGCCCGCATTGCCGGACCGGCTGGTCGCAGATGTGCGTCAGCGGCAGCATCGTTTATGGCGTCACCGGGCATGGCGCGCACGCGCCCTACATGAAAGTGCCGGCGCATACGCTCGTGGCGTTGCCGGACGACTTAAGCTTTGCAACCGGGGCGGCGATTTCCTGCGGCACCGGCACCGCCTATCAGGCGCTGCGGCGGATGAAGCTCGCCGGAGGCGATACCATCGCCATTGTTGGCCAGGGACCGGTCGGCCTGTCGGCGACGCAACTCGCCGCCGCCATGGGCGCCCGTGTCATCGCACTCGATGTGAGCGCCGAGCGGCTTGCGCGCGCCAAGGAGTTCGGCGCCGACGCACTGATCGATCCGCAATCCGACGACGCCATTGCCGGTATCAAGGCGCTGACGCAAGGATCGGGCGCCGACGTGACGCTCGACACGTCCGGCGCGGCGGACGGGCGCTTGATTGCGGTGCGCGGCACGCGGGCCTGGGGCACCGCCTGCTTCGTCGGCGAAGGCGGCAACGTGACGCTCGAAGTGAGCCCCGACATGCTGCGCAAGCAACTCACCATCATCGGCTCCTGGACCTTTTCGACTGCCGTGCAGGCCGAATGCGCGCGCTTCATCGCCGGCCGAAAGATCGCGGTCGACCATCTGTTCACCCATCGCTGGCAGCTGCCGCAGGCCGACGAGGCCTATCGGCTGTTCGACCGGCAGACCGGCGGCAAAGGTGTTTTTCTGATGTAGTGACGGTCCGGCTGCCATTCGCCAGTCGTTTGATTCCAGAAACAAGCGGCGCGCCACTCGCGCTCCAGGTTGGCCGTGCCATATTGGCTCACGTCCGCAATCGCTCACTTCGCACCGCAGCATACCGGCGAGCCTTTTCGCCGACGCGCGCCGAACGCCGACCGGCATCCGAAACCCTTCACACGAACAGACATAGAGGCTGCTGTTTTCTCCCTCCAACAACTGTGGCAATCTTTTGCTCGTTCTCTGAAACGGGAGGGGGACATGCGCATTTCGGTGCTGGTTGGGCTGGCCACGTTTTTAATGTTCGCCGGTCCGGTCTCGATATCGCGGGCGGCCGCCAATGACATTGGTGCATGCGATCACGGAAGCGGCGATAAAAGAATCGCCGCCTGTACCCGTTTAATGAGATCGGAGCATGGCCATAATCTGGCCGTCGATTACATCAATCGGGGCCTCGCGTACGCCGACAAGGGCGACTACGACCGCGCCATCGCCGACTACAACGAGGCGATCCGGCTCGATCCCAAATACGCCGTCGCCTACATCAATCGGGGCCTCGCGTACGCCGACAAGGGCGACCACGACCGCGCCATCGCCGACTACAACGAGGCGATCCGGCTCGATCCCAAATACGCCGTCGCCTACAACAACCGGGGCAACGCGTACGCCGACAAGGGCGACTACGACCGCGCCATCGCCGACTACAACGAGGCGATCCGGCTCGATCCCAAATACGCCCACGCCTACAACAACCGGGGCAACGCGTACAACGCCAAGGGCGACTACGACCGCGCCATCGCCGACTACAACGAGGCGATCCGGCTCGATCCTAAATACGCCGACGCCTACAACAACCGGGGCGTCGCGTACCGCGACAAGGGCGACCACGACCGCGCCATCGCCGACTACAACGAGGCGATCCGGCTCGATCCCAAATACGCCCACGCCTACAACAACCGGGGCAACGCGTACGCCGACAAGGGCGACCACGACCGCGCCATCGCCGACTACAACGAGGCGATCCGGCTCGATCCCAAATACGCCGACGCCTACTTCAATCGGGGCCTCGCGTACGCCGACAAGGGCGACCACGACCGCGCCATCGCCGACTACAACGAGGCGATCCGGCTCGATCCCAAATTCGCCTTCGCCTACAACGGCCGGGGCAA
>Ga0102924_1000602_pt1 | contig 44320 bp, 32 predicted proteins | sample PaiPotPPM11metaG_FD_80116 | JGI IMG/M metagenome (GOLD analysis project Ga0102924, IMG submission 80116) | Iron sulfur acid spring bacterial and archeal communities from Banff, Canada, to study Microbial Dark Matter (Phase II) - Paint Pots PPM... ...
CCCACGCCGCTTCGCCGCCTTCCTTACTCTTGTCGTCTTCATCCTCTGCTTCATGCCCGCCCCCATCATCGGCCTCTAGCCCGCATTTATCGCAAATCCCCGTCTCCTCTTCAGGTCGCGGGGGCCCGGTGAGAAATGCGGATCATCGACAAATTTCTCCGTTTTTTCACGTTCTGTTTCTCCCCAATTTTTTCCTGACAATTGGTTGCCTCTCGCGTATACTATCTGTTAGGTAATATTGCGCCTCGCACCCGGGAACGCCAATCGCCTGATTGGCGTTTTTGCTTTCTGGAAACTGCCGGTCGACCTAATTCCTTTCTTTGCCACACTTACGAAACAAACCGCACTTTGCGCAATTTTAGTGCGAACTAGTGCAAGCAAGTCATTTGGAATCAACATTTCCGTCCCTTCCCGTAACTATTGATTCTAAATAACTTACGGAATAGCTAAATTCTTTAGAATCAACACTTATGAAAAACCGGGGGGGGAGAGCGGTCATTATGGCTAACTAAGGTTCCTCGCAATCTGACTGGCTGCGGCGTGACAGCCGCTTCCGCATGTCAGCCTTTTTCTGTGCGTACACCACCAATCCCGAACGAGCGCCGCTCTGTCAACGCAAGACCGGGTGAATCACTCCCCAACTTTCGATTGACCATCCTACAACTCCGGCTATGATGCATCCCTTGAACACGCGCCCCAAGGTCCACGCCACCACCTAATGCCGCCACTCCTCCGCACCCTCCGTCTCCGCGACCTCTTTTTACTCTTCGTCGGCTCAGTCATCGGTTCCGGCATTTTTCTCACGCCTGGCCTGATCCTTCGCCAACTAAACGGCTCGGTTGGCTTCTCTCTTCTCGTTTGGGTTGTCGGCGGCGTCCTTTCCCTCCTTGGCGCGCTCACCTACGCCGAGCTCGCCGCCACCAATCCCGAAGCCGGTGGCCTGTACTGCTTTATCCGCGACGGTTTTGGCCGCATCCCCGCCTTTCTCTACGGCTGGTGCCTTTTCCTCGTCATCGCCAGCGGCTCCGTCGCCGCCCTCGCCCGCGCCTTCACCGAGCACCTCGCCGAAATCATTCCGCTCTCCACCCTCGGCAAGACCGGGCTCTCCGTCGTCATGATCGCCGTCGTCACCGCCGTCAATGTCTGGGGCACCCGCAAGAGCTCCAACCTCCAGAACTGGACCACCCTCCTCAAAGTCGGCATCATCGTCATTCTCAGCGCCATCCTTCTTTCTCTCGGACGCCACGCGGGAGACTTGCCCCCCGCTTTCGGCACAACGCAACACGGTTTCGGCCTACTCTCCAATTTCGGCCTCGCCATGATCGCCGTCCTCTGGGCCTATGAAGGCTGGCAATTCGGCACCTACAGCGCCGGCGAAGTCGTCAATCCCCAAAAAGCCTTCCCCCGCGCCTTTCTGCTGGGCTCCCTCGTCCTCGCAGGTCTTTACATCGTCGCCGTGATCGGCTATCTCGTCGCTTTGGGCCCCGCTGGCGCCACCGCAAGCAACACCATCGCTTCCACTTCCCTCGGCGTCGTCCTCGGCCGTCGAGCTGAAATTATCGTCGCCCTCACCATCCTCATCTCCACCTTCAGCGCAGCTAATAGCGTCCTCCTTACCGCCCCTCGCGTTTTCTACGCCATGGCCAACGACAACCTCTTCTTCAAAAAACTCGCCGAAGTCCATCCGCGCTTTCAGACGCCCGCCGCCGCCATCGTCGCTCTGGGCGCTTGGTCCGCGGTTCTAGCCTGTGCCGGCAAATTCGCCGATTTGATTGGCGGAGTCATCTTCATCGGCTGGATTTTCTACGGCCTCGGCGCCGCCGCCATTTTCCCGCTGCGCCGCGCCGAAAAGGGCAGAGCGATTCCCTACCGCGTCCCCGGCTATCCCTGGACGCCCCTGCTCTTCGTTCTAGCCGCCGCCGCTATCGTCGCAAACGCCATCGTCGTGGCCTTCCTGGACCCGACGAAGTTCATAAACCTGGCCATCGCCATCGCTCTTTTCGTTCTCGGCCTTCCAGCCTACTTCTTCTGGCGCAAACGCGCCGCTCCAGGTACTTAAACTCTGATGGCCTGCAGCAAAACCCATAGACCTGCTATTCAACACAGCTGTCCCTGACTGGCTTGGTCAGCGTTTCCTGTATGGGGGCACAGCACGCTGTGCCTCTCTTGGAGTTGCGCCCCATTTAGGATTTAGGCGGGTACCTCTTTTTGCTTCGAGAAAATTCAATTTTGCGGTTGGGACGCAGTCAGCATTCTCAGAGCCACTTCACGGTGTTGGCGAGCTTGCTCGCTCCCGGGTCCGCTGGGCTGCAGTCTCAAATAAATATCCAAGTCTGCTATCTCTGCGCGATAGTCGTTTTTTCTCGCATCCACGTCCGACAACGCAAGGTAGGCGCTCGCAAAGCTTGGATTCCGGAGAAGCGCCTCTCGCGCGCTTTTTTCTGCCTCATCCACGCGGTTGAGCCGCACAAGTGCTTCACTCAAGATTACGTAACCATCAGGTGCGGCGTCCTCTTCTTCCAATCCCCTCCGGATGAGTTTTTCCGCCTCGTCCGCCTTCCCTTCCTGGCACAGCAGGTAACCATACCCAAACTCTGCCTGAGCGTACCGGCCTCCACTGAGATCGATGGCTGTCTGAAACGCCTTCCCCGCCTCATCCTCGTGCCCCAGCGTCATTTGCACAACGCCCATATTGTAATAAGCCTCGAAATAACCAGAGAACGACTGCGTGGCCTTTGCGAGGTGGCTCAGGCTCCCCGCAAGATCATTTTTTGCCGCGCGTTCCAATCCCTTTTGGTATTCGTTCTGTGCCTTGCGTGGAATCTTCAACTCCCGCACGGATACCGTGTACTTGCTTTGGCGAATGGACCCCGGTTTGCACCTCAGGTACATCACGAGTTTCGAGGAAGGTCCATCGAGCTGCGCGCTCGTCTGCGCTGCCTCGTAACCATTTTCATCGACCGCGATTTCGTACGTGCCACGCGGGAGGTTCTGCACTTTGAAACGGCCTTCCAAGTCCGTCAAAACACTCCGAAATATCCCCGCGGCACGCGATTTCAAACTTACCGCCACCTGGCCCGCCGGCCGCTTATTCGACTCTAAAAGCACGGTCCCGGAGATCTCTCCTTCCGCATCGTCAAAGGCGGATTGTTGCGCCTTCGCACTCAGTGGCCAAGCAACAAGTGTGAGGCTTAGGAAAAGGTTTAGAACGAGGAGCGGGATGACTGCTGCCCGCTGAAACGACTTCTCGACTATCGACACTTCCAGCTGCATCTCGACCTACTGCGCACTATTGAGGGGGCCTCGGGAGATTTGGCGGTTGCGGGAGTTAATCCGTGCGGTCGCAAGCGGCTACTTCCATCACTCAGTCCCAGGCTGCGTTCGTGGTTTCGCCAGCGCCGCCGGTGCACCTTAACGCCTCGATGCCAACCGTCGCGTGCTGAACAAATATTCGGTTATGCGAAAACTCTTTGTCTGTCACATTTTGCACGCAGCCCAGAACATTCCGCGGGATCCGCCGATTCAATTGCAGTCGATTAGACCAACATTATTGGAAACCTTTTACATTGGCCGGTGTCAAACCAACTATCCTGGGGTTCGCTCGCAGTCCGTCTGCTCGCAGGAAGGCGCCCGATGCTCGAAGCGCGAGGGCTCACAAAGTATTACGGCTCGGTGCTCGCCGTACAAGGCATCGACTTCTGCCTTGATCCCGGTCAAGTCCTCGGCTATCTCGGCCCCAACGGCTCAGGCAAAAGCACCACGGTAAAAATGCTCATTGGCCTTCTCGAACCCACTCAAGGCCAAGTCCTCTTCCACGATAAAAATATCCAGCAGGATCTCGTCGGTTATCGCAAACATCTCGGATATGTCCCCGAAGAAGCCAATCTCTATCCCTACTTAACCGGCCAGGAGTATCTCGAACTGGTCGGCACGCTCCGCGGCATGCCGCAGCCGCGCATGAAAGCGAAAATCGAATCTTTCCTCGAACTCTTTTCCCTCTTTCCTCACCGCCATCTCTCGATCGGCTCCTATTCCAAGGGCATGCGCCAGCGCATTCTGCTGATCTCCGCTCTCATGGACAATCCCGAGGTCCTCATTCTCGACGAACCTCTCTCCGGTCTCGACGTAACGTCCGCGCTCATCTTCAAGAATCTCATTCAATCCCTTAGCGCCCGGGGCAAAACCATTTTCTACTGCTCACACGTTCTCGAAGTTGTTGAAAAAGTTTGTTCGCGCCTGCTTATCCTCAGGAAAGGGCAAGTGATCGCCAGCGGTTCCACCGAAGAAGTTCGCCAGCGCATCGGCCAAACCTCGCTCGAGCAAATCTTTCTCAACCTCGTCGAAGATCGCGACGTCGCTCAAATCGCCAGCAACATCGTCGATGTGGTGGTTTCGCCTTGATCGCCCGCGCAAAACAATTCTTCCGTGCCGCCTGGGAAGCTCACTCTCGCCGCCCCTTTGCAACTCTTTTGCGCGTATTCATGGGCCGCGTTTTTCACGGCGGCGGAGATTCCTGCACGAGTGAAATGGACGTCGCTCTCGGCGTCATTCTCATTCTGCTGGCAATGCCTGGCATCCTCGTCTCGCTTCTCCTCTTCGAAAAATACGGCTCTCTCATCCGCTGGATGCGCGGCGACGGCGTCTTTGACCCCTTCACCGCCACCATCCCCGACGAATATTTTTTCATCGTTCTGAGCATGGTTGTCACCGGAGCCGCCGCGGTGTGGCGATGGGACGCGCTGTTCCTCGACCGCCGCGACTACTCAAACATCGTTCCTCTGCCAATCTCGTTGCGCCGAATTTTTCTAGGCAATCTAGCCGCCATTCTCCTTCTCTCCGCCGCCCTCACCCTCGACGTAAACGCCGCGAGCTTCGTTCTCTTTCCGGTCGCCGTAGTCGGCTCGCAATTCTCTCTCGGGGTGTTCCTGCAATTCGCAGCCGGACATGCCGTCACGGTAGTTCTGGCCAGCGCTTTCAGTTTCTTTGCTGTGTTCGCCATAATCGGCCTGCTGATGGCGCTTCTCCCTTACGCGTTCTTCCGCAGGGTCTCTATGTATTTCCGCTTCGTGATTGCGCTCTTCTACTTCGCGCTCCTCGCCACCAGCTTTGTCGTCCCCTCGTTCCTCGCTCAAGTCGCGCGCATCAGCAAACTTGCAGTCAATCTCCTGCCTCCAGTCTGGTTTCTCGGACTCGGCCAAACCCTGTGGGGCAATGGCCGTAATCCATTTTTCGCAACCATGACGCGCATCGCCCTTTTAGCCCTCGCCATCTCTATCGCCGTCGCCGTTCTGTCCTACGCTCTCGCCTTTCGCCGTTGCTTCATCCGGATTCCCGAAACCGTTGAGGTCAGCCCGCTCCCGCGTGCGCAATTTCATCTGCTCCGCGTCAACCGGTTTGACCGCAGCATCCTTCGAGACCCGCCGCAACGCGCCTGCTTCCACTTCATCACCAGAACACTCCTTCGCAGCGAAGCGCACTTGCAAATTGCTTCAGCCTTTGTCGCCATTGGCCTGGTCGTGAGCACGCAATCACTCGTGTCCGTTTTTCACGCGAATACTGCGGCAGCGCTGCGTTCTCCCTCCGCGGATATCCTCTCCATCCCCTTCATCCTGAGCTTCTGCATCATCGCCGGAATTCGTCTAGCATTCGAAATTCCCTCCGACCTCCGCGCCAACTGGGTCTTCGCCCTTTGGATCGACCCCAACACTTTGCAAACTCGCTCCATCGCTCGCAAAATTCTTCTCACTTTTTCTTTCGTGCCGCTAATCCCAATCTGCTTTATTAGCACCGCGATGCTCTGGGGCTTCGGAACAGCGCTCTTGCACACCGCCATCTTCGCTGCCTGCACGATGGCGTTCGTCGAACTCCTTCTCCTTCGTTTCCGCAAAATCCCTTTCACTTGCTCCTACCCGTCCTTCCAGAGCCATTCCGCCCTGATTTTCGTGTCCTATCTCTTCGGTTTCGTAATTTTCACCGCCTACATCCCGGAGTTCGAGCTCTGGTCTCTCGCCGAACCATGGCGCGCGTCTCTCTTCATCCCGCTCTTCGCTATCGCCTTGATTTCTGTCCGTCTCTACCGAAAACAGATGCTCGAGATGGACAAGAATCTCATCTTCGAAGAAATCTCCCCGTCCAGCTTCTGATACCTCCACCCGGCCTCCCGCCAAAACACCGGCGAAAGCATCATCTTTCTTCACTACGATCTTGCCGACGCCCGGCGTGTCTGCCAAAGCGTTCAGCAAGGTCCTACTCTCGACAATCCCTACGCGATGCAGGAAGAGCACTACACTATTCTCGTCTGCCGTAACTCCAAAATCCCGCTAGCCCAAGCGTGGCCACCCCTGAAAGTCTGGAATTAATGCAGCCAGCGGCTCACGGATATTCTCCGCGAAACAAACATCGATTCACTTCGATGATAATGAGGCGTTCGCGGCGCGCTTCTTCGGTCTGCGGCTCTATTCTTCGGCCGTGGATTCAAATAGTGGTATGAGAAGCGCCGCGGCTCTTGGCCGAGCGAGATTCCAGCGTTACGCGAATGCCGTGACGCGGGCGCAGCGTGATCGAGGCTAGAGGGACGACGGGATGGCCTTCGACCAGGCGGAACCGGAACTGCTGCGCGACCGTCGCAAGAACTAACGCCGATTCCATCAGCGCGAATGTGTTGCCGATGCACTGGCGCGGCCCGCCCCCAAACGGGAAGTAGGCGAACCTTGGAATACGTTTCAGGAGGTCGCCTTCCCAGCGCTCGGGCCGAAATTCTTCCGGCGCCTCATACCAGCGCGGATCGCGATGCACCGTCCATTGCGCAAAAGAGACGCCGGAGCCTTTGGGCACCGAATAGCCCGCAATTTCGAGATCCTCGATGGCGGTCCGCGCCGTTCCCCACGCGGGAGGATAGAGACGCATCGATTCGGTGATAATGTGATTCGTATAAACGAGCTTCGGCAAATCATCGAACGAAGGGGCGCGCCCCGCAAGTACTGCTCTCAGTTCGGCGTGGAGCTTCGCTTCGACCGCTGGATTTTGCGCCAGAAGCCACCAAGTCCAGGAGAGTGTATTCGCGGTGGTCTCGTGCCCGGCGAGGAAGAGCGTGATGGCCTCATCGCGAAGCTGCTGATCGGTCATGCGCGAGCCGTCTTCGTCCTGCGCGGCCAGGAGCATGGAAAGAAGGTCGCCCGCATCGCGGCCCGAGGAGCGTTTCTCCGCAATAATTCGGTAGAGAACTTTTTCGATTTGCCGGATGGCGCGCTCAAGGCGGAGATTTGTCGGCGTAGGCAGCCATTGCGGAATAAAAATCGTGCGTCGGAAATTCGCGCCGAGTTCGAGCAGAAGCTCGAGCGATTTGCCGACGTCTTGTGCATCTCGTTCGACGTCGGCATCAAACAAAGTCTTGCCGACGATTTGCAGCGTGAGGCGCATCATTTCTTTATGTATGTCGCGCTCTTGGCCATCCTGCCATTCGTGCAGCAATCGCTCGGTGTACTCGACCATCGTCGAGGCGTAGCCCGCGATTCGCGCGCGGTGAAACGCGGGCTGCGCCAGCCGGCGTTGCCGTAGCCAGAATTCTCCTTCGCTCGTCAGCAGGCCTCTACCAAAAACGCGCTTGTTGGCTTGCAGTACGCGGCCCTTGATAAATTTACGCGGATGATTCACCAGGACGTCTTCGATATCGTCCGGATGGTTGATGAGCAGGATGCGGAAATTCAGAATGAGGAGCCCGGCGACGTCTCCATATTCGCGGACAATTTGCGTGAAATAACCGAGTGGATCGCCGTTGTTCAGAGGGCCGAGCGACCAGCGCTTGAGCCCGACGGAAGGACCAGGGGGAAACTTGAGGTTCGCCTTCGTGCTCATAATTTCATGCTAAGGGTCAACCGGGGCCGCGTCAACGCGCCGCATAGCAGGAATTGCGGCGAGGCCTGGCCGCAGCGCTCGCAAACGGTAGGCGCCGTGCCGAAAAAGACTTATGGAAACCGCGGAAAATCCTGCGGCTGCAAGGCGATCGGGCGCCGATGCAGCGGCCACTGGCACAAACGTGCTTCGGATATGCCCGATGCGATTCAGCCATCCATCTTGAATCTCGAGCGCCAGAAAAACACCGCCGGGGCGCAGTACGCGAAAGACTTCCGCGAAAGCGCGCTCTTGCAATTCACGCGATCGCAAATGATGCAGCACGAGAATTGCGATCGCCGCGGAAAAAGTTTTTTCTGTAAATGGCAGGGTGGACGCATCGCCTTGTAAGACCGCGCCGTTTTTGCTTTGGGTTCGCATCGCAAGACCAGCCGCGAAGGCATGGCTGTACTCGAGGCTCGTCACTCGCCCCGCGTGCTTTCGCAATTCTTCCGTCGCCGCGCCGGGCCCTGCGCCAATTTCAAGAACGTTGTCTCCCAAGTCCGTGCCAGTCAAAAGCCATGGAAGCAACTGCTTCCTCGTCATTTTGCGCCAGAACGACGAAGCGCAAAACCAGTTCTCGAAGCGATTCACAGCAAGACGTCCTAACTCCCGCGCGAAAAGATTGCCGCAGGCTTCTGAAGGCCAGGCTAATTTTTCAGGATTTGATTATCGCAGGCCTTCGCAGGATATTGCTATCGCAAGATGGTCCCGATTCGCCGAAGCGAAGTGGCAAATTGGTCGGCGTTGTACGCAGATGGATTCTCGAGTTGCTGGAAAAGCACGTTGAGGGCGGCGCGAACTTCGTCCGCGTTACTCGGCTTGGCATCTTTGCTGTATGCGATATACAACGAATCCATCGCCATCGCTGCTTGTTCTGCGGCGCGCTCGTCGGCGAGAGAAATCGTTTCGGCATCCTCCGGAATTTGCCGCAGCATGCGCATCACGATGGCTGGATCGTACTGCATCGCTGCAAGCCGCTCCGCAAAATGTTGCGCGATCGGCGCAGCCGCGGAGGCCGAGGCCGCGATGGCGTTGCGGTCCGGATTCAGCTTGGACATCTCATCGGATACTTCGAGAATCCGGCGGTTAAGTTCCTGAGCGTTCGGGAGATCAATCTGCTTCGCCAGCAAACGGAACACCGCGTAACGCGAGCTGTTCCAGGCGGGATCGCCCGGACGCCGACCGGCGAATCCATGCGCTTGCCGCCAACTGTCTTTTGGCGGCACGAGCGCGTGATGGCACGCAAAACAGGAAAGCTCCGAGTATTCCGGCCACACATCTTTTTTGTCGAAGCGCTCGCCCTTCGCTCTCCAGGCGAGGCGTTCCATTTCCGCGCGGAGTTGCACGGCCTGGCCGGTGCTCCAATCGCGGACGCCGGCCCACGCCGCATCTTCGACGGGTTTGCCGGGAGCGGACTCGCGCGGCGATTTCCAGTGGCGCGGCATGACGGCGGAAAACGAATCCAATTCGAAGAAAAGATCCGGATGGCCGGCCGCGATCATTTCGTGGTCGACAAACTTACCTTTCGTTCCGAGATGGCATTCGAGACATTTATCGCTGCGATGAATGACGTTGCGCGTGTCGTACATGCCCAGCGCGACGGATTTTTCGTGCGGCCAGTCACGCGTGGTGTGCGGCCCGAGCCATGCGGATGCGGGGCCGTGGCAATTTTCACAGGAAACGCCTTCTGACAATTCGAATGGACGGCCGCGCTGTGCGGGGGTTGTGTAGAGCGCGTGACACGCGAGGCACTTCGGCGCGTCTTCGGCTTTCGAATTCAGCTTCAAAATGCGGGCGATGCGCTCGCCGATGTCTCCGGTCAACGCCTGGTAAGCGCGGCTGTGCTTGTCTTTGACAATCCAGGTCGAATATTCGTTTTGGAGAATGCGGCTGCCGGCGACGGGTTTGACGCTGCCGTGACAGCTTGTGGCAGCGCAGGAGCCGGGACCGATATATTGTTGTGGTTCAGACGACGCGCCAACAGTGGCGGCCAGCGAATGATCTGGCTGGTCGTTGCGATCATTCGCGGAGGCGATGCAAACGGCGAGCGCGAGCGGCAAAGACAGCGCAAGGCACAACGCCGCGTTCAGCCAATGAAATTTGGAGGCGACTCGCATTCGAGGTAGCACGTAAATCGTTCGCCTCATTATCGTGTGGAAGGAGCGGGCGCCGCGTTGTCTTTTTCGCAGCGTGGCGCGAAAAGGCAACGGGCGTCTATTTACAGGGCGGTAGGTCGCCAGTAGTATGCAAGGGAATCCGTACCACACTCAACGCCGCGCGATAGGACTCGCGCGGCGCTCTTCCATGAGAGACGCCGCGCCGTGATCTTCGACGACTTGCGAGCTATCCAGCTTCGCTACGGCTTCTTGCCCAAAGCGGAACTCGAAGTACTCTCTCAACGCTCGCACATGGCCCTTTACCAGATCCATAGCGTCGCCAGCTTTTATCCGCATTTTCACCTTGCGCCGCCTGCTAGAGCGGATGTGCGCGTTTGCGCGGACATGAGCTGCCATTTGAATGGAGCTTGCGAATTGCGGGCGGAACTGGAGCAGCGCTTTGCGAAGAGCAGCGCGGAGGATGTGACGATTCGCGATGTCTCGTGTCTCGGGCGATGCGATCAGGCGCCAGCGGTATCCATCAACGATGAGATCTTCACGAGTGTGACGGCGGCGTCCGCGGAAGCGATCGCGCGCGGGGCGATTCTTGATGAAGAGGTTTCCGAGCCGCATCCAGAGCACGCACGGGTGAAGTGTGCGTCCGATCCATACGCCGATGAGGAAAAGTATGGCGTTGTCCGAAAGCTGACGGTGTCGAAAGATTGTGACGGCGTGCTCGCGGAATTGAAATTGTCGGAATTGCGCGGGATGGGCGGAGCGGGATTTCCGACGAGCATGAAATGGGATTTGGTTCGAAAGCAGCCGGGGGCGGATAAATACGTCGTTTGCAACGCGGATGAAAGCGAACCAGGGACGATCAAAGACCGCTTCATCATGACGCATCTTCCGCACCTGGTGATCGAAGGCATGATCGTCGCGGGGCTCGTTACCGGAGCGAAAAAAGGAATTCTCTATATCCGGCATGAGTATCATTTGCAAGAAGAAATTCTTGGTGAAGAGCTGCGCCGGTGTTACCACGCGGGACTGCTCGGAAAAAACATTTTGGGAAGCGATCTGGGTTTCGATTTGGAGATTTTTGTCAGCCCAGGCGGGTACATTTGCGGCGAAGAAAGCGCGTTGATTGAGGCCATCGAAGGCAAGCGAGCGGAGCCGCGCAACAAGCCGCCGTTTCCTGGACAAGCGGGGCTGTGGCAAAAACCGACGGTCATTAATAATGTGGAGACATTTGCGAACGTGCCGCAGATTCTGGCGCGCGGCGTGGAGTGGTACAAAACGCAAGGCGCGGGTGGTTCGCGTGGATTGAAATTCGTTGGAGTGAGCGGACACGTGGCCAAGCCGGGGATTTACGAAGTACCGATGGGAACGCCAATGCGCGAGGTTATTTTTCAGCGCGCGGGAGGCATTCGCGGCGGGCGGCAGCTGAAGGCGTTTGCGCCTTCGGGTCCATCTTCCGGCTATTTGCCGGCGTCGATGGTGGACGTGCGGCTGGATTTCAAAGCGCTTGCGGATGTTGGTTCGATGCTTGGCTCGGGTGCGATTGTGGTTTGCGACGATACGACGTGCATGCTGGATATGGCGCTGAATGCGGTGCGGTTTTATCGCAATGAATCGTGCGGCAAGTGCGTGCCATGCCGAGTGGGCTCGCAAAAAATGACGGATCTGCTGGTGCGCTGGACACGCGGCGGCATGCCTGAAAAACAATATCGCGCGGACCTGGCTTTGATCGATGAGCTGTGCCAGGCGATGAGCCTCACTTCCATTTGCGGACTTGGACAGATTATTCCAGCGCCTGTGCAGTCTGTGCTGAAACACTTTCGCGAGGAAGTGGACGCGCACGTGTTGAACGGGAGCTGCCCGAGCGGGATTTGCTTCACGGCGGCAGTGCGGGCGGGCGAGGCGCAGCGCGTGGGGATTCGGCCGTGAGCTATGAAGTGAAAAGAATCGAGAAAAGGATTTACGCAGAGGTCACAAAGCACACAGAGGGCACAGAGAAGAGACGCGAGAAGCGGGGATTGTGAGCACAATCAGCAGATTGCCGGAGCTTGTGGAGATTACGATCGACGGGCGAGCGGTGCAAGTGGCCGCGGGAACAAGTGTGTTCGATGCGGCGCGGATGAACGGGACGCCGATTCCGACGCTTTGCCATTTGCAGAATGAGACTCCCGTAGGGGTTTGCCGGCTTTGCGTGGTGGACACGGGCGCGCGCGTGCTGACGGCGTCATGCGTGCGGGCCGTCGAACCGGGCATGATGGTGGTTACGAATTCCGAGAAAGTATTGAATGCGCGGAAGACTCTGCTGGAACTTTTAATGGCGGATCATCCTTCCCCGTGCGCACGGCAAGAAAAATCGGGCGACTGCGAACTGGAAACGTTGGCGCGGGCGGCAGGTATAACGCAGCCGCGCTTCGCAAAACGGACCGTTTCGCGCGGGATTGATGATTCTTCACTGACGATTGCTGTGGATCACGATGCTTGCATTTTGTGCGATCGCTGCATCCGCGGCTGCGACGAGATCAAAAATAATTTTGTGCTTGGGCGGATGGGGAAGGGCTATTCGGCGGGGATTGCGTTCGATCTGAACGCGCCGATGGGCGATTCGACGTGCATTTCGTGTGGGGAATGCATGGTTTCGTGCCCCACGGGAGCGCTGACGAACAAGACAGTCGTCGGGACATCGATCACAGTGGGGCCGGACGCACAGGGATTCGAAGCGGAAGAGCTTTTGCAGTTGCCGGTGTTCAAAGGCGTTTCGGGGACATTTTTGGAGCTGAACCGCGGGGCGATCGTCAAGCGGCGATTTCATCCGGGCGAGATTATTTGCCGGGAGAGCGAATTCGGCTCGACAGCTTTTTACATCCTGGAAGGGAAAGCGCGTGTTTCGCTTTCGGCACCGATCGCGCATGTAAAAACCCAGGGCGGAGCGAAGGGCCTTTTCAAGAAGCTCACCAGCACGCTTGTGGCACGCGACACTGACGTCCGCCCTGAGGAGACTCGCGATAGAACGATTCCGATTGATGCGTCGGTAGATCTGGCGTACGGAAATCCAGTGGCGGAACTCAGTCCCGGCGATCTCTTTGGCGAGATGACGTGCATGAATTTTTATCCGCGATCCGCAACGGTGATTGCGGAGACCGACGTCGTGGCGTTCGAAATGCTCCGCAACGTTTTGGACATGATGCTGAAGAACAAAACGTTCAGGGCGCAGATTGATCAGAATTATCGGCGGCGAGCGCTCGAGAATCATTTGCGCGGCGTGCCGATGTTCGCGGACCTTTCGCCGGATTTTATTGAGCACTTGAAGGAAAGCGTGGAGCTGCAGCGGTTCGCTCCGGGGCAAATCATCGCTCGGCAAGGCGATGCAGCGGGCAGTTTCTATCTGGTGCGCATCGGCTTCGTGAAGATTTCGGAGACATATCCGGGCGGAGAGCTGGTGCTCGCCTATCTTTCGCGCGGGGATTATTTCGGGGAGATTGGTTTGCTGGGGGGCGGCGTGCGCACGGCGACTTGCACGGCGCTGGACCACGTGGAAGTGGTGCGGATCTCCGGCGACGATTTTCGCGACATGGTAGAGCGCTTTCCGAGCGTGCGGCAGGGCCTGGAAGCGGTTGCCGCGGAGCGCAGCGCGCAGAACCAGCAGAGGATGCAGACGGTTCGCAATGTGCCGATCGACCAGTTTCTTTCGCAGGGACTGATGGAAGCGCAGAGTTTGCTGATTCTAGATTTGCAAAACTGCACGCGGTGCGACGCTTGCGTAAACGCGTGCGCCGATGCGCACGACGGAATCACGCGGCTGGTGCGAGAAGGATTGCGGTTCGAACAATATCTGGTGGCGACCTCATGCCGGCAGTGCCGCGACCCGCTGTGCATGGTGGGGTGTCCGGTCGGAGCTATCCGGCGGCGAAATTCGCTGGAAGTGATTATCGAGGATTGGTGCATCGGGTGCGGGCTTTGCGCGCGAAACTGTCCATACGGAAATATCAATTTACATCCGTTCGACGTGATGGTGGAGGACCTGGAAAGACCCGGGAGAAAGAAAGCGGCGGTGAAGCAAAAGGCCACTTCTTGTGATTTGTGCACGCATTTGAAAGAGCCGAGCTGCGTATATGCTTGCCCGCACGATGCGGCACACCGCGTGGACCCGCGGACGTTTTTTTCGGAAATGCTTGGCGGCGGAGAGCCGAAGTGACACGAAGCCTGTGTCACAGGCCAGATTGATCCGAATGCTCCGCGACATCAAGAGCACAGACTGAAGTCTGTGCCACTTAAGAGGCACGCTGCGTGCGAATAGATAAAACACAACGCGGATGGGCGATTGCTTCGCTGTTGATTCTGGCGGTGTTCACCGCGGTTTACGTAGCGTATGCGGTGCATGCGCCGGAAGGGGCCCGCGGCGGGAGCACGCTGGGCCTGGCTTTTGGCGTGATTGGTTTCGGGTTCATGATTTTCGCGGCGCTGTTGGGAGCGCGAAAACGGGTGCCAGTTTGGCGGATCGGGCGGGCGCAAGCATGGATGCGCGGACACTTGTGGCTGGGACTGCTGAGCTTGCCAGTGATTTTATTTCATGGCGGATTCCATTTTGGCGGGACGCTGACGAGCGTGCTGATGTGGCTGTTGATTATTACCGTGGTGAGCGGCGTTTTCGGCGCGGTGCTGCAACACTACGTGCCGCGGGTGATGACGGCGGACGTCCAGCTGGAAACGATCTACGACGAAATTGGAAATGTGCGGAAGCTGCTGCGGGAAGAGGCGGACCGGGGCGTCGAAGCGCTTTGCGGATCGCTGGGCCTCGGCAAATCGGCGAAAGAGGAAGAGCAGCGCGCAGGAGGATTTAGCGCGGCGAGGGCAATGACTGCGACGAGCAGCGGGGCAGCGGTGGCCGCCGCCGCGGAGACCGTGGTGCTTAGCGAAGGGGAGTGCGCGCCCTTGCGAAAGTTCTATTTGAGCGAGATGCGACCGTTTCTCGTTAGACCAAAGCAGCGTGGATCGCGCCTTGGAGATGCGGACAAGGCACAGGGAGTATTTTCCGGTTTGCGGACATTGATGCCGCAAACGGCGCAGGCGACTCTGCAGGACTTAGAAGACATTTGCGATGAGGCGCGGCAACTTGTGCGACAGGAGCAGTTACATCATTTGCTGCACGGGTGGTTGCTGGTGCACATTCCGCTCTCATTGGCTTTGATTTTGCTGGGGGCGGTGCACGCGGTGATGGCCCTTCGGTATTGAGGAAGTGGCGAGTGGCGAGTGGCGAGTGACTAGTGGCGAGAACACGAACAACTAAGAAATTGGCGCAGCGGATCGACCTGAATTATTTCAAAAGGCCGACGGGGCTGAAGCGCGCGAAGTTTTGGTTGAGCGTGGGGGTAACTGCGCTTGCGCTGGTATGGATCGCATGGCACGGATTTTCGCGCGACTCGAGGGTGTATTCGAGCGGGCGGATGAGCGAGGCGCACGCGGTGCTGGAAGCGGATTGCGCGGCGTGTCATGTGCAGACGGCGGGCGTATTTTCGGCGAAGGCCACCGATGCGGCTTGCTTGTCGTGCCACGACGGGCCGATACATCACGCCACGCAGAGAAGCTCACTTGGTTGCGCGACGTGCCATACGGAGCATCGCGGGCGCGTGAATATCGTCGCGACAAGCAATGAAAGTTGCTCGCAATGCCACGGCGATTTGAAGACGAGCGCCAGCGCAGCTCACTTTGAAGCGGGCATCCACAGCTTCGAAGACGGACACCCGCAATTCGCGGCGTTGCGAGGAAATGCGCGCGATCCCGGGACGATTAAGGTGAATCACGCGATTCATTTGAAGCCAATTCGGCGTGGGCCTATTGGGCCGAACGTGCAATTGGAATGCGGCGATTGCCACCGACCGCAGACACCGCAGGCTGTGATTTACGGAAAGAATGCGAGTTCGGAAGCCCCGGCGCCAAATTGGGAATACGGCGACGCGAAGTTTTCGGTGAGCGAGCCGACGTATTCCGAGAGTGAGGAAACGGTTCCGACGCCGCAAGGTATTTTGACGGGATACCGGGCAAAGACGGGACGCGAATTGATGGCACCGGTGAGATTCGCCACAGCTTGTGCGGGCTGCCATTCGCTGGCGTTTGACAAGCGGTTCAATGAAGGTGTGCCTCACGATACACCGGCGGTGGTGCACGCATTTCTTGTGAAGAAATTCAGCGAGTACATCGCGGCGCATCCGGGCGAATTACGGGAGGCGCGCAACCCGGGCCGCGATTTGACGGCGAAGCCGTTTTCATCGGCGGTTCGGGTTTACACGCCGAAAGAGTGGGTTGCGGCGCGGATCAGTGATGCCGAGGAACTTTTATGGCGCAAGACCTGCAAACAATGCCACGCGCTTGCAATGGGAGTACCGCGGAGTAATTTGCCAATGGTGGAACCGGCGCGAACAACGGTGCGATGGATGCCACATGCGAAGTTTGATCATGATGCGCATCGGGGATTTTCGTGTGTGAGCTGCCATGAAAAGGCGCTGACGAGTACGGAGATGAGCGACGTACTCTTGCCGGGGATTGCAACTTGCAAGAGTTGCCACGCGCCGGGGCCGGAGCACGCGGAGTCGCGGTGCTTCGAATGCCACACTTATCATGATTGGTCGAAGCGAAAAGAGGTTAAGGCGACGTTCACGCTGCCGGCGTTGCGAACGGGCGGGCGTTGAAATGGCGCAGGACTGCCGCCGTGCGGTGTTCAGGCCGACGCGGACTGTTTTTTGTTGATGAGCGCCATCATGTGCTCGGGATAGCGTTCGCCAGAAGCTGCGCCATGCGGAGCGGCTTCATCGATGCGGCGCAGGTCGTCCGCGGAAAGTTTCACGCTGAGCGCGCCGAAGTTTTCTTCCAAATATTTGCGGCGTTTCGTGCCGGGGATGGGAATGATATCGTCGCCCTGGGCGAGGAGCCACGCAAGAGCGAGCTGGCCAGGCGTGCAGCGTTTTTCTTTGGCGATGGACTCGACGCGCGCGACTAGATCGAGATTCTTTTGAAAATTGTCTGCCTGGAATCGCGGCGAGAAACGGCGGTAATCGTCTGGCGCGAAATCCTCGAAGCGCTTGATCTGGCCGGTGAGAAAACCACGGCCGAGCGGACTGTAGGCCACGAAAGCGATTCCTAGCTCGCGAGTGGCAGCTAGAATTTCATCCTCGGGATCACGCGTCCACAGCGAATACTCCGATTGCAAAGCGGCGACGGGATGGACTTTGTGCGCGCGGCGAATGGTTTCGGCGGACGCCTCGGAGAGACCGATGAAGCGAATTTTCCCTTCGCGGACGAGTTCGGCGAGCGCGCCGACGGTTTCCTCGATGGGAGTTTTGGGATCGACGCGATGTTGATAATACAAATCGATAGTGTCGACGCCAAGGCGCTTGAGGCTGGCGTCGCAGGAGGAGCGCACGTATGCGCGGGTGCCATTGACGCCGCGGACGCTGGGGTTGGTCTTGTCGCGGACGATGCCGAATTTGGTGGCGAGAAAAACATTGTCGCGAGCGCCGCGAATGGCTTTGCCGACGAGAACTTCGTTGTCGCCGTAGCCGTAAACGTCCGCGGTGTCGAGGAAAGTCATACCGAGCTCAAGAGAGCGGTGGATGGTGGCGATGGATTCAACGTCGTTGCGCTCCCCGTAGAATTCGGACATTCCCATACAGCCGAGACCGAGCGCGGAAACAAGTGGACCATTCGTTCCAAGATGACGTTGTGGCATTTGATTCGCTCCTTGAACCTTCACAGGATTGGATGGCATACGGAGCGATCGGGATACTTGGATCTTTCATTTCTTTTGGCGCGATGATTGAGTGCACGCGCAGGAGCCGGGTATTCTGGGCGGCAAGGTACTATTTGAAGCGAAGAGCGCCAGCTCAGGAGTCACGTTTGGATCGTAAGAAAATATGGTGATTCGAATCAGAAAGGCGGTGGCGGCGGACGTTCCTTTGCTACGGGGACTGATTGAAGCGTCCGTGAGAGAACTGCAAGCTGCGGACTATACACCGGAGCAGATGGAAGGGGCGCTGGAAACGGTGTTCGGAGTGGATAGCCAGCTGATCGCGGACGGAACTTATTTTGTGGCGGAAGCCAGTGCCGGGGATGCGCAATCGCAAGCGAAGATAGTGGACAGAGGGATCAATTCAGAATCGAAGTGGATGATCGCCGGGTGCGGTGGTTGGAGCAAACGCAAGACGCTTTATGGCAGCGATCATTGGACGGGGCGAGAGGACGCGCTGTTGGATCCTCAACGCGACGCAGCCAAAATTCGGGCGTTCTTCGTTCATCCGACGTGGGCACGACGCGGGATTGGGAGCAGGATTCTTGAGGCATGCGAAATCGCGGCCAGCACGGCGGGTTTTACGTGCTTTGAAATGGGGGCGACCTTGACGGGGGCGAAACTCTTTGGGACGAAAGGCTATGTTGCCGTGGAGAAGATCGAGGTTCCCTTGAGGAACGGATTGTCGCTGCCCGTGATTCGCATGGCAAAGCGGGCATAGAGCGCGACCTCCCAGGCCAAATTTCCTGCCAGCTAAGTCAGCGGCCCGCTTCAGAAAGCGGGCCTCCACATACGCGAGTCCGCGGAGGGATTGTTGCGCAAAATGCGAATCAGCTGCCCATGATGAAGAGGGGCTTCTTTTGAAAGCTGGAGAATTGGGGGCGGAGACGCTCGGTGTTGTAGTGCTCCTTGATGTCGACAACTTTTTTGGTGGAGGTAATGGTTTCAATGGGGATGTTGCCATAGCTGCCGTTATGGAGAACGACGAGGCGGCCATGGTCGCCCTTGAGGAGCAGCTCGAGCGCGATATTGCCGTAGGCCATGGGTACGATCGAGTCCACCACATCGGGGTCGCCGCAGCGTGCCAGGTAGCCGAGCTTCTGGTTGACCACTTCAACGGTTTTGCCTTTGTTGAATTTGGCGGAGAACTCTTTAACTTTGTCGGAGACGAGATCGCCGATACCGCCAAGCTTTTTGTGACCATAGGCATCCGCGGCATCGTTTTCAAAAATCATTTCACCGCCTTCAAACATGGCGCCTTCGGAAACGAGAACGGTCGAGTAGCGGCTGGGATTCCTGTTGCGATCATGCACGAGAATCTCGGTGAGGTGCTCGATATTGAATTTGTACTCGGGGATGACGCAGCGATTGGCGGCGCCGGCCATGGTGGGGAGCATCGCAGTGTAGCCAGCGTAGCGGCCGAAGACTTCGATGACCATAAAGCGCTCATGGGAGCCAGCGGAGGTGCGGAGGCCGTTGACGAGCTGTAAAGTGCGCGTGACGCAGGTGCTGAAGCCAATGCAATAGTCTGTGCCGGGAACATCGTTGTCCATAGTCTTGGGGATGGCGATGACCTTGAAGCCCTCTTTGTGAAGGCGGACTCCGTAGCTGAGGGTGTCATCGCCACCGATGGGGATGAGAGTATCAATGCCCAGCCAGGCCAGATTCTTGAGGACTTCGGGAGTGAGATCGTTTTTTTCCGCGTTGAACGCATCTTTCAGATGAGCGGGAACGCTCGATTTGCTGACGCGGCCGGGATTCGTGCGCGAGGAGTGGAGAAAGGTGCCGCCGGTGCGTGCGGCGCGCTCGACGACCTCCTGCGTTAGAACCAGAAAATTGTCGGAATTGTCGTAGTCCTTTTCGCGGACCATATCAACGAGGCCGGCCCAACCGTGGCGGAAACCGATAACCTGATAGCCTTCGTGTAGCGCGCGGATGGTGACGCCGCGAATTGCGGGATTCAGGCCGGGGACGTCGCCGCCGCCGGTGAGGATGCCGATAACGCCTTTTTTGGTGTTGATGTTTGCCATGACGCAGAGCCCTTTCCGAGGAATGGTGAACCGACAATTATCCACGGGCGGCGGATATTTAGGAAGCGCGGATCGAAGGAAAGATTTCAGGCGGCTGCAAACTGATTGTGGTGCAGAACAAGCAACTGATTCGAGGGTAGCGCAAGTGTGGCGTAGCTATGCCCGTTGTCGTCACTGAACTCGACCTCATATACACCTTGAGCCAGAATCTCAACGATGGTTCCAACCTGGCCCCGAACGAGGCCGTTCGCCGGGATATCCTCAAGAAGCGCAACCACGTCCAGTAATTTGGGCCCCATTGTCGTCCTAGCCTCAAAGAACAAAACAACTTGTCATCCTGGCAAAATCTTCGCCAACTAAAACAATCCAAGAGCTTCGAACAAGGACTTTCTTTCCAAAACCTGTCATTTCAAAGTCTACCATGTAGCGCTGCCGTAGACATCCCGTCGCGTCGGAATCGCTTCGTTATTGACGGCAGCCTGCAGGAGGGCCTTGCGAAGCAGCTCGGAGTTTTTCAGGGTAATGTTCAAAGTCGCCGCGAAGACGCGCGCCTTGTGACGGCCTCGCTGGTGGCGAGGATTCAGGCAATAACCAGTGAGCTTTGCCTGATCCACAATGGCGCGTTCAGGATTTGGCAGTTTCACGTCGGAATGATATCACCGCGCACAAATCTGGAAGTCCCCAGGATCCACTTGGACGTTTCAGGGTTGGATGTGCGTGCCAAGTACGGTTAGGAATTTGGCGAGCCAGGAATTTAGCGCGGGCCAGGCCGGGCCAGTGACGAGGTTCCCGTCGACGAGGGCATCGGTCATGGGGAGACTGACATACGTTCCGCCGGCGATGGTGACGTCGGGACCAGTGGCCGGATAGGCGCTGCACTTCTTTCCTTTGAGGACGCCGGCAGCAGCCAGAATCTGCGGGGCGTGGCAGATGGCGGCGAGAGGTTTGTTGGCTTTCGAGAAATGATGGACGATCTCGATGACTCGAGGGTTGAGGCGAAGATATTCCGGCGAGCGGCCGCCGGGAAGTATCAGCGCGTCATATTCTTCTGGCTTAATCTGATCAAAGGTGGCGTTGAGTTCGAAATTGTGGCCCCGCTTTTCGGTGTAGGTTTGATCGCCTTCGAAATCGTGGATCGAGGTGGGTACGAATTCGCCGGATTTTTTGCCAGGGCAAACGGCGTGAACGGTGTGCCCAACCATCAGAAGAGCCTGGAACGGGACCATCACTTCGTAGTCTTCGACGTAATCGCCAACGAGCATGAGAATGGATTTCTTGGACATGGAACCTCCAACGAGATTGTAGCTGAAGACTATGATTGGCCAAAACGGCCCAAGAAAACCAGCAAAGTAAACGGCGAGAAAGGCTGCTGTAGATTTTGCGCGATTGAGGAAGAGCGGAGCGCCGGCTGGCAAGGAGGGCAGTGTCTCAAATCGAGACTTGGTCAGTCAAAATGTTTGAACATGAGATAAAGACAAGAAAGTTGGGCGAGCAGAGGTGCATTTTCCATACACGTCTTCTACCCCAAGTTCATGAATCTAAGGAACTTCTAAATAATCTTCTATCAAAGCCTCCTCTCCGATGAGTCTGGCCTGTCAAATGCAGTCACGAGGGTGGCCCATGCGTCGCCGCACATTCCGACTTTAAGGACATAATCGTGAAAGAGGTCAAACGAATCCTCGTGGTATGCCTACTGGCAGTAGCTACGGCGGCAAGCGGCGGGATAGTCTCTTTGCGCGGCCAAGAGGGAGATATCGCCGGATCAAGGCGCAAGGCTAAGCTGCTGGCAACACCTCAATACCCTGATCTCGCCAAAAAGTTGAGCCTTTCGGGTGTCGTGAAAATCGAAATTACTATAGGCCCGGACGGCAAGGTGAAGAGAACGCACATCCTCGGGGGTCATCCCGTGCTTGCCGCAGAGGCCGAGAAAGCAGCGATGCGAAGCGAGTTCGAACCCGGTCCGAAGGAAACCACAGAAGTGATCGAGTTCAAGTTCAGCCCTCAGTGAGTAGTTGAATTTCTTTGATATAAAAAGGGCGGCTATCCTGGCGACGGATAGCCGCCCTTTGCGTTTTAATCGAAATTACTGCGCGTGAACCGGCGAGGCCACGATTGGCCCTGCCGAATCCTGGATCGTGAGCATGTCGGTGCGCACTTTCTCCCACTCCAGCAGATTCAAGCCGTAAGAAGTGAACAACTTCCGGATGTGCGCGGAATCCCAGTTGAGGACTTTTTCGAGCACTGGAACGAGGACGCTCATGGCGTTGTCACTAAGCACGGTACGCTTCGCGACACGAGAGATGAACTTGGCTTCGGAGACGGCGATGGTGAGGCCGTCGTGCTGGTTGACGTGCATCATCACGGGGAGGTCGGAACTGCCGTCGCCCATGTAGATGATGTGGTCGTGACTGATGCTGAGTTCGGCGCGGCGTTCCTCGAGAATGGTGATTTTGCCCCATCCGGCAGAAGCGCGAATGATGGATTCGACTTCGCCGGAAGTCTCGTTGTAGCGGAAGCGCGTGCCAAAAATATTTTGCGGCGGTACAATCCCTTCGAGCGCGGATTGGATGATTTCCTGCGGCGCCGCGGAGATGACGTTGAAATGAAACTTGTAACCCTCGGAGAGATTTTCCAACGCGCGCGCAAATAGGGCGACGTTGTGCTTCAGACGGATGCGCTTACCGGTTTCGACAAGATGTTCGCGTCGAACGCGGCGGAATTCCGGGTCGTGCAGAATCAGATAGCTGAGTTCGGCGCCCTGCTGGACGAGATTCATCACTGCAAGGCCTTTGACCTTGTCGTGGAACTCGTGAAAGCCGATGAGCTCGGAGAGAACGACGCCCGAGTCGTTGAAACTGAGTGTCTGGTCAAAATCACTTGCCAGAAGATACTGCTTAAGCATGTTCTAGTACTCCTTCTTGCTTCCTTGTGCGCTCGCCTTCAGCGAGCTGGGCCCGCCCTGGGTGCGGTGCCAGTACCCCCCTACACTTATACGATAGCGTTGTTTATGGGGGCGGACCCACGAATTATTTTGATGGGTGCTATGCGTCAAAAGCGTGAATGACACATTATACCTCAATTAGATGTGCCCTACTGTTAAAGGATACAAAGGAAAGGAGATGGCTACCATTTTGTGCCTCAAAAATAGTCAAAAGGCGTGTCTAGAAGGAGATAGCGGCGGCGAAGGAAAAGTGAAAAAAGTGCTACAAACCATCGACTCGGCGCTTATCAAAGGCCCAAGGCGTTCATCTTAGGCTCCTCGTAGACCCCGTCTTCGCCGGGGTAGCGGAGGCGGGCCTTAAAGCGGCCAGTCTCGGCGGCAAGGGCCCAGATGAGGCTTTCCCCCGCTGGGAGCGTTTTGGGGAGACTGTGGAAAACTTCGTCCTGATAGGCGAGAGAGGCATCGATCCACTGCCAGCCAGCGGTCTCGAAAGCGGTCATTACGTCGGGTAGAACGAGGGCATTGAGCGAGTTGTAATGAATGAGAAGGGTGTGGCGAATATCGCGGCCGAGGACGTCTATGGCGAGCTGCCGGTAAAAGGAGGCGCGGTCGAGAAGATGCGCGATGAGGTAGTCGCGATAAGGATTGATGCTTGCCTGGGGTTGCTTTGCCAAACGATCGGCCATGCGTTCGTTGACGTACCAATCGGAGGCGTCGATTGTGACATGGCCGACGCGATAGCCGCTTTCTTTTAGTAGAGCACGAAAACGGTCGCGCTTGTCGGCGGTGTCGCCTTCTTTCAGGAACGGGTAACGAAAGAGAGGCGTTTTATTTTGATAGGGAGCGATGATCTTTTCATTCTTGAGGAAATCGACGGCGAAGTCAGCGTAAGACGTGGGGCCGCAATAGTTCAGATGGGAATACGAATGATTGCAGATCATGTGGCCGGCTTGGTCCCAAGCGGAGAGCAGCTTGGAGCCTTCGTATTCATCGACACGCATGCCACAGACGAAAAGAGCGGCTTTGACGCTGCGGCTATCGAGAGCTTTTAGTATGCGGGAGTTGGCCTCGGGCCATTGGAGAGCCGTGTCCAGCTTCAGCCTGGGGTCATCCATGGTAATGGCGAGCTGAGAAGGCTGGGAGTTCGAATGGCGCGTTGGCGTGGAAGCCTGCTGCGGGGCGAGCGCCTGAAATGCGTTTGCGAAAAACGGAGGGCATGAGGCGGCGGAAGCGGTTTTGAAAGCATAAGAGAGGAATTTGCGACGATTCATGATCATAACCTCAGAAAAAAGAATTGAGCCAAGAGCGTGCTCGTGCAAGTACAGAATCCAGAGAGGTGAACGACGTGGACGAAGAAGGTGTACTGGACAGAGGGTGGAGGCGCTCGACGGGCTCGTCGGTGACGGAATAGAACGCGCCATCTCTGGAATGGAGATAGAGGCGCTGCATCTCGGTGCGATTGAGCGGGCGGGCGCCGCGGCGGCCGAAGACGGCAAGTTGATTGCCGGATTCGTCGACGGCGCGGTCGCGGTCGATTCCCTTGGATATGGCGAGCGCTGGGCCGCGGGTGCGCGCCGTGGCGATAAGCTTTGGGGTGGGACGCGGGCTGAAGCCGGAGAAATGCCCGGGATCGTCCCATGGGGAGACGATTTGCAAAACGCGCAAGCCATTCCTTCCATCGGCGACGAAGGCGTAGGCGCTGCCCGCGACCATGCCGATTTTTACGTCGTTGACGTCGTTCAGTTGGTCTTTGGCGGTGAAGAGCTGATCGAGTTTTGGGGCGTCGGGTTTTTCTACATTGACGATGGCAAGACCTTGCTTGCCGGCTGAGACGTACGCGTAGGTGCGGGCGACATAGACATTGCGGGCGTCTTCGAGAGGCACCAGGGCGTTTGCGATGGGCTTTGGGAGCGCGAGATCGGTAACGTCGAGGACCTTGAGTCCCTCGCGATCGGCGACAAACGCGTAGCGGAACTGAATGGCGATGGCATGCGGGCTGTTGAGAGCGGGAGCGCCGAGGGTAGAAGTGACGCGAGGAGCGAGCGGATTATCGAGGTCCACGACGACGAGCGCTTTGTCGGTGAGGATGTAGGCGTAGGTGCCGGCGATGGTGATGCAGCGAGTGCCGGTGAGGATGCCGTTGGGATTGAAGGCCAGGGCGCGCTGGAGGAAATTGTTGGCGGGATTGCCGTCGAGGAGCGTGCCGACGCCGGGGCTGCTGGATTTCAGATCGGGATTGCCGATGACGACGAGGCCTTCTTCTTTGTCGGCGACATAAAGGAAACCATAGAGGAGATGGATGGCTTGTTCTTCGTTTTCGGGGAGACGCTGGCGGAGCGGATCTACACCAAGAGTGGTCGGTGAAGCGACGGCGAGGGCATTTTTCGTTGGCACGAAGAGGCGCTGGCCGATGGGCGAGACGGGCGCGATGGTGATGCGCTGGGAAAAATCTTTGTTGTCGATTTTGGCGATGTCATAGACGCGGAGGCCGCCGGGCCCGGCGGCCGCGTAGGCGTATTCGCCGCGGGCTTGTACATCCAGGACATTCCCTTCGTGCCGATAGCTAGTGGAAAGCTCGCGCCCGCGGTTCACGAATTTTTTGTAGTTCTCGGGATAAGCGATGCGCTGGAGGTCGCTGCCATAGATGGCTTCGGGTTCATCATGCTCCGCGACGGCCACGGCTTCGAGGCCTTTGTTGCCAGTCGCGACGTAAATGTAGCGGCCCATGAAGTTCATGAAGTTCGTGCCCTGTAGGAGGAGCTGGGCCATCCAGGCGTTGTTGTCATTGGCGGCGGAGACGTGGCAGTCGCTGCACTGTTTCGTTTCCGTGGCACGGACGGTGTGCGGAACAAAGGTGCTGAAGGCCTGGCCTGAGAAACCGGGAGCGGAGATGGTTTGCTGCGCATAGTAGAGCCAGTCACGGTTCGCATTTTGAGAACTGACGAGGATGGCGCAGGAAGAGCGTGCGGGTGCGATGCGGTGGCCGGTGACCGTGCCGTCCACGCCAAGCATGTAGATGTCGTCGCGAAGAACCTGAAAATTGTAGCTGGTGTAGTTGCGAGTGGTGAGGCCTTCGTTGTGAAGCATGGGCTTGCGCGCGTTGGCTGTCATTTGCAAATGACAGCCGAAGCAGGTGGGCGTCCAGGAGGTGTGGCAGGAGTAGCAAGTCATGGAGGAGTTGGCGTGGGCGAGATGTTCGTCGTCCTGCGGCATTTGCGAGGCAACGCTGCCGTCCTTGGTCATTAGCTTGGCGCGAAACGATTTCATGTTGAAGTGCACGTTGCCGGGTGTGACGGAATCGAGCGTCTGAACGACTTCCCACTCCTTGTTTTCTTCAGACATGGAGCGTTGAATCAGTGCGCCATCGTCGCGCCACTCGAAGCGGCGAAGGCCCCATGGCGTGCGCAAAGTGTCGAGGTGACGGCCGCCAGCGGGAGCGGCAGGACCGGAAGTGATGAGACTTGCACGAGCGCGAATCGTGCCGTGGCAATCGATGCAGTCGATTTCGACGGCGGCGCGAGGTTCGCCGTAAATTTTTCCGTTGCCGTGATTATCTTGCGCAAAATGGCAGTCGTTGCACTGCATGCCTTTTTCAAGATGGATGTCCGCGAGATGGACGGCTTTTGAAAAGCGCTGCGGGTTCTCGAACGGGATTTGATTGCCGTCCTTGTCGAGCCAGTTGCCTTTGCGATCGTGCTTGAAAACGGAGCGGAAAACCCAGCCGTGGCCGTGGAAATCGGCGAATCGCGTGGTTTTCAGTTTCGCGTTGAATTCGGGGCTGCCAAGATTTTTGAGGAATTTTTCGTCGCTCCAAAGGCCGCGGGCGGCGGCGGCTTCGGGGTTACGCAATAGGGATTGGTAGCGCTGCTCTTCCGTCGGGTTGCGTTGCTGCGGCGGATACATTTTGTCGCCGTCGCTTTCGTTGTCCCACCACGTAAGGCCGAAATAGGTGGCGAGCATGTTCGTGCCGGGATGGATGTGGCAGACCATGCACTGGCTCGAAGGGATGGAGCGCGTGAAGACGTGCTTGATGGGATGGCCGGGCTCGTTCTTGGGAATAGTTGGGTCGGATGAGGCGCTGAAACCGGAATGTCCGAATTGCGCATAGGCGCCTGAGTGCAACGGGTCGCGATCGTTCGCGTAGATGACGTGGCAGGCGGTGCATCCGCTCGCGCGATAGTCGCCGGGATGATCGTTGGTGCCGGGCAGAGACATGACGGGATCGACCAGACGCGTTTTTTGCAAGCCGAGGAAGACGGGATCGGTACGGAGTTCCGTGCCAAAACCGCGGTCGCTGAGTTTGTCATCGGGCTTGCCGGGATCTTCTTCGCGATTGGGATTGCCGAGCTCGGCTTTTTTTTGGCTGCCGCGCTCGAAAACGCGAAGCACATTTCCAGGCTGAGAAATTTCCCAACGCAGAAGAGGATCAAGTTCCGGCAGGACACCTTTGGTGCGAGTTTCCTCAGGAGTGGGAGGCGGAAATGTCTTGATGGATTGCGGCTGGCCGTCGCGATCGTAGCTTTCGCCGAAGTGCATGTTTTTATAGGGATAGCCGCCGTTGTTGTAAAGCGCCGCGCCCCAGAGGAGTCCGGTATGGGTCATCATGCTGGTCGAAGAGGCGCGGACTTCCTGTGCGTGGCAGCCGGCCTCGCCACAAGTTTCTGGCGCGACGCGAAGGTCGCCGGGATTTACAAATTTGATGTATTCGGGAGATTCCTTGAGCCACTTAGTGTACGTACGTTCAGGAAGAGCGGAGCGGTCTTTGAAACTGGGATCTCGTGGCTGGACGTGAGCCTTTTCTTTGGCGGCATTGTACTCGGCGGAATTTGGCATCGTGCCGGCGGCGATAGAGATTGAAGAGTTGCCGCCGTGGCAATCGGTGCAGCCGAGAAAAACCGTTTTTGTGGGGTGCATGGTCGGCTCATCCGTCGAGGTGTGGCAGGAGATGCAGCCTGACGATTTGCGTACGGCTTCTTCCGGGGATTGGCCGCGGACGGGAGCGGAGTCTTGCTTCGCATGGACCTTTGAGATCGAATCGGCGTAAAAAACCAGGAGAAAAGAGAACGCAGAGACGCAAAAGACGCAGAGGTTTCGCAGAGAAGAGCGGTCGAATTTGCGCAGTGAAATCATTCGTGACGTTTTCTCAGAAGGTCAACCTCATGGAGCCGAAAAGCGAGAAAAGTGTGCGGCTGGTGTAGATGTCTCTGAACCCCGAACCCGGCTGCAAGGCGGAGGCGCCCGCGGTGAGAACGATATTTTCCGTGAGCGGCGGGCGATACGTCACGCCGATGCCGAAGTCTTCGCCGATGCTGTGGCGGATGGAGGATTGGAACAACAGATATTCGAGCGACTCAGTGCGTTCGAAGCGAAGGTAGTTGAAATTCGCAAAACCCTTGAGCTTGGGGGTGATGTCAAAATCCGCGCCAGCGTTTGCAACGAAGATGCCGGGATTAACGAAATTGGCCTGGCCTTCTTCTTTGCTGGAACGAAGAGAAGGAATCAGGCTGCCGTCGGTGGTAAGTTGAACCCCGGAGCCCAGAAGCCGGATATCTTCGCGGTTCCAGAAGCTAAAAATGCCGCCCGCAAAATTTGGGAGATCGTCGATAGCATCGAAGCCGCGCGCGCGGCCGTCGCGCGGATTGGCGTCGCCGGAAGTGTAGAACGTGGAAACGCGGTAGCGGATCCAATCACGATCGTAGGAAACTTCGACGGCGGCCATTTGCGCGTTGATGGTGACGGGCCTCCCGGCGATGGGATTGAAGGTGTCTTCCCCGACGGCCTGATAAAAAGCATGCGTGAGATTGACGCGACGAATGTGGCCGCTGCCGAGCCAGCCGAAATAGCCGACACGAATCCCGTGCGTGAGAGGGCCTCCTCCGGGGCCTTGATTGATAACACTGCCGACGGGCGCGGGCCGCACGAGAAAGCCGTTGTCGTCGTAATGAACGCTCGGATCATCCTTGTTCCAGGCGGCGACAAACTCCGCGGAGTAACCCGGAAAGAAAAAATCCTGCAAATAGACGTTTGCTAGAACGACTTGCTGGTGGCGGCGCTCGAAAGTATTGAGGCCGCTGTTGGTATTTTTTTCGAGCATCTGAAAGTAGACCGCGTTGTACTCGATGCGGTCGCTGTTCGCGTCGCCGAAGATGCGCAGGCCAGGCTGTTCGTCAACAAAGAGGAATCCGCGGAAATCGGCATTGAATTGCTGGATGCCGGCGCGGGCGGAAATGAAATCGTAGTTGTCGCTGAGGTCGTGGAGCTTCACTTCGAAAAACGCTTCTTGAAGTCCGAGATGGCCGTCGAAGCGATTGGTGCCTGCACGCACGTCGGGGCTAAGGATGCCAAGCTCGCGAACGTCCAGATCATTGAGGCTGAGCTCCGGTGTGATGCGGATGCGCCAATCGACCGGCTTGAACGACGCATCCCCGTGAAAAAGATCGAAACTGAAACGAAATGTTTGATCTAAAAAAGCCTGCTCGCCGCGGCCGAAAAAACCAGGGCTGCCCGGTTTCGCCGCGCTGACACCGCTGGGCAAAGGAACGCGGCGGCCATCGAAAAAAGTTTCCGACGAAGCGGTGAAGTCCAAGAACACCTGCTGGCCGAGAAGTTCGGGCCAGATGGGCTCATCGCCTTTGAAGCGATTGCGATTGAAGGGGTCGTACCAGTGCGGCTTGGTGTAAAGGTATTCACCCTTTTGCGGGTAGCGGCGGTAGTCCGGTTGACTGAGAGCCCAGCGATTGGGCACCACGTTGAAAACATCGGCGACGGGAGGCAGATATTCCGGCGCGAGTTCCGCCATGTACTTGGGATCGGAATCGAGGCGATGACGAAACTCACGATAGCTGCCGAGTGCGGGCGGAGAGCCGGGCGAGATGGGTGGACCAAGCTCGGGGAGCCGCGGAAGACGCGAACCGGATGCCGCGCTGCTGGTGCTGACCAAGGAAATCTCCAGCGTGGTGACCTCATTGGCGTTGAGCACGAGATCGGGAATTGCGAATGGAGCGTATCCCTCGGCCTCTGCGCGAAATCCGTAGTGGCCAGACGGAAGAAGAAGAATACGGAAGACGCCTTCAGCGGACGAGCTGGCGCGCACAATCTCTCCGGTCTGCAGATTGCGGAGCGTCAGTTGGGCCGAGGCTACGGGCCTCGATTCTGTGGGCGAGATTGCTTCCCGCAAGTCGCCATCGACAGCGGCGGTCATCAAAGCCTGCTGGCGGGGAATGCGCCGCGCGGGCGCTGCCTCGCTTGATTTTTGAAGCGTAGCTTGTCCTTCCGGCGCGCTTTGGGCTTGCTGCCCAGGTGTGGATTGTTGTCCGCAGCATGCACCGCCCGCCGCGAGGAACGCGAGCAGCACGCCAACGCCGGTGCGAACCAAGCGATGGACGCGTCGAGAGCTTCGCGAAGAGAGAGAGAACATGGCTGCGGCCTGGGAGAATTTGCGCAAGTAAAAGGGATCGCATTCTAGCTAACAATATCGGGCCGCGCCGGGCAACCCATTTCCGCGAGGCATGAACACAGTCGATAACACTTCGCACGAGATCTAATTGTTCACCTATAGGAATCGCGCGGTCCGCGAAAGATTGAGGGGCGCGAGGAGGCGTGTTACTAAGGAAGATACCCTCATGCCAACGGAACACTCGATTCGGAGGCCGGTCGCGGCACACCGCGCCCTGGAACGGCGTCGAAAAACGCTGGCAGTGGGCATTTTACTGGCGCTTGGGATTGCCGGAGTTCTGGCGCTGTTGCTCGTGAGCTGTGGCGGCGGGAGCAGCGCGCCGGTGTATCCTCCGGTTGCCTCGATGCAACCGCTGCAGGTCGCCGATGTCCAGAACATCGTGCAGGCTGCCGTAAATTCCGCGAATGTCGATTTGGTCGTGGCAGTCGTGGATCGCGCGGGATTCGTGCTGGGTGTGTTTCGCACGGAGAACGCACCTGTCACCGCGCTGGCGAATTTCGGACAGACGTTGGACGCGAATGACGTGGCCGTGGCGCTGGCGCGGACCGGAGCGTTTTTCAGCAACGATCAGGCGCCGCTATCGTCGCGAACCGTGCGCTTCATCAGCGGGATTCATTTTCCTCCGGGCGTGACGAATCAGCCGCCGGCTGATTTGTATGGAATTGAGAACACCAATCGCGGATGCACGCTGGTGGGCAGCGCTGCGTTTCAAAATCAAATTCCACCTTCTCTCACGCTAGGCGGGGGATTTGGACCTGGGACTCTAACCGGCAAAGCTGACGCGATGGACTCAAATCCGCTGGCCGTAAATCCCGGCGGCGTGCCGATTTTTTATCAAAATGTGGTCGTGGGGGGAATTGGAGTGGTGACGTCTTCGAGCAATCCGAACGTGGCGGAGTATGCGGCGTTCGTTGGATCAACGGCGCAGCGTACGGGGCCGTCAGATTTGTTTGGGCCCTCGCCGGCTTCACCGGGAGTGGTGTTCATCGGAGGCATCGCGCTTCCGTTTGTAACGCAAACATCGCTCCCTGCGGGAGTTTCCGCGGGACCGGCTGCGGGCAGCGGATCGTTTTTCGTAGCACCCGCGAACAGCGCTGGGCAGCCGCCCGAAGGCGATTTGATTGCGCCCGCGGCGGGACCGCTGGGTGGATTGAGCGCCACGGATGTTCAAACCATTTTGGACCACGCGGAAGCGACTGCGGATCAAACGCGCGCCGCAATTCGTTTGCCGATTGGCGCGCGAGCGCGAATGACGATTGCGGTTGCCGACCTGGATGGCACCATGATCGGCTTGCGGCGGATGCAGGATTCGACGGTGTTCAGCATCGACGTCGCGGCCAGCAAAGCGCGCAACATGGTGTACTTCAACAGCTCCGCGCGAGCGGCAGCCGATTTGAATCAGGTGCCGATGGGCACGGCGGTCACGAACCGCACAATCAGTTTTGGTTCACAGCCCTTTTTTCCGCCGGGCATTGACGGCTCCGGGGCCGGTCCGTTTTTCAACGTATATTTGCAAGATCTGACAAATCCTTGCACGCAAGGAATGCAGGCAGGAGCTCCGAACGTCAACAAAAGCGGAATTGTTTTTTTCCCGGGCAGCGCCGGCTTGTATCGTAACGGCACGCTCGTCGGCGGGCTAGGCGTCAGCGGAGACGGCGTGGACGAGGACGATTACGTGACGAACGGCGGCACGAAGGGTTTCGAGGCGCCGGCAAATATCCGCGCGGACCAGATTTCTATCAACGGCGTGCGGCTTCCCTACTTCAAATTTCCTCGGAATCCTACGGACTGACTCTTCGCAGAAATTCGGAATCGTACGATTTCGACTCTACTTGCTTGCACCAGACGCGCTGGAAGGATCGGGCGAGGTAGCCGTATCGACGTCAAGGAGCCAGGCATGCGTGGTGTCGCCGGGGGCATAGCAATTGCCGTCAGTGTGATAGCCGGGCGCGCAGTGCGCGGTGCGTTCCATTCGGCGCGGAGACTGCGCGAATTGCCAAACTTCAGCATAGGGGATTCCGCCGGCCGCCGGAGGCGCCGGATTCTGAGGAAATGTGCAGCCGGGCGACGGCGGGCAGACGTCGTTGAAAATGAAATAGGCGAAATCCTGGGAAGGTGCGTGCGCGCAGATGTCGTCCGCAGTGGTAATTGTCGCGCCCGGCTCTTCTTTGATAGGAATTCCGGAACAATAAGCTCCGGAACGAAAACCGGAACGCTGGAGTTCCGCGGTCCAGGCGCCCAAGTAAGAATGATAGGCCGCAGGCAAGCGGCCGCCCTCTTCTACATCAAGAAAAATGATCGCTTGCGGCGGAAAGCCTTCGCTCTTTGCAGTGGACGCCGCGTTGCGGGCGTCGAGAGTTCCCTTCTGCACCGCTGCCATTTCGTTCTTGAGTTCGCGACTGAGAGGGCCGAGATATAGGAGCAAAAAACCGAATCCTTGCGCACGCAGGACTTCGCGCTGGCCGAGCCAAGTGTTCGTCCTTTCGCCTGTAGGAGGACTGAGCCAATAGCTGCTGAAGGAGAACGTTTTTCGCAAAGCCGGAAGCGCATCCCTGCCAGGGAAAATGTTGAGATCGAACCCGAGATACGCGCTCGGCAGCGGCTGCTCCTGTGGCGTGGACTGTGTGCTGTGCTGAGTGCCGGCTTGGCAAGAAAGCAGGATCAGCGCGGCGGCGATCGACGAGATCGACAGGAATGACAAGCCTGGCTTCATTTTGCTCACACCCTTGAGAATGCCAGAAGATGCTTGCAGTGGCTAGCCTTCGCGAAGCTTGTGTCCCGCAAGATTCCCGAGGCCATCGTAAGCCGCGTATTTGTAGGTCTCGCTGAGCGTCGGATAGTTGAACACCTGCTCGATGAATACGTCAATGGATTGGCCATTATCGAGAACCATCAGCCCAATGTGGATGAGTTCCGTGGCGCTCTCACCGATCAGGCTCACGCCGAGAAGCTTGCGGTCCGCGCGCGCGAAGATGAGCTTGAGCATTCCGGCCGTATCCCCGATGATGTGGCCGCGCGCGTTGTTTTCGTAGTGCGCGCGTCCCACGCAATAGTCAATTCTCTTTTCTTTGCAGGACTCTTCCGTTTCGCCTGCCGCGGAAATTTCTGGAATCGTGTAAATCCCCATCGGAAGCATGGACGCCACGCGCTGTTTGTACTTGAAGCCAAACGCGTGGCACACAGCCACGCGCCCTTGCTCCATGGACGTGGAAGCCAGCGCGGGAAATCCAATCACGTCGCCCGCGGCATAAATGTTCGGCGCAGAGGTCCGATAATTGTCGTCCACAGGAACGTATCCGCGGTCGTTGATCGCCAACCCGGATTTTTCCAAGGCGAGGCCGTCGATCGCAGCGCGGCGCCCTGCCGCAAAAAGGGCTGCCTCGGTTTCCAGCGTCTTGCCGCTTTTCATCGAAAGGCGCACCCCTGCGGAAGAATTCTCGACTTTTATGGGACGCTCGTTGAACAAGAAGCGCATACCGAGCGCCGTGAGGCAGTCGCGGAGACGATTGGAGATTTCTCCGTCGAGAAACGGCAACAGCTTGTCCCGGCCATCGACAAGCGTAACCTCGACACCGAGCGCCATGAAGATCGACGCATACTCACAACCAATGACGCCGCCGCCGATGACGGCGAGGCTTTTCGGAATTCGGTCCATCTGAAGAAACGTGTCCGAATCAAACGTATGGACATCGTCGAAGGCGATCTCCGCGGGACGGTGCGGTTTCGAGCCCGTGGCAAGGAGAATGATTTCGCCTCGAAGCCTTCGCGTTCCGTTTGCGCCAGCGACCGCGACCGTGTGTGCATCCTCGAATGCCGCCTGGCCTCGAACAAGCTCGATGTGGTGCAGCTCCAGGTTTTTCAAAATGCGGCGGCGCTCCATTTCGACGACCGCGCGTTCGTGGCGCATAAAATCCTGCACGGTGAGGTTTTCCTTGAGCGAGTAATCGATGCCGTAGAGGCCGCGCTGCTTCAGTCCGGAAAAATAGAGCGCGGATTCGCGGAGGGTTTTGCTTGGAACAGTGCCTGTGTTGATGCAGCTGCCACCTACGTCCGGTGCCCGTTCGATGACGGCGACACGCTTGCCAAAGTAGGCGGCTTGCGCGCCGGCTTTTTCTCCGGCAGGGCCGCAGCCAATCACAATCAAATCAAAGTTTTCGCTACTCGCCACACAAACCTCCCGCAGCACGCCGCCGTACACTTTTTCGAAGAACGCCCGCCAAATGAAGCCAGTGGGATCGAAGCCAGTCGGATCAAAGAAAGTGTAGAAGAAGAGCGCCACCTGCGAGACAAATTCCTGTCCAGACTGTGCTGAAACGTATCTGGTAGCAAAACTTGGACGAGTGAAAAACAAGCCCAAGCTTTTTTCGGGTGGCATCCAAAATAGCGAAATACCTATGCTGAGGTCTCAATGTGCAGCCGCACTTCCACGAGGCAGTAAGGAGTTCCTCATGTCCGACGACAATCTCACCATCAACTATCGCATCCGACTTGAGGAGGACCACTTCAGTGTGAAGGCCACCTACGACCTTAGCGTTCCCGCCTGCGGTTCCGCGCTGATCGCGGATTTTCTAATTAGCATCGACGGAACGGATCTAATCAGCGGCTTCGTTCCCGGTCAGGCTGCTTTCAATTGCGCGAAATTCCACACTCTGGCCGACCCAAATAGAGACGCTTGGGTCAGCTTCTCCATGTCTTCGAACCATGACTGCAACGCCAGCGACGACGACCTGCTGCGCGGCGACAGAGTCTACGACGACGCGAAGTTCTCAAACTAGAGGCGCCGCAACGCCGCAATACTTTCGCGATGTGCGCGGAGTTTACGCGGCCAGGACTACACTCTCACGACGGGCCCGAATCGTCGGGTCCAGAAAACTCTCCCAATTTAAGGCGCCAGCGAGAAATTCACCATGACGGTGGTGTCGACTTCGATCGGTTTTCCATTGAGGAGTGTGGGAGTGTAGCGCCACTGGCTGACGGCCTCGACGGCGGAGCGAGCGAGATCGGGGGCGATCTTGCTGTTCATGACGCGCAGAGAGAGCGGTTTGCCGTCCATGCCGATGACCGCATGGAGAACAACGGTGCCGGAGACCCCGGCGGACTTGGCGGATTCAGGATAGACGGGAACGGTGCGGCCGATGAGCTTGGCGGCTTGAACCGTGCCGCCGATGCTGAGGCGGGATGGCTTGCCCGAGGTTGTCTCAACGGGAACAGGCTTCGTGGAGGTTTCGGGAACAACCATCACGTGTTCCGTGATCGCTCCCACTCGCAAGGTGAATGTTGAAGAGAAGTCGCGACCGGCATCGAGCGAGACCTGCGGTACGCGATAAGTTTCGAATCCGGGCTTCAAAACCTGCAGCTCGTACCTTCCAGCCGGCAACGGTTTGAACGTGAAATGGCCTTCGCGGTCGGTGGTAGTCATATCAATGGTATTTGCGTCGTGGTTGGACATGATGATGGTGGCGTTGGCCACGCCGGTTCCGCTCGGATCGTAGATCGAGCCGGAGGTTTTGCCAGTGAGATTTTGCGCGGGAAGGCGCAGAGCCGCGAGGGGGACAAGGATACAAGCGGCGAAAAGTGGAATGAGGAATCTCGCTTTCAAAGATAAACGCCCGCGATTGATGGACGGATTCAGCATGGCGGCAAATCTCCTTTCAAGATTTGATGGACGCGCGATGGCGAGTGCACTGGACCAGGCGCGGCCAGTGTTTTCAAGGGTCCTTGCGAGCTCGAGCAGTTGGCTGGCGTAGTGCGAAGGCGCGATGCCAGAAAGCAGGACGGCGTCATCGCAGGCGCGTTCACTTTCCTGGCGTAGACGCGCGGCGGCCAGCCAAACGAGCGGATGGAACCAGTAGAGGGCGCGGGCGAGTTCGGCGCAGATTTGCAAGAGCCAGTCGTTGCGAGTGATGTGGGCGAGTTCATGAGAGAGGACGATGCGCCGGCGGTCCTCGCGCCAATCCCGAGCGCCGGAGGGCAGCACCATGACGGGGCAGAAGACTCCCCACGTGAGCGGCATGGCGAGCGGACTGTCGCATTGGAGAAGACGGACGGAACGGGTGATTTTGTGGAAACTGGAGAGTTCCAAAACGTTGCGCATCCAGTTGCCGTCGAACAGTGGCTTCGCACCCGCGGATACCCAAGCGAGGCGAGCAAAACCAACCGCGAGCCTGACAAGGACGCAGGACAATCCGAGCGCCCATGCGAGAAGAGCAATGTTCGCAACTCTGCTGATGCCCGGCGAGGCCGCCACAACATTGACGAGAATGGATGGAATTGTCCGAGAGGCGGAGGCGCTTGCGTTTGCAGCCGCAGAGCCCCAAGGAACGGCAGCCCTGCCAAGTGTGGCCCAATGCCACGCGGGAAGGAGCAGCGCGAAGAAAGGAAGCGCGAGCGAGGCTAGAATCGCGGCTGCCCAGACATGATGGCGAAGCGCGGAAGAGCGCTGCCGCAGGGCGGTGGCGATAGCCCATGCAGCCGCAAGAAGCAGCGTGGCCTTTGCGCTGCAAGCGATGATAAATGCAAGCGCGAGTTCGGAGCCAGCGTGCGTGCTCATGGTCAATTCTCCTTTCGGCCTTTCGAAATGAGGCGGGCGAGACGCTCGAGCTCTTCCGGCGAGATGCGCGCGACTTCACCGCCGAGAAGAGCGGCGACAACTTTTTCCGTAGAGCCGTCGAAAAATGTCTCGACGAGATGGCGAAGCGCGGAGCGCCTGGCAACCTCGCGCGGCACGGCGGGAATGTAGACGTAGCGGAGGCCGTGCTCCTCGTGGCGAACATGGCCTTTTTCTTCAAGGACCCGGAGCTGGGCGCGGACCGTGGAATAGCTGGACTTGCCGGCGATCTCCGCAAGCACCTGGCCGACGGAGGCGCGCTCCAGCTTATAGAGAATGTCCATGATCTGGCGTTCCCGGCGAGAGAGGGCGTTTGGCTTGGGTTTTCGTGTCATGTGCTATTTTTCTAGCATATCTGCTATGAAAATAGCAGGTGGGCATTTTCCTGTCAAGACAATTTGAGAAAAAACCTTTGCGGTGTCTTTGCGGAGCATTTGCCGCGGGCGATAGAGATGCTGGACGCCGAGCGGCAAAATAGTTGGTAACTCAGAGAGCGCGCGATGCGTAGTAACATCGAGAGGCGATGATGACGATTGGTGATGGTGTGGCTGTTCGTGCGGAGCGCGTTTCGCGACAATACCTGATGGGGACCACGGTGATTCGAGCTGTGGATGATGTAACGCTCGAAGTGCGTGCGGGAGAATTCGTGGCTCTGCTGGGAAGCTCGGGATCGGGAAAATCGACGCTGTTAAATCTGATGGCCGGGCTGGACCGTCCGACCGGGGGCGCAATTTTCGCCAATGCCAAGAATCTCTCGGAGATGAGCTCGCTTGAGCTGGCGCGTTATCGTAGCCGGACGGTAGGAATGGTTTTTCAATCGTTCAATTTGCTGCCGCGAATGACGCTCGAAGAAAACGTGGAGTTGCCGCTGCGGCTTGCGGAGGTGGACCGCGACGATCGCGGGAAGCGCGTCCAGGAAGCGCTCGAACGCGTGCGCCTGGAGAAACGGCTGACTCACAGGCCGAGCGAACTGTCCGGAGGTGAGCAGCAGCGCGCGGCATTGGCGCGAGCGCTGGTGAACCGGCCGACGTTGCTTTTTGCGGACGAGCCAACGGGAAATTTGGACAGCGCCACGGGGGAATCCATCATGCTGCTGCTGAAAGAAATCCAGCAAAAGCTCGGCATGACCATCGTGATGGTGACGCACGAGCGTCCGCTGGCCGAGCGGTTCGCGGACCGTATCGCCGCGCTTGCGGACGGCAAATTAGTGAGCAACGGGATGAAATCATGAAGGCGAGGGACCTCGGCGAACTCGCGCTGCGCAATCTGCGAGAAGCGGTGTTGCGGAATTCGCTGACGACTCTAGGTGTGGCCGTGGGCGTGGCGTCGCTGGTGGCGATGCTTTCTCTTGGGGTTGGCCTGCAAGAGTTGGCGACGAAGCGGCTCTCGAATTCCGGATTGTTCGATACCGTCATCGTCACCCAGCGCAGAAATATGGGCGGCATGCGGCGGCCCGAGGCGAGTCCCACTCCTGAAAAAGAGGCGCGCGCGCTGGATGAAGACGCGCGAAAGCAGTTCGAGCGGCTGCCAAACGTCGTGGAAGTGTATCCGCAGATTCGTTTTCCGACGGAGGTGCGCTACAACGGAATTCCCTATTCGACGATTGTGGCCGGAGTGCCAGCGTCGGCTCAGACGACCGGCGCGTACGACGGGATTCAAGGAAGTTTTTTTTCGGGCCCGAATGCGGATGAAGCGATTCTGCAAATCGAATTTGCGAAGGATTTGTCCCCGCAGACAGCCACGCTGCTCGGCAAGGACCTAGTGGTGCGCTACGCAGAACGCGAAGCGCTCTCGCCGCAGAGTGGCACGAGCAACGCCGATGCTAAGGATGCCGGCGCCGGTGGATTTTCCATCGTTCCGCGCGAGAAAAAACTGCGCATCGTGGGGATTGTTGAGACGGAACCGGCGGCCGGTTTCGGTGGACTCGGAAGCGGACGCTTGCTGATTCCACTCGAGGTGGCGTCAACTCTTCGGGCGGCGCAAGTGAACGATCTGCGCGACGCCGTCCGCGCGACGAACGGCAAATCCGACTACGCAAGTTTGACGGTACGCGCGAAGAGCCCCACGCAAGTGGAAGGAATCGAAACGGCGATTAAGAGTATGGGATTTGGCACGTTTTCCCTGCTCGATGCGACACGGAATTTGCGTTTGTTTTTCACCATCTTCGATCTTTTGCTGGCGATTTTTGGGAGCTTGGCGCTGGCAGTGGCGACTCTGGGAATCATCAACACCCTTGTGATGGCCATTTTAGAGCGGCGTCGCGAGATTGGCATTTTGAAGGCACTGGGTGCGGCAGACCGCGACGTCAAGCAACTGTTTTTTGTGGAAGCCGGCGTGATGGGGCTGTTCGGCGGGGTTCTCGGCGTGGGTTTCGGCTGGTTTATCGGTCGAGCGTTGACCTGGGGCACAAACATTTATTTGCATCGGCAAAATTTGCCGTCGGCGCACGTTTTCTCCGTGCCCTGGTGGCTGGTGCTGGGAGCGATCGCGTTTGCGGTGATCGTTAGCCTTGTTGCGGGACTTTATCCGGCAACGCGCGCTGCGCGGCTGAATCCGGTCGAGGCCCTGCGGTATGAATAAAATTTGGCGCGCTGGTTTGACGGCGCTGCTGCTGGGTTGCGTTCTCCTAGCGCCAGCCGCGCGGGCCACCGGACGTGCCGAATGCGCTTCCCTTCCGAGCAAAATCCTTGGACGAGCTGTTCCGTACTGCGTTCTCCTCCCGCCGAGCTATGACACCGAAAAAACGCGCCATTATCCCATCCTCTATCTTCTGCACGGCTTGGGCGATAACGATCAGATGCTGGTACATTCGGGCGGGATGAACCTCGTCGAAGATCTGTGGGAGCAGCATCAGCTGGGAGAATTTTTAATTGTGACGCCCGCAGCCGGTGCGAGTTTCTACATCAACTCGCGCGATGGGCGGCACCGGTACGAGGATTTTTTCCTGCGGGAATTTATCCCCGGAGTCGAGAAGCGGTACCGCGCGCAAGCGGGGCGCGCGTCGCGCGGAATTGCGGGAATCTCGATGGGCGGATACGGCGCGCTGCATATTGCGTTCCGGCATCCGCAGCTTTTCGCAGCGGTCGGCGCGCTCAGCGCGGCTTTGATCGAGAAGCTGCCCAACATCCGTGCGCAAAACTCTCTGCAACTAAGCCAGTTGCGCGTTCTCGGCGATGCGTTTGGATCGCCATTTGACGCGGCCTTCTGGAATCAAAACGATCCCCTGATAATCGCGCGCACGGCGCATCTCGCTGGGCTAAAGATTTATTTTGCTTGCGGCTCGGAAGATGATTACGGCTTCGACTCGGGCGCGGAAGCATTGGACAAGCTGCTCACCTCGCGGCATATTCCCCATGAATTTCATTTGTATCCAGGTGGCCATAACTGGAGCTTTTTCGCGGAACACTTGCCAGCAATGTTGGCGTTTGAATTTCAGGCGTTCGAATCCACGCCACGGCAATTGCGCTAGGTGCCTGTGATTCCCGCCCAAGCCTTGGGGCGCGGCCAGGGGGCCCATTCCACGCCGGACGGAGGAGTCCCAACACCGGCGGCGTATACGAGCGACTCCTCCACGCCGTCGATCATCAACTTTTTTTCCACGAGGGTCTGATCGAAAGCCATGGTGCAAAATGGGGCCAAACCCAGCCAAGTCGCAACCAGGCAAAAAGTCTGACACACGTGTCCGGAGTCAATCATAACGGTACGATAGGCAGGAGGATCGCGATATTTCCATTGGTTGCGGGAAAATACGGCAGTCATCAACATGAGTGCCCCGGCCGATGCATACCACCATTGGTTGCCGAGAAAGCGCACAACATCCCGCGAAGTGGCTTTGCGTTTCAGAAGTTCGAGCCTGTGGCTATCGGCCGCATAGTGATAGAGGCCACGCGGCAAACCTTTCACATTCACTGCCAGCACGTAGACCTCGATCGGATGACGTGCCCCCGCAGAGGGAGAAGTCTTCAGGGCGAGGCGTCCGATTCCGGGTAGGTTGACCCACTTCTGCACGCCCCACGACAAGCCCAGCAGCGTTGCCAAATCATGCAACTCGATCGGACGCTTTGAGAAACGCCGCCACGTGCGCCTGGCAAGCAGAATCTGAGGAAGCGTCCCGGTTTTTTGGTAAACGGGAAGGGAGATTTGAGGGGAGCGCAAGTAATGTTTCACAGGTGAAGGGGGCGGAAGTTCCCTGGCGCGCTGTTGAAACCCCCGCCAAGCCGCCGAGAGATTGGATTCGTAGTTGGTATTTCGAGTTCCGAACTGGAGCATGCCCGCAGCAGGCAGCCACGGTGACCATGCTTTCTGCAGCTGCGTGTCACGGCGTGCCTCGTCCGAACCTTTGCGTATAAGCAAGTTACGTCGAAGCAGTTGGTTTAGAGCCCGTGCCAGACTGGCAGGGGCGTAGTCGCCAAAATTCGCCTGAAATTGCGAAAGCGTGCGCCAAACGTTAAAGAAATCAAGCAACACGGCGGCCTGCGGGTTCGCGGTAATGCGTTTTCCCGTGAAGTAGTTCTCGAAAACGATCTGATCGTCCTGCCAATAAACAACGACAGAAGCCGCGCGTCGAAACCGGTTTATTTGGGTGGCCACGATTTGTGAGGCTGACCTCCAACCAATGGCGGCAGCCAACTTCAAATGGTGCGAAATGAAACTGTTGACGCGATGGCTTCCAGTTCTTTGATTTGGAGACGTATCTGTTTGAAAGCTCGCATGAACTTTTTCTTCTGCATGGCCGTCAGAGGATTCGACAACGCCTTTTTCTTCTTTTTCCGAACACTTATGGAGTCGGTTGGCACGCGCACCTCCTAAAGTTGGGAACTGCTTTAATCCGGAATTGGCAATCGATGGGAGCGATTCCCAACAGTGCTGCCCGGAAGTTAGCCCACACCCAAACCGATGTCAACTCAATTCCCCTCGTAGGATGGAGGTTTCAGCCTTCCAGACTCAGGGTGGAAGTTTCATGCCGTGCAGGAGGGCGCGAAATCGTGGCTCTGATCGAAGACTTATCAGCAGGGGCTCAGTGTAACTAAAGGGCAATTCTGCACTTCGATTCGCAAAGGCGCGCTCCAGCCAGGTGAGCGCCTCATCCTTTCTACCCAGTCCCGCTTCGACGACAGCGATGTAGTAAGCTGGAAGATATTGTCCCTTCGCGGGATTCTTCATCTGATTGACGATATTCCCTGCCTCGCCCAGCTTTCTCGACACGGCGTAAGCATAGCCGAGGCCGGAAACAGATTCGGGATCACCATGCGAAAGGCGAGCCGCGACCTGAAATTCGGCGATAGCTTCTTGCGGGCGGCCTGTCTGTAAGTAGGCGAATCCGACGCAGTCATGTCCAATGACAAAATTGGAGTCCATGTCGAGAACTTTCTGACATTCCTGAATCGCTTCCGCGTACCTGCCGGCACGAAGATATCGCCCGCCCAGATTGGCCTGAATGATCAGGGAGAGAGGATCGAGTTCAAGCGCCCGCTTTGCTTCCGCGATGGCTTCTTCATGCTTGCCCAGGATCGAGAGATAGATCGAATGCCAATGGCGGGCGGTAGCATAGTTCGGATTTAGTTCGATGGCTCGCTTGTACTGGAACTCGGCGTCGTCCCAATTCCATTCGTCCTCCAAGGCTGCCGCGAGGGAGGTGTGGGCTTCTGGAAGACTGTCATCCAATGCAACGGCTTTGAGCGCGGCGGCCTTCTGCTTCTCCTTCGCACTTTCCGAAGGAAGTCCCAACTCGGGTGCAAACGCATACGCGAAGGACAATCCGGCATAGGCAAGGGCGAAATTCGGATCTTTATCAATGGCCTGCTGGAAATACTGGAGCGCCCTCTTGAGCCCTTCAGGAGTGCGTTTATTCCAGTAGTACAAGCCCTTCAAATAGGCTTCATGGGCCGCGGGATCGATGGAGTGAAGTTTTCGAGACCCCGGAGCGGGCGCGAGCGTCACTTCGATAGAACCGGCGATCGCTTCCGCAACCTCGTGTTGCAAACCCAGCACATCGCTCAGGTCGCGTTCGTAACTACGAGCCCATAATTCTTGATCAGTTCGCGCCTGAAGAAGCCTGGCGTTAATTTTGACGCGATCGCCCACGCGCTGGACTGAGCCCTCGACGACAGCATCCACATTCAATGACCTGGCAATCTCTGGCAGGGATTTGTCTGTGTTCTTGAATCGCATAACGGAAGTGCGCGAGATGACTCTGACGGCGTTAAGCCTCGCGAGTTCGGTGATCAATTCATCAGTCATTCCGTCCGCAAAATAATCCTGTTCCGGATCATGGGAACGATTCTCAAGAGGCAGCACTGCGAGCGACCGAATTTGCGCGGGCCGGGGCCGGCCCAGCAGGCGGTCGCGCCAGCCGGCGACGTTCAGGCCGGTCATCAGGAGCGCAAAGGCGAGCAGCCCGGCCACGGCATAGGAGGCGAGCCGCGCGGCTCTCTTCAAAGCGCTGGATGCATGCGGAACTAGAGCGGTAGCTGCGGTCGCAATTGAGGTTGTGCCCAACCGCTGCAAATCCACTAAGAGTTCTTTCGCCGATTGGAAGCGCCGCCCAGGATCTTTGTCGAGGCACTTGAGGATGATGCGCTCCAGTTCCGGCGAAATGCGGGAATTGAGCGCGCGCGGAGGAACCGGCGGGTAGTGAAGAATGGCATCAATTACGCGCGACGGCAGTTCTTCCGGGAATGCCCTGCGGTCGGTGGCCATTTCATAGAGAACTGCGCCAATGGTATAGATGTCCGCGCGGGGGTCCACGGATTCACCCTGAAGTTGTTCGGGCGCCATATAGGGCAGCGTGCCCGCACCTGCTTGCGTGTCAGTCAAAGTGTCGGACGTCAGTTCGTTCATCTGCGGCAAAAGCTTCGCCAGACCAAAGTCCAATACCTTCGCTTGCCCCTTCTCCGTTATGGCAATATTGCGGGGTTTTAAATCGCGATGAATAATACCGCGTTCGTGGGCTTGTTCCAGGGCAGCAGCAATCTGCATCCCCAAGCCGACCACTTCTTTCTCCGGGAGGGCGCCACTGCCAAGCCGCTCCGCAAGTGTGTCCCCCGGAACATATTCCATCACGAGAAAGTCGATACCATCTTGTGTATCAAACTCGTAGATCGTTTCAATATTGGGGTGGCTCAGTTTGGCGAGGGCGAGGGCTTCTTTGCGGAATTGTTTGCGGGAGGAGTTATCACTAAGGGTGCCTGAGGGGAGCACCTTAAGCGCCACATCCCGCTCGAGTTGGTCATCATGAGCGCGGTAGACCACTCCCATCCCTCCAGCGCCAACTTTTTCTAGGATGCGGTAGTGGCCTAGAGTTTGGCCTATCATGAGGCGGGACCTGCCTTGGCGGCCATCTTAGGGTGCGCGGCAAGGCAAGTCAACGCGCGATTCAGTATAGGGTGCACGACATAGAAGTGAGGATAGAGGAAGAATAGGGTTGCAGGGCATCTATCTTACGGCTAGTATGACCGTAAGGAGGCACCATGTCCGATCCTCACGAAGTCCCCGCGCACATTCGC
>Ga0102924_1000603_pt1 | contig 44293 bp, 42 predicted proteins | sample PaiPotPPM11metaG_FD_80116 | JGI IMG/M metagenome (GOLD analysis project Ga0102924, IMG submission 80116) | Iron sulfur acid spring bacterial and archeal communities from Banff, Canada, to study Microbial Dark Matter (Phase II) - Paint Pots PPM... ...
CGGCGATCTGCAGATCGCCGTCTCAACAGCAGGGCAGAGTCCGTCGCTGGCTCAGAAAATTCGTCAGCAGCTTGAAAAACAATTTGGCCCGGGATACGCCGCATGGGTGGCGGAGCTGGGCGAGACTCGAAGGCTGATTCTGGCCAGCGATCTTGACAAGGAACGCAAGCTGGAACTGCTGCATACGCTGGCAAGCAGGGAAGCGCTGGATGCCGCCCTGTCCGACACTGCCGTATTAACGGCAAAGGGAGAAGGGGCATGAAGGGAAAGGTTTATCTGGTGGGCGCGGGACCGGGCGATCCGGAGTTGCTCACCGTAAAAGCGCTGCGGGTGCTGCAGACGGCCGATGCGGTGCTGCACGACGATCTGGTCTCGCAGGAGATTCTGAAGCTTATTCCGTCAGCGGCACAGGTTCATAACGTCGGCAAGCGCTGCGGGAAGAAAAACGTCAGCCAGGAGGAGATTAACTTTCTGATGATTGCCCTCGCCGATTCCGGATTGCGGGTGGTCCGCCTGAAAAGCGGTGACCCGATGATCTTCGGTCGAGCCGGAGAAGAAATCGAAGCACTGCGCCAGGCTCGTATCCCTTATGAGATTGTGCCGGGCGTGACTTCCGCACTGGGGGCGGCAGCAGCGGCGGAGATTCCCTTGACTCATCGTCGCGCGTCTTCAGCGCTTGTTTTCATTACTGCCCATCAGGCCTCTGAAAGCGAAACTGCAAACTGGAGCAAGTTGGCGGGAAGCGGAGCGACGCTGGTGATTTACATGCCTGGCCGGAGTTATTCCGATGTCGGAGGGAAGTTGAAGGCGGCCGGACTCACCGGCGAAACGCCGTGCGCCGTTATCTCCCGCGCTACAACTTCATACCAGCGGACCCACCGCACCACGATCGGCGAGCTTGCCAGCGCGCCACAACTCTCAGCTCCGACACTGCTGGTTGTTGGCGAAGTTGTGCGCTTTGCCGATCCTGTTTTACTCGCCCAGGAATTACTTGTGCCCGGCGCGAGCAACGATACCGCAATTCCCGCTGCATTCTTTTCGCTTGCAGAATTTGGAGCCAATGAGGAGCCACTCGCGTGATGGACCACATCCAGCACAATGTTCAAGAGCAGATCGCAAAGGTACAGGTTGCAGCAGAGAATTGGACCCCGCAGCGAGCTCTGACCTGGGCGTTCGAGACCTTCGGAAACCGTGTAGCGATTTCTTCGGCATTCGGCGCCGAAGGCATGGTGCTCATCGATATGGCTTCGCGAGTGCACAAAGATTTTCGCCTTTTCACCATCGATACTGAATTCCTTTTTCCCGAAACGTACGCCTTGATGGATCGGATAGAAGAAAAGTATGGGATCGCGATCGAGAAAGTTTATTCGGTGCTGTCCCCCGAGAAGCAAGAGCGTACGCACGGCGCGGCGCTCTGGGCGCGTGATCCCGACCTGTGCTGCGGCCTGCGGAAAGTAGAGCCACTTCGCCGCAAGCTCAGCGAGTTAAGTGCATGGATCACAAGCATTCGCCGCGACCAGACATCGACCCGGTCCAGTGCGCGCCGAATTGAGTGGGACGCCAAGTTCGCGCTGGTGAAGGTCAATCCGATGGTCGACTGGAGTGCAAAACAGGTCTGGCGCTACATCCACGACCACGACGTGCCCTACAACGAGCTTCATGATCAGGATTATCCCAGCATTGGCTGCACGCATTGCACGCGCGCGGTGAGACCCGGAGAAGACCCACGCGCCGGCCGTTGGCCAGGATTCGCCAAGACCGAGTGTGGCCTGCACATCATCGAGCCGGTGCCGAGTTCGCCTGCTCCGGAAGCATCGAAAGCCGCCAAGTTCGGCGACTGAGGCTACGAGTGGCTCCCCGCTTGGCAAAATGCGCTGGAGATTCCTCCCCAGTCGCGTGCAGCCTCTGGAGGCGGGAAGAAAATCCCATGCAACCTCTGCACCGATTCTTCCACCTTCGATTCCTCGACCAGGAATGAGATCGTCCGGTCGGAAGCGCCCTGACAAATGACGCGCACGTCCATGTCAGATACGGCCGCGAAGACGCGGCTGGCCACGTCGGGCCTTCGTCGAAGCTGCTCACCTACCAGGCAGACCAGCGCCTTGTGATTTTCCCACCGCACGTCGGCTACGCCCCGGAGTTCAGCAGCAATACTTGGCAGTGCGTCCGTCGAACCCACCAGCAACCACATGCGACCCAGCGACGTACCCATAATGTCCACCGGACAACCATGCTGGTTGAACACCGCGAAGACGGAGCCTAGCCGTTGCGAGTCGGCGGCTTGTGCCAATTCAATTTCAACGGCTACTACGTTCCTTTTCGCGGTGATGGCACTAACGACGTTGCCGGTCTTTGCGCGAACCACAATTTCCGTGCCTTCGCTCTCCGGCCGTCGTGAATTTAGAACATGAACAGGGATGTTTTCACGCATGGCTGGAACGAGAGTTGCTGGATGCAATACTTTCGCGCCAAAATGCGCCAGTTCTGCTGCTTCCTCAAAACTCAACTTGCGAATCACTCGAGCGTCGGGGTACAGTTTAGGATCGGTGGTCATGATGCCGTCAACATCGGTCCAGATCTCAAGCCGAGCGGCAGACAACGCAGCGCCGACGATCGCCGCGCTGAAATCGGAGCCGCCGCGGCCCAGAGTCGTAGGCACTCCCTCGCACGATGAGGCGATGAATCCTCCCAGCACCGGCACCTGGCCGCTCTCCAACAGTGGACCGAGATTCTCCTGAATCCGCTGCTCGGTCGCGTCCCAGACTGGACTCGCCTGGCCATGACGCGCGTCCGTGATAATGCAAGCACGTGCATCGACATGCGTTGCGTCGATTCCCGCTTCACAGAGCGCTTCCTGCAGCAGCCTGCTGGAAAAGCATTCGCCAAAGCCCAGCAGGTGATCCTGCGATTTGAGATCCAGTTGCCTGGAGACTTCCAGATCATGCAGCAGAGTCTCCAGAGCCCGGAACTCTCCGCGCAATTCACGATCCAGAGAGCTGTAAGTGGAAGCGTCTACGAGCGAGCCTGCCAAATTTTCATGCCGCACATAAATGTTCCGCACCGTAGCGAGAGCCGCGCCAAGATGGCCCTTCGCCGCGGCTTGCCCCGCTTCCAGCAGTTGGTCGGTGACTCGCGCCAGCGCGCTCACCACGACGACGGCCTGTGCATCCTGTCGACCCTGTACTATGCTGATGAGGCGGCGGATCGCGGCAGCGTCTTCCACCGACGTGCCGCCGAACTTCATCACCACCACATCGTTGTCTCTCTCGAATCTGCTCTGTCGCGGTAGTCCGCTCATATCGCCCTCTCAGTCCGCTTCGTTTTTTGCGCAAAGAAAAACCCACCGCCAGATCGCTACTGGCGGTGGGTTCGGGTGATCTTGTTAAGAGTGCTTTACTTCATCCGACCCCGTCCTCCAGAAGACACGGAATTCGTGTCGACGTACCTGTGCCTGTCGTTGTAATTCGCTTGGCCTTCTGGACGGTGACATTCATAAAAACGATGATGCAAACTTCGACAGCAACCGAAGTAAGCTTACTGCGCATGCGATATTTAAAGAAATTAAAAATTCCGATATGAGCAATCAGAATTACAGCTAACGCCTGTTCCCTAGCCGTCCGCCTTCTTCATGTGTGTAGCGAACTGACGCAACAGGCCGACAAAAGCCGTCGACGCTACGGAAAGCGTTCGATCGCGCCGGTAGGCGAGCCCAAGCTCGCGGTAGAGTTCGGCGTCTTCGAGATCAATCAGTTTGACTCGTCCCGCGTCCACTTCGTCGCGCGCAAAGGACGCGCTGATAAGCGACACACCTAGGTCGGCAGCCACAAAACTCTTGATCATCCCGATGCTGGGCAACTCCATTCGAACCTGCAGTTCGGCATTGTGCGGCCGAAACAGCTTGTCCAGCAGCCTCCGCGTGTGACCTGTCTTCGGAAAAAGCAGAGGATGTTTGACGATCTCGCTGACCGGCACCACTTTAAACTTGGCTAGCGGATTCTTGGGACTCACCATCAACATCAGTTTGTCGCGAAAAATCGGCTGAATCTTCAAGCTCGGAGACTGGATGGGCAGAGTCAGAATCCCCACCTCCACGGCCCCGTTCTCCAGTTTCTCCACGATTTTGTAGCTAAAGTTCCGATAGATGCTGATCTGGACCGGCGGGTAGCGCCGGCAGTATTCCGCGAAGACCTCGGGAAGCACGTACAGACAGGTTGCCTCGTTGGCGCCCACACGCAGCGTGCCACGCGGAGTTCCGCTGTGGTCAGCCACCGCCATTAATGATTCGTCGCGCAGATTCTTCAAACGTTCGGCGTATTCGAAAAAAACCTGGCCGGCAGGAGTCAGTTTTACGGTCTTGCCGGAGCGATCGAGCAGGCGGTCGCCATACTCCTGCTCAAGTTGGCGGATTTGGGCGCTAACTGCCGATTGGGAACGAAACACCTTCTCCCCCGCCCGGGAAAAACTACCCTGCCGGGCAACTTCCAGAAACGTGATGAGTTGATCGAAGTCCATTGTTTGTGTAGCGGAATTATAGCGAAGTTGGCGCGGTTCGCAATGGTTACCGCGTTATCGGCCGCATCGTGATATGTCCCGAAATTTGCATGAGTTGCATCGAAATTCTGCATTGTACTTGCTCTTCGGCAGGCACGAGAATATAAACGTCTGTTCCTTGAGCAGATGTGTGCGACAGCCCGTCGCCCTCTGAAGCCGCGCCCAAGAACGAGTGATTCGAAAGGAATTTAGTCCACCGGACGAGGTCCATGACGACGCGTCTAAAGCCGAAAAATGGTCTGCCGCCGGCCCAGGGTCTATACGACCCCCGGCACGAACACGATGCCTGCGGGATCGGGTTTGTCGCCAGCATTAGCGGTCAGAAGAGTCACGACATTATCCGCAAGGGAATTCAGGTTCTGCTCAACCTCGCCCATCGCGGCGCTTGCGGCTGCGATCCCGAAACCGGCGACGGCGCGGGCGTGCTTATCCAGATTCCACATAAGTTCTTCGCCCGCGAGTGCGAGAAGTTGGGATTTTCGCTACCACAGCCCGGAACTTATGGGGTCGGCATGACCTTCCTGCCCGTAGAGAAGCACCAGCGCTTGCAGTGCGAAGGAATTCTTGAGCGCATCGTGCGTGAAGAAGGCCTCACTCTGTTGGGCTGGCGAGACACTCCGGTCTACGCCTCCGCGATCGGACGCGTGGCGCGCGCTTCCCAGCCTTATATCCAGCAAGTTTTCCTGCGCTGCGCACCGGAAATGAATGAAAACGCCTTCGAGCGCAAGCTCTACGTCGTGCGCAAGCGCGCGGAGAATGAGATGCGGGAGTCGGGCATCGAAGACGCGGGAATGTTTTACATTCCGTCGCTTTCCTGTCGAACCATCGTTTACAAAGGCTTGTTGCTCGCTCCGCAGATTGAGAACTTTTACCGCGAACTCTCCGATCCAGATACTGAAAGCGCGCTGTGCCTGGTGCATCAGCGCTTTTCAACGAATACGTTTCCCAGTTGGGAGCGAGCGCATCCTTATCGCTACATCGCCCACAATGGCGAGATCAACACGCTCCGCGGCAATGTCAACTGGATGCACGCTCGCCAGTCGCTCTTGCAGTCTCCGCTATTTGGCGAGGACATGAAAAAGCTGTATCCCATCATCGCTCCCGATGGCAGCGACTCCGCCAATTTCGATAACGCTGTCGAGTTGCTTCTTCAATCAGGGCGCAGCCTTCCACATGTCATGGCCATGCTGATTCCTGAAGCTTGGTCGGGCAACCCGCACATGAAGCCGGAGAAGCGAGCCTTCTATGAATATCACGCCTGTCTGATGGAGCCGTGGGACGGCCCCGCGGCCATCGCCTTCACCGACGGGCGCGTGATCGGAGCGACGCTCGATCGTAACGGTTTGCGGCCTGGACGATATGTCGTGACCCACGATGATCTGGTGGTCATGGCTTCAGAAGCGGGAGTGCTCGATGTTGCGCCGGAACTCGTCAAGAGAAAGGGTCGTCTGCAGCCGGGAAAAATGTTCCTGGTCGATACGGTCGAAGGCCGCATCATCTCCGATAAAGAGATCAAGCAGACGCTAGCTTCGCGCCAGCCCTATGCCGAGTGGGTGCGAGAGAATCAGATCACGATCGATCAATTGCCTGAGCCCTCGCGCATGCACAATCCCGACGCGGAGACTCTACTTCGCCGTCAGCGCGCGTTCGGATATAGCGATGAAGATCTGCGAATGATCCTCGGCCCGATGGCAGTGAAGGGAGAAGAGCCCATTGGCTCAATGGGCACCGATACTCCGCTGGCCTGTCTCTCCGACAAGCCGCAATCCTTGTTCAACTATTTCAAGCAGCTGTTCGCGCAGGTGACCAATCCTCCCATCGACCCAATTCGCGAAGAGATGGTGATGTCGCTCATCAGCTACATCGGCAGCGAGCGGAACATTTTGGAAGAAGCGCCTGAGAACTGCCACATGCTGAAGCTGGCCCATCCGCTGCTGACGAATCGCGAACTGGAGAAACTGCGTCGCGTATCCAATCGCGATCTGCTCGCGACCACGTTGCCCGCCTTGTTCCGTGCCAGCGACGGCGAGGCTGGACTCAAGCGAGCTCTGGATGAGCTATGCCAGCGCGCATCGCTCGCCGTCAAAGCTGGATACTCACTCCTGATTCTCTCCGACCGCGGCGTGAACAAAGACTACGCTCCCATTCCGTGCCTGCTCGCGCTCGCGGCCGTACACAACTTACTGGTTCGGGAAGAAACGCGAACCCAGGTTGCGCTGATCACCGAATCCGGCGAGCCGCGCGAAGTTATGCATTTTGCGCTGCTCAGCGGCTATGGCGCGAGCGCCATCAATCCATATCTCGCGCTCGAAAGCGTTGAAAACCTGGTTTGGCGCGGCGAATTGGGCGATGGGATCACGCCGGAACTCGCCGTGAAGCACTTCATGAAGGCGATCAAGAAAGGGCTGCTGAAAACCTTCTCGAAGATGGGCATCTCGACCCTGCAAAGCTATCAGGGAGCGCAGGTGTTCGAAGCCATCGGGCTAAACAAAGAATTGATCGACGCATACTTCGCCGGCACCACCTCCCGCCTGGAGGGAGTCGGACTCTCGGTTCTCGCCGCGGAAGCGCAGATGAAACACGAGTACGCCTTCCGTCCGCTGACCGAGTTTGAGACTGAGCTTTCCGTCGGCGGCAGCTATCACCAGCGTGTCAATGGCGAATATCATCTGCTCAATCCGCAGACCATCAGCAAACTGCAACAGGCGGTGAGGCAAGACAGCTTCAAAACATTTGAGGAATATACCGAGCTTATCGACAAACAGAGTGCGAACCTGTGCACATTGCGCGGCCTGATGAAGTTGAAGAAGAGCGACACGCCAGTGCCGCTCGAAGAGGTCGAGCCCGCAAAAGAAATTGTGAAGCGCTTTACTACTGGCGCCATGTCGTTCGGATCCATCAGCAAGGAGGCTCACGAGACGCTTGCGATTGCCATGAACCGCATCGGCGGCAAGTCGAACACCGGCGAAGGTGGTGAGGACGAAGAGCGCTTCAAGCGCGACGCGAGCGGCGATTTGCGGCGCAGCGCCGTCAAGCAGGTGGCCTCCGCGCGATTCGGCGTGACAGCTAACTACTTGGTGAACGCTGATGAACTCCAGATCAAGATGGCGCAGGGTGCAAAGCCCGGAGAGGGCGGGCAACTTCCCGGACATAAAGTCGACGATGTGATCGCTCGTTTGCGGCATTCCATTCCTGGCGTGGGACTGATCTCGCCGCCTCCGCATCACGATATTTATTCGATCGAGGATCTCGCGCAGCTGATCTACGATTTGAAGAACGTGAACCCGCAGGCTCGGATCGCCGTGAAGTTGGTGGCAGAAATCGGTGTGGGCACGGTTGCAGCTGGCGTGGCCAAGGCGCACGCCGATGTTGTCTTGATCAGCGGCGACAGCGGCGGCACGGGCGCGTCGCCTTTGAGTTCGATCAAACATGCAGGCATTCCATGGGAACTGGGCCTGGCGGAAACGCAGCAGGTTCTTCTGTTAAATGATCTGCGCAGCCGCATCCGCGTGCAGACCGACGGCAAATTGCAGACGGGGCGCGACGTGGCTATAGCTGCGCTGCTCGGTGCGGAAGAGTTCGGATTTGCAACGACTCCCCTGATTGCCATGGGCTGCATCATGATGCGCAAGTGCCACCTCAATACATGTTCGGTGGGCATCGCCACGCAAGACCCCGTGCTGCGCAAGCAATTCAAGGGTCAGCCGGAACATGTGATCAATTTCTTTTTCTTCATCGCGGAACAGCTTCGTCAGTATATGGCGGAACTGGGCTTCCGCACCGTAGACCAAATGGTGGGTCGCGTCGACATGCTCGACGTGGAACCCGCAGTAGAACATTGGAAGGCCCGCGGGCTCGACTTCTCGGCAATTCTCTACAATCCGCCCGAGCCGTCGCGCGTGGCGCGCCGTTGCGTCCACAGCCAGGATCACGGTCTGGAACGCGCACTCGACCATCAACTCGTCGAGCACTCCCTGGATGCGTTGCTGAGCCTGAAAAATGTTGAAATCAATTTGCCGGTGCGCAACGTGCATCGCTCGGTCGGCACAATATTGAGTGGAGAAATCGCGCGCCGCTACGGCTCGGCCGGGTTGCCCGACGACACCATTCGCATCCATCTCACCGGTTCTGCAGGCCAAAGCCTCGGCGCGTTCCTCGCCAAGGGCGTCACGCTCACGCTCGAAGGCGACGCCAACGACTATGTGGGTAAGGGACTTTCCGGAGGCAAGGTCATCGTTTACGCGCCTCGCGATTCCACCTTCGCTCCCGAGGAGAACATCATCATCGGTAATGTTGCTCTCTATGGCGCGACAAGCGGCGAAGCATTTTTCAACGGAGTCGCTGGTGAGCGCTTCGCCGTCCGCAACTCTGGCGCAACTGCGGTCGTGGAAGGCGTTGGCGACCATGGTTGCGAATACATGACGAACGGGTTGGTAGTCGTGCTCGGCTCATGCGGCAGGAATTTCGCGGCTGGGATGAGTGGCGGCATCGCCTACGTTTTTGATGAGCGCATGGATTTCACCGAGAAGCGCTGCAATCTCGATTCCGTCGATCTCGAGCCCTTGCTCGACGAGCAGGACGTGCGGATCGTTAGGGATCTCATTACGCGCCACGTGGAGCTGACCGGGAGCCCGCGCGCAAAGTGGATTCTCAACAACTGGCAAGATGCGGTGTCGCGCTTCATCAAGGTCTTCCCGCACGAATTCAAGCGAGTACTGGGAGTCAGCCGCAGTGAGCAGGCGTATATCCCAGGCCAGACCGTTGCCGTGATGGAGCCCGCAGAGCAGGTGCAGCATGGGTAAGACGACCGGCTTTATGGATTATTCGCGGGAACTGGCTCCGCGCCGGCCCGTGGCGGAACGGGTCAACGATTGGTTTGAAATCTACCAGGACTTTCCTGAAGAGAAGCTTCGCAAGCAAGGCGCCCGCTGCATGGATTGCGGCGTCCCATTCTGCCAAACGGGTTGTCCGGTCAATAACCTGATTCCTGACTGGAACGATCTCGTCTACCGCGGGCGTTGGAAGGACGCGAGTCGCCAACTGCACGCCACTAATAACTTCCCTGAGTTCACGGGGCGGATCTGTCCGGCGCCGTGCGAAGCCTCGTGCGTTCTGGGGATTAACCAGCCTCCAGTTACGATCAAGCAGAACGAGAAGAACATCGTTGAGCGCGGATTTCTCGAGGGATGGATTCACCCCGAGCCTGCGAAAGTTCGCAGCGGAAAGAAGGCGGCCGTCGTCGGTTCCGGGCCCGCAGGTTTAGCAGCGGCGCAACAATTGTGCCGCGCCGGACATTCCGTCGTGGTCTATGAAAAAGCAGACCGCATCGGCGGATTACTGCGCTACGGTATTCCAGAATTCAAGCTGGAAAAGCACATTATCGACCGTCGCCTCGAGCAGATGTCCGCCGAGGGCGTGAAGTTCGTCACCAATGCTGAGGTCGGCAAAAACATCCAGGTCGAAGATTTGCGTCGCGAGTTCGATGCCCTTGTGTTGGCGGGCGGTTCCGAGCACGCGCGCGACCTGAAAGTTCCCGGACGCGAGTTGAAGGGAATCCATTACGCAATGGAATACCTCCCGCAGCAGAATAAGCGTTGCCTCGGCGACTCTCTCGACCCGGCAATGGATATCCTCGCCACCGGCAAGCGCGTGGTCATCATCGGAGGCGGCGATACCGGTGCCGACTGCCTGGGAACCGTCCACCGGCACAAGCCGGTTTCTGTCCATCAATTCGAAATCATGCCGAAGCCGCCCGACGAGCGTTCTCCTCTGACGCCGTGGCCGCTATGGCCCATGCAACTGCGCATCGAAGGGGCTCACGAAGAAGGCGGCGTGCGCGACTGGAGCATCGCAACCACCAAATTCACTGGCGACGAAAACGGCAACGTAAAGCAGTTGCACGCCATGCGAGTTGGCCCTCCCCCGAAATTCGAACCCATCGCCGGCACCGAGTTCACCATGGAAGCTGACCTGATCCTGATTGCCATGGGCTTCCTCGGTCCTGTGCGCAACGGAATGATTGAGCAATTGGGAGTTCAACTCGACAACCGCGGCAACGTGGCCACAGATCAGAACTACATGTCTTCAATTCAAGGAGTGTTCGCGGCGGGCGACATGCGCCGCGGGCAATCCCTTGTAGTGTGGGCGATCTCCGAGGGCCGAAAAGCTGCCGCTGGTGTCGATGCCTACTTGAAGGCACTCCCGCTTCGGCCTGTCGTCCCTTTGACATCCACCGCACGACCAATCGCTTCGTGACCGTTCCGCTATCCAAGCTAAGGCGGAGGGTCACTGAGAGAATCGCGATAGGTTGAATGTGCCAGCGTCATGATTCAACTCTCTGACATTCAATCCGCTCTCAACAGAATTCGTGCGGATATTCGCATTTCTCCGTGCACCCACTCGGAGACATTTTCCGGGCTTACTAACAATTCCATCTTCCTCAAGCTCGATAACCAGCAACGCACCGGTGCTTTCAAAGAGCGGGGCGCCCTTAACAAACTGCTCACGCTGCGGCCGGACGAACGCGTACGAGGCGTCATCGCCGCATCCGCCGGCAACCATGCGCAAGGCGTCGCCTACCATGCTGGACGCCACAAGATCCAGGCTCGCATCCTGATGCCTCTACCCACGCCGCTGACCAAGGTTTCGGCGACTCGCGCCTACGGCGCCGAGGTCGTGCTGCACGGCACGAATTACGACGAAGCCTACGACAAGGCGGTCGAGCAGAGTGCGCAGGACGGAATGACGCTCATCCATGCCTTCGACGACGACGCAGTCATCGCCGGGCAGGGAACTCTGGGCCTCGAAATTCTGCAGCAACACCCGGATATCGAAGTAATCGTCGCTCCCATTGGCGGCGGCGGACTCATCGGCGGAATCGCCTGTGCGGTCAAAGAGACCAATCCCCGGGTGCAGATCTTCGGAGTTCAACCTGCCAAGATTCCTTCTATGAAAGCTGCGGTAGCAGAGGGCAAGCCCGTCACTCTGCAATCCGCGAAGACGATCGCCGATGGAATTGCGGTGCGCCGCGCTGGAGAGCGCACCCTCCCGCTCGTACAGAAGTATGTCGACGACATCGTTACGGTGGAAGAAGAAGAAATCGCGAACGCAATATTGTTGCTTCTCGAGCGCGAGAAAACTCTGGCTGAAGGAGCGGGAGCGGCGGCGATTGCCGCCGTCTTAAACCGCAAGCTGGCTCTGCAGGGCAAACGAGTCGCCGTGCTGGTCTGCGGCGGCAATATCGATGTCACCTTGCTCTCGCGCATTATCGAACGCGGTCTGGTAAAAGATGGACGCCTTGTCCGCCTGCGGGTTCACCTGCCCGACTATCCCGGCGCGTTGCACCGGCTCACCGGAATCCTGGCCGACCACCGCGCCAACATCGTCGAGACCGCATACGACCGTGCTTACCATGGTGTGAACCTGGGCGACACCGCGATCGACATCACCATGGAGACGCGAGGCCCCGACCACATTGCAGAGCTGCTTGCTGCACTGGTCTCTGCGGGTTACACGCACGAGAGAATTCTTTAGCCGTCGGGGCTAAGTGGACAGAAGCAGGCCTTTGTAATACTTCGTTTGGTCTCGGTAAAACTTTGTAAACCACCAGGTTCTGCAGCTCGCAGCGATGTAAATTAGAGGTGGAGCGCATGAACGCCAAGAAAATAGCCATTGCGACGTTCTTCTTTGCTGCCCTCGGCTTATCCCGTGCGGAGTTCCTTTCGACCTGTTCTGCATCTGCGGCCAGTGAAGCTCAGGTTGCCTCTCAACCTGCAGTCGCTCGCCGCATCGGAGCTATAAAAGCAATTAACGGGAGCGCCATTACACTGACGCCGGACTCCGGCCCCGAAGTCGCGGTGACCGTAGAACCAAACGCGCGAATTTTGAGGATCGCTCCGGGCGAGAAGGATCTCAAGAACGCTACGCCGGTTCAGTTACAGGATTTGCATGTCGGTGACAGAATACGCGTCCGCGGACAGGCATCTGCAGACGGCACGATATCCGCTCTCGAAGTTATCGTCATACCGCGTTCCGATCTGCAAGCGCTGCATGAACAGGAACGGGCGGACTGGCAGAAGCGCGGGCTCGGAGGTCTAGTGGGTGCCGTCGACCCTGCGGCCGGCACGATCACAATCTCGGTAACGACACTGGGCGGAAAGAAAGAAATCGTGGTGCACACGACGAAGAGCACAATATTTCGGCGCTATGCTCCCGATTCGGTGAAATTCGATGATGCCAAGCCCAGCACCTTGCTGGAAATTCGCTCCGGTGACCAGCTTCGCGCGCGTGGAGATCGCAGTTCCGACGGTTCTGAATTGACTGCTGAAGAAATTGTTACTGGCAGTTTTCGCAACGTCGCGGGCCTGGTGAATTCGGTGGATGCAAGCTCGGGCGCGATCACCGTTCAAGATTTATTGAGCAAGAAGCCAGTGCAGGTAAAGATCACATCCGAGTCGCAGCTCCATAAACTGCCCCCGGAGATGGCGCAGCGAATCGCGATGCGGTTGAAAGGATCCATGCCTCCGGGAACTCCAGGAGCAAGTTCTGCACCAGCGCAAGCGCCTAACGGTCAGCCATCCGCAGCTCCGGGGGAAACGCGTCCCGGCGGCGGAATGGGTGTCGGCGGAATGAGTGGAGGCATGCGCCAGAGTGGAGCGCCCGACTTCCAGCAACTATTGAATCGCATGCCCGCCATGACGATTGCCGACCTGCACAAAGGCGACGCTGTGCTCATTGTCACCACCCAGGGCACATCGACCGGCGGTGGCACTGCAATCACTCTGCTGAGCGGTGTTGAGGCGATTCTCCAGGCCGCTCCCAATGGTAGTCAGGCAATGATGCTGGCGCCCTGGAGTTTGGGCGTTGCTCCCACTGGCGATGCGGGTCCGTAGCCCCGGCTCCAATGAATTGTTGTGCTGCTTTATAGCTTCGTACGTCATATAGGGAATAGGAATTTCAGATGAAGGTTGAGAAGTGTGCGCGTTTTTTCGTCCTAGTGTCCTTATTTTTGCTGCCGGCAACTGTATTGTGCGCGCAGACTGGAGTTCTGCGCGGACAGGTCACCGATCCCTCCGGCGCCGCTATCTCCAACGCAAGCGTGATCATGACGCCAGCGACCGGATCCGCAATCGTCGTCCAGACCAATGGACAGGGGATGTATGAGTTCAAATCTTTGCCGGCAGGGAAGTATACCCTCACCCTAGCCGCTCAAGGTTTCACGATGTATGAGAACGACAATGTCGTGATCGCCGACCAGCCTCTTCGCCTCAACGTACCTATGACGATTGAAGTGGAGCAGCAAAAAGTCCAGGTTTCTGATACTGCGCCGACGATTGACGTGAATCCCAACAACAACGCCGGTGCCATCACAATCTCCGGCAAAGAACTGGAGGCCTTGCCCGACGATCCCGACGAACTGCAGTCGGATCTCGAAGCACTCGCCGGGCCTTCCGCGGGTCCCAACGGCGGCCAGATGTACATTGACGGATTCACGGCTGGTCAACTTCCGCCCAAATCGTCGATTCGCGAAATTCGCATCAACCAGAATCCATTTTCTTCGGAGTACGACAAGCTGGGCTACGGGCGCATCGAAGTCTTCACCAAGCCCGGCACCGACAAATACCACGGACAATTCTTTGCGCTGGGCAACGATTCTTCGTTCAATACAGCCAATCCCTTCGGCGAACTCCCACCACCTCCGTATTATTCCAATCAGTTCAACGGGAACATTGGCGGACCCATGGGCAAGAAGGCGTCGTTTTTCTTCAACATCGATCGCCGCGACATTAACGAAGTAGCTGCAGTCAATGCCTTCGTGCTGGACCCATCCTTATCGCCAGTCCGACTGGTTGAGTCCACTCCCAACCCGCGACAACGCACCAATCTCGGCCCGCGCATTGATTGGGCGCTCTCCAAAAACAACACACTGACGGTGCGTTACCAGTACTATCGCGACACTCAAACCAACAGCGGTGTCGGCGTGCTCATTCTTCCGTCGCAGGGTTATTACTCACAAACTACCGAAGATACCTTGCAAGTCAGCGACACGCAGGTTTTTGGCTCGAAAATAGTCAACGAGACGCGCTTTCAATACAACCGCGACAACGAACTTCAGAACCCGAACGATCTGAACCCCGCGGTCAACGTGCTGGGCAACTTCACCGGTGGTGGCTCGTCTCAAGGCCGGCAAAACGACCTGCAAAACAATTACGAAGTGCAGAACTATACGTCATTGATCAGCGGTAATCACACGCTCAAGTTCGGCGCGCGAGTGCGTGCCACCCAGGAGACAGATTCCACCACTTCGGGATTCAACGGCACTTTTACGTTTTCTTCTTTGAGCACCGCAGTCCACACGCCGTCGAATTGCGCATCCATCGCTCAAAATCCGCCGTGCCCGATTTCCTTCCAGTATGCCGAACGGCAGTTGGCTGGTGGGGGCGCAATTCCTTATGCGACGCAACTGACTTTCACGCAAGGCGCCCCGACTGCCCGGGTCACCTATTACGATGTCGAACCTTACATCCAAGATGATTGGCGCGTGAAACCGAACCTAACGCTGAGCTTGGGTCTTCGCTTCGAGGGCCAGAACGCTATTCCCGATCACGCAGACTGGGCCCCGCGTTTCGGTTTTGCCTGGGGCGTGGGCGGCAGGAACGCCGCACCCAAAGTAGTAATTCGCGGTGGCTACGGAATCTTTTACGATCGCTTCCAGACAACGCAGCTGCTAAAGACGGAACTTCTCGACGGCGTCAATCAACAGCAGTTCATTATCGATAACCCCACTTGCTTCCCCGGGGTGGACGTACCGCTAGCAAGTTTCTCCAACTGCGGTCCGGTCAACTCGAGCACGCCCAATGTCTACCAGATCAGTCCACGACTGCACGCGCCCTATACCCTGCAAGGGGCGCTCGGTGTGGAACGTCAACTTACGAAGTCGGCAACCCTTTCTGTCATTTACATGAATTCGCGCGGCTTCGACCAGTTCGCGCTCATCAACGCCAGTGCCCCCTATCCCGGAACGCCTTGTGCCCCGAATTGTCCTCCTATCCAAGGGGGGAACGTCTACCGCTACGTGTCCGAAGCCAACTTCAAGCAAAACCAGCTGATGACGAACACGAACGTGCGCATCGGCTCCAAGGTGCAGTTGTTCGGCTATTACTCGTTAAGCTATGCCAACAGCGACGCTTCCGGGGTCTCCAGTTTTGCTTCGAATTCGTACAACATCAGCCAGGAGTACGGCCGCGCCTCATTCGACGTCCATCATCGCTTCTTTCTTGGCGGCAGCATCGCGCTGCCCTATCTGTTTCGTCTGAGTCCCTTCATGGTGGTCAGTTCCGGGTCTCCTTTCAACATCACATCGCCCATCGACGTCAACGGAGACCAGATATACAACGATCGTCCAGGCCTGGTTTCCGCTGCCACGTGTCCCGCTCATACGCTGCCCACCGGGCCGCAGAACAACATTTACTGCACGCCCTTGGGCACCTTCGACGTTCTCGGAGGCGGAAAGCTTCTACCGATCAACTACGGCAACGGCCCAAGTCACTTCGTGATGAACCTGCGATTCACCAAGACTTTTGGATTCGGACCTAAAGCGAGATCCTCCTCTGGCGTTCAAGGCCAGGGGCGCGACGGTGGAGGTGGACCCCGTGGTGGCGGAGGACACGGCGGCCCTATCTTCGGTGGGGGCCCAATGATGATGTCGTCCAATACCGACCGGCGTTACAACCTCACCCTCGGCGTGATTGCTCGGAACGCCTTCAACAATTACAACCTGGCGAATCCGAACGGTGTTGTGGGATCCAGCTTGTTTGGCGAATCCAATTCTCTTCAGCTGGGCGGTCCGTTCTCGCCGGGTACGGCTGCTAATCGCAAAATCGAACTGCAAGCCACCTTCAGCTTCTGAACAGGAGAACGTCGCACACTGTCATATCACGAACGCATTGATTCGAGTTATGCTGGAGGTGCTGACTTGCTGGCGCGCTATCCCGCGGCATAGGACCCAAAACTGATTGCCCTTTCCTTCTACGACCAGACGACAATTTATTCGCCTCGCCGCGACCGCTGGAGTGGCTGCCCTTGCCGTCGATACCACTCTGATCGCCCCTAACCTTCCTCGAATTGTTCGTAAGGAAATCGACCTCCGGCGGTGGCCTGAGCGGTTAGAAGGCTTCACCATCGCGTTGCTCAGTGACTTCCATTACGATCCTTATTTTTCTGTGCATCCTCTTCGATCCTCCATCAGCATGGTCAACGGGCTGCATCCTGATTTGATCGTGCTGACCGGCGATTTCGTTACAGAACCCTTTTCTGGCGGTAAGGCAAAAGCCGAAAAAGCCGCTGATGCCGCCGAACCTTGCGCCCAATTGCTGCGGCAAATGCAAGCTCCTCACGGGCTATGGGCGGTGCTGGGAAACCACGACGTAGTTACCGACCCAAATCGGGTTGTAGAGTCGTTGCATGCCGTCGGAATTCAGGTCATGGGCAATCAATCCGTTCCGATCGAACGCAGCGGAGCCCGCTTCTGGCTTGCGGGAGTCGACGACGTGTTGGAAAGAAGATCTGATCTGGATAAAGCTTTGCACAAGATTCCCGCGAACGACCCTGTGGTTCTGTTAGCCCACGAGCCTGACTTTGCCGACGATGTTGCGCGCTTTCCGGTGGATCTTCAACTCTCAGGACACTCTCACGGAGGCCAGGTGCGGATACCGTTCATGCGGCCGCTTTGGCTGCCTGCCTTGGCCAAGAAATATATTTGGGGTTTGTACAAAATTGGCGGACTCACTCTCTACACCAACCCCGGCCTTGGCACGGTGGGACCGCCAGTTCGCATGAACTGTCCTCCTGAGATTACATTGTTGACTCTGCGACGCTGGGTGACCGCGTAGCTGCAACTGGTTTCACTCCAAGGCGCGCCGATCCCAGGAGTCTTGCCCATATTTCGTTGATAGGCAATGAGATGCTGATCTTCTCAGATGGACCTGCATTTGCCCCCGAAATGGTTTGTGAACGAGAAGAGAAAACCGATGCGGGATGGCGTCTGGCTCGCTGTTCTATGGTCGATGCTGTCTCTGGCGGCCTTGGCCATCACTACGGCTTCGCCTGGTCCGCAATCGGCAACTCTCGCGCTGCGCGAAAGCCGCGTCTCAAAAACCCTGGCGCGCGCCTCGCAATTCGTGGATGTGCCCCACGTCACCTTGCAGCCTGCCTGTGAGGATATTCGCCCGCCAGAGCCTCTGACGACCCCCGATCCGCTTTTCGCCCCGGCAGCCCATGGCCGCAAAGTAAAAGTAAGCTTTATCATTGGCATCGACGGGCGGGTTCACGCTCCGCTCATTCTGGAGAGCGCGGGGGTCTCCGGTGACCGCCGTGTCCTGCAAACCGTGCGCACCTGGAGATATCGTCCGGCGACCTGCAACGGCGTGCCCACCGAAACCGAAGGCAAAATCGAATTCTCCAGCCGATAGCACTCCACTCGGGCACTGGGCTAGAATGACCGCAGCAGTGGGGTGATTCCATTCGTGGACGAAGATAAGAGAAATCCCAGAACCGCTTTACCTTCGAATCCTCAGGAACGCGGTTCCGAACTCGAAGACCTCTATCGCGGCCTGCAACCTGAAATTCACCGTTCCAAGCCAAGTCCAGATGCTCTAGCCGCGGCTCTGGAGGCTGCGCAACGACTGGCTCTGGAAGCGGACGCAGAGCAGTCTGCAGACGACAGCGCGTCCCTTACCAATCCTTCCACCATTGTCTGCAGCATTTGCGGATACGGCAATCGTCGAGGGAACAAGTTCTGCGGCATGTGCGGGGTCGCGGTTCGCGAAACGGAAACCGCGGCCGGATTTTCCTCGCAAGACAGTCGTCTTCCCGCTCGCACTGGCGCGCTTCCATCAAATCGATTTCCAGATCCTGATCCCGAGCCTCACCCACGACCTACAGCAAACCGCCCAGTCGGCGCCGAAACCCATCACTACCACCACCATTATCATCACCATTATTTTCCCGGTGCACAGGAAGGAGTGCCGGCGCGCACCGCCGGCGATTCAGCCCGTAGTGAGCCAGTCCGGGACCTGCGACCCACTGCGGCCCTGCGAGGCGACATGAGCCGCGCTGAAGCTGCAGTTCGTCGCGTTACCCATGAGTGGGTGCTGGCCTGCAACACCAAACACCTCGATGATCTGCTCGACCTTTATGTTCCCGATGCGCTGGTAATGCGGTCTAACTGTCCGCCGATTCGCGGAGCGGCGGCGGTTCGCGAGTTTTTTTTTGGCGCGCTCGACGCGGGGTTGGGAGAAGTGGAGGTCGAGCCACTGCGCGTGGAAGTCGTCGGCGACATGGCCTATGAGGCAGGGCGATGTAAGGCGCTAATTCCCAGCGCAACCGGAAAACGCCGCGAAGAGCGCGGCAAGTACCTGTGGGTTTGCGCCCGGCAGAGCAATGGCGAATGGAAGTTGGCCGCCGACTGCTGGTCCAGCGATTTAACCCTCACCGCGCTGGAATCCGATGTCCCGCAGAGTACCGGGGTCAAGACCGGCCAACCGCGCAGGAGTTCGTGATCCTCGCGCAAGCGCGACTACAGCGTCACGCCTAGTTTCGCCAGATCTCCCCGCAACTGCTCCACATTCTGCATCTGGATCGTGTGCATGCCCAGCTTGGCGGCGCATTCCAGGTTGAGTGCGCGATCGTCGACGAAGCAACACTGTTCCGCCGGAACCTGCGTAATCTCCAGCGCGAGCCGATAAATATCGCGTTCCGGTTTGCGAAACCCTACGAAGCAGGAACTGATAAAGAAGCGGAAGATCATCCTCAGCCCGAACTTTTCCATCCGGTAGTAGTTCAATTCGCGAGATTCATTGTTGAGTGTACCCATGAGGTATTTGCCGGAGGCAGTCACTGCTTGAGCGAATTCCAGCACTTCAGGAAACGGTTTCGTCAACGAAAACATGTAGTCGCGAAACATCTCGCGGGTAAACGGACGTTCGCGGTAGAACACCGTGCGGTCCAGATATTCGTCGAGAGTAATCTTCCCGCGTTCGAACGATGAGACCACCATCTCGTGGCGGGCATGGAACTCCTCGGGGTCGAGTTGAAAATGCTTCAGCGCTTCGGCGCGTTCGACTCGGTCCCAGGCATTCGTCAGCAGTACGCCGCCGACATCCCAGAAGATGGCGCGAATGGCAGACAAGGTCGTTCCTCCCATGGGCAGGGCCATCAGAAAAGTGTAGACGAACGGAAGCAACAATGTGCGCCAGCCCATCTGGATGGAAGGCGGCGCTTATCTCTTAGCAAAAACTTCCTTCAAGAGTTCCGTGGTCTGGGCAGCCGGGTTCGTGCGGATTTTAACTTCTTCTTGCCCAAGCATGTAGAAGAGCCCGTCCAGCGTTTTGCCGACCACGTACTTATCGAGATCGAACTCGTTAGCGATCGCGCTGCCGCCGGGCGCAGTTTTGATCACGCGATCATATTTCTTGAGGACCCCAACGCGCTGCATCGACGCGTGAACGATCGGAGTGAAAGCGGTAGTGAGGTCTGCGGAGCAGGTTCGCCTGAAGTATTCGGTTGCGGCGGTTTCGCCGCCAGTGAGGATGCTGCGCGCATCTGGAAAACTCATCTTTTTGATGGCGTCGAGAAAAATCGGTTTGGCTTGAGGCGAAGCGCGCTCGGCGGCACGGTTCATGCCGATTTCCAGATCGTCTACCGTGTCCCCCTCCCCAATCAGGCGCATTGCTTTGCCCACGGACTGCAGTTTCGTGGGCAGCAATATGCGAATGTCTTCGTTCTGCAGAAATCCGTCTGTCCTGCCGGCGAGCCCGACGGCCTTACCAGTGCTGAGTTCGAGCGCTTGCTTGAGGCCGGCAACGATCTGCTCATCGCTCAGGCTGGAAGGGTCATGGTGTTCGTCGGTTACGTCCGTTCCTGGGCGCGCTCTTCCGGGTTGCGCTGCCGCACAAACACAGCAGCTGAGCGTAAATACGCAGAACGTCCGAGTGATGATGAACAGAGAGGTGCGCATGAGATGTTTCATGGAGTGCAAACATTTTACCAAGAGCGGCCGGCCTCAGATGTTTGCTCTTGAGTTCCCCGGTTGCACGGCATTTTTCGGGCTGCATGAAATGTACAAATTCGTGACAAGGTACTGACATCTGGCAACGGCATGCGGCCTAGGATTCGAATGCCCAGCCAGAGACTGTGATTTGTGCGCGGGCAAGCGCTGCACCGTCACTCGGCTGATCTGGCATCACAAAAGGAGATTTGCATGCTGCGTCGCATGATTCCACTCACTCTTGGCCTGGGACTCGCACTCATGTTCGTTTCGAGTGCGGCCTTGGCACAATATAAACTCACCAATCTGTCGTCCAATCAAGTAAAACACGCGTTGCACGACGATCCCCTGCTAGTGAATGGCTGGGGCTTGGTCCATGCTCCGGGTTCACCTTGGTGGGTCAGCGACAACAACTCAGGGTGGGCGACTCTGTACGATAGCCAGGGAAATCTAAATGCGGGACTGAAGGTACTGATTCCGACCGCGGGAAACGGCCCAGATTTGGGGACTGGATTGAACGGTCCAGGCTCACCGACGGGAACTGTCTGGAACGGAACGAGCGAATTTCAAGTCGCGCCGGGAAAGAAAGCTATTTTTCTGTTTGCCACACTGGATGGAACCATCAGCGGGTGGACACCGGCATCAAACTTTAATCAAGCCACTTTGGCGGTGGACACGACTGCCAATAAGAACCCCCATCCTGCCGTATACACGGGCCTGGCCATCAGCAACAACAAGTCCGGGAATCACTTGTTCGCTGCCGATATGGCCAATGGGAGAGTGGATGTCTACGACGGCACCTTTACCAACGTGACGGTGGCCGGTACGTTCTCCGACGCCTCGCTGCCGGCAGGATTTGTACCCTTCGGCATTCAGGATATTAAAGGACTGGTCTACGTGACGTTTGCCGACGCGGCCGGGGGAAGCGGAGGTTTCATCGAGGTATTCAACGAAGACGGCACACCAGCCAAGGGATTGCCGCAGCCACTAGTTCATGGATTGCCACTGAATCAGCCGTGGGGAATTACTATGGCGCCCAGCACGTTTGGAAAGCTGAGCAACACGCTCTTGATCTCGAACAATGTGGACAAAGGCACCATCAACGCCTTCAGCCCTGTGACCGGGAATTTTGTGGGTACGGTCAGGAACGATGACGGCAGAGCGATCGTGATCGACCAGTTGTGGGGAATCGGTTTCGGCGACGGGCTCGGCAAAAATGGCACGGCCAGTCAACTGTTCTTTGCTGCGGGACCGGCCAATAATGTCGCAGGCACCTTCGGCGTAATTAATGTAAGCACTGACGACGATGACGAATAAGGCTCTTCGGCCTCGCTCGGTTCACCGCGCCAGAGACTTTAATCCACAACAAGAACAGGGGCCGCCCGCCGAAGGCGGCCTTTGCATTTTGCGATTTTCCTGAAAACGGATCGAAGCGACATAATCAGGTTCCCCCCAACCGCGAAATCAGTCCCGCTGCCTACGACGTCACATATCCTTGAACCGCCCTCCATCACAGTTCACGAAACGATTTCTCTCCACACAGTTTCGTTTTCACGTATGATGAGTGGTCCTATTGTACGAGTCCGCCCCCCCGGATTTGAGTTTCCCAGAACAAAGACAACTTATTTAAGAAGGTCAATTTCTGTGTGGAGGATTGATGCGCCACCTCGTCTCTGCGGTAGCTGTGTTTGCGGTCGTTTGCTTTTTCGTGTCCCCTCTCGTGTCACAAACATCGCTCGGAGGGGAGAACGTCAACATGGTTTCCGGCACGGACTGGACTACGGGAGATCCTTTCCTCGAGCGGCAGAATGAACCTTCGATCACCGTCTCGACCCGGAACAATCTGCACTTGCTGGCGGGCAACAACGACTATCGCCCAGTGGATCTGCCGGGAATCTCCGGAATCCCTGTTAACGGCGATACATGGCTAGGCGTATTCAAGTCCTTCGACGGCGGCCTGACGTGGGCCAGCACGTTGTTGCCGGGTTATCCTCAGGATTCGTCCCTTGTGGGACAGGCATCGCCGCTCTATGGATTTCAAGCCGCCTCCGACCCGACGGTTCGTTCGGGCCCTAGTGGAATGTTCTACTACAGCGGCATCGCTTTCAACCGCACTCCGGCGAGTAACCCGCTCGGCGCCGTCTTTGTGGCGCAATTCGTTGATAACAACAACCGCGAAAACGGCGATCCGACGGCGAAGACGAGCCTGACCAAGCTGACACCCACGGATTCGATACGTTATCTTGGCGCAACCGTAATTAGCAGCGGCACAGCGGGACAGTTCCTCGACAAGCCTTGGCTGGCGGTCGACATCCCGCGTAATACGAACACTTGTACCATCAGCTACACCAATCCCGACACGCCCGGAACTCTAACTCAGACGGTGCCTGCCGCGCGCGTTTTTATGGCGTGGAGCAACTTCACTGGAACCGGCGGATCAAGCAAGGTCAGTATTGCCTATTCGGATGATTGTGGCGCCACCTTCCCTTCGTCCGTCAAAATCAGTCAGACCAACAGCGTGAACCAGGGGACGGTGATTGCGATTGATCCCAGCACCCCAGCGACGTCTCCGGCGACTGTCTATGTCGCATGGCGCCGGTTTGCGAATGGCGGTCAGAACGATGCGATGGTACTGACGAAGTCAACCGACGGAGGCAACTCCTGGAGCAAAGCGATTGACGTGGTCGACTTTCCCCTGAGCTGTGCGACAAATTCCACAGCCGCAGGATGCCAGTTCGACGAGCTTGAAGGGTCCAGTACCTACCGGAGTAATGCCTATCCGGCGCTAGCGGTGGACGCCGCCGGCCGTGTGTACGTGGCGGCCTCGCAGCGCAACGCCAATGGAGATGCTCGTATCGTCTTGACAATGTCGACGGATGGAGGCAACACTTGGTCTACTCCTGCACCCATTGACAACGGGAACGTCTTCGACGACAGCGGCAATCCCTTTCTCAATCTCTCCGACCGCGGCCACCAGATCATGCCGTCGATGAGCTTCAGCGCCGGAAAGCTCACTTTGATCTACTACGATCTGCGTCTGGACCACACCATGGGTTTGTTCTCTCCCACGCCGGACGCGACCGGGTACACCGAAAGCCGGGAATTCCTGGCCGATTTGCTCTCCAACCCGGCGTCGGTGTTCACGCCATTTGTTGACGACTCGACCCTCACCGTGCGGCGGCATACCATGGATGTTCAGGGCGCGCAGGCTGATCAGCCTCTGCCGGGTCAATTGCCGACCTTTAACACTTTCCGTATCTCCAAGTACTTTGTGGGATTCGATCCCGCGAGCAATCAAGCCGAGCAGCTTAACTACAATCCACCGGATCTCCCGCTGTTCGTTAAGGGTACTGAGCCGTTCATGGGCGACTATATCGACCTCGCCGGCGATCCGCCCTTTATCCTGCAAGGCGGACAGTGGCAGTTCAATACCAGCAATACCAGTCCGCAAGTCTTCCACGCCACCTGGACTGATAACCGGGACGTGGTGCAGCCCCCGAGTGGGGACTGGACGCAATATGTTCCGCCGTATTCCCAGTCGAACTCGATTGTGTCACACCCAAGCGTGTTCGATCCGACCCAAACAACGCCGCAGTGCGTACCGGGAACGAATGACCAGTACACGGGAACGCGCAACCAGAACATTTACACCGCACGAATTGAGCCAGCTCTCACCATCAGTTCTCCCGGCAATCAGAAAACACTGGGCTTTGTCCCCAATAGCACACAATTGCTGCAGCGTGCATTTTCGATGTACGTGCGGAATGCGACGAATGCTCCGTTGACAATCCGCCTTCAGACCACCCAGCCTGCAAGAGGGCAAGCTTCCTTCCAGCAGTTCGGCGGAGTCATCTCCACTTTAGATGTGACCGTGGCGCCGCTGTCTACCATCGCCCGCTCGGTATTTGCCCAGTCTACCCTCGTCACCGATAGTTTCTCCGTCCAGGCATTTCAAATCACGGCAATCGGAGGAATGGCCACGCCCAACGGGCTGAATAGCTCGATCACCTTTAATCCCGATCCCAGCGCGCCGCAGATCATCAACCCCGCCGGACTGCCCCAGCAGGATCCGTCCATTACTCAGGGCGAGGTGTACACGCCAATCATCAGTCCTGTATTTTTGACCACGCCGTTAACCAACTCAACCGTCTTGAGCCCGTATGTTCAGAACCCGGCCATCAAGACGAATTACCCGGTGCAGAATCCGGCGATCAAAACCAACACCGATATCAACCCAGCCATCAAGACGAACAATGCACTGAACACGGCATTGAACGATCCCGCCGTCTACAACAATTCCGTAGCGAACGCGGTGGTGCAGAATCAGCCGCTCAACGATGCAGTGTACTCCGTAACCAACACAGGCAACACCGCCGCTACGTACGTAGTCAAGCTGTTCAACAGCGATGCGACTCTGAGCAATCTTCCGCGTCCACTCTGTACCGGAATCGTGAGCTCTTCCTGTGTGTACATCCAGTTACTGCTTTCGAAACAGTACCTCACCAACACCAATCAGGGTTGCAACCTGGCCGTGGAAAATAGTTTCGTGACTTATACCAATGTCACACCTCTTTTCGTAACCGACCCGAATCAATTGGGCGATCCCCTGATTTTCGATGCTGATACAAGCAATGCCACAATTGCGCTCGCGCCAAACGAGACCGGCTTTGTCATTCTGCGCACGAATTTGAGTTCAACGGAACTACAGCAACTGGTGTCGGCCGTGGCGCCGGTGGTGGTGGCCCATGCGGCCAACGTGGGTACCGTAACTCCGCCTGCAACCCTCGCGATCACGTCGAACTCGTTACCGAACGGAATTGCTGGCCAGGCCTATAGCGCCGCGGTCGGCGTATTCGGCGGAATGACTCCCTACAACTTCACAATTCCCTTTGGTGCGCTGCCGCCCGGAATCCAATTGAACGCAACGACAGGAAGTTTCAGCGGGAGTCCATCCAACACAGGCGCTTATTCCTTCACTGTGCAAGTGACGGACTCGTCGCCCATTCCCAACACCTTCACGCGGCAGTTCACTGTCAATATCTACAGCCCATTGCAGATCAGCAGTACAACTCTGCCAGCAGGAATTGTGGGCACAATGTATGCGCAGTCTGTGCCCACGACCGGCGGCAGCGGAATTGGCTACGTTTGGTCCGCCACCGGGCTGCCTGCGTTTCTGGCGATCGATCCGACGTCCGGCACCATCTCGACCCAGTCGGGTCAGGTCGCTCTCCCAGGAACATATTCCTTCCGCGTGACTGTGAGGGATCCGGGTCCACCGGCACAGACGGCCAGCCAGTCGCTGAGTGTGACGTTCACCGAGAACTCGACGGTTTCGATCACGGCTTCTCCGAATCCCATCCAGGTGGGAGCACCGGTGACGGTTGCCGTGACAGTGGTGCCCGCGGTGAGCGGAACTCCAACGGGCTCGGTCTCAGTGAAAGATGCGACCGGTGCCGCCTGCACGGCAACGCTCACGAACGGTTCCGGCAGTTGCCAGCTGATCCCGCTGACCTTCAGCGCGTTCGATAGCGTAACGGCCAGCTATCCTGGCGACGGCCTCTACAATGCCAGTTCCGGGACAACCACACTCGTGGTGGTTAAGCGAAACAGCACGACGACGGTCAGTTCAGCACCAAATCCGTCGGTGTTGGGGCAGGCAGTGACAATTAGCGTCACAGTGGCACCGTCCGGCGGCAGCGGCCCCGTGCCCACCGGCACGGTCGGGGTGACAGACACCACCGGCGCGAGTTGCTCGATTGTGCTCGCTGCAGGAAAGGGAAGTTGCTCCCTCACTCCAAAAACTGCGGGAGCCGATATCATCACGGCTAACTATGGCGGAGACGGCATTTACAACGCCAGTTCCGCGAGCACCAACCAGCAACAGACGATGTACAAGTTCACCGGATTCTTCACTCCGCTCGGTCCAGCCGGCACCTATTCGGGAGCCTTCAATCTCGGCAAAGCGGTCCCGGTCAAGTGGACGCTCACGGATTTCAACGGCACGGTGATCAGCAGCCTGAGCACGCTGACTAAGATGACGGCGTTCTTCAACAGTGCTCCGGTCAATGGAACCTGTGCAATCGTTCCGGCAGGAAGTTCTCTGGTATTGTATTCGCCCACTTCAGGTGCGGCCGGTAAGAGCACGTTCCGCTTCAGCACGAACCAGTTTGTCTTCAACTGGGACACGAGCTCAGCGGATCCGTTTGGGAAGGGCTGTTTCACGCTACTGCTGCAAATGAACGACGGAACTTCGGCGCTTACCAGCCTGCAGCTTCAGTAGGCTGCGGATTACCTGGTGCGTTTCCGGGCATCAGCCACGATCAGGCTGGTGCCCTTTTCTTGTATGGCAAGGAAGGAGCGGTAGGAGTCCGCTGCGGCCGGACTCTTCAGCGCCTCCTGCACTCGTCCCATGTAGTAGTAGACGGGAGGCAAGAGCCGGAAGGTGGGGACATCGTCAAGGTACAGGGCGGAGGCCTCTCCGGGTCGCTTGAGGCAGATCTCGATTTCAGAACTCGCCTCGGGATACATACCGGCCTCAAGAAAGGACTGGCCCAGGAGTAAGTGCCCGATCCAGGTATCAGTCTTCTGCCCGGCCTCTTTGAGAATTAAGACTGCCTTTCTTGCGTTGCCGCGGTCGAGCGCAATCTTTCCCTCCAGCAGTTTCCCGTAGAGCTGCGGTTCCGAATCAAGGCTCGATTCCAGCTGCGAGGCCACCGATTGCGCCTTGGCAGCCTGGCCAGCTTCGGAGAGGATCGTCCCGGCAGCATGCAAAATCGAAGGTTGCTTATCCAATGCCATAGCCTTGTCCGCCGCGGCGACGGCCTGCGGATTACGACCAGCAAGCAAGTACGCCTGTGCGAGCGCAACCGACTTGACTGCAGCCGCGCCTGGGTCTTTATTCTCCAAGTCTTCTTTTATTCCGCCCTCCAGGATTGGGATGGCTTCAATCGCATTGGCCTGGTACAAAGCGAGGTCGGCCAAGCCTAGCTTGGACATCGAAGTTCCCCGGGTGCCCACGGCCGCGAGCTTCTGGTAAGTCTGGCGGGTATCTTCTAAATGGCCTTCTCCCATCTGCGCCATGGCAAGAGCGCCGAAGGCCGCGCCGCCAAGGTACGCAGGTTCCTGCTGAATCACTTCCTGGGCATACTTCTCGCCGGTCGCAAAATCCCCCGCATAAATCGCGAACAGGGCAAGATTGTTCCGTTCCAACACCGACTTTCCCGCATACTGCACTGCCAGCCGGCCCTCCTGCAGCGCCATGGGAAAATCACGCATTTCGAAATAGGCGAGCGCCAGGTTCGAGTGTGCTGACGTATCGCCGGGAAATTGCTTCACAAGCGCGTTGTATTGCTGAATCGCCTCACGCGGCTCGCGTTTGAACAGAAAATATTCGGCGCGTGTACGATACTTCTCGCGATCGCTCATACGATCGATGCGAGTCATTGCCATGTCGTAGTACTTGGCTGCGTCAGTGGTTTGTCCAGTGTTGTTCTCCAGATTCGCCAGGGCGGCGTAGGCACGACCCATATTGGGGTCGAGTTCGATCGCCCGGCGGTAGTACTTGGCGGCCTCTTCATAATTTCCTTTGTCAGAGAGGTCACGACCGAGCGCATATTCGTGGGATGCGTCCAGCGAACTCGAACTGAAGGTCGCCATTTGCAGCATCTGCGCCGACTCTGGCGTGGAATCGCCAAGTACCTGTCGAAGTTTAGCGGCGAGTACTTCCACCGAATGCAAGACATCATCCTTGTTCTGGACGCTGATCTGCTGCGTGGAGATGAGGTTGCCGGTCACCGAATCCACCGCCCGGGCCGTGATCTTGTACCCCTGTCGCTCCAGGCTGATCGACCCGCTGACGACCGTACTCACTCCTTCCCGCTGAGCAACCAAACGGGCTAGCGACTCGTCCAGCGACGTTACTCCCGGCTTGAGTAACGCTGCAGCCTTCCGCGCATCTCCCCGGCTGTAGGCGTTGATGAAAGACGCACCTTCCAGCGCAAGGTTGAAAGTCGGCTCGAGCGTGCCGTCGAATACGGAATCGGAGGTGTTGTTCTGAAAGTCCGCGACCAGTATCGACACTGGATCATGAACTTTTTGTGCGGCAGTATTCCGCTTGCCCAAATACCAGACCGCACCGGCCAGCAAAACTCCAACCAGGACTGCAACGGCTGCAAAACGCAGCCACCGCATTTCGCGAATACGATTCATCCGCAACTGGGTAGAGGAGGCCGAGACCTTGCCGCTTTTTCCCTGCCAGGCCCAAAGATCGCTAAGCAGTTCATCCGCATTCTGATAGCGAAGCGCGGGGTCGCGCTCCAGGCATTTGCTCACAATGTTGCTGAGAGCTCCTGGAATGTTCTTGTCGACGTCCGAAATCGGAATTGCCCGCTGTTGCGTTCGTTTGAGCAAGCTCGCGATTGCGCTATCGGCGTGATAAGGCATGATGCCGGTGAGCAGTTCGTAAAGAATCAGGCCCACGGTAAAGATATCGGAACGCGCATCCAGTTCTTTCGCCTGGGCCTGCTCGGGAGACATATACTCCATCGTCCCGAGCATTGCGCCCGTCCGCGTCATACCGTCGCCCTGCATCGAGCGGGCGAGTCCGAAGTCCATGACCAGCACCCGGCCATCGACAGCGCGCATAATATTTCCCGGTTTCAGATCTCGATGAAGGATGCCCACGCGGTGAGCCGCCCGCAGGCCGCTGACCACCTGTTCCATCAAGTCCACCGCCTCGGCTGCCGGTAGCTTGCCTTGGCGATGCAGGAGATGGCGCAAGTCCTCCCCTTCAACGAACTCCATGGTGATGAACTTGATGCCGTCCGCATCCCCCAGATCGTAGATGCGGATGATATTGCGATCGGTAACTTTACTGGCAAGAACGATCTCCTGCTTGAAGCGCTGCAGAATCCCCGGAGTGCAGGCCAGTTCGGGGCGAATCACCTTCAGCGCGACAGTGCGGCCCAGTTCCCGGTCCTCGGCCTTGTAAACGGTCCCCATGCCGCCTTCACCGATCGTCTGGAGAATTTCATAACGTCCGCCAAGCATTATTCCCGGAAACAAAGCAGGAAGCTGAGAGACGGCAGTGCGAGGCCTTGGTGGCAGCGAGCTTCCCACGGCGCGAGCGTCCGGTAGAGTGGGCGCATCCGAGGGAGCAGGATGAATACTGCCAATCACGGTGGGAACATCCGCCGGCAACGATCCCGGCGAAGCAATGGTGTTTGCATCCGAACTCGCGACTCGTGGTCGTAGTCGGAGCATCGCGGCCGCCACGGAACGTCCGTCAGGCACTGACGTCGGACTCTCCGAATCCCTTCCACTACTTTTGGAGTCGCTCATACTCTGGTTTGCGTCTGGCCGCAAGCGCCGGGGAGCGCGTAGTAACCGAATCTTAACACCAATGGTCTGAATTCAGCACGATTCCGTGATGCTTTAAGATAAAAAAGCGGGCTAGAAATCTGTATGGATGCGGATACCAGCTGTTTCGCGTTCACGAAAGTGTTCCTCGATAACAGGCTGCGATCCGTTACGGTGATTCGTGCGCCCCACTAGACTTGCGCATTTAGGGACGAAGTACCACGAGAACTGCCAGCGATTCGCAAGGATGAGGTTTTCCTTGCGGGACTCCGCGTAACTGCTTTTGATTGTGTTATGTTAAGTAATTGTGGGGCGCGTAGCTCAGTTGGTAGAGCAATGCCCTTTTAAATCGCTGTACTGATCGTCCTACCTAGCGGATTCAATCACATACATCGGAACGAAGGGCTCTAAATTGGGGCAAAGTGCTCTCAGTTGGGGCGAGTTGTGCAACGGTTTGTGCAACGGATGTGGTAGCGTTTTTCGAGGGTGAGCAAATGAGTACACCACTGATCAAACGCGTCTCAATTAGCAACATTCGACTCGATTTTCAACTACCTGAGGTATTGGACCGGGAAAAGGTAATTGAGTACGTCAACAAAATTAAACACCGAGAAACACTACCTTTGATCCAGGTACGCTTCGATGGTGAAAACTATTTCCTGCAAGACGGTTTTCACCGTGTCGAAGCTGCAAAGCGTTGTGGGTTGAAAACGCTGAAGGCAGAGGTCACAAAAGGCACTATCAAAGACATGGAAGAAGAGTTTCAGACTTCATTAAAGACTGCACTTGTTGAGCTACGTAAAGAGCAAGAGATACGCAAGTAGAGCAGCATTTTTTGAAAGCGCCCCAAATTCGGCCTTTTAAAAAGGTGTTCGAGTAGGATGTTCAAAATCTAGGAGTCCCTTGGGGGGACATAATGGCAAAACAACTCGCTAGCAGTGGGCGTAAATCCTCAACAACAACTGTGCGACCGATAGAATTGTTGGTTCCGGCGATGACCGATTTCCTCATCAGTCGGGGGAGCAGTTGGGACGGAACTCGGAACGGTGCAGTTGAGTACGCGACGTATCTTTGGGCCGCGTCGATCTGCTATGACAAACTGGTGGGCAAAGGGAGGGTCAATCTAACGACATTCCTTTCCTTCTGTGAGCGGTCACAGGACCTCGTTGAGCAATATCGTAGCGACAATATAGTGTCGATTAAGAGCCTTGCTGCGTCGTTCGTGAATGATCTGTACCCAGAGTGGCTAGAACGGGCGGCGAAGGCGGGCGACGCTGGCAAGTGTTGAGATAACAGCCCGCTTTCCGACTTGGGGAGCGGGCTATTTTTGAGGCGTCCCAAATTTTATACGGCCTTTAAGTTCATAATCGGGCGAAGGAGAGTAGAGCAAATGAAGGGCACGATTAGGGCTTTCTCACTGATGTCGGAAGAAGATCAACGGGAGGGGCTGGAGCTGATTCACAAGCTTTTTGACAAGCCCCGTCCCGCAAATAACAATCGAGCGCGAACCGCCAGTCATTGATATTTCGTCACATCCGGCATGGAACGAGTTAAGAGAAGGGAGGAGGTTTATGAACGTAACAGATGCAGGTAGGCAGCGCGTTGCGACCTTGGAATTTGCCTCGCAACTTAGAGACTTCCTTGCAAAACGACGCGCAGAGGGGGTATCCGAAAAATTAGGCATCGCTGCCGTCAATTTCGTTGCCTTGGCGCTGGCGGGTCGTGATCCTCGCAGGCAAAGCCACGCGTCACGATCCAAGCGTCACGACGTTGGCCAGTAAATCCGCAACCCGCCCTCCGGATGTGGGCCTATCGCCAAGCCTCCCAGGGAACGGAGACCGGCGGCCAGCCCACCTACTGCTACTCCTCCGACCGCGAGTCCTCCCAAGGCCACTAAGCCCAAAGCCAACCCGCCGACGCTGACGACCCCGAATCCCAAGCCTCCGACTGCGATCACCCCTGCCGCAATCGCGCCGACGGCAATGATGCCCACGGCTACGTCGCCGACCGCCACCAAGCCTACGGCGCGCCCGCGATTTTGGTTGGACTGAGCGTCAGGGCCGAACGCAACCGAGATCACGGGAAGGTTGCCGATCATCACGCTGGATTGATATCGCATGATCCCTTTACGGATACACTCCAAGTTTTGTTCCCGTTTTTTGCACGTTACCCTAGAGTAAGCTTTACTGTATTCCAAAAGCGAACCATACTATTCCGGCACCAAGCTTGGGTGATTACGTTCCCCAATAAATATTTCGCCCAAAGTATAATCTTCGGGCATGTGCGGTCGATACCGACTGTCGCGACGAAAGCAACTCGTAGAGGAATATTTCGACGCCTCCGGAGAGGAGGAATGGAATCCTCGCCACAACGTTGCCCCGACCCAACCTGTGCCGATCATTCGTCAGCATCCGAAGGAACCACGCCGCGAGCTGTCGGTAGTCCGCTGGGGACTCATTCCCTCGTGGGCGAAAGACGCGTGTGGGTCTGCTGGCATGATTAACGCGAGATCGGAAACAGCGGCGACGAAGCCAGCATTCCGTGATGCTTTGGCCAGTCGCAGATGTCTCGTCCCGGCAGACGGGTTTTACGAATGGGCGCGAACGGGCAAGGCGAAACAGCCTTACTGTTTTGAAGTCAATGACGGAGAATTATTCGCCTTCGCAGGGCTGTGGGATCGCTGGAAAGACCCTAACAGAACGTGGATCAAGTCTTGCTCGATTCTGACTACGACTCCGAATGCGGTGACCACTGCCATTCATGACCGAATGCCAGTCATTCTCGATCCGAGCAATTATGATCTGTGGCTCGACCCAGGGATGACCAACGTGGCGGCGGTGACGGGAATGTTGAAGCCGTACGATGCTCGGGCGATGCGAGCCTATCCCGTCAGCAATCGAGTCAATCAGGTTGCGAACGACGATGCCGAGTGCTCGACACGAGTCGAACTAGAAGCGCCTCCACAGGGGCAATTGTTTGCTTAGATCGTTATGCAGAAACGTGCGAAGAGACGCGAAGAAACAACAATCCGGAGCCCGGAAAAAGCTGCTTGGCTGGCAACAGACCCGTGCGGGAGCCGGTTAGGAATTTTTAACCATCAATCTGAGAAGTCTCTACGAAGTTTTTTTCGCGCACGCTTTCGCGCCAAAGCTTGCTTCAGTCGCCGCTTTTCGCCCGGCTTTAAATAGTAGGAGTGACGTTTTACATCTCCGATGATGTTTTCTGCCTGAACCTTGCGCTTGAAGCGCCGGAGGGCGTTCTCCACTGACTCGCCTTCTTGCAGTCGAACTTCCGCCACACGCACCAACCCCGACCAATTTCTAATCGGACAATTAGAGCTTACTCCCTTTACGACTCGCTCGGTCGAACCAATTGCCAAATGACATACCGGTCAAAGAATGAGGCCAAGCTCGCTCTGAGTAGCCGTTGCTGTGTTTGGTGTCCGGCTGCCACAATCAGAATTCCCAATTCGGGAAGAATACTCAGCACGTTTATTCGCGTTGCTTATCTTGTGGAACGTAACGGCCCGAGGGACAGTGGGCGGCCACGTTTAGCAGCTAAAATGGTGTCTGTTCCAATTACACACTTTTCGGGAGCAGTTCCTCAGATGTGATTCTGTACCCCAGGTATGCGCTTCGAGATCAAACTTGGGAGCGAGATCATCGGGTTCTCTGAACTTGAAGGAGGCGACCCGTCAATGTGTGTTGCGTCTGGTCGGTTTGTGCCTACCCCCGCCTACGCTTCCATCCAGCCCTACTGCGTTAAGCATCGAGAACACTGGGTATCAATTCCGGGACTCACGGTCTGGGTCGCGGGAGGCCCGCCAATCGAGTGCAGTGGCGGTATCCAAATCATCGACTTCAGCCCTGAACTCGGCGAAGCAGGAATCGAAGTCTATCTCAACGGTGTTACTAATCCGCCGTATGCTGAACTATTTCGACACCAAGTGGACGCCTACAAGAAACGATTTGGATAGCTCTCACAAATCGCCATTCCAGCAGCCAACTTTCAATTGGAGGTACTGGCGAGTAGGTGTTGAAAAAAGTCCATTTTCCTCAAAACAGTCAAAACTTGGGGGAGAGAAAAAGTCCGGGAAAACCGAGAAAGTCGTTTGTAGGCGCGGGATCGAGTTTTTCAACAGCCAGGACCTGTTTACAAAGGTTATCTCGCATCTGGGTCTGAAATGAGTGCTAGACTCTAACAAGTCCCTTTACACATCCCTCCGCCGTGTCCAGATCGGGCGTCGGTCCCTTGTGCAATCTGATGATTCCGTATCGGAGCCGCACGTATGCTGTTAAACAGCTCGCAGGGCATCCCCAGATCGCAATATGAAGAAGAGTCTTCGTTGTTGCGACGCCAAATCGAAGAGGAATCCTCGTTATTGCGACGCCAGATCGAGGAGCTGAACAAAAATACTGTCCTTCTGATCGCCGAGGCTGGGAAATTGATCCAAGGTTCGAAACAGCTATCGGATCGGCTCAAGTCCTTCCAAGACCCCAAGCAGGAAGCGGGAGGTGGCCGCCGAGCAGAGTTCAGCAGAGGCGGAAGCGGACATTGAATTTCGTCCGCAGCGAAATGCAAGCCGCAGCGGCTTCCGTTTGGTGATTGTTCGAGTCTTATAGCACACGTGGATACAGGAGTCGTCCGATGTGCTGCACCAAATCTAACGAACGGGGAAAGGCAACATTATGAATGAGGCTCTAAGAGCAAAACTCGATGAAGCACGGGAACGGATGAACAGTCAGCAGGCCGGGATCAACGCGGATCGCAAAAACGATGATCGGGCGGGAGTGGGCCAGAGGAAAACAGCGGCCAGCGAATGCGGAACGCGCTCAGTTCAGGAACTCGCTAACCGATGAGGATCGAAGGCAGATTGAAGAACGTATACTGCAACTTCTCCACGACAACCCGGCATTATCTCCCGCGAACGCTCGGATACTGGACTCGAAGACAGAGCCGCCCAGTGTCTCTTTCGAAATGCTTGACGAATACTATTTTCTGAGGGACATGGCCGCTTGATTGCTGCTCATCAGGCTATGTCTGACGATGCGAAGTTGGTGAAAGCAGGACCTTGGCGTGCCTGGCAGACGTGCCCGTATCAAATAGGTAGCAATTAGGACTGGCTGGTGGGACACTGTCGTATGCAACGGACCGCACGAAAGCTCGAATTTCACAAAAGCTCTCAGTTTGCCGGATGGGCTTGCACAATGTGCGGTTGGGCTCAGCCCCTTGCCCGCAAAGCTGAATCCGCTCGCGATCTGCCAGGCAACGTAGAGACTGACTTCGCGAATCACGAGTGCGCTAAATTCCCGCGCAAATCCGCCGACCGCCCCAAAATCCTCAGGACTTCCCCGCCTCAAAGACAAGCCCACATTTCGGGCAACGCATCCTCTCAGAATCAATCCGCACAATTTCTGCCGGGGAGATAGCGTACCCGCACGAGGGACAAACGGCATTCAGCGCGGCGAGAACTTTTGCTCGGTTGATTTTGTTTTTCTGCATCGGCGGATTATAGACCTTTCGCCTTTTGTTTGATATCGCATCTTTCGCACTTTGTGTCATCATTTTCTGAGGCGGCGGATGTCTACGGGAATAGCGTTCGACCGCTTACAATTTCAAACGGTTCGCAATTGCCCCGGTTTTCTCGACCGGCGTTTTCATCTTGTGAGTAGCTGATGATTGTCCCAAGATTCCAACCGTTAGCCCTCGGGCGTACTCCCAGCCCCTTCTCTCATCCCGACTATATTTTCGAGATCAAATGGGATGGATTCCGCTCGCTCGCTCGTATCGAGCAGGGGAAGTGCCGACTCATCTCGCGGAAAGGGAACGACTTCAAATCATTCCGGATATTGAATGAGTCCGTTCTTGCGGAATTAAAGGTTCGATCTGCCGTTCTTGACGGCGCGATTGTGTGCCTGAATGATGACGGGAAACCTGAGTTCCGTGATCTGCTCCACCGAAAAGGGGAGCCGCGTTTTGTGGCCTTCGATCTGCTTTGGTATGAAGGCCAGGACTTGCGGTATTCACCGTTGACCGAACGCAAACAGAGGTTGCGCACCATTGTTCCAACCGGGAGCGAGCGCGTGCTGTACTGCGATCACGTCGAGGGCGACGGAGAAAGCCTCTTTCAGCTTGCCTGCGATAGCGATCTTGAAGGCATCGTTGCCAAGCGCAAGTTCGATCCGTACATCGAAAAGCAGGCAAGTTGGCTCAAGATTCGGAATACCTCGTATTCGCAATGGGAAGGGCGCGAGGAGCTTTTCGAGCGAGAGCGTGAATCCGATCCTGACGTTTCCTTGTGGGATCACTGTGTTAGGGCATGCGAAGACGTTGCAGTCTAGTCCGCAAGACAGGGGGCTCTATGCGTAGAGAACGGGCGCTGAAGGTTTTGTTGGTCTTGGTGGGATTGCTTTTTTGCGCAGGCATTTATCCGCTGATCCTGATGGCAAAGCAAGACCCTGCACTGGCGATGATGATGAGCCTTTACGTGACGCTAGGCATCTTCTTGCTGATTGCATCCCGCAAGCCATCCGCACACCGCAGCCTCATCGCCTTTGCGGCGTGGTCGAGCTTCGCGCACGCCGGAATAATGTCCCTGCAGGCGTTCCTGAACATGATCTCTCGCAGAGAACTGATCGGGTCAGCTTTCTTCATTGTCATTGGCTTAGCCCTGATCGTGCTTGCTCCGACAAAGCAAACTGCGGAGCGGGCATCGGCGGTTGGTGCATAGGCTCGTACACCTTCTCCATGTGTGGCCGATACCGACTATCGCGGCGGAAACAAGTCATCGAGGAACACTTCGATAGCATCTCGGGTGAGGAAGACTGGATTCCGAGCTACAACATCGCACCGACTCAGCCGGTGCCGATCATTCGGCAGCATCGAAGGAACCCGCCCACGAAGTTGTGGAACTTGGTGGTGACTCGAATGACTCGCGGTACAATTGCGCGTCCTAAAGGAAGTGATTCAGATGATCGCAAAACAGTATCGAGTCTCCCCGGCGTGCATGTTCGAAATAGAGGATGCGTTGAAGGAATATTATGAAGCGGTCAAAACCAGTGAACTGAGTCAAAGCTCGAAAGGCTCGTATATCGACAAGGCTAACAACTTTGTTCGCTGGCTCAGAGGCGAATTCGATCCCGGCGCTCGCAAGGCTCCGTACGGAATGCGGGACACGAAGATAGCCGCGAACAAACTAGCTTGGCCCGCTTCCTAAAGGAATTCACAGATCATCTCCTCACTAGTTATTTTCTTTAGATCGTTATGCCGAAACGCGCAAAGAAACGCCAAGCGTCAAAGATGCCACAGGAAACGCTGAAGGGCTGGCAGCAGATCGCGGCGTTCTTGGGGGAGCCTCCGTCCCTTGTCCAGCGCTGGGCGTCAGATGGAATGCCTGTGCGCAAGCAAGGTCGTTACGTTGAAACGACTCCTGATGAACTCAATGCTTGGCTGGGGAAAGAATCGGGCAAGCCTGTGCATGTCGCGACTGAAAATACAGATTTGACCGCAGAATTGAAGCGCGGGCTCTCGTTTGTCCGTCATGAGAAGCCGTCGAAGCCGCTGAGGGAGGCTGGAAACCCTGGCGCAACAACTGAATCAGTAAGGAAACCGGGCGAGACCAACTAATCCACGACATCGGCCTCAGAAATAATTTCTAAGGATGGCAGCTTATCGCCGTTCCCAGTTACTTTAAAAGTTGCCTGTTTGAAACAAAGCTTATCGGTTAGCAAACTGATTTCTATTGACGCGATGCTATGGGGGGCGTTTTCGCTGTCGATTGTAAAGGCACGATTACCAAGTTGGGTATATTGGCTGGCCTCCTGAACGGAGCAGGTCTGTCACGGTTCCCAATCATCCCAACTACTTGCTTTGATTCTGTTACGAAATCAGAACGTTGCCCAGATGGAAGACACCGGAGTGGGAAATTTCCGGTGTTCCCACGCGAAAATTAATACGGCGTCAAAAATGTGAGCGTATCATTGCTCCAGATTTGACTTCTCGTCCTTTTTGTCGATGTCAAGGTAAGCATTGCGGGCACCACATCGCGTCGGAGCCGTGCTCTAATGCCCCGACTCAGGTGATTGCATTCGAGATGGACCTTGGAACAGGCGGAGCCGTTTCGAAGCGGGCCTCTGGCTTCTGCCAAGAATGTTGGGAAACCCGTCTCGCGGAATCTGAGTATGAAGATTAGTGCCGTGCGGATTTGAGTATGAGGATTACAGTGACTTGCCCGAACGAGCACACTTTCACGGTAAGCGGAGATGCGCGACCAAAAACAGAGGAAGTAACTATCTCCCTGGATTGTCCCGTGTGTGAACAACCCTGTAAGCTAAAGTGGCCGATGGGCGGTCCATACGAAGTAACCATAAGACTCCGCCGGGGCAGTAAGGCGTAAATCTCCACGCTGATTGACAGGCCAGGATAGGAGGCCCAAACTCAGCAGACTGTGTACGCTAGCGAGCAGACAGATGGGTGCCTTCGCACTACGCTTTAGCTACTACGTCATTTCCCCTCCGCTTGTAAGGTGAGTACTGTATGGACAGGGATACCACAACGTGCTTCGTCTGCGGCAAAGCCATCCTGCTCGAAATTGCAAAGACCAACGAGTGCGGGCGTGCAGTGCATGAAGAATGCTACGTCCTGCGGATGAAGCTTGAGAAGGCCACTACCGCAGGACACATGTTTCCCGACACTGCTGTGGCCGCCCCACGCTCTATTGATCGCCCGCGCCGGACTGGCTAAGCGCATTTGTTGATACGTTTGTCGATCTGTTTCTCATCGCTAGCACTCCTTCGTGCCATTACCAGCACCCTAGAGTGCCATTACGGACGAGATTCGACCAGCATGTAGCAGACCTGTAGTCTTGTTCTGGTGCGGCAACCTCTAATCCAATCCGACCTGTGGCCCACCGACAGAACCAGATGTCCATACTGTGTCGAGGGAGGCAATTTCAGGTTGATGACCATAGCAGAAGAAGGTGGGAATTCGTATAAGTGTGATGTCTGCGGTCACATTGTGATGCCGAACAATGGGCTGTTCGAATGTTCATGCCCTGGCTGCAATGAGATTGGATCTCGTTATTCGAGACGGGCATAAGCCTGATTCGTCAGAAGCCGCCGCCCACCAAAATCCTGTAACCGAGACCGACCAGCGCGGCGGCAATCAGCACGTAGGGCCAATAGCGCTCGATCAATTCCGCGATCCGTTTCATAGAAAACTCGGGGGCGCGAAATTCATTCAGGATTGGCCGGGGCGCTGGTCCCAGCCTTTGCATCGAGCAGGCGGTTTAGCTCTTCGACTAAGTTTGTAAATCTGACAGGGTCTCGCTCGGTCTCGATCTGCGTGATTAATTCTGTTATCCGCCTGTCGGCGTCGGGTGGGGTTTGCATCGCGGCCTACGGGCAGGTTAGCAGAGGTCTAGAACCGTGCAAGTCCTGGAAGTACTCGGCGCGTTGTTACTATTTGTAACCCAACTTCTTTTTCAACCACTCCCGTTCCTCGATTTCCTCCAGATGAGAGTCTGTAGCTTTATTGCGGGCGGCGATTCCAAGTTTTTGGTTAAGGTCATCGAGTCTCTTCTCCCTCGCGCTCTTGCTCATCGCTCGCAGCCGTTTCTTTGTTTCACTTTTCATCTCAGAAACCTCTTGAAGTATTTATAGACGGTCTGCAAAACGCGCACGATCTGCCCAGCAATGCACGGGCGACGGATTGAATTGCCTAACAGATAGTGATCTGTTCCTGTGGGAGCGTTTCAATAGGAATTTGGTGTTTACTGAATTATCTTCCGCTTGATGTCCGCGAGCTGCTCTTCGGCGTCTTCAATCAGTGACTCCAACATTTCTTTTCCGACACCCTGGCCCACGTAATGCCGCATTTGTTTCATGCCCAGCAAATTTGCTTCCATGCGCTTGAGGCATTCATAGAGGGTCTCCAGCACGTCGAAGGGGCGATCTGGCATCCAGCAATACTAGGCGCGACTGGCTTCCGTGTCATCTGGTTCGCTCACGTAAATCCGTGCAGTGGCTGCGCGAACTCAAAGCCATGACGATAGACATTGTGATTTCGCACAGTGGCGCGGACAGTCTGAGTGCCAGCCGGTAATTTGATTTGCAGCTCGACTTCAGCGCCCTCATGTAATTCGACAGGCAGAATCGCTGCCATCCCCGATTCGCTGATGTCCTGAGTCCGTCCGGGTAACATTGCACCGTTTGTAACAAGTAGAACTTCAACTTCTAATGCAATTCGCTGGTGACGCCGTTTTTCTCTTTCCTCCCACAGTTGGGTCACGGGCTGTCTCCTTATTGCTCATCCGTTCGGCTATGCAGAGCGTTCCCGTTTTTCACTATCGACAGTTGGAGAAGGGACAATCCGCACGCCCGATCCAGCTAGGTGAGCGGCTCCCTTCGTGAACGCTAAATTTCATCCTCGCCGCAGTAGGGACACCGTTTCCAGCTAATTTTGAACATGTCACGTTTCCACGATAGGCTTCTACGCAGAGCGCTTTCGTCCTTCATCGTGCGGCGACGGCTGTTTTCCCAGTGACTTCAAGAATTCGGCGGCTTCTTCTGCACTGCAATTCTTGAATTGCGCAACGAGCTTTAAGGCTTGCTCTCGGGTTAGTTTGGTAAGCGCGGGCGGCAAGTATGACTTTTTCTTCCTGTGCGTCATCTCAAATTACGATCTCCATATGTTTTGCACCCTACCGAAGAGAATTTTGTCACGTCTACCAATTGTGCTAGTTTGCCCTTAAGATTGTGTTACGAAATCCGAACACTGCGTTCAAGAGGCTTTGCGCCTGTCCTGGAAGTTGCGGCGACCACTCAGAACGCCAGCGACCCGAATTCTGAGTCGCTCGATGCTTTCGTGAAGGGCCGCCTTGAGTTCGGAAAGGATCTGATTCACATCGTGATGTTCAGTCGAGGCGAGCTTGGCACACAATTCCCGGATACGGTCATCTAGGCGGCGGGAATGCATGGGCGCGTGAAGCTCGTCCTCTCTTCATGCTTGCGGGACGTTAATCTCCGTTTTACTACGGCTTCCGTAATTGTCGGATACCCTACGCACTGTAAATCTCGGCTACTGTGCGTACTGTAGGACATGGCACTCTTCGTGCTACAACCAACTACTGAGCGCCTACATTGAATCCCGTATAGCAAACGGCGAAAGGCTGTAGGAGCCTATGGCGTGCCCTCCCACCGCTCAGAGGACCGCATCAGTGAACTCTGCTCCAAAGCGGTTGCGTCAGACGATTCCGAATTTGCAACTGTCCATGTCCGAACTCCGTTCCGCGATGCGCGAACATATCGACAAAATCCGAACACTGGCCGTTCGGCAATTGGCCGGGGAAAGGCCCCGTGGAGACGAAACCCGAGATTGAAAAAAGAGAACACTTGCGAGAGTTGGCCGCTAAAATCGCCACTGAACAAGATCACAACAAATTCATGGCGCTCGTCAAAGAACTGAACGAGCTTTTGGATGAAAAACTGCCGCAGTCGCACAACTCCGTTCCTGGCGCAGATGCATAGCGTCGAACCAAACAAAAGAAGAGTGAAGCTTTTCCTGCCCCTTTCCTGGTGCTCGATTGGAAGCGCTGTGAGGATTTTCCTGTAGTGCGTTAATGTTGGGCATCTGACATAGTACAGAGGACTCATTTCCTTCCGCTCACCTTGCTTCATGACTTTTGAAGAGCGTATCCGCGAGTTGTGTAAGCAGGTCACCGCTTCGGGTTCAGAGGCTGAAGTTGTTGCGTTGGTTCGGCAGTTACGGTCTCTGATGCACGAAAGGGCTGAGGAACTGCGCCGCACCATACCTGTGTTTGGATCGTCTTCAAAGGACGCTTAAAGTTGCGATGACGCCAGACGAACGCGAACGGATGAATAGCATCTGCTTTGGTATTCAGGAAGAAACAGACTACAACAAATTTGTGACCTTACTCGATGAACTGAGCGAACTCATCGCGCGCAAGGAGCAGCGACGGTTCGGGCAGCACCCCACCCTCGTACGGCAAAGGAATAAACCTTGGAAGACGGTCCCCGCAGTCGTAAATAAACTTGTGAAGTCGGTCCTTCCTGACGAACCAGACAAAGTTGAGATTTCAATAACCGGAGCAGAGCATTTGTTTCGGGAAATTCGGATTGAGAACACGTTCACTAGCGTTGATGGACGGTCGGTTGCATTGACGAGCGGCGTTCATGTGGATGTAACCTTCGAGGCCGAAACGGGCACTAACAAAAAGGTTTGAACTTTAGGCATCTTGCCGTGCATTACAGCCGTGGCATCTTGCATCTGATCTGTCAGTACGGCGATCCGTCACACCTCGTCGGGGGAGCGCTTTTCTATTGTTAGCGCCCTCATCAAGCTCTTGCACTCTGCTGATTTCGACGTAGACTTCTCTCGCTCGGGATAACAGCTTTGAGGGGGTAAAGGCCCAAATGATCCGCCCTGCGGCTTGGGCCTTTGCTTTTCTGGTGAAAAGTTATGTCGAGAAATAAACCCGCGAGTGCGCAGTGCAGCTTGCTCGAATTGCACACATTCCTTGGACAATCGGGGCTGGTTTGGCGGAGATAGGTTTCACCTTGGAGAGTCTTACGATCAGTTGCTCAATTTTGCGCTGTTCGTGCGGCTGGGGAAGGATGGTCCGCGTCATGGGTTAATTCTCGCACATCGTTGGGCGTTAGAAGAAGCCTCTGTCCATTCAATGAACTGCCGGAGAGCATCGGTACATGAACGGGATCATTCCCACGGTTTTGGAGCTTATCCCGCTCGGTAACTGTACCGGGCTTGTCCCGAAGGTAACTGTACAGTTGTTACATTCGTGTGTATTCCAGAGATGTAATGTACTTTCGTTCCCCAAGGAGAAACCATGTCAACGATCATCTGCGGTCTGTACCTTCTCTTGCCCGCTATCGTCTGCGCGGCGATCACTGTGCGTAACGTGATCTTTGGCGATGTCGTCTAGGCTGCCCACAGCCCACCTCATTTGACCTAAGGGAGCCGAGGTCAGCTTGGTACAATGCCTCACGAGGGGGAACACAATGGCAAACTTGTCTGTAGTTGTCCAGATGTTGAAGAAGGAACAAGATCGCTTGACCAGGGAACTTCACGGTGTTAGCGCTGCGCTCGCAGCATTTGGCAACGCATACGGGAAACGGACAGGAACTAGAGGAAGACTCTCAGCGGCAGCGCGGGCAAGGATTGCGGCGGCTCAAAGAGCGCGTTGGGCGAAGGTGAGGGCGAGCAAGAATCAAAGCCGAAATGGAAGCGCTGCCCCAAAGCGAGCGATATCAGCAGCGGCTCGCAAGAGGATGGCAGTCGCGCAACGTGCTCGATGGGCCAAAGTGAGGGCGGGAAAGAAGGCGGCGTAGATGGTTTAACTCAACGAAATGGCGTGTACGGTTTCCGTACAAAAGAAAAGGCCCGCCCTAGGGGAGAGAGCGGGCATAAATTTTGATGCGGGAGCCTCGTCAACCACACTTGAGTGTAAACACCTGATTTGCGACGCCTGATTGCGACGAGAGGCGGTACGAACTTCTGGCCATAATTCGGACGCCGAGTTACGCTGTTAGCTGCTTCCTCGGGGAGATGAATATGAAAGGAACAGTCGAGTGCATAAGGTGTCACGCGCACATGGAGTCTGGCTGGGTGGCGGATTACACACACCGTGGAGTTGAGCGACAAAAGTGGTCTCCGGGGGAACCTCAGCTGAGTTTCTGGACAGGTCTCAAGCTGGAAAAAGATCAAGTCATTCCAGTCACAACGTTCCGGTGCCCGAACTGCGGGTACTTGGAATCCTACGCAGTACCGCAAACCATTTCCGACAAGATAGGTGTTGAAATATCCCCATTACACGCTCATTGAGGGGTTTTGAGCGTAATGGCCTGCTTATAACAGTTGATTACAACAGTTGACTCGAAGGGGCATAATTCAGCGATGGAAATGCCACGGAGAATGAACAAAACTGCAAAGGTTCTGATGATCATTCTCATTGCTGGACTCGTTGCAGGCGTAGCTGGTGTTGTTGAACACGGCTGGCAACACCCAGCAGACACTATCGGAGCAGCAGTTTGGCTGGGAATAGCGATGTTGTTTGTTCTGGAGATCCGCCACTCCAAAACCGACGCGGGTCAATGAGCGAAATGGCCTGTCTAAAACAGTTAGCTAGTTCGGCGCATAATTCTGTCGGGCTAGTCGCGAGTCTCGTGGCGCTCAAGACTAGGAGACGAGTGACGAAGATTTAGGAACGCCTCTATCTCGGCTGCCTCAAAGATGCAGGGCAACTGGCGCGTTCCAATCCGCAGCGCATCACAACCGCTTTTGTCCGGCTGGTCTTCGAAGACCAGC
>Ga0102924_1000607_pt1 | contig 44186 bp, 44 predicted proteins | sample PaiPotPPM11metaG_FD_80116 | JGI IMG/M metagenome (GOLD analysis project Ga0102924, IMG submission 80116) | Iron sulfur acid spring bacterial and archeal communities from Banff, Canada, to study Microbial Dark Matter (Phase II) - Paint Pots PPM... ...
CCGTACAACCGGCTGAGTCCGGACGTGAAGTATCCTGAGCCGCTGATCTTCACAACCACGAAGGACGATCGCGTCGGGCCGGTGCATGCGCGCAAATTCGCCGCGCGCATGGAGGAGTTCGGCAAGCCATTCTTCTACCAGGAGATTATCGAAGGTGGCCACGCGGCAGGTGCCGACCTGAAAGAAGGGGCGAAGACGCGCGCGGTGGAGTACCTGTACCTGACGAAGAAACTGATGGATTAGTGTTCGGCCGCGAGCCAGAGTTTGGTGAGCGCGCCGGAGTTGCCGGTGACCGGGTCCGATTCGGGGAAGGTGAGACGACGCATGCGATCAACGGCAGCCTGCGAAGGTGCGCTGCGACAGATGTCCCAGTCCTGATGCGGCGGGTACGCACCCACGACGAGGAAATCCGCGGTCGCGCTGAGCTTGCAGTGGCCGGTTCCGGTGGGCAGCACCGCGACGTCGCCTGCACGCACGGTCGTCTCATGGCCGCCTTCGCCACCGAGCATAAGGTGCGCTTCTCCGGCGGCGAAGCCCAGGACTTCGTGCGCCGTCGAGTGATAGTGGTGAAAGTCGTAGACGCCGTTGCGCCACTGCGGCGGCCAGCCGTTGCGGGTGAAGGCCTGCTCGAAGAACGCTGCCGGATCACGCCCCGTGGCCTTGATCGCGCCGCGATAGAGCAACACAGGGAGCCGCTCATTGTTCGGCATCCAGCCATTGGGCGAGAGCCGAAGTACTTCCGGCTCGGTCGTTGCGGCGTCGGCAAAGAGAGAACGGTCGGATACAAGACCGATCGCCGCGAGCGTGGCGGCAAACGTGCGGCGGTTGACTGGCTTCATCCAATGGCCTCGTGGGACTAAGATTGGCGAGCTTAGAGATTGGATGCCGAGCGCGGCGACGTGGCTAGTGCGCCAGGGAGTGTTTGCGAGCGGCTTCGAACTCGTCGCCCGGTTTCCATGAAACGGTCGCGGGCGCGGTGAGGGCCTGCCAGCCGAGATCCATGCCGAAGCGTGCGAGTTTCGCATCGCCGGTGAAGTCCATATCCGGCGTGTAGTTATCGGAGAAGTTGTGATAGCGGTGGGCGACGTAGTCGTCTTCTTTGGCGAGGCCCCACGCGGCGTCGTGGCCCTCGTAGAGCGTGCCCTCGCCGACGGAGAACGCGGGAACTCCGACCCGCGCCATGGAGAAGTGATCGGAGCGATAGTAGTGGCCGGCCTCGGGGTGCGGGTCGGGCACAATGCCCATGCCGAAGCGCGTGGCCGTGGCCTCGACGGTGGGGAAGAAGCTGGTGCGCTCGGCGCCATCGACCGTGACCTGGAGCGGATCACCGAAGGGCTGGATGTCGTCGTAGTTGAGGTCAAGCGCGATCTGGCCGGCAGGGATGGGCGGATGCTGGCCGAGGTATTCGGAGCCGAGCAGGCCCTGCTCTTCGGCAGTGACGGCGGCGAAGATCACCGAGTGTGGGGGAGGGGTCTTGAGGCCGGACCAGACGCGGGCGAGTTCCATCAGGATGGCGCAGCCGGTGGCGTTGTCGGCAGCGCCGTTGTAGATGTTGTCGCCAGCCATGCCGGGAACGAAGCCCAGATGATCGTAGTGCGCGGTGAAGAGGACGGCCTGGTCTTTTGCTTCAGGCTCCTTGAACTTGTCTCCAGCGATATGCGCATCGGCTTCGCTCACCGCGGGACCAGCGTTCGCGCCGGGGAGGATACCGACGACGTTGGGAGATTGGTATGGACGCACCGTTGATTCTATGTGCGCCTTCAGGCGAACAGGGAGCTCGACCGCCTTGAATCCGCGTTTGCCCGCTGCATCGATCTCCGTATCGGTGTTACCGAGACGGGACGCGGCGAAGAGTTTGTCGCTGATGTCGTGGTGGATCCACGCGGCAGCGGCGACCTGTGGGTTGGTGTCGCTGGCGAGGAAGGTCTTCTCGCCGGAGCCGGAGTTCTCGACGACGGACCACGGGTAGCTGGCGAGGTCCGTGCGGTGAATGATGAGCGCGCCAATAGCCCCGCGGCGGGCGGCTTCCTCGTACTTATAGGTCCAACGGCCGTAATAAGTGAGGGCCTTGCCGGCGAAGAATTTCGGATCGTCCGAGGGCGGGTCGCCGACGATGATGAGGACGACCTTGCCGTGGACGTCGATGCCGGCGTAGTCATCCCAGTTGTACTCGGGCGCGGTGACGCCGAAGCCGACGAAGACGATGGGCGCATCGATGTCCACGACCGGCGTGTGCCGCGGATTGTTGACGACGTAGTCGGGGCCGAAGCGGAGCGGCATGGCGGAGCCGCTGGCGGGTGCGAGCGCGAACGTGGTGGCGTCGCGTTTTACCGTCATGCCGAAGAAGTAGATCTGCTGGAAGTAGGAGCCGTTATCGCCGGCGGGTTTCAGACCGTAGAGAGCGAACTGCGTCGCGATGTACTTCGCGGCAAGTTCGCCTCCGCGCACGCCGGGGCCGCGGCCCTCCAGCAGATCGTCCGCGAGAAAGCGCACGTGCGCACGAATGTTCTCGGCATTGATGGCGCCTTCGGCGGTTTTTACGGCGGGCGGGATGGATGCCTGCGCGAAAGATGTTGCAGCGAGAGCGAGACAGAGCGTGAGCACGGCTGCGGTGCGGAGGTATGAAAAGCGAGCGTTGTGCATGCAGCAATCTTCTCATTCCGCTGCGTTCACGCGCGAGGCCGCCAGCGTTTGTCGAGCGATCCTTGCATCCTTCGCTTTTGTGCCGGATGATGGGTGGTCGTAGTTCATCCCATACGAAAGCAGGTTCTCAAGTGCCCATCCCCGTTTTGAAACCGACGGCAGCGCAGAATGAAACCTATGCCGGCGTAACGTATCACATCGAAGGCGAGCTGGTTCCTGTGTTGCACCTCGAGTTGAGCAACACTCCGGTGTATTTCGAGCACTACATCCTTCTCTGGAAGGATCCACGGGTACAGATCGGAATCAGGCCGATAAAGGGCGCGCTCAAACGCATGCTGGCCGGAATGCCCGTATTCCTGACTGAGGTTGCCGGACCGGGGCAGATCGGTTTCAGCCGTGATGGCGCGGGACATATCCTGGCGATTCATCTGCGCGCCGGCGAAGGGATCGACATGCGAGAGCACCAATTTCTGGCCGCGACCAGCACCGTCGAATACTCATTCTCGCGGGTGAAGGGTGTTTCGAACATGCTGTTGGGTGGGACCGGATTCTTCATCGATCACTTCCACGCCCAGCAGACTGAAGGCATCGTCTGGGTGCATGGCTACGGAAACGTCTTTGAGGTGATGCTGGGAGCCGGTGAGCAGATCGACATCGAGCCAGGCGGATGGGTGTACAAGGACTCATCGGTCCGCATGGAATCGCAGTTGCAAAGGCTGACTACGGGCTTGTTTGCGAGCGCCGGTAATTTGGTGTGGAACCGCTTCACCGGTCCGGGACGAGTAGGGCTGCAGTCGATGTACATGCACATGCCGACGGCGGAGTAGTGTAGACGTTGCAAAAAAGAGGGCCGCGATTGCTCGCGGCCCTCTTTCTTAATTGTGAAGTATTCGGTTACGCGTCTTTTACGCCGTCGACGAATGCCTTCAGCTTGCGGCTGCGGCTCGGGTGGCGCAGCTTGCGCAGGGCCTTGGCCTCTATCTGGCGGATGCGCTCGCGGGTGACCTGGAAGGACTGGCCGACTTCTTCGAGCGTGTGCTCGCTGCCGTCCTCGAGGCCGAAGCGCATCTTGATGACGCGCTCTTCGCGCGGCGTCAGCGTGCGAAGCACCTGCGACGTGTACTCCTTCAGGTTGACCGCGATCACCGCATCCGCAGGCGAGACGGCCATGCGGTCTTCGATGAAGTCTCCAAGGTGCGAGTCTTCCTCTTCTCCGATAGGCGTCTCAAGCGAGATGGGCTCCTGCGCGATCTTCAGCACCTTGCGCACCTTGGCAACCGGGATGTCCATGCGCTTGGCGATTTCTTCGCTGGACGCCTCGCGCCCAAGCTCCTGCACCAGTTGACGCGAAGTGCGGATGAGCTTGTTGATGGTCTCGATCATGTGGACCGGGATGCGGATTGTCCGGGCCTGGTCCGCAATGGCGCGGGTGATGGCCTGACGGATCCACCACGTCGCGTAGGTCGAGAATTTGTAGCCGCGGCGGTATTCGAACTTGTCGACGGCCTTCATCAGGCCGATATTGCCTTCCTGGATCAGGTCGAGGAACTGCAGTCCGCGATTGGTGTACTTCTTCGCGATCGAGACGACGAGGCGGAGGTTAGCCTCGATCAGCTCGCGCTTCGCGCGCTCCGCGTCCATGTCGCCCTGGATCATTTCGCGCTGGGTGCGCTTCAGGTCGGCGATGGGCGTGCCGGCGTCGGCCTCAATGCGCTCGAGGTCGATACGGCAGTTCTTCTGCTGGCGGCGATACTCCTTGCGCAGCTCTTCAGACTTCGACGCCTCGAACTTGGTGTCCAGCGACTTGATCTGCCGCTCCAGCGTGCGCATGGCGTCGACAGTCTTGTTGACCTTGTCCAGCAACCGCTTCTTTTCGCCGTTGGTGTACTTCAGCTCGCGGATGATGCGGTTGATGTAAACGTGCTCGCGGCCGATGAGCCAGCGGTGCTTGCGTGTGTCCTTCGCTTTGGCCTTCGCGTCCTTGCCGGCGGGCGCGGCGAGCTTCTCTTCAAGCCCCTGCAGCTTCTTCTGGTGCTTGACGATGACGTCGATGCGGCCGACGGTGGCGCGCACGCGGGCCTGCAGAATCTCTTCCGTCAGCTCTTCTTCGTCGAAGGTAACCACTTCTTTGATGTTGCGGACGCCGCGGCGCAGGTCCTCGCCCAGGCCGACGATCTCGCGGATCACGATGGGCGAGCGCGAGATGGCCTTCATGACGCGGTTCTGGCCGCGCTCGATACGCTTGGCGATTTCAACTTCGCCCTCGCGCGTCAGCAGCGGAACGGTGCCCATCTCGCGCAGGTACATGCGCACGGGGTCGTTGGTCTTCTCCAGGGTGCCGGGCGAGAGGTCCAGTTCAACGTCTTCGGACTCTTCGCCGGCTTCAGGCTCGTACTTGTCGCGCCCTTCGCGCGCTTCGCCGGAGAGCACGTCGATGCCCTGGGTGTTGATGGTGGTCATCAGGTCATCGAGTTCGTCGGGTGACGTGATGTCGCCGGGGAGCAGGTCGTTGACCTCACCAAAGGTCAGGTAGCCCTTCTCTTTTCCGGTATCGATGAGTTTCTCTAAGTCGTCTTCGTACTTGTCAATTTCTTCAGCCACGGCAGTGCGCGCTCCTACTTCAAATTTTTGTTGGCGTCACAGTTTTCCGGCGTTGCAAGGTTCGGCCGTGTGGATTGCGCTCCACCACACGCACCTCGCTTGCTCCGCTCGCCTGTGAGCCTATGTGGGACTGCCAGGGGGCCCAGGCGGAGTCGTCCCTTGGATGTTTCGGTGATCTGCGGGGGTAGAATGCGGTGTCGACCGCTGTGGCAAGCCCGATAACCTTATAGAAGGTCAGGGCATTCAAAGGCGCACGCCCCCAGCAGATACTAGAGTACCACAACAGTTAGATGGTTTCGGAGGCCAAAAAGTCTCAAATTAGGGAGTTAGAGCCATCGCGTGGCGCGTGAACCACGCGGTCAGTTCCTGCTCGCTCAATGAGCCCTCGGCCAGTCGTAGAAAGGTCGACAGTACTTCCTGTTTACCAGCTACGATATCCCAGCCGTTCAGGTTGAGAAAGAGAACCGAAACTACCAGGGCGGTGCGCTTGTTTCCGTCTGTAAACGCATGGTTTCTTGCGATTCCGAAGGCATACGAAGCCGCGAGACGAGGTAGCGTCACATCTTCTTCATAGGCGAAGACATTTTGGGGCTTCGCCATCGCAGAGTCGAAGAGAGTCTCATCGCGCATCCCCTCCGCCCCACCGTGCTCTACAAGTTGCTCATTATGCAGGGCAAGTGCTGCCGCTTTCATCACCCATCGAGGTTCGTTCACTATTTTGCGAGCTCACGGAGTACATCGCGATGCTTCCGCATCACCTTCCGTCCAGCAGACATCTGCTCGGCGAATTCCTTGTCATATGGAGTGAGCTCAATCCCGTTCGGAGTCTTGGTGATGTAGAGGCTGTCGCCCTTTTCGGCGTTCAAAAGGGCAAGAACCTCCTTGGTGAGAACTATGCCTACAGAACTGCCGATGGTTGTGATCTTCACGGTTGCGCTCATAGAACCTCCGCGTTCATTATAACAAACGTTATAATTTAGCCAAACCTCATTCGGTTTCCAGCCCCGGCTTGGAGCGGCTGAGCCGGGCGAGCAGTTGGCGAGGGTGGAGCGACGGCGGAATCTGAACCAGGCTGGCCATGAAGGCGGGGAAGGTGTCTTTGGCGACGTGCAGCGAACTGGGAAGCACGTAGCAGTTCATGATGAGCTCGGAGATCAGGAGTGAGGCGGCTGCGCCGTAGAGACCGTGGCTCTTCGCCAGCAGGTAGGTGAAGACGATGGTGATGCTGGTCCCGGCGATATACCAGGAGGCGAGCCTCTGGTGCAGGTTGGTGGCGACCAGCACCGTGGAACTGGTGGACCACAGAGCGTAAAGGATGACCACGCCGAGCAGAATGCTGAGCAGGGGACGGCTGGGCGGGACATGGCCGCCAGTCCAGTGCGTGAGAAACCACGGGCCGAAGCTCATCATGCAGAGGACAATGACGAACGCGATAATCAGCGCCATCTGGCAGGAACGCCGATGGAGGGTTCGCATCAGCTCCTCGTTCTTGGCGCCATACGCGAGCGAAACCTCGGGCCAGAAGGTGCTGTTCACCATCTGGACCATCTGCAAGGCGACCCGGGAGACGGTGCGGGCAGTTCCGAAGATGACGACATCGGTGGGGCCGAGTGCGTAACCCACGGCCATTAGTGTGCCCTGCAGGTTCAGGGCGTTGCCGATTGGGAAGCCCATGAAGGCGAGGGCCGGGGCGGTGAGGCGGCGGATCTCGCTGAAGCGTGCGTGGCGCCAGCCGTATTCGATCCACGGGATGTCGCGGCGAACCAGGATGCAGAGCAAGACCGTGCCCAGCCCGTTGGCGGCCGCGAAGACCAGGGCCGTGGTGCGCGCGCCGTAACCGAGAACCACCGGCACCATCATCGCGGCGAAGGCCAGTAACGAGATGACGCTCTTGATGAAGGAGCCATACGGATAGCGGCCGATGCAGGTATAGGCGGATTGCAGAAGCTGTTCCAACTGGCCAAGCAACACGGAGAGGCCGAGGTAGAAGATGATCCACTTTGTATCGGACGGACTGATCTCATGCAGTTTCAGGCCGCTGGCTACCGGGACGAAGTAGAGCACCGGGCCCAGCAGCACCGCGACCGAGCCGCAGATGCCGGCGACCAGCCACCAGCAGCTCTGGAAGACGCGCAGCGCGCCCTCGCGGTCGCCGGCTGAGGTGAGCATGGTCATCTCATTGCCCGCCACGGAGCCGAAGCCGATGTTGGAGAAGGCGAGGTAGGAGGGGATGGAGTTGACGATCATCCACTCGCCGTAGAGCGGAACGCTCCAGAAATGCAGGAAGACTGGCACCTGGATAAGCTGGATGATCGTGTTCGCCAGCTTACTGACCCAGTTGGAGAGGAATCCCAGGAGAAGGCGCCGCTTTGTTCCACTGTCCAAAGACTGGACTCCTTCCGACCGATGATACCGTAAGAAGACATATGGGTTGGCCGCACCGATGAAGATCAGTATGTATCTCGGCCCGTCGAAGTACTGGTGGGCTTACCTCGGCATCCGGTCGAATCCGTCGTTGGTCTCTGCGGCCGCCGGGCAGTTCGATCGGGCCATCTTCTTTGACGATCCTGCACTTCTTCCAGCGGCGCTTGCCGGCAAAGGCGGACACGCCATCCGCTACTTCTACGTCTTCTGGGATGGGCTGAGCGACGAGCAGGCGATGGAGAGGGCGCGAGCCGTGGTCGGCGCGGGCGCGGTGCTGACCGCGCTGGTGGTTGGCGGCTTCTCCGCTGAGTCCGCGGCGAACTACGACGTTCAGAGTCTCTATCCGGAAGGTGCGCTTGAGTTCAAGACAGGTCCGCTGCGTTTCGATGCGCGGACGCGGGCGATCCTGCTGAGTGCGCGGGTGAAGGCCTTCCTGATGCCTGTGAAGAACCTGCTCGTGAGCAAGGGCAGACGAGGTCAGACGATCGAACTGCTGCTGGGGAAGAGCAGGATCGTGTTCTGCGGATCCTACGGGACGATTCCGAAGGTGCTGGAGCAGCTTTGCGATCGGCACTCGGTCGACTTCGGGCTGTTCGATGGATACGAATACTACGGCAGCGAGCCAGTTCCCTCCTTCCCGGCTTACCGAAGGGTTCTGCGCAGCGACGGCGAGTTTCTGGCGAACCTCTACGATCGCTCGGAGATCGATGGCAGGTTCTTCGCCGCGGCGGTTCATCTATTGGGCAGAGAGTACTTCGTGGAGAAGATCCGGTCACTTGGACTGGCGATGTTCGTCAACGGATATGCGGCGGGAATCAACATCAACGTGTACACGACGCCGTTCTATGCGCAGCATGTGTTTCTCGACTTCGGCAGCGCGGTGGGAACGGGGAACTATCCGCGGCTCGCGGATCTCCGGTACTTCAAGAAGCAGGTCGTGGAGATCGCGTTGGGCGGCGACTTCGAAGTGCTGCTGACAGCGGCGCGGAGCGGGACGCTCGAGGAGCATTTTGAGCGCGAGTGGAAGTTGAAGGCGCCACAGATTTCGGACTACTTGACCAGCACGCCGATGCCGTAAAGGCCTTCGGGATGAAGCAGGTATTCGTGATGGGCGAAGCCGCCTTTGACTTCGTCCCAGCAGCGCTTGGCGTGGGTTTCGCCATAGTTGCCGGCGACGTCGTGGAAGGCGACGAGGCCGCCTTTGCGGACCAGCGGCGAGTACATTTCCCAATCCTGCTTAACGCCTTCGTAAGTGTGATCGCCGTCGATGAAGAGGAAGTCGATCTGGTTGCCGGCAAAGGTCTTCTTTACTTCGGTCAGCGTTTCAGGCGCGTGCGAGTTGGCGCGCATCAGGTGGAGCTTTTGCTGCGGGCGCGCGAAGCGCTGGTAGATGGGCGTACGCAGTTTGGAGTAACCGCCGCCGAATTTTCCTCCCGGCAGGTCGACGCTGACGATGGTCGCGTCGGTCTGGGCGAGGCGGGTCCAGATGTAGAGGCTGCCGCCCTTGCAGGTGCCGATTTCGAGGATGCGCTTGGGGGCGAGCTTTCTGACGTCACCGAGCAGCGAAGTGAATTCCTCGGGAACCTGGACGGGCTGGAGGAAGCCGTCGGTGTAGTTGAAGCACGCGGCGACCAGCTCTTTGGGGCGGTCGGCGAGGTTTTCGGTCAGGCGGTTGAGGCCTCCCAGTCCCAGGTAGGCCCTGGCGCATAGCGATGCGCGACTTATGAGGTTCATATCTGATGATACCTTGACGCGCGCGCGGTCAGCGGTTGCGGAGTTGGCGGTCGATGTCCAGTTTTTCGGCCATTAATTTGTTGAGCATGTCGGTGTCGCCGCGGCGGTCGGCTTCGGCGATCAGGGAGCGGAGTTCGCGCTGACGGCGTTCGAGGCGGCGGGTTTCGAGCATATGCAACGCTCCTTCGACCTGATCCACAAGCGAGGCTTCGCCGGGCGCGGGCGAATAGTCGAGTGCCAGAGCGAGGTGGGCGCGCAGTTCGTCGGTGGACGCGGCGTCGAGCGGGTTGGAGGGTGCGGGCGCGTGGGCGAGATGGTCGAGCAGGTCGGCGGTGAGGAGGTCAGCGATCCAGGCGGGATGTTCGGCGACCTGGGTGGAGGCGATGACACGGGCGGGATCGGATTCGGGAAGAACCAGCGCGCGCAAGAGGACGCGCTCAATCTCGGTGAGGGGCTCGGCGCGGTGCTGCGGGATGCTGGCGGTGCGTTGGGCGGCGGCCTGTTTGAGTTCCTGGCGGAGGAGGGCGGAGTCGATGCCGAGCTTCTGCGCGGCGTCCGCGGCGAACTCGTCGCGCTGGATTGGGTTGGGCATGCGGCGGCTGTGGGGCAGGAGGAAGTTCATCGCCTTGACCTTGGCGTCGGCAGTGCGTGCGGGGAATTGCAGGCGGGCCCGCTCGATGAGGTAGTCGGAGTAGCGGCGGGCGGCGCGGAGGGCTGCGCCGTACTCCTGAATGCCGCGCTCGCGGACGAAGCGGTCAGGGTCGAGACCGCCTTCGAGGGCGAGGACCTTGATGTCGAAATCCTCCGAGGTGAGCAGGCCGATGGATTTTTCGGTGGCGGCTGCGCCGGCGGTGTCGGGATCGAAGTTGACGATGACGCGGTGGGTGAAGCGGCCGAGCAGGCGGACCTGCGTCTCGGTGAAGGCGGTGCCGGAGGTGGCGACCACGTTGTGAATGCCGGCCATGTAGACGGAGATGCAGTCCATCTGGCCCTCGACGAGGAGGGCGAAGTCGTTGGAGCGCATGGCGGACTTGGCCTTGTCGAGATTGAAGAGGATGTTGCCCTTGGTGTAGAGGGCGGACTCCGGCGAGTTGAGGTACTTGGGTGTCTTCTCGTCGGGGTCGAGGGCGCGGGCGGTGAAGGCGATGATCTTCCCGGCCTCGTTGGCGATGGGGAAGGTGACGCGCTTGCGGAAGCGCGCGTACATGGAACCGTGCGAGCCGTCGGCCTGATCTTTGGACGAGAAGAGGCCGCTGGCGCGGAGGACTTCTTCGGGGAAGTGGGCCTTCAGCGCGTCGCGCATGTGGTTGAAGTCGTCGGGCGCGTAGCCGATGCGGAAGGTCTTGATGGTGTCGGCGGAGACGCCGCGGCCGGTGAGGTACTCGCGGGCACGGGCGGCTTCGGCGGACTTGAGGGCTGCTTCGAAGTACTGGGTCGCGGCCTCATGGATGTCGATGAGCTGGCGGCGGAGGCCGGCTTCGCGGGCTTCCTCGGGCGAGGAGAACTCACGCTTGGGCAGCGGGACGCCGACTTTGACGGCGACCGCGCGGAGGGCCTCGGGGAAACTGAGGCCGTCCATCTTCATGACGAAGTTGAAGACGTCGCCCTTCTCGTGGCAGCCGAAGCAGTAGTAGTACTGATGGGTGGCGTTGACGGAGAAGGAGCCGGTCTTCTCCTTGTGGAAGGGACAGAGGCCGGTATAGTTCTGGGCGCCGGTCTTGCGCAGCTTGAGGTAGTCGCCGATGATGCGGACGATGTCGGCCTGCTGCTTTACGAGTTGGGTGAAGTCGTCGGACATTGTTTAGGTGCCAGGTGCCAGGTGCCAGGTGCCAGGTGCCAGGTGCCAGGTGCTGGGTGCCGGGTGTCAGAATGCGGGGCCCCCTCCTGGGTTGACCTTGCGGGTAAGGCAATTGGGTTCAGTTGGTTAGAGGTTGGTGATATCTGCAATTTCAAGAAACGAGATGGGTTACGGCTAAAATCGTGTATCCAAAGGGGTTCGCTTGATGGAGATCGACGAGGGTTTCCGCAGATGGGTGCGGCTTGGTTATGCGGCGAATTGACGCAGACGATCACGACTAATTTATCCCCTATTTAAATGATACGGGTTGGAGCATATCTCGACGGCACAGTATTTGGTGGGAGAAGTTGTGTGTTTGAAGGGGGATGGCAGGGGGAGGGCTTGACATGCGGATTTTTGGGCAGAATTTAGGGGCAGAATTTAGGGGAAGTATTTTGTCGGGATGGCAAGTTGAGCCGAAGAAGGCCTGGGGTTAAGACCCCGATTGTTTTGACGTGCGCTACCGCGCGCTAAAGCGCGCTGCTACTCCGAAAAACGCGGGGCGGAGCTTTTCAGCTTCCTCCCTGAAAGGGAGAGGTGGCAGTGGAAACGAAGGCCCGGGGGCTAAAGCCCCAACGCTTCTGCACCCGTGATGCCGGGACTAAAGTCCCGGCATATCTCAAGAAACGAGTCTCAAGAAGCGAGTTTTCCGCACCCTGTGAATCCGTGCGGAGCTTCCCAAGGATTTGGGGCCGACATCGACGAGCGATCGCCGGCGTTCATGCGATTGCGCCAGGCGAGCGCGATTACATGGTGCTGATGCGGATGTAGCGTTTGATGTCGGGCGCCATCACAGCTGCCAATGCGATTGCCGTTACGCCTAGCGCGATAAGAATGAGTCTTGTCATCGTCCTGTCCCCTTTTCGATGGTTTGAGTGGCCCCGTTTGAAACCTGGCTTGGCAGGCGGTCGGCATGATGAAGTCTGTTGGCGATCAGGAATGAAGTGTGGAACAGATATACCTGGCCATCGTTGAACTTGAGCAGGAGGCCCTCGCGGCTTGCCCGGCAGCGAACGATGCTGATGGATTCGTCCAACGCTTTCATGAGGAGTAGGATGCATGCGCAGGGTGTACGCGCGCAAAAATCCCCGAAGATGATTCTCTAGTTGGCCCAGGCAACCGTCCGGTAAGAGCCCCGAGGCACCGAACGGTCGTGGTCGGAACTTATAGGTCGGGCCTTCAGCCCTCTGACTCTATTGCATCGACCGACCATGGGGCTTCGCCCCATGCTGGTATATCCCGCGTCTTCGGCGCTTTTGAAGCAGCCGTCCTGAGCAAGATTGATCATCATCCCGGAACTTTCCGATGCGGGCTTGTGGATTAGGGCGGCATGCACCGTGAATGGAGCAGTTCGTCCCGATGGTCACATTCCAGGAAGCTTAGGAGTGGAAATTCGCCAAATCACGCTGCTGGTGCGCCCTTTCGAGCCATGTGGGTAACTGCCATAGCACTTTCGGTGACTTGCGAATGTCTGGTAGCGGGCACAGGATGATGGAAGTAGCCCAGGTCCACATAGTCCGACGAAGGTCCAATGAGCAGTTCGACTGATACGCCGTTCCGATTTGGAAAATCCAAGTTCTGTGGACTGGGGTGGGGCCCATTCGCAGGGAAGACACCATCGCAATTTGCCACCGCAGCGAAGGCCTGCGTCGGGACGTGGTCCGGGAGACGATGCCCTGTACCCGCGCGATCCAATTCCCCGATCGCTTTCAATCATCCGAACAGAAGTGGGCGTTCCACGTCCGTGGAGGGAACGACCGTGATTTGCAACGTTTCACTGAGGCCACCCGGAGAAGTCTATGGCGAATCCAAGCTTTGCTGAAGAGCCGCGTTTTGGCGGCAAGAGAAGTGTATTCATCGTCGACGATCATCCTCTGCTGCGGCAGGGGCTGACCCTGCTGATTAATCAGCAGCACGATCTGCAAGTCATCGGGGAGGCCGAAGACGCGCAGACGGCACTTCAGGCTGTCGCGAATCGCAGGCCCGACGTAATGATCGTGGACATTTCGTTGGCCGGGGCGGACGGGCTGGACCTGCTGAAGAACATCCGCACGTTCTATGGGCCGCTGCCGGTCCTGATTCTGTCGATGCACGACGAGGCCACCTATGCCGAACGTGCCCTGCGCGCGGGTGCGAACGGCTACATCATGAAGCAGCAGGCCACGGAAGAGGTGCTGGTGGCGATGCGCCGGATTCTGAGCGGCGGCGTGTATCTGAGCGACCGGATGTCGAACAACATGCTGCAGCAGTATGTGGGTGGCGCGCCAGCGTCGGCTTCCTCGCGGATCTCGAATTTGTCGGATCGCGAGCTGGAGGTGTTTGGCCTGGTTGGGGAAGGGCGCGCGACCCGGGAGATCGCGAACCACCTGCGTCTGAGCGTCAAGACGATCGAGACCTACCAGGCTCATATTAAGGAGAAGCTCTTCCTGCGCAGCGGACGGGAGTTGATCCAGCAGGCGATTCAGTGGAGAAGCGGCGATCGGGCGGTCTGAAGGTTCGAAGCGCTCGAAACGAAGGCCCGGGGTTAAAACCCCGATCGATTGGATGCGAGTTACCGCGGGCTAAAGCCCGCTGCTACTCCGAAAGACAACGACGGAGATTCTGGACTGCGTCCAGACTGACGCCTTAGGTGGCGTCGAGAATGACGCGTCGGGTGGCGTCGAGAATGACGCGTCGGGTGGCGTCGAGAATGACGCCTCGGGTGGGATGACGCTTCAGGCATAAGGCGAAGGATTCGGTGAATGACGGTTCCGGGAACGTCGGTTCGCGGGACGTTCGGGGGCTCAGTGGTCGACGCGGCCGTGCTTTCCTGCTTCGAAGCTGCGGCGGTCGAGGCGAGGGAGCGTGCGGGCTACTCTATCGGGAATGATGGCGTAGTGCCTTGCGGCGATGAGTAGCTCCGGGACACACCACACATTTTTCTCCGACGTCATCCAATGCTGGCTGTCCAGGCGGGCGAGGTTGACGGGCACGGAGTAGCGGCGCAGGGTGCGTTCGCCGCGGAGGTTGTAGTAGTGCTCGAAGTAGCTGAGCGCCAGCTCGCGCAGGGTGCGGTAGACGGGCGAACGGAAGCGGAGGCCGGCGAAGTTTGATTTGGCGATGCCTCCCCAGAGGCCGCGTTCGCGATAGAGGGCGATGACGTGGTCGTCGTCCTCGACGGCCTCGAGATCCATCAGCAGGGGCAGATGGCCGTTGACGCGGAGGGCGGCGGCTGCGAGGAGGGCGCCTTCCAGGCAATGGCCTTTGCGCTCGCGCAGGACGCGCTGCGGCGACCATGCGGTGTTCGCGTACTGATAGGTGAGGGCGTCGACGAACTGCTGGATTCTGGCAGGCGATTTGAGCGCGCGCAAGGTGCGGAGATCCTGCGGCGACAGGCCGAAGGTTTCGTGCGCGTTCGGCTTCGAGCGTCCCGCATTGTTCAAAATGAAAAACTCCCTTGGGAAGTTGTATCAGAGGAGGGGGTTCTGGGAGAGGAGTAACCCCATGGTCGACGCGATGAAGCGCGCGTCGGACATGGGGCACCCGGCATATCGCACCCGGGTTATAGCGCGGAGGCAGGCTGGGAGAGGGAGTGGCGGCGGCGCTGGTCCCAGAGCATGGCGCCGAGGACGAGGCTGGCGAGGATGCCGCAGAGGGCGTCGATCGCCAGGCTGCCGGCGATTCCGGCGCGGGTGAAGCCGAAGGCGTCGACGTAGAGCATGTAGGAGATGGGCACTCCGTAGGCTGAGCCGATGAAGCAGAACGTGGTGGCGGCGAGCGGGTTGTCGCGACCGGTGACTTCGAACATGATGGCGAAGCTGATGGTGATGGCGAGACTTTGGAAGGTGTTTTCGGCCATGAGGACGGTGGCGAAGGATGCGGGAACGTGGGGCAGCAAGGTGAAGCCGAGGGTGAAGAGACTGCCGATGATTCCGACGGTGAGATAGAGAGGGCGCAGCGGCATGAGGCGGCTGAGCGGCTTGAAGAGCAGGCAGCCGACGATTCCGGAGAGGGCGCCGCCGATGCCGCCGATGATGCCGACCAGGCCGGGCGAAGCATGGTAATCCTGGCCGTGGCCACCGAGGTAGTTGGTGAGAGCGAAGGTGCCGGAAGGCGCGACGAAGAGGATGACAGCGATGAGGACTTCGCGGCGCTTGACGAGGGAGAGGAGGTCGCGATTGAACTGCGCGAAGGATTCGGCGGCGAGGCGGCGGTCGGGACCGGGGGCCTGCATGAAGGGGAAGGCGAGGATCGGGAGAAGGATAGAGCTGCCAACTAATAGGGCGACGGCCAGGGGAGGAAGATGGCGCATGATCTGGTTGCAAGAGATGGCCATGACGCCGAAGCCGCCGACGTTGGCGATGGTGATCCATGTGCTGAGGGTGCCCTCGTCCTCGGTGGAGATGATGGTGGAGAGCCAACCGCTGAGCGCGCTTTGATAGAGGAACGCGGCGAAGAAGCCGATGGTGAGGACGATCTCGAGCAGGACGAGGTGATCCAGGCCGAGGATGGACAGGACGGCGGAAGCGGCGGTGATGATGGCGAGTGCGACGGAGTACCAGCGGCGGCTGAATCGGATGTCGAGCGTGGGGCTGAAGAGGAAAGCCCAGAATCCGGGGGAGAGACCGATCGCGGTGATCGCGGCGATCCGGGATTCGTCGACGTGGCGGTTGCTGAGTAACTGCGGGATGGCGAAGGCGACCACTCCGCCGTAGAGGCCGTAGGTGAGGTTGGTGAGACCCATGAGCCAGACGGGAACACGGCTGCGGCTTGGCATTCTGCGGCGGCTCCAGCGCGGAGTTTTGGGGAGGTCTGGTAAGGCTAACACGGAAGATTGGACGATGAAATCGGGCGAGGGTCTTGCAATTCGCGGGGGAGTCTAGAACAATCCGAAGAGTTCAACGGACAACAGGATTTCCGGATCGCTCAGGGAGCGATGCGGCTTCAGAGGAGGATGGAATGGACGCTCCGATACAGGTGTGGAAGAGTACGGCCTTCAGCATTGAACGCAAAGACGGCAAGGCGCCGGGCACGGTGATCTTCCGGCTGGTCGGCCCTTTCACCGCGCGCGACATGTATGGGTCGCTGACGCCGGCGGCGCTCGAGCGGATGCTCGGGTTTCAGTCGACGCCGGATGAGGTGCGGCCGGCGGTGAACATTCTCGACCTGAGCGAGGTCCCGTATATGGATTCCAAGGGGCTGGGGATGGTGGTGAATCACCATACAAGCTGCCAGGGGAAGGGTGTGCGGCTGGTGGTGGCGGGTGCGACTCCGCGGGTGCAGGAATTGTTCGCGATGACGAAGGTGGATACGATTCTTTCGCTGAGCAAGACAGTTGAGGACGCGGATATCGCGTGAGCGGTGGGGCGGCGGAGTTGCGTGGGGTTAAAAGCAACGACGGAGGTTCTGGACTTCGTTCAGAATGACGGCACGTTGAAGGACGAGACGCGAAATTAAATTGACGTCCTTGGTGTACTACGTGTTATAGTACGCGTGTGATCCCTTTCCGCGTCAGCTTCCGGCCCGGTGTCCCGCTGTTTGAGCAGGTGGTGTATGCCGCCAAGAAGGCGATGGTGTCTGGCCAGTTGCGGCCGGGCGATCCGTTTCCTTCGGTGCGCGCGCTGAGCAAGGAACTGAAGATCAATCCCAACACGGCGCACAAGATTGTGGCGCACCTGGTGGCTGAGGGCCTGCTGGAGACGCGTCCGGGCATTGGCACGGTGGTGGCCGCGCTGCCCGATTCGACGCGCAAGGAGCGGACGCAGCTGTTGGGCCAGGAGATTGAGGAATTGGTGGTCGAGGCCAAGCGGCTGGGGATCGGGCGCGAGGAGATGCTCGAGTCCATCGCGACGCACTGGGAGCGTCTGCGCGGCGACGAAGCGAAGGGTAAGGGCGATGGAGGAGACAGAGAGCGATGAATCCGGAAGATTCCACGATCGTCACACAAGGGCTCGCGAAGAATTTTGGGCGCACCGAGGTGCTGCGCGGCGTGGACCTGGCGGTTCCGCAGGGCGCGATCTACGCGCTGGTGGGCGCGAACGGCGCGGGGAAGACGACGATGATCAAGCTGATGATGAACATTCTGCGGCCGACGGCGGGGAGCGCGTCGGTGCTGGGGATCGACTCGCAGAAGGTCGAGGGCGCGGTGTTCGAGCGCATCGGCTACATCTCGGAGAACCAGGAGCTGCCGGAGTGGATGACGGTGGCGGGGCTGCTGGATTACATGCGGCCGTTTTATCCGCAGTGGGATCGCGGGCTGGAGCAACAGTTGGTGCGTCAGTTCGATTTGCCGCTTGGGCGCAAGCTGAAACATCTTTCGCGCGGCATGAAGATGAAGGCGGCGTTCGCGAGTTCGCTGGCATACCGGCCATCGTTGATTGTGTTGGATGAGCCGTTCTCGGGGCTGGATCCGCTGGTGCGCGATGAACTGATCGAGGGGCTGCTGGAGCGCGCGCCGGAGACGACGATCTTTCTTTCGTCGCACGACCTGGCGGAGATTGAGAGCTTCGCGAGTCACGTGGGGTATCTCGAGGGCGGGAAGATGCTGTTCTCCGAAGAGATGGCGGTGCTGAGCGACCGTTTCCGCGAGGTGACGGTGACGCTGGAAGCGCCCGCGATCCTGCCGAGGGTTCGTCCGGCGACGTGGCTGGGGGCGGAGGCCGCGGACCACGTGGTGCGGTTCGTGGATAGCGATTATCGGGGCGATGCTTCGACGGCTGAGCTGGGTGCGATGTTTCCGGGCGTGCGCGATATCGCGATTGAAGCGATGCCGCTGCGGGCGATCTTTCTGGCGGTTGCGAAGGCTGGGCGTTTGCATCGGACGATCGGCGAAAGAGAGGCACAGGCATGAAGCAGATCCTCCATATCTTCAAGAAAGACACGCGGCATTTCTGGCCGGAGATTCTGACATGTCTCGTGACGCTGACGATCTTTGTGCTTATCTACCCGGCGCGCTGGCGGCTGGTTGGAGACCGGGCCAGCAGCAGCGCGTTGAACAGCATTCTCACCCTAGTGATTCCATTGATGCCGCTGACCTGGTGTCTGCTGGTGACGCGTTTGGTGCATGCCGAAGGCCTGGTCGGTGACAGCCATTTCTGGCAGACGCGCCCGTATGAGTGGAAGAAGCTGCTGGCGGCGAAACTTCTTTTCCTCGCGGTCTGGCTCTTCGTGCCGGGCATGATTGCGCAGTCCGCGTTGCTCGTCGAGGCCGGCTTCGCACCGTTGGCCTATATGCGTGGCGTGCTGTTGCTGGTGCTTTTTCTGGGGGGACTCTTTTTGGTGCCGATGATGGCGCTCGCTGCAGTAACGGCGAACTTCGCGCGCATGTTGCTGTCGCTGCTCGGAATCATCTTCATATGGCCTGCGTTTGGATTCCTCTCGTCTTTGAGCGCGGGGTACTCCTCAACCGATCCGAACCCGCGCCACATGCTGATCCCGTGGCTTATGGTGCTGTTCAGCGCTGCCGCGATCGCAGCGCAGTATTCCCGGCGCCGAGTGTGGCTCGGGCGTGGTCTGTTGCTGGCCATGGGGTTACTGGTTGGGATCGCTCTCCATGCAGCCGGCGGATCGCACGAGAGCGCCATTGACCGGGCCTATCCAGCAGCCAGTGACGCGATGCCGAGCCCAGTGCAGCTTGCCTTCGCTCCGACCGCGCGCCGGCCGCTGCAGGTGGTGCCGTCCGAGCGCGCCGGTAAAGTCTACCTTGAGATTCCGTTGCAGTATTCGGGCGTGATGGAGGGATCGGTTGTCCAGGTCGACGACGTAAAGTTCATGATCTACGGCCCCGGCGGATTTCACTTCGCAGCCCCGTGGTGGACATCCCCGCCCTGGAGATATCGTCCCGGTGCTGGTGCATCGATGGTGGAAATCATGCTCAGCCGGGAGCAGTATGACCGGCTGAAGGGGCAGCCGCTGAATCTCCACCTGACGCTGGCGGTGACGCGTCTCGACGCAGGGGACGTGGTTCGTGTGCCTATCGCGGAGCAGGATTTCGAGGTGCCGGGCGTCGCCGTGTGCTCCGCCCATAACATTTATCGTCAAGTTGGAGTTTTCTGCAGAAGCGCATTCCAGGAGCCCGCTGTCACGGACATCGCGACGACGTGGTCCGATGCGCCTTGCTCTGGGCCGCAGCCTGATGCAGATCTTATACATGCAGGTCTTATACCCGAGTGGAACCAATGGGTGGGCACACGCGACCGCGGGCAAATCAAACTTCTTTCGGTGGCGGATTGGAACACCGGCACCGCAACACACAGCATGGACGATCGGCAGCTTACACTGTGCCCCGGCACGCTGGTGACGTTTACGCAGTACCACGTTGCGGAGCAGACACGGGCAGAGTTGACGATTCCGGACTTTCATCTTCCGCCAGACACGATTCGGTAGGGGGCGCGGCGGCAATTCGAGGGGTTAAGAGGCCACGCCAATCCGAAAAGCAACGACCGAGATTCTGGACTTCGTCCAGAATGACGACGCACTAAGTTAAGGGGCGAGGCGTTACGTTAACGGTCGACGACGCGCTAGGTTACGGGGCGAGGCGACGCGCTAAGTAAGGGGCGAGGCGCTAAGTTAAGGGGCGAGGCGAGGCGCGCTCGTGTGACGATGCGTTAGGGACGGGCGCGAAGATGGCGCAGCTACTCCCAGCGGAAGACCTTTGCGGAGATGGCGGTATAGAGGGCGCCCACGAGGATGAGGCCCGCTACGTCACCGAGGTGGGCGGACCAGCGGTCGCCGTTCCAGATGCCGTCGAGCAGCGGTACCGCGTAGGTGAGGGGCAGCGCGCGCGCCATCAGATGCAGTGCGGGGGGTAATGCGGCGGGAGGCACGAAGAGCGGGCAGATGCCGATCATCGGGTAGAGGATGGCGCCGCCGATGGGTTGGGCAAAGCGTGCGGTGGGGACGATGCTGGCGATGAGAAAGCCGATGGACAGAATGCTGCAGGTGCTGAGCAGAAGTGCGATGGCGAAGGAGAACAGCGGCGCGTGCAGACCGACGGGCGAGTAGCGCTTGCCGACCAGGAACATGAGGGCGAGTGTGGTCGCGGTGAGCAGCAGCTTGACGATGACGTGCGCGGTAAGGATGGTCTGCGGACGCAGCGGCGTGGCGCGGAGGCGCTTGAGGATGCCGCCCTCGCGGTAGATGGAGATGATGGTAATGAGGGAAAGCACCGCGCTGATGGCGATCAGGATGGATGCGAAGACCGCGAGGTTGAAGTGGAATGGGCCGCTGGCGGGCGGGGCGGAGGCGACGTGCGTGTGGCGGACGGCGCGGCTGCCCAGGATGAAGATCAACACCGGGAACCCGATGGTGCCGAATGCGCCCAGCGGTTCGCGCAGGAAGACCTTGATCTCGATCCAGGTGAGTTTCCAGAGACCGCGCAGCATCATGGGGACCTATTCGCGAATGGAGTGACCGGTGAGCTTAAGGAAGACGTCCTCAAGGTTGGGGGCGATGGTGCGGAAGTCGGTAACCCGCATGCGGTTTTCCGAGAGGCAATGGATGACGGCGGTGGCGAGGTCGTCGCTGCGGCCGAGGATGGTGAACTCGGTGCCGGCCTGGGTGACGGCTTCGACTCCGGGGACGGCGCGGAAGAGCTCGATGGCGTTGGGGGTGTCGGTGGCGAGGACGACGGTGCGCTCGGGGCAGTGGCGGTCGACGAGCTCCCGCGGCGTGCCGATGTCGATGATGCGTCCGTGCTCGAGGATGGCGACGCGGTCGCAGAGGCGTTCGGCTTCCTCCATGAGGTGCGTGGTGAGGAAGACGGTCTTGCCGCGCTCGCGGATGCCGTGCACCAGGTCCCAGATGGCGCGGCGCGCCTGCGGGTCGAGGCCGGTGGTGAGTTCGTCGAGGAAGACGACTTCGGGATCGTTGATGAGCGCGAGGGCGATGAAGAGGCGCTGCTTCTGGCCGCCGGAGAGGTCCATGAACCAGGTGTTGCGCTTCTCGGTGAGGCCGAGCTTTTCGAGCAGGCGTTTGCCGTCGACGGCGGGCTTGGCGTAGAGCGAGGCCCAGAGGTCGACCGCTTCCCACACCTTGATGCGCTTCTGCAGTTGGGCCTGCTGGAGTTGCACGCCGATGCGGTTCTGCAGGGCGTAGCGGTCGCGGGAGGGATCGAGGCCGAGGACGGAGATGGTGCCGCGGTCGGGGCGGCGCAGGCCTTCGATGCACTCCATGGTGGTGGTCTTGCCGGCGCCGTTGGGGCCGATGAGGCCGAAGATTTCGCCGGCGAGGACTTCGAAGGACACTTCGTCGACGGCTACGGTGGCACCGTAGGTCTTGCGGACCGCGGAGACGTGGATGACTGGAGGCATGCTCTTGCCAGAGGGCAGTGTACCAGCGGTGATGTCGTGCGCGACTGCGCCTGGGAGCTACGCGGCCTCGGCCATTTTGGTTTTCATTTTGATGGGCTTGATCTTCTTGCGTCTGGCCTGCAAAGCCTGCCAGAAGTCATAGGTGTTCTGCATCCTGAACCAGATATCCCCAGGAGTTCCTTGTCCGAACGCCTCGCTGAGCTTGATTGACATCTCCGGCGTAATGCCAGCTCTACCGTTGATGACTCGCGAAAGCGTGACGCGCGAGACACCGATGTGCTTGGCGAACTGGGTGACGGTCATCGGGATCTCCGGCAGAGCATCCTTGATAATCTCGCCGGGGTGGGGTGGGTTATACATCCGCATGGCTGTCTCCTTTCTCAGTGGTAGTCGCGATAGTCGACGAGAATTGCATCTTCCCCTTCGAAGCGGAAAGTGATTCGCCAGTTGCCGTTGACCCGCACCGACCAGTGCTCGGCGAGTTCGCCTTGAAGCGGATGAAGACGCCACCCGGGCACATTCATCTTGGAGGGTTTGTCGGCTTCCTCCAATGCAAATAATTGCTGTCTAAGCTTCTTAGCGTGCGCGGGCTGAATGCCGGCCTTCGACCCTGTCTTGAAGAATTCTTCGAGCCCGGCGTGCCTGAACGAGCGAATCACTTCTTCACTGTAGCGCGTAACGATACAGTTGTCACGGGGAATTTCCTGGTGGAGCGCCCATGGTCCCGTTTTGGGAACATGGGCAGGGATTTCGGCAGCTTAGTCTGCCTGCATGACGGCGAGTTCGTTGCCGGATGGATCCATGAAGTGGAAGCGGCGACCGCCGGGGTAGGCGAAGATGGGCGCGGTGATGGTGCCGCCACCGGTGACCACGCGCCGACTCATGCCTTCGATGTCGTCGGTGTCGATGACGACGAGCGGGGCTTTGGCGCGGCCCTCTTCGGTGCCGTTGAGGCCGCCTTCGACGCCGGCGTCGTGGATGGCGGCGTAGTCGGGGCCAAAGTCCTCGAAGCTCCAGCCGAACGCAGAGCCGTAGAAATGCTTGTCTGCCGCGACGTTTTTCGACGGTAGTTCGATATAGGCGATGGGTGACTTGGGCATCGAGATTCCTCCCGAGGATCGATCTCACGCTATCACAACGGTTGGGGGCGCGGCGCTCTGCGATAATCAAACGCATGGACGCAGCCTCCACGGTGGCCACTCCCCAGACGGCGCGTGCCGATGCTCCGGACGCATCGCCCGTTCAGAGTCTTCTTCGTCGATTGTTTCCGTTTTATTGCGCACTGGTCGCGGTCGTGACGTATGGCTATGCGCTGTGCGACCAGTACCAGCTGGATGGCGATGCTGTCGCGTATATGGATATCGGCGATCTGCTGCGGGCGCATCGCTGGGCGGGCATCGTTAACGGCTACTGGCATCCGATGTATCCGGCGTTGCTGTCGCTGGGCCACTTCCTCTTTCACTCGACGCTGGCGAATGAGTTGCACGCCTATTATCTGGTCAACTTCGGCATCTTCCTGCTGCAGATGGTTGCGGTGGTGGCGTTCACGGATGCAATCGTGGAGCTGAGGGAACAGGGAACAGGGAACAGGGAGCGTGGCTATCTGCTGGACCGGTACACGCTCCGCTACCTTGGGATCGCGTTGTTGGTGATTGCGAGCCAGCGCGAGTTGTCGATGGCCAAGGTGCGGCCGGATGGGCTGCTGCAAGCGTTTCTGCTGTTCGCGCTGGCTGCGCTGCTGATGCACCTGACGACGGCGCGAGTGCGTTATGCGGCGCTGATGGGGCTGGCGCTGGGCTGCGCGTATCTCACCAAGTCGTTCGCGTTTGTGCTGGCGTTTCTGTGTATCGCTACGCTGATGGTCTTCCGCTGGCTATGGTTGAAGCACTCGCCGGCGCGGGTGCTGGGCGCGGCGATCGTTGCCGCGGTCTGCTTCGGGGTCACGGCGGGGCCGTATGTTGCGGCGCTGTCGCAGCAGAAGGGCCGACTCGATTTCGGCGATTCGGGATCGCTGAATTATGCGTGGTACGTGGGCGGGACGGAGAAGAAGCATCTGCAGCCGTATCAGACTGCGGAGTTCGGCTCGGCCGAGGTACATCTGAAGCATCCTGAGCGCGAGTTGTTGCACTCGCCGCTGATCTTCAGCTATGCGGCGCTGCCGTATGGCACGTATCCGGACTGGTTCGATACGACTTACTGGAATGACCAGATCAAGCCGCACTTCAGGATTCGCGATGACATTCCGCGCGTGGCACGCAATGGCGTCCTGGTGATGCGCTATCTCTTCAATCACCCCGAGGCGCTGCTGCTGCTGGCGCTGCTGCTTGCGCTGGGCGCGCGCCTGACGCTGGGATGGAGGCCTGGCGCCAATGCGTTCTGGCTGCCGCCGGTGTTACTGGGCGTGCTGATCTGGGGCATCTACGCCATCGTGAATACCGAGGAGCGCTACGTCACGGTCGCGTACCTGTGCATTCTGCTGGCGCTGTTTGCGACGCTGCGGGTGGCGGACGATTCGGATGCCGAACCGCGAAGTTTGAATCTGCGCTCTATTGGCTCTGCGGCGATTCTTCTGCTTGCGCTGCTAGCCGCGGGGGAATCGCTGCGGATGGTGTTTGAGGACCGCCGCCAGCTGTCCGCGGCGGGCGTGCCGGGCGGCTGGTACAGTCCCAATCAGCAGCATGCGGCAGACGCGTTGCGGTCGATGGGACTGCAACTTGGAGATGGCGTCGCCTGTGTTGGCAGCGTGGCCTGCCTGAGCGATCAGTACTGGGCGCGGCTGGCGGGGGTTCGGATTCTGACGGAGATCTACGATCCTATCGACCCGGCGTATGAGTTCCTGGAAGGGTTGCCGAACCGCGACGAGGCGATCGCGGTTGTGCGAGCACAAGGCGCGAAGGTTCTGGTGGCGGACTTTGGCGGAGCGCCTGCGACGGGCGACCTCGCGCTGCAGGGGTGGCAGCAGCTCGGGGACTCGACGCTGTATGAGCTGCCGCTGAACGTCCCGCCGGGGACGGTCCCGCGGCGCCCGGCGCTGCCGGTTCGCCGCAAGCCGTCCATCTAGTTGTCAGTTGTCAGTTGTCAGTTGTCAGTTGTCAGTTGTCAGTTGTCAGTTGTCAGTTGTCAGTTGTCAGTAGTCAGTGGTCAGTGGTCAGTACACCAGTGGGCGAAGGGCTATCGGGCCCTAAATACGTTGTGGTGAATACTGCTAACGGCTCTTTGTTACCATTCCCCAATATGGCTTCGCTCGACCTCACGATCCTGATGCCTTGTCTCAATGAGGCCGAGACTCTCGCTTTCTGTGTTCGCCAGGCCGTTCAGGCCATTGCCGATTCCGGCGTCTCCGGCGAGGTGCTGGTTGCCGATAACGGGTCGACCGACGGCTCGCAGCAGATTGCCCGCGACGAGGGCGCGCGCGTGGTCGATGTGCCGGTGCGGGGCTATGGTGCGGCTCTGATTGCCGGGATCGAGGCGGCCCAGGGCAAGTACGTGATGATGGCGGACGCGGATGCCAGCTACCACTTTGAGCATCTGCCGCGCTTCCTGCCCAAGCTGGACGAGGGCTACGACCTTGTGATGGGTAACCGCTTCGCCGGCGGGATTGAGCCGGGCGCGATGCCGCCGCTGCACAAGTACCTCGGCAATCCGGTGCTGTCGACCATCGGCCGCGTGTTCTTCTCGATCCCGGTGCGCGACTTCCACTGCGGGCTGCGGGCTTTCCGCCGCGATTCGATCCTGGCCCTGAATCTGCGGACGACGGGGATGGAGTTCGCGTCGGAGATGGTGGTCAAGTCGTCGCTCGCGGGCCTGAAACTGACGGAGGTGCCGACGACGTTGTCGCCGGACGGACGGTCGCGGCCGCCGCACCTGCGTTCGTGGCGCGATGGCTGGCGGCACCTGCGCTTCCTGCTGTTGTACAGCCCGCGCTGGCTGTTCTTCTACCCCGGCATCGCGATGTTCGCTGTTGGGTTTGTGCTGTCGTTGCTGCTGCTGCCGGGACCGCTCCCGGTTGCAGGGCATACGCTGGACGTCGACACGCTGACCTACGCACTGGGCCTGGTGCTGATCGGCGCGCACGTCACGATGTTTGCGGTCTCGGCGAAGGTCTTCGGGACGCAGGAGGGTTTCCTGCCGCCCAATCCTGCGTTTGAGCGGTTGTTCAAGTACGTCACGCTGGAGACGGGTGTGCTGTTCGGCTGCTTCCTGCTGCTGGTGGGAGCGGTCATCTTCGGGTATGCGATGTTCCTTTGGCATGCGGTCGGGTTCGGGAACCTGTCGCCCACGCGGATGCTGCGGCTGACGCTGCCTTCGGCGACGTGCTTCATGCTGGGGGTTGAGGTGATCTTTGGCAGCTTCTTCCTGAGCCTGCTGGGGTTGAATCGGCGATAGCCACTCAAACCTTGACGATTTGAAATCCCAACTGATGCGCGGCTTCGAGCAGTTGAGCGTCGCCCGAGACGAAGACGTGCCCTGGCGGATTTCCCAGCGCCCAAGTCCACGCCGCGGCCAGTTGCAGGGCATCGGCTGCCTTCAGGGGATAGCGGGTTAGCAGCATTTCTGCCTGTGCTCGCAGCGCATCGCTTGGTTGAAGTTCACGCCACCCGCGTCGAAGTTGATTCAGAGCGTGGCTGGCGGCGCCCAACTGTTTCGGCGTCAACTCTCGCATGCGCAACAGCCGCTCAAAGGCGCTACGGATCTCGACCGGCGTCGACCACCACGCGACGATTTGATATTGCCGGACTAGTTTGCGCAAGGCTGGACTAGATTGCTTTCGAACGCAAAGTGGAACCAGGGCACTTGAATCCCAGAAAGCAGACGTCATCGATCGCCTCGGCTATCGATGGCAGCCTTGACGGCAACCTCCCGCAACACATTTCCCCGGTCGTCGTCACCGAGAAAAAATCTGTCCCAGTCCATCTCCTCCTCCGGCATCTTCATAGCACCCCGAGCCACTAACTGTTCTTCTTCCTCTGACAGCGAATGGCGGCGGAAGGGCAATATCCGGGCGATTGGAACCTGCCGGTCACGGACCACAATCTCCTCGCCGTTGCGCACGTACTGGAGATAGCCACTCAGTTGATTTTTCAACTCGCCAATATTCACGGTTCTCATTCGATCATGTTACCCCAACATGGCTAACTTAGCCAAGTGGTTGTGCCTCTTTGGCGCCGCCGCGCGCCCCAGAGCAATGGCGATTCGCGAAGATTTGCGACGCTGCGCGATCCCGGGGAATCGGATAGAGGGGAGGCGGGTATGGCTCCAATCGCCAAGATTCTTTTTCCCGTGGATTTTTCGCAGTCGTGCGTTGCCATGGCCGCGTACGTCAAGCGAGCGGCGACCCTGCTGGGAGCCAGCGTCTCGCTGGTGCATGTGGTCGATCTAGCCGCGTATAACGCGCTGCAGCTTTCCCTGAGGCCCATCTCCGAAGTCACTGAAGAACAAATGGGGATCGGCCGGGAAAGACTTAATTCTTTTCTGGCGGGGGATTTTCCGGTTGCGCTGTGTCCGCGCATTCTGACCTCGGGGGATGCAGCGACGGAGATCGCCCGCGTTGCCAAAGAGGGCGGAATTGACCTGATCATCATGCCGACCCACGCCGGCGTCTTCCGGCAGATGCTGCTTGGTTCGACTACAGCCAAGGTGCTCAACGACGCCGACTGCCCGGTGATGACCAGCCGGCATGCGCAGACCATCGCGCCCCGGCCCCTGGAGCACCGGGAATGGCTGTGTGCCATTGGCCTCGGGGAGAATTCGGAACGAGTGCTGCGCTATGCCAGCCAGGCGATGGCCCAGGCGCACGGCAGGTTCTCGATCATTCACGCCGTCCAGTCCGGGGACCCGGATCTGCCGATCGGCCTGGACCTGAGGGAGCGCGCCCAGTCCGGCGCAGAACTGGAAGCTAGACGGCGCATCGACGAGCTTCAGCGGACGCTCGGTACGGACGCTCCGGTCCGCATCGCAGTCGGCCGGGTGAAAGGCGCGCTGCTCGAGGCGGCCCAGCAGTCGGATGCGGATGTCCTGATCATCGGAAGAAGCCCCCGGTCCGGCGCCCATGGCCGCATGCGCGATTTGACCTATGCGATGGTTCGCGATTCCCCGTACCCGGTGCTGAGCGTCTAAGCAATTCGCACTACTCTCGTGTACACTATCTTAGTGAAGAATATTACCCTCAGCGCCGACGAGCACCTGATCGAGCAGGCCCGGGAGGCCGCGCGCGCACAGCATACGACGCTGAATGCGGCGTTCCGGGAGTGGCTGGAGCAGTTCGCCGGTCGCCAGGAACGGGCGCGAAGGTTTGACGAGATTATGGAGCGGACGAAGTATATGAGGGCCGATCGCAAGTACACTCGGGAAGAACTGAATGAGCGGTAAGGCTTTTATCGACAGCAACATCTTCATCTACGCCTACAACAATCAAGACCCCCGAAAACAGATTGCCGCTTTCGATCTGATCCGCGAAAACACCATCGACGGCACCGGTGTTGTCAGCTATCAGGTTGTCCATGAGTTTTTCCATTTCGCCCTCGTCAAAGCCGCGAGCAAGGTCCGTTCCGATGACGCGCAAGTCCTTCTGGAGGAGGTCTTCCGTGCTCTCCAAATGGTTCCTTCGTCCTTCTCCCTGATCTCGGATGCCATCCGTATCCACCAGCGCCACCACCTGAGCTGGTACGACAGCCTCATCGTCGCCGCTTCACAACAAGCGGGTTGCGACATTCTCTACACGGAAGACCTGCAGCACGGCCAGCAGTTCGGAACGGTGAGGGTGCAGAACCCATTCCTTTAGGGCTGCTCGGTCTACCGGGGCGGGGGCGGGTCTTAGCGCAGGAGCGGGATGTAGGCGCGGGTGGTGCGCTGGTACTCGCGGAACTCTTCGCCGAAATGGCCGGCGAGCAGGCGGTCTTCGACGCGGACGCGGATTTCGGTGCCTGCGAGAAACGGCAGCAGGGCGATGGCGAACGAGAACGGAGTGGCGACCATCGCCGCCATGCCGAGGAACATGCACAGCATCGAGGCGTAGATGGGATGCCGCACGATGCGGTAGGGGCCGCTGCGGATGAGCTGGTGGTCAGTGTCGACCGCCGCTTCGAAACGGAGGAAGCGGCCGAGGGTGCGGGTGCTGGTCCAGGAGAGCAGGCTGGCGAGCGTGAAGAGCAGCAGGGCCGTGGCCAAGTGCGAGGAAGGACCAGTAACCGCGCCGCGTTGGCCGAACAGGAGCAGCAGGTAGGCAGCGACTTCCAGTGCGATGCCCCAGCGCCAGCGAGGGTCGCGCTTCTGGGGTTGCTGTTTGCTCCAGCCGGTGAGCACGAATGGCAGCAGCCAGACAATCAGTCCAGCGAAGAGCACTGCGACCGCGTAGAGAGGCAAGTGAACCATGCATCCGACCCACGATCAAACTAGCATGTTCCGATCACGCGACTGTCACGGAGATGTCTTATTCGGGGTGGCCTTGGTGGTCGGGCATGGTTTTTTGGTGCAGCGGTGCGAACGCGCATGCGTGGTGTGGTGCACTGCGGTGTGAGTGCGGGGTGAAGGGTTGGTCTTTGCGGCGGCGGTGGTGGTGGTCGAGGCTGTGGAGGCTCCCCGCGCGGATGTCGCGCCGGTTCTTGCAGATGGCGTGCGTGCCGCCGGTCCTGCTGGCGGTGGGGGAGCGGGGTTGGATTCCGGGATCGCCGGCGGCAGCGGAATGATTTCAATGGGCGGTGGCCCTTGCTTCCAGTCGACCGTGCTTTCCTTGTTGTGGGCGAAGTCGACGTAGGGGCCGTCTGCGCCGGGTTGCACTGTGGCTGGTGCGCCGTTGACGGTGACGTCGGCGACGTTTCCGAAGCGCCAGCGCACCGTGATCCGCGCTGGGCTGCCGGAGATGCGCAGCGAGTTGGCGGTGCGGGTGAGGCTGCGGCCCTCGAAGTCGGTGAGCTTCGACTCGCCTTCGCCGATGATCTCGTACACGCGACGATCGTCGAGCGACTGGATGGTGTTGTTGCCGCTTTCGGCCGGGGGGACGAGCGTCATCACGTCCTCGGGGATCTTCGGGATGACCGCGCCGGCGCGCGCCCAGACGGGGATTACGTCGACCGGCGCGTCGGCGATGACGACCTGGCCGCCGGCATCTGCTTTCCCGGTCAAATAATTCACCCACTGGCCGGGCGGCAGATAGACGGGTCGCTGTGTGCCTTCGTCGAGGATGGGCGCGACCAGGAAGTCGGGGCCGAAAAGGTATTCGTCTTTGGTGGTGCGGGCGCGCGGATCGTCCTGCCAGTTGAGCACCAGGGCGCGCATCAGGGGCATGCCGGTCTTCGCTGCTTCCTGCGCGGCCGCGTAGCGGTAGGGGAAGAGGCTCATGTGGAGCACGGCGTATTTGCGGTAGAGGTCGAGCGCTTCGTGGCTGCCGGCGGGGCCGTTGGCGTCGAAGTCCCAGGGGCCGATGTTCTTTGAGGACATCACCTCCATCACGGGGGAGAAGGCGGCGTACTCGGTCCAGCGTTCGATGACGCGGGCGTTGGGGGTGTCGGGCCGGCCGAGGTAGCCACCAAGGTCCGCGGTCCACAGGGGCATGCCGCTGAGGCCGGCGCCGAGGCCCGCGGTGACGACGGTCGGCAGGCCATTTTCCGGCGAGAAGCTGGCCTCGTTGTCGCCGCCCCAGAGGAAGCCGATGCCGTTGGCGCCGACCGTGACGGAGCGCGAGAGCAGCACGCCGTTGCCCTTGAGATCCTTCTGGATCAGCTCCTCAACGGCGTTGTTGTAGAGGACGGAGTAGCGGTTGCGCATGACGTGGGGGTCGGTGCCGTCGGCGAACTTCACGTCGGCGCCGAAGAAGTTGCCCTCGCCGTCGTCGTCCTTGAAGCCGTCGGCGCCGGCGGCGATGGCCTGGCGGACTTCGTCCTGCCACCACTGTTTGGCCTTGGGGTAGGTGAAGTCGATCATCGAGCCGAGGCCTTTCCACCAGCGGCCGACGTAGGGGTTGCCGTGCGCGTCCTTGACGAAGAGGTGCTGGTCGGCGGCGAACTGGTAGTTGTCTGAGGTGGGGGACATCTTGTCGGCGAAGCCTGCTTCTTTCGGCGGGTCGGACTTGATGTCGATCCATGGCGTGTGCCAGAGGACAAGCTTGTAGCCTTGCGAGTGGATGTACTTCGTCATCGCAGGCGCGTCGGCGAATTGCTTTGGATTGAATTTGTAGTCGTTATAGGCCGTGGTCCAGGGCGAGTCGATGAGGATGACGCTGGCGGGCAGGCCGAGCGCGCGATTCTTGTCGACGTCTTCGATCACCTGCTCCTGGTTCTGGTGGTAGTCGCGTGCTTTCCACGGCGCGAAGGCCCAGTAGGGGGGGAGAATTGCACGGCCCGCCTGCGCGGTGAAGTTCGAGAGAATGGCCGGGAACTGCGGCCCGGTGAAGAGGACGATGCGCAGCTTCGCCGACGTAACGTCGACGGTGACTTCGTAGCGATCGCTGGCGTTGAGGTCGAAGGTGGCCTCGCCGGTGGTGTCGACCCAGAGGCCGTAGCCGGTGGTGCTCAGGAAGAACGGGATCGGCTTGTAGGTCGAGGTGCCTTTGACGCCCTCGTTGTCGGTGGACAGATTCTTGACGATGGTGTGCGCGTGGTCCAGCGTGTCGAAGTGCTCGCCGAGACCGTAGTAGCTGGCGGCGTCACGGACCTGGAAGCGCCAGAAGCCGACTTCCCAGGCGACGGAGGTGATTTCGACGACGCCGGGGGCGACCTGGCGGAGATGGATCTTGTCGGTGGTGACGGGCTCGCCGTTGAAGTCGAAGTCATGGACCAGGAGCTCGGCGCCGGCCGAGGTGCCGGGGAGTGCGAGGGCCACGGAGTCGGCGTCGCGCTTGGTCAGGCCGGGGACGGGCACCTCGGGCGGGCGCACGACGCGGGTCGCGCCAGGGAGGTTCTCGGCGCCCACGTCCTGCGCCCAGACAGAGACTGGCGAGAGAGCGAGCACGAGCGCAGAGGCAACGGCGACGCGAAGCAGCATTTCAGCATCCTTTCATCGTTGGTGAAACACATCCACGATAGCTGAATCATCCTCGCGAGGGCAGCAAAGCTAGAAGTGGCGGAAACTGGCCAGCAGTTTACCTTCAATCTGCTTCGTTACATCGGCTGGCGTCTTGTCATCCGTGTAGGGTCCGTCAAAGTCAATGGTGAATGCGCGGCCCTTGACCTTGAAGAAGAACTGATCAGGATAGGTGACGCCGCCTCCTCCCGGCCCGTAGTAGTAGAAAGTCTCAGATCCGACTTGCCTCGGCTCGGGAGTTTGGTCCTGAAGACCCGTCGGAGCGTAGTTCCGTAGAGGTTCAAGGTCGAACGGTATTCCGAGATCGGAGAGGTCGATGGCAGCGTTCTTGAACTCGTCGTTTTCATCAGGAGGGACCGAGGGTGGTGCTTTCTTCTCAAGACTGAGCAGGCAGCCATCCTTCCTGCTGCAGCGTCTCGACCCGATTGATGGAGTTATGCGCCGATAGTCGGGCGGATACTCAAAACAAAAGCCGTACTTGCTGTCGGCGAAGACTCGCCAGTGTGGCTGAGTCGGGTGCGCCGCGCAAGGATTCTGGGCGAATGCGGCAAGAGGAACAAACAGTGCGATTCCGGTCCAAAACGCCAGGCGCAAGACAGCCTCCTTCTCTACTGGAGTCTAGCCTGTCAGGCAGCGAAAAGGGCCCTCGGGGGGCCCTCGCTGGTTACAGCATCGCCAAGTCGGTTAGCTGGCGGGGTGCGCCTGAACCACTTCGACTCCGTGCTTGACGGCCGCATCGTAGCCGGCCTGGAAGGACTGGCGGTAGGTGCTGACTGCGTCCGAGCCTTTGACCGGCGGATGGACATACAGGTGCGAGACCTTGGCGTCGATGGTGCGATGCGCGAGTTTGTCGAGCTTCGCGGCAAGGATTCCGTCGCGGAAGCCTGTCTGTGCCTGCTCGGTTCCCGCAGGCGGCGTGTTCCAGTCCTGGGTTTCGGTTGCGGCGTTCTGGGTTTGATTCCCTGTTGCCTGGGAATTCTGGGCCAGCGCAATGAATGGTGCGCCGGTCATAAGTGCCACTGCGATCAGTGGGGTTGCGATGCGGGTTATCCTGCTCATGGTGTTGTGTCCTCAAAAAGTGCCTGAAACCCATACGGAGTCTCAAGCCTCAGGGAGCATACACCCGGCTCTCAGCGTTTGACAACGTCACAGATCACATTGATCAATTTTTGTTACAAGTTATCCAATTTGTAACCATATGCGTCCAGTTTGGGGGGGACGGCAAAGGTCACAAATCACGTTACATGTTGGTCAGGCCGGAGCGCATTTCCTCGTTGAAGGCGGGTTTGATGGCCTGGAGCGCGTGGGCGAGTTCGGCGAGGTAGGTGTCGCGGCGCTCCATCAGTTTGGGCGTGGAGACTCCGTATTCCGGGTCACTGGACCAGTGCAGCAGCCCCTGGGCGGCCAGCTCCTTGGAGGCGATCGCGAGGTCTTCCACGCTGCAGTCCAGGTATTGGGCGTCGCGCGGGTCCAGCAGCCAGACCGGCGCGCCGGCGCCCAGTTGGCCGGAGAGCCAGAAAAGCTTGGCTGCGAGGAAGTCGACCTGCTGCTGATGGGTGGTGTCGTTGAAGACGAACTTCTTTTGTTTCATGCTGTAGTAGCGCGTGGTCAGGGGGACGGGCTGGCGGTTGCCGCTCTTGACCAGCTCGAGCTGGCTCTGGTCCATGGTCTTGCGGATGGCGTTGTAGATGAAGCCCTCGGCGAAGGGCTGCTCGGGCGCGGCGACGACGTCGCGGAAGGTCACGGTCATGGACACGGCGACCTTGGCGTGGAGCACGCTTTCGCCGCCGTCCTCCAGGCGGACTTCGCCATGAACCAGCGAAGTGTCGGCGCCTGAGGTCGAGTCGTGGAAGGGCCAGCCGAAGCTGCCGAAGCTGAGGGGGATGCCGTGCAGGGTCAGGTAAACGTCGGGGCGGGGGTTCCTGAGGCGCCTGGCGGATTCGGCCAGGTAGGCTCGTACGCCGTCTTTCAGGTCGGTGCGTCCGAACTCAAAGCCCTCGCTCAACTCCAGCAGCATCGTTTTGGTTGTGTCGCCGGCGAGCGCCAGCATGAACTTCGTGGTCGCGCCACCAGAATACTTTTCGCCCGACTCGGTCGAGACCACCACCAGCCCGGCTGCTTTCGCCGCCGACTCCAACTGCACTGCCAGAACTTCGCTCATCATGCTCGGATCTTCCTCATTTTCTGTTCATCTACTAAAACCGCTGCATCCTCTATTCTACGTAAGCTGGCCCTGACTGGTAGGGCGCACCGCAAAGGACACCCATGAAACTCACCGGAAACACGATCTTTATCACCGGCGGCGGCTCGGGCATTGGCCGCGGCCTTGCTGAGGCGCTGCACACGCTGGGCAACCAGGTCATCATCTCCGGACGGCGCCAGGGCGCGCTGGACGAGGTAACGGCAGCCAATCCCGGCATGCTGTCGATCGCGCTTGACATTGAAGATACGGCCAGCATTGTGAGCGCGGCGGCGAAGCTGACAGAAGAGTTTCCCAAGCTGAACGTGCTGCTGAATAACGCCGGCATCATGCGCCCGGAAGATCTGAAGAAGGCGGAGGTGACGGATGCCGAGGCGATTATCTCGACCAATCTGCTGGGGCCGATTCGCATAACCGCAGCGCTGATGCCGTGCCTGCTGAGGCAGGCGAGCGCGACCGTGATCAACGTGTCGTCAGGGCTGGGGTTTGTGCCGCTGGCGATGACGCCGACGTATTGCGCGACCAAGGCGGCGATCCATTCCTACACGCAGTCGCTGCGGTACCAGTTGCAGGGGACGGCGATCAAGGTGGTCGAGATCATTCCGCCATGGGTGGCGACGGAGCTGATGGGCGAGACGCCGACGGACCCGCGCGCCATGCCGCTGGACAAGTTCATTGCAGAGGCCGTGCAGATTCTGGGAACCGATGTGGACGAGGTCTGCGTGCAGAACGTGATGTTCCTGCGCCATGCGGCTAAGGGCGACGAAGCTGCGCTGTTCAAGAACTTCAACGATTCGCTCAGCGCAGCGGCGGCTCACTAAAGTTGCCCAACAGTCTTCAGCCGAACCTCCATGGCTGCGACGAAGTCAGATTTCGTAACAGGCGGCAGTAACATATGTGTTACTATCGACTGTGGTTGAACTGCTCGAATACGTCAACGAAGCTGGTGTTTCTCCTTTTGCGAGATGGCGTGAGCAACTCGATCCGGTAACGCGGGCACGAGTCACGGTTGCGGTGTTCAGGCTTGAGGGTGGTAACTTCTCCGCAGTCAAAAGCGTAGGCTCGGGGGTTTTTGAGCTAAGGATGGACTTTGGTCCAGGGTATCGAGTCTACCTTGGCCGAGACGGGGAAAGGCTGGTTGTCTTGCTTGGCGGCGGTACGAAGAAACGACAACAGGCGGCCATACTAGCGGCGCAGCAGATGTGGCAGGAATACAAGCGGACGAAGAAGAGGGCGGGGGGGCGATGAAGAAAAATACGCGAAGCTTCCACGAGACGGTTCAGACCGATATCAAGAAAGACGCCGAGTTTCGCCGCGCGCTTCTCAGCGAGGCGGTGGCCTGCATGGTTGCGGGTGACCTGGAGACCGGGAAAACGGTATTGCGCGAATACGTGAATGGAACGGTTGGATTCGTCGATCTGGGAGACGCTCTTGGCCGCTCTCCGAAGAGCCTGATGCGCATGCTGAGTCCGGCGGGAAACCCGCAGGCTCGCAACCTCTTCGAGATTGTGGCTTATCTACAGAAGGCCGAAGGTACTGTGCTCAAGGTTCACGCTATCAGTGCGAGTGCAGCTTGAGGGTTTGTTTCATTCCCGCTACCTGAATTTCTATTCTTTCCACTTGATGTTGCAGCCGATGCCGAAGCGCTGGTTGGGGTCGGGGCGCTTGCCGGCGAGGACTGCGTCCATCGCGGCGCGGAGGTCCTTACCGGTGACTGGGATGTCGTTGCCGCCGCCGGAGGGGCGCTGCGGGCGCGAGTCGTCGAGCTGGCCGCGGTAGACCAGCTTCATGTCCGCATCGAAGAGGAATAAGTCCGGGGTGCAGGCGGCGTGGTATTCGCGGGCTACCTCCTGGGTCTCGTCGTAGAGGTAGGGGAACTGGAAGCCGAGGCGCTGGGCCTGCTTCTTCATTTCGGCGGGGCTGTCTTCGGGGTAGGCTGCGGCGTCGTTGGCGGAGATGGCGACGATGCCGATCTTGCCGGCGTAATCGGCGCCGATACGGGCGAGTTCCTGCTCCACGTGCTTCACGTAGGGGCAATGGACGCAGATGAACATGACCAGGAGTCCGCGCATGTCCTCGGCTGCATCGTCGCGGCCTACGGCGCGGCCGGAGACTACGTCGGTCAGTTCGAACGGAGGGGCGATCGTGCCCAGTTCCACCATGGTTGATTGCGTCTTCGACATGCGTCTATCGTAATCCAACCCGCCGGGATGGATCGGGTTGCCGTCCGACGATCCTGCTTGCGAAAATCACCCCGGCGTGGGAATCTCAAGTGCAATGCATCTAACCAGGAATCTGCACGGGAACCGGATTCCCGTGCGATTTCGACCCTTGTTTCACTTTGAGAGGATGTTCGCTTTGATACGTTGCGGTTCGCGTCGTGGTTCTCTCCACGCCATCGTTGTTCTGGTTCTGGTCGCGATGATTGCCGGCGGCTGTCATCGTCATCGCAAGACGACGTCTGCGCCCAACACCACCGACTACGCCGACAACATTCGCGGGGTGGTGGCACAGAAGCAGCTCTCCATCCTGCGCTGGCCGAATTATTCCGACTACCAACTGGCTGTCGCCACGTTTTACGACGACCGCAACTATGAACTGGCGTGGCTGCGCGACTTGAAGCCAACACCCGCGGCGCTCGGCTTCATCCACGCCTTCCAGGATGCAGGCGCGAAGGGCCTGAATTCCGACGACTACGACGCCTGGCGCTGGCCGGCGCGGGTGCAGGAGATTGCGCAACTCGCGGCGGCGCACGATACGACGGACGGGGGCGCCGACAAGATTGCGCAGTTCGATGCGGCGATGACGATCTGTGCGATGCGCTACATCTCCGACCTGCGCATCGGGCGGGTCAATCCGCAGCACTTCAACTTCGACATCGACATCTCCGGCAAGAAGTACGATCTCGCCGAGTTCCTCTCCGACAACGCGGTGGACGCGACCGACGTGCCGGGACTGATCGGCAAGGCCGAGCCGGACTCCGATCAGTACCGCGCAACGGAGGCCGCGCTGGTGCACTATCTCGACCTGGCGAAGCTGCAGCAGGCGGCCGATGCACCGCCGCTGCCCGCAGTGTCGTCCAAGGCCGGCGTTGGGGTGGGCGGCGAGTACTCCACCACCGGCCAACTTCTCGCGCGATTGCAACTCGAGGGAGATGCGCCGGGAGAGTATCCGTATCGCGCCGCGCCTGCGGCTCAGTCGCAGACGCCGGCCGTAGCAATGGCACCGGCAGCGAGACCGAAGTTTGGATCGAAGACGATGGCGCGCGCGCGCCGCTTTTTCGACCACCACACGAACCTGCGGGGAGCGAAGGCGGCGGCCGCTGCTGCGGTTCCTGCGGTTGGCTTCGATCCGCCCCATCTGCCGCCGGTTTACACGGCTGATCTTTCCGCCGCAGTGAAGGCCTACCAGCACCGGCATGGCTTAACAGAGGACGGCAAGCTTACGCCGGACACGATCAAGAGCCTGAATGTGCCGTTGACCGAACGGGTGATCCAGTTGCAGGATGCGCTGGAGCGCTGGCGCTGGCTGCCGAACCAGTACGTCAACTCGCCGCTGATGGTGAACCTGCCGGAGTTCATCCTGCGCGGCTACAATCCGCAGCACCAGCTCGACTTCACCATGCGCGTGGTAGATGGCAAGGTAGTGGGGGATCACGATACGCCGGTGTTTGCGCACATGATGCGCTACCTGATCTTCCGCCCATACTGGAACGTGCCGCACGACATCGTGGAGAAGGAGCTGATGCCGCATATTCGGGCGAGCGGCATCGGTTACCTGGCCACCAAGAACTACGAAGTGACGGACAGCAAGGGCACGGTGCTGACCACGTACACGGCGAAGGACATCGAGCACGGCGGCCTGCAGGTGCGCGAGAAGCCGGGGCCGAAGAACTCGCTGGGACTGGTGAAGTTTATGTTCCCCAACCAGTACGACATCTACCTGCATTCGACGCCGGAGCCGGAGTTGTTCAGCCGCACGCGGCGCGACTTCTCGCACGGCTGCATTCGTGTGCAGAAGCCGGAGGACCTGGCGGTGTGGGTGCTCGCGAACTCGAACACGCCGGCGCCTCCGGGCAAGGACTGGGACGCGGACACCATCCACGACATCATGACCAACGGGCAGGACAACCGCCAGGTGAACCTGAAGACGCCCATTCCGATTGTGATCTTTTATGTGACCGCGATTGCGGCCGAGGACGGCACGACGCACTTCTTCGACGATATTTACGGCTACGACCAGAAGTTGCAGGAAGTTCTGGCGAAGGGGCCGCCGTATCCGGTGAAGCCTGATCCGACGATGCCGATTGCCAAGCCGGGCGACACGCTGTAGGAGACGGTTCTACGTTGTTCGTTGCCCGGGTTCGGCCCGCGACGCGAACTGTGAAACGGAGTCCTGCTAGGCTGCTAGCATGCGACTCCAATTTCTGCTTGCCGCGTTGTTGTGTGCGATGCCTGTGGCTGCGCTGTCCCAGGCGCCAACCCCCTCTGACGTTGCCGCGCGCATTGCCGCACAGAACGCGCTGTTTGAGGAACAGTGGCAGACCGGGCTGCGCGAGAATCCCGAGCGCGCCACCGCGGTTGGCGACTACCGATACAACGACCGGCTGGGCGACTATACCGCCGCGCACTACGCCGCCGTCAATGTCGAGAACCAGGCGTATCTTGCGCGGTTGACCGCCATCGATACAACGGGCTTTCCCGATCAGGACCTGCTGTCGCACCAACTGATGGAGCGCGGACTGCGTCAGCGGATCGAAGATTTCGGCCTGAAAAACTTCGAGATGACTGTCAACCAGCAGAACGGAATCCACACCTCGCTCTCCGACCTGCCTAACGCTATTCCGCTCGACTCCGTGAAGCACTACGAGGACTACATCGCGCGCCTGCACCAGATTCCACGCGTGCTGGCGGAGAGCACGGACGTGCTGCGTCTCGGCATCAAGGACGGCCTGATGCCGCCGGGGTTTCTCTGCGTAAAGGTTGCCGCGCAGGCGAACGATGTTGCCAGCTCGAAGCCCTTCCTGATGCCGATCAAGAAGATTCCCGCGTCGTTCTCCGACGGTGACCGGCAGCGCATCACGGCCGCGATCCAGCAGGCGGTGGACACGGAAGTGACGCCGGCCTACCTGAAGTTTGCTGCGTTTATCACCAACGAATACGCGCCCCATGGACGCACCGCGATCGGTGTCTCCTCGCTGCCCGATGGCAAGCATCGCTACGAGGTCGCCGTGCGCAACATGACTACGACCAACATGACGCCCGCCGAGATCCACCGGCTCGGGCTCGACGAGATCAAGCGCATTCACGCGGAGATGACCGAGCTCGCGCACAAGGCTGGCTTCAAGGACCTCGCCAGCTTCCAGCAGTCCATCCGCACAAACCCGAAGTACATCCCGGCCTCGTCGGAGCAGATTCTCGACCTCTACCGTCACTACATCGACCAGATGCGGCCGAAGCTGCCGGAGCTGTTCACGGTGCTGCCCGATTGCCCGGTGACCGTGGAGGCGATTCCCTCGTACCAGACTGGGGCTGCGACCCACTACCAGACCGGCACGCCCGACTGTAAGCGTCCGGGGCGCGTCTCCGTCGCCACGTCCGACTTTGCGCATCGCACGCTGATCGACGACGAGGCCACGGCGTACCACGAGGGCATCCCTGGCCACCACATGCAACTCTCGGTGCAGCAGCAACTCAAAGGGCTGCCGCAGTTCCGGCTGCATGGGAGCGGACTCAGCGTGAATGCTTATGTCGAGGGCTGGGCACTCTACGCCGAACAGCTCGGCAAGGACATCGGCTTCTACCAGGACCCGGCTTCGGACTACGGGCGTCTTTCCTCGGAGCTCTTCCGCGCGGTGCGCCTCGTGGTCGACACCGGCATCCACTCGCAGGGCTGGACGCGCGACCAGGTGGTCGAATTCTTCCGCGCCAACTCCAACGAAGATGAGCCGATGATCCAGTCCGAGACGGACCGCTATATCGCGTGGCCCGGTCAATGCCTGTCGTACAAGATTGGCCAGTTGAAGTTCCGCGAGTTGCGCGTGCGCGCGCAGAAGGAACTGGGCCCGAAGTTCGACCTGCGCACCTTCCATGACGAGATGCTCTCCGCCGGGGCACTGCCACTGGACCTGCTCGACGCCCGCACCAATGCCTGGATTGCAGCCCAGAAGGCGGCCACAAAAGGCGAGTGAGCCGATTCGGAGTTAGGGAAGCAGCGGGCTTTAGCCGCGCCACGCTCTTCTATCCCGGACGGGTCGCAGTTACAATCAATCCACTCGATCCAATTTCACCGATTTTGAGCAGACAGGAGATCTCCATGCAGCGATCGCCCGCCCGCCGTTCTCGTCCCGTCCTCACCGTTTTTTCACTCTTGTTGATCCTGACATTTTCCCTCTCCGCAGCGGCGCAGACCTCCGATTCGCCGGCTCTGGCCGCGATGAAGCAGGAGGCCGTCGCCGGAGTCGAGTCCCGCGCCAAGATGGCGCAGGTGATGGTCGATACCGTGTTCAGCTACTCCGAACTTGGCTATCACGAGGTCCACTCCTCCGCGTATCTTTCGAAGATCCTCGAAGACAACGGCTTCAAGGTCGAGCGCGGCATCGCCGGCATTCCCACCGCCTTTATGGCGACCTGGGGCTCGGGCAAGCCGGTCATCGCGCTCGGCTCCGACGTCGACTGCATCCCGCAGGCCTCGCAGAAGCCTGGCGTCGCCTACCACGATCCCATCGTCGCCGGTGCGCCTGGCCATGGCGAAGGCCACAACTCCGGCGTGCCGCTGCAGATCGTCGCCGCTCTCGCCGTCAAGGACATCATGGCGAAGAACCACACGTCCGGCACGATCAAGGTGTGGCCCGGCATCGCGGAAGAGCTGCTCGGCGCCAAGGCCTACTACGTTCGCGCCGGCTACTTCAAGGACGTCGACGCGGTCCTCTTCGCCCACGTCGCCAACAACCTGGGCGTCTCCTATGGCGGCTTCACCACGCTCGGCGCCGTGTCCATGCGCTTCGACTTCGTCGGCGAAAGCTCGCACGCCTCGGTCGCACCCTGGAAAGGCCGCAGCGCGCTTTCCGCGGTTGAGCTGATGGATGTCGGCTGGAGCTTCAAGCGCCAGTTCCTGCGTCCGGTGCAGCGCTCCCACAACGTCATCGTCAACGGCGGCGACCAGCCCAACGTCGTGCCCTCCACCGCCAGCAACTGGTACTACTTCCGCGAGGACGACTACGCCCACGTCAAGGACCTGGTCGACATGGGCGAGAACATGGCTAAGGGCGCGGCGCTGATGAGCAGTACCACGTACTCCACTACTGTGCTCGGCTCCGCATGGCCGGGCTGGATGAACAAGCCCATCGCCGAAGCCGAGTACGAGAACATCAAAGTGGTCGGCCTGCCCGCCTGGTCCGCCGACGACATCGCCCTCGCCAAGGGCATTCAGCACGAGCTCAAAGTTCCCGAAGTCGGCCTCGATACCAAGATCAACCCGCTGCGGCCCGCCGCCACTGAGCAGAGTTTCTCGGGCGGACCCTCCGACGATATCGGCGACATCAGCTGGAACGTCCCCACCATCGTGCTCACCTACCCCTCCAACATCCCCAACCTGCCCGGCCACAACTGGGCCAACGGCATCTCCATGGCCACGCCCATCGCGCACAAAGGCGTCATCGCCGGAGCCAAGGCCCAGGCTATGACCCTGCTCGACCTGCTTACCAGGCCCGAACTGCTCGCCGCCGCGTGGGACTACTTCAACAACGTGCAGACGAAGGACCAGAAGTATGTTCCCTTCATCCGCCCCGAAGACCACCCGCACACCGAGCTGAACACCGCCATTATGGACAAGTACGCGCCCCAGCTCGAGAAGTACTACTACGACTCGTCGAAGTACCCCACCTACCTCGACCAGCTCGGGATCCACTATCCCACGCTGCGCGCCACGCCCCCGGCAGCCGCCGCCACCGACCTGCCGCAGCCAACCGAGATGGAGGATGTGGTCGCTGCGGCCACCGGCGGCTCGGGCGGGAACTAGAAACAAGCTGTCCGCAATCAGTTGCCGGGCGCGGGGGAACTCTCGCCGCGGCCTTCGACTGACGGCTGACAACTAAAGTATCCTTAACTCATGCGGCGGATTTACATGGACGCCAATGCCACCACGCCTGTCGCCCCGCAGGTGGTGGAGGCGATGCGTCCGTTCTGGACCGAGCAGTTTGGCAACGCCAGCTCGATCCACCAGCGCGGACAGCAGGCACGGGCGGCGGTGGATCATGCGCGCGAGTCGGTGGCGGCTCTGCTGGGCTGCCGGGCGGCGGAGGTGGTGTTCACCTCGGGCGGTACGGAGAGCGACAACATGGCGCTGTTCGGCCTGCTGGCGCCGGGCGACCACCTGATCACGACCCTGATTGAGCACCACGCGGTGCTGCATGCGGCGGAGGAACTGGCCGAGCGCGGCATTGCGGTCACGTTTCTGCCGTGTACGGCGGAGGGGCTGATCGAGGTCTCGACGCTGCAAGCGGCACTGCGGCCGAATACGAAGCTGGTCAGCGTGATGCTCGCCAACAACGAGACCGGGGTGATTCAGCCGGTGCGGGAACTGGCGGACGCGGCGCATGCGGCCGGCGCGCTGTTTCACACCGATGCGGTGCAGGCGGCGGGCAAGCTAGACCTGAACGTGAAGACGCTGGGCTGCGATTTGCTGAGTATTTCCGGCCACAAGATGTACGCGCCACAGGGGATGGGCGCATTGTTCGTGCGGCGGAACGTTCGGCTGAAGTCGATGTTCTTCGGCGGGCTGCACGAGCGCGGACGGCGGCCGGGAACGGAAAACGTCGCGGGGATCGTCGGCCTGGGCAAGGCCGCGGAGCTGGCGCGAGCGTGGCTAACCGCGACCGGGGCGGATAGCCCTGCGGGGCTGACCGCGCTGCGCGACCGGTTTGAGCAGGGAGTGCTTGCGGCGGTGGGCGAGCTGGGGGTCAACGGCGGGGGGGCGGCGCGCGTGGCCAATACAAGTAATCTCTGCTTCGACAACGTGGAGGCGGAGGCGCTGGTCATCGCGCTGGATCTGAAGGGGTTGGCCGTATCGGGCGGATCGGCGTGCCAGTCCGGCGCGACAGAGCCGTCGCATGTGCTGATTGCGATGGGACTTAACGAGGCTCGCGCGCGGGCCAGCGTCCGCTTCTCGCTGAGCCGGATGACGACCGAGGATGAGGTCGATGCGGCGCTGGAGATTGTTCCGACTGCGGTCGCGCGCCTGCGCGAGTTGAGCCCGAAGAAGCTGGCGGCGAGCCTGATCGCCTGACTAACGCAGGATGAGCATGGGCAGAACGCGGGCGGCCAGGGCGGCCACCATCAGCGAAGCCAGGAAGAGCGTCACCATGGTTGCGTCTTCCGGCGCGATCCGGTTGAGTTGGATTCCGAGGTTCACGCGAAACATCTCGAGCCACTCGGAGATGGGGTCGAACATGGACATTTTCTCCGCGGAAATGGACTTTCTATCCCGAATCTAACAGCCAATTGTTGCGTCGCAAATAACACGGAATAACCATTCTGGAACTTTGTTGGCGCGCGCGCGTACTATCTGGAATCCGGGTCCAGCACGAAGAATCGACGTCTTTCCAGCCAGGAGAAGACTATGTCGAGCACACAGAACGCGGTCAGCAACCCGTCCTCCCTCCTCCTTCCAGTTGCTCAGGCTTCACCGCAGCAGGGCATCCGGAGGCCCTTTGCGGACAAGGCGTTGCGTGCCTCCGCGGTCTTCTGGTACGTGGTGGTTCTGGCCGGCCAACTGATCTTTGCGTTCGCAACGGCATCGTTCTTCGGACTTACTGCTGCGCGCGGCGAGTTGCAGCGGTGGGGCAGGGTTTTGACCCACGGGATCATCGCGGGGGATCGCATGGGCAACACGGTCCTTGCCATCCACCTGATCTCGGCCGTGTTCATCATTCTCAGCGGAGCAATCCAATTGATTCCACAGGTCCGCAGACGGGCGCCGGCGTTCCATCGCTGGAACGGGCGGGTCTACATCGTCACCGCATTTACGGTGAGTGTCGCCGGCGTGTATCTGATCTGGGCCCGGGGTACCGTGGGCGGAGTCGTTGCACACGTGGGCCAGAGCGTTGACGCGGCGCTGATCATGATTTTCGCGATCCTCGCGTTTCGTTATGCGATGGCCCGGGACTTCAGAACGCATCGGCGCTGGGCCCTCCGGCTCTACATGGTGGTGAGCGCATCGCTGTTCATTCGGGCGGCAGGGATTGCGGTGTTGATCCCGGCCAGTGGCTCTTTGTTCATCGTCCCCCTACTGTCGTTCGCGCAATACCTGGTGCCGCTGGCTGTGCTGGAGTTGTACCTTCGCGCGCAGGAGAGGGGTGGGGCGAAGGCGCGCATGGCCATGGCGGGCGTGTTGTTTGTGCTGACACTGGGGCTGGGCGCGGGCATCGCCGTGGCCACGGCGA
>Ga0102924_1000608_pt1 | contig 44157 bp, 35 predicted proteins | sample PaiPotPPM11metaG_FD_80116 | JGI IMG/M metagenome (GOLD analysis project Ga0102924, IMG submission 80116) | Iron sulfur acid spring bacterial and archeal communities from Banff, Canada, to study Microbial Dark Matter (Phase II) - Paint Pots PPM... ...
GATGTGCATTGCAACCTCGCTCGGCAGAGAGAGACCTTCGGGCGCGGCCTTCTTTTGCAGAATCGCGATGCGGGTCTCCAAATCCGGCGCCGCGATGTCGGCGATCAGACCCGATTCGAAGCGATTGCGCAGACGTTCTTCGAGCCCCGGGATTTCGCGCGGCACCTTGTCCGAGGTCAGAATGATCTGATGGCGTTCTGAATGGAGTGCGTTGAAGGTGTGAAAAAATTCCTCCTGGGTGCGCTCGCGTCCGGCCAGGAAGTGAACGTCGTCGAGAATCAATGCGTCGACCCTGCGGAACTTGTCCTTGAACTCCCCCATCCGTTCGCGCCGAATCGAGTCTATCAGTTCATTCATGAAGGCCTCAGCCGGCATGAACAGCACCTTGCGAGAACTGGAGCTCGAGCTCCACAGATGATGTCCGATGGCGGTCGCCAGATGCGTCTTGCCAAGTCCGACGCCACCGTAAATAAAGAGCGGGTTGTATTTCTCGCCCGGCCGCTCGGCGACTGCCTGCGCGGCGGCGTGCGCGAATTGGTTGCTCGACCCGACTATGAATTCTGCAAAGATGAACCGGGGATTCAGCTCGGGGTGGAGTCGGCTCCGCTCGGCTGGATTTGCGCGGTAGCTCGCCGAGGCGGTTCCCTTCGCAACAGCTTTAGACGGCTGGTCGTTAGTGTTGGAGCCGCCGTTCCTGCTCGAAGTCTTTCCCCTGTTTGCGTCTTCGCGCACAGTTAGGCTGATCTCGACGGATTCCCCGACTTCGGTCGAAAGCACCTGCTGCATGAGCTCCAGGTATCGATCTTTAACCCAGTCGCCGAAGAATCGGTTGGGCGCCTCGATTCTCGCTATACGACCGTGCAAATCGATGAAAGTGAGAGGTGTTATCCAGGTTTCGTAGCCCACCTGGCCGAGTGATTCGCGCATTCGGTCAGCCACTTTTTGCCACACGCAGTTCACCATGATCCTCCATGTTGGGCGGTCTGCCTCCCCTTAAAGAACTGACACTTTAACCACCACGGATTCACAGGTTATCCACATAAGTGGATAACCTCGGGCGCGTTCGAGAGTTCTCGCTACCGTCCGGGCCGCGCTATACGAATCGTTAAGTGAGAATCCCCCCGCATCGAATAAACCGAAACACCCGCGAACCGCTGCCCCACCCCGATCTGCTTCGGCACCCGTGTGCCAGTTATTAAGTTTTTGCAAACGCAAGAGCTTGATTGGAACGGAATAGAATCTTTGCACGAGTCATTCAAGCGGATGGCAAGTGCCTAGTCGAAAGGCCGTGATTTCTCTGGAATTTCCTTTTTGTCGCGCGAGGGACTTAAAAGCGTTGACTCAGCCGATGATTTTCGAAATGCACAACATTGGCTCTGAGAGCCATTAAAGGGGGCTGGGCGAACGAATGCGGGGGTCCGTTCTCTACCATGCGAACGCGGTTCCACCGCGGCCATGTGCTCGTTTCAGAATGTTGTAGTGAATAACGAAGCTGATCTGTGGATAATCACACGACTTGCCAGTGCCAACGACGAATGAGGCCACAATGAATTGGATGATGCCAACACGTTGGCGTATGCAAAAAGAGTCACTCTAAGTCTAAGAGTACCAATGCGGTCCGGCTGCGTAAGCAGGATCGCTAGCACACCCTGTTCCGCCGATATCCGCGACACTAATCGTAAGCTGTCGCTTCAGTTCACACTTCTTTTCAGCAACTCAAAAAACGCCGGGTCGATACCGCAATCCGCCTAAAATCCGCGCGTAATGCACGATACGTAATGCACGAGAAAGGGCTGGACGCTGCCTGTTCCTGAGAGCGGCCAAATGACACGGCCTTTGCACACAAGACGCCGCGGCAGCAGGGCCAGCCCTGATTATTTACAGCGGAGCCACGAGGCTGTTAGACGTTGGTCAACAGGGCGGCAGCAAATTCCACAAATGACACGAAGCTCAACGATGCCTAAACAAAATGTCATGACACGCTAGCTTCGTGACTCTGTATTGTCACGGTAGGAGACGCCTGAGTCTTGCCCCCGTCTGCCGATAGTGGAGACTATCCACGAGACGGTCAACCGCAATAGAACCCCTAGGGCCGGACCGAAAGTCGTTTAAAAACGCCGGCGGTCGGGAGGCGCGAGCATACCGTCCGGCGGGGGCGTGGAAGGTGGCTGCGGCTGATCGCCGGCGTCTTTAGTGTCAATCCTCCGGCAGGTTTGTCAGCTGGCAGTTCTATTCCGCTCCTATGAGTTGAGTCCGATTGTGACGGTGTTGCGGCACTGAAAGCTGGATATTCCGAGAGCCCCGTCCTGCGTGAGGGGGCTTATTTCCCGTCTACCGAGAGTCCCAACAGGACGTTGCCCGGCATCCCGCCCCATAAGCCATAGCCTGAAACGAGAAAGAGCATCCCGCCCGCTACGGTCGGGCCCCCTCCCGGCCCGTCCAGCGAGCCACCTTGGGCTGCCATCGCGTTGGTGGTCGCGAATTCTCGTGCCGTATCGAAATCCCACAGCACTTTGCCGTTTTGCGTCGAGTAGGCGCGCATGTGGCCATCGACCGAGCCCGAGAAGATGGCGCCAGGAACAACACTGACCGCAGCGGATTGTGCGGGACTGCAATTGGACCGCCCGCCACAGCCGGCCGGCGCGGTCGCCCAGCGCCGCTCGCCGGTCGCCAGATCGTAGGCAAAAATGCCTCCGCCTTGATGTCCATTCAGCTCTACGGTGGTGCCGCCTACCGGATTCTGTTTGAGCTTGATCCCGATATCGGACAATGCCACGTAGATGTTGTCGTTATCGGCCGCCGGGCCCCATTGGATGCCACCGAGCGCGCTGCCCCGCCCAACCCGCTGCTCCCAGACGATTGCTCCTCTTCGGTCTGGATCAATCGCGTGCACGACCCCCGACTTTTGCCCCGCCAGCAGAATCCGTTTGCCGTTCACCAGCATGCGCAGAATGGCCGACGAGCCAAAGTCCAGATCCGGTCCATTCGCCTCTGGGCAATTGGCTGAGGCGCCGATCAAGCAGGCGACATTAAATGCATCTTTCCCAGTGAACTGGTGCGACCACAACATTTTGCCCGTCTTAAGATCGAGCGCCAGAATGGCGTCGCTCGTCCTGGTAGCCGGGTCCGAATAGTTATCTCCCGTAGCCACATAGATCACCCCACGTTGTGTGTCGATCGTCGGCGCCGACCATACTGCGGCTCCCGCAGGTCCCCATAATTGGACGCCTTGTGGATTCCGGCGGGTGGGCCGCGGTTTTTGCTGAATCGTGTAGCTCTGCCAGAGCTTTTTGCCGGTCAGCGCGTCCAGCGCGACAACGCTGCCGCGAAATGTGCAGCATGGATACGTTGGATCCGCCGCACTGCCCTCCTCTGCCGAAGAGACCGCCACAAACAGATGATTGGCGTATAGTACAGGAGCGCCGGTAACGCGCGCCATCGGATGATCGTCAGCGCGTCGGGTCCAGACCTGCGCGCCGGTCTTCGCGTCAACAGCATAGACATTGGCCGAAACGTCGCCGAAGTAGAGTGCAGATCGAGGCGGGTTGTTCCCCGGGAGCATGCCGACAGTCATCGCGGCGCGCACGCCGGCTGCGGTTTTGACCGACCAGTGCAAACAGCCCTTTGCCGCATCGATGGAGTAGACGCGTCCCCGCAGAGCGCCGACAAAGATACGCCCGCCAATCACTGTCGGTTGCGACAGCAACGTATTGGGCGGAAAACCGAAGGCCCATTTTACCCTCAGCCGCTGAATCTGATCTGACTTGAGACCCGCTGCTTTAGCGGACTGGAAACGCGCGTTCGCCAGGCCGGCGCCCCAGCCGTTCCATTGTGGCCCGGAGGCCGGGTCAAACTTCGCACTGCCGTCCGGACACCGGCCCGCCAGCGTTTCCTTGCCTTCCTGTTCCTGCGCCAGCTTCTTGCCAGTGATAAATTCCGCGATGGCGCGGCGCTCTTCAACCGTGCGCTGAAACCCCTGGAACCTCATCGAGCCGACCTCGAGCGCGTCAAGCACACCTTGGGGCTGCATCCGCCGCAAGATATTGAATTGCGGCACACGGAGAGCACGGCTTTTACTGTGGCATTGCGCGCAGTATCGGGCGATAAAGCTGTTCGCCATCTAGCGGGGCACTTTTGGAAGGTAAGGCGGCCCTAGCCAAGGCAAGACTCAGCCCCAAAACGATCAGCGTAGCCCAACCTGTCGCAAGATTGGCACATCAGTTCTGCTCGAACGAGCGAGCGGCAGCCGTGTTTTTTAATCGCACCGCATGATTCCCCCGTTCGTGTGTCCCCGCTCCCAGTGAATCGATCCGTCCGGGGCCGGCGTCATTCGTCTCTTTACCGGTGGGCAGGCCCGCGGCCTTGCGCACCATATTGAGGTAGTCACTCATGCCGGACCCGATCGAATGGCGGGGACTGGAGGCCGACAGCCTTTTTCAGGTTACCGCAACTCATATTCATGTAGTTGGGACGCGTTTTTCGGAAACTGAGATTTTGATCCTCAGACAACAACTTGCGTTAAATGTGCAGTGACATCAGCCATTTGGCGCAGCTCGACCGCCATATTATAGACCCTTCATGACGGATTCGGCGTAGTCGTCGCGTCATGCCAGACATCCGATGGCGTCGGCTGCATAAATCCGATCCGCCCCGGTCATTAAGTGGTTCAGGGGTCGGGAAGGCGCGGAGCCATATCTCCACGCTTGGGATACCGATAATAGTGCTGGTACCCATAATAGTGCTGGTTCCGATGATAGTCCTGGTGACATCGGCTGCTATCCTTAGTCGTACGCAGCCGTTCGAGGAAGGTGTTGTCCCTGAAGCGCCCGCGCTCGTCCATGCAGCCGCTGGATTTTGATCCGCGGCACCGAGCGGCGCGAATCAAGGCCCATCGATTCGTCCCAACCAATGGTATCCGTATGTGCTACGCCGAGTCGGGGAGCGGACCGATCGTGCTGATGTGTCACGCCTTCCCGGAGTCCTGGTATTCCTGGCGCCATCAAATAAAAGTGCTGGCCGAAGCCGGATTTCGCGCAGTCGCTACCGATCGCTGCTTTCGACGGTCAGAAATGTACCTCCCGAGGCGACGCGGACGATCTTTTTGACGAGCTTAGTGGCCGGCCGCTGCAGGAGGCAGGTGTGCTCGGTTTGCGATGCCTCGACCGCCTTGCCTTGCAGGACGTGGGCGCCTGGAATCCGGCGTGACAAAGACGGCGTTACAGATAGATGAACAAAGAAGACTCACCCGCGAACCAGGCGGAAAATTAATCGTTCAAGAGCTTCAAGCCCATTATTTCGGTCCTGCTCTCGGGCAGGCACCCTCATGGACATGAGCGAGCTAACTCGTAGTTGCCGCCGATCTAATTAGACGTGGTATTATGCAGGAAACGCCGGCGACCAGCTCGACGTCCCGGCTCCCCCCCCCGCTGGGATGTTGTGGCTCCCGGCCGCCGGCGTTCCCCAATATCTTTCCGCCGTAAATCTGCATTCGCGTCCCCTTCGGTTAGACGGCCCAGCCGAACCAGCCAGTCTCCTGGATCGGACCGGCGACCGCATCCCTAACTACGGCGCGGCACATTCGGGGTCAATCCTGTAAGGCTGAAAAGTAGCCGTCGGCAGCAATCTCCTGCCATTCACCATCGATGATCTGCTATCTATATAGCGACGAGGCGTGACATCTTGTCAAGTTGCGGGGCGCGCCCCGCTGGTTTGTGCAATTTACATAAGACTCCGTCTTCGATATCACGCCAGAGCTTCGCTGGCAGCACGCTTGTGCCGCGGCGGCCGACCTGCCGGCTAACGCTTCTACCATTTTCAGAATGGACAATCAGAATATGATGCAAAAAAGATTCTGAATCGACTTGTCCCGCCTAGCCGGAGCTAGTTCGTGGGGAATCGCGGCCCGCCTTCACTTTGCCGCGGCGCGCGCGTCAGTTGCGGTTCATTTGTTCGTCGATGCTATCCGGAAACTTAAATACGCCGCCCGCCGGGTTTTGATGCTTGGAGAGGAGACGCAGAGCATGCTTCTGGCGGACTGTGTAGCTGTTGCAGTATGCAGAGGCGAATGTGCGAGAGTCGACTGCTCGTGCTGAGGACCTTTCGCCGGTATGCTCAGGAGCTAAAGATGCAGCGTCATGTGAATTTCTGAAACACAACAACGAGCATAATCGATGGCGGAGCTACAACCTCGTTTTGAATATCGCGTCTGGGCGGACACGCTTGAAGATGTAAGAAATAATCTCCAGCGGCTTGCCACAGCGCCGCGCACGGAGACCAGCGAAGAGACTTATCTGATTTCAGCTACAACCGATAAGTGCAATGCGAAGATCCGGGGCGGGCGGTTTAGCATCAAAGCCCGATTAGCCATGGAGCAAGGGCTTGAACTGTGGAAACCGGTGTTCGAAGCCGAATTCCCGCTTGACAGCTCACTGATCGCGGCGCAAATTTTTCCAGGCCTCGAACTGCGAGCGCCTGAGCTCCACAGGCCACGATACTCGGTCGACGAATTTGTGAGAGAGGTCATCCGAGCGCAGCCTCAGATGGCGATTGTGACTACCCTCAAAAGACGGGCGCCATTCCGACTCGATGAATGCCTGGCGGAATTCACCTCAGTGACCATCGGTAAAGTCGCACGTGATACTGTGGCGGTAGAATCCATCGAGCCCGACCCCGTCTTGCGACTGATTCACCAACTGCAGATCGCCGGCATGCCTAATACGAGTTACATTCGCCTGCTGAAGCAAATACTCGGCGACGGTACAAACTCGGCTTTCAGCTCAATGCCTGTACGGCAAACCCCACCACGTGAGGGCGCATGATTATAGTAATCCGGGAACGCGTCGGCCCCCCTTCCGGGTCGGTCTATGGGGCGGGTTTTAACCCTCTACCGCGAGTCGAGCCAGCAGCGACTCGCCATCGCGGAGCGGTATGACACGTGCCGCAGGCTACCGACTGCCGCTCCTACTTCGACGGCCAGGCCAGGCGATTTGAAGAGCGATCCGGCTGACTATGATCTTGCGAGAATGGCCCCTCAGCAGCGCACCGATCCGCGGTAGTCCGTTCCAATCAATCAGATGAACCAGGGGTGATCGCGGTGGCGGTCCATCCCGCGTTCCGCCGCTAATCCGCATCTTCGGGTCAGCTTTGGCTCTGGAACAGAAACCGCGCACCCCTGATTGTTGGTATCGCCGTCCAACACCACTCGTTCGGGGTCGAATAGGGGCACGCTTCTTGTGACACGATTCTGGTCTTTCAAGGGCTGAGCGACTAACATCCCTGACGATACGAGTAAAACATAATGGCCAAAAAGAATTCAGAAGCGCGATCTGGTTCGCCGAAACGCAACGAGCAGAAGGCGGCTCCTATCGACTTTGATTTCGAAGATTTGCTGGCCGCCGCGGTTGTTTCGGTCATCATTAAACGGTCAAAAAAACGAACATTTACCTCCAGACGGTAGTCGTAAATTCGCGTCACTGAATTCGATTCCTTGCTGTCGGCCTGTCACCAGCCTGGGTGAATTCTCAGCTGGCGTGCTATCGCTATGAGTTCTGCAGTTGCGCGTCAGGCCGGAGCGGAGCAGATAATCTTCCGCCCCATTGGACAGGTGCAGCCGGTTTCAATTTCCAGCAGCCCGTTTACATTGGGACAGTACGGCCCGATTCAACAGATGTTTTAGCTCGCGCCGGGGTGATTCAGCAAATTGACATAACGCTCCATCGCCGCGACGATGCCGGCCGGCCTTCACCGGGGAGGAGGGCACGAAGATTCGTCGCTGCAGTTCCTTGAAAATCGCAACAAGCAGCTCGTTCAGCCGAGTCAAGGTACCGGGCAGATTCGTGGTTAGATCGCCTCGCGGGGACCGATTTCCCCTAAGCAACCGACCGTATAATTTTCGCGTTATTTGTAGTTACTTGAGGCCCGCGCTAGCGCGTTTGAGTTAAGCAGACGCGGTCGAGACGCGAACGTAACCGTATTTTATCGCCGCCGGTTGAGAGCGGGGCGCCGCTATGTTAATCGTTCATGGGTTCGGGGCGTGGCGCAGCCTGGTAGCGCACCTGCCTTGGGAGCAGGGGGTCGGCCGTTCAAATCGGCTCGCCCCGATTTTCGCGCCAGTAGCTCAGGGGAAAGAGCAGCGGCCTTCTAAGCCGCGGGTCAGGGGTTCGAATCCCTTCTGGCGCGCGCTGCAGCTGCTGAAGGCCTCGTCTCCTCCCACGAAGGAATAAAAGGCAGGCGCTTCAGTGGCTTGATCATTAAAGGTGGTGAGTGTAGCTCAGTTTGGCAGAGCACCGGGTTGTGGCCTCGGTGGTCGAGGGTTCAAGTCCCTTCACTCACCCCAAAATTCTTCGCTGCGTCTGTTCTGCGCATGAGGGGCCGTTAGCTCAGTTGGTAGAGCAGCTGACTCTTAATCAGCGGGTCTGGAGTTCGAGTCTCCAACGGCCCACCTTTATCCCGCGTAAGTTTTCCAGCTCGCGACGCGTACTCCGTCATCTCCATCGCCAGCCGAGTCTTGCCCACGCCGGACCCCGCCCCGGAGCATTACGACCGAGCCGTGGCTACTCAGCGCGTGATCGATCGCCGCACGAATCGTGCGTCGTTCGGTTTCCCGCCCCGCAAAAGCGGTTCGTTTCCGCGAGGGAAAAGAGAGAAACTTCAAGCACCACCGGTGAGACCTGACGATGATCGGTTTGCACATGGTGATCCGCATGCGTTGGGGTCTGGGGCCGGCAGTCCTCGGGGCGCTTCTGCGGAGGACAGCCCGACCTTCCAGGTGAGATATAAATTAAATCCTTTGTGCTACTCTCAGCAGATGCACTCCACCACCGACTCCAGAATGGGAGGAATCGAGCTCCTCGACTGCTCCTACTCGATGCTATGTAGTGATGAGCGCTGCACCGAGCGTGCCACCGTGGTTCTGCGCTATATCGACAATCAGTTTCGCCTTCTCAGGCAGCCGGGATATTGCCGCAAGCACGCTCAACGGCTGCTCGACGCTGCTGATCGACTATCCGTCATTGATGCGCGGTTAGGACAACGAGGGAAATGATCATGCTGCCGGCTCGAAGGTATTAAAAAGCTAAAACTCCGTCGTCAGGAGGTTTCATAAGGTGACGGGGAAGCAGGCAGAGGATATTCGGACAGGTTCAGCACCTTCACCTTCAGCCTTGGACCGCATGCAAAGCTGACCCTAGATTCCTGCTCGACGACCGCGTCCATTTTTCGCGCTAGATGACCTTGCCGCCCCGTGTTGTGGTGGTTGACGTTCTCGGTGAGTGACCAGAAATGCATGCCGCGCTGGTGGTGGCTCCGGCTACGCTCGTCCTTAAAGACCTTTTAGCCCCGGTGGTGAGCATTCTCGGTCTCGTCGCGAGCACTATCAACGTGAACAGGAGGACCGCACCGTTGGCGAATCAGACATAGGCGGATGCTCCTGGTCGGCGACTGGACGGCGGGAGGGGAAGCGGGAGAGAGCTCCGCGTGCGGAGATGGCGCTTGCCATGGCCTTGTGATGTGGGAGTCTGCCACCCTGGCTTTGTTCTATCTATTAACAACAGCTGTGCGAGCCGTCGCGGAGTTATCGATAGCGGAATCGGCATCGCCGTGAAGGGCGCTGCTTCAGCGGCCCCGCGTGCTCAACCAGGTAGCGCAATGTTAACCGGCGTGACCCGCCGGGTTGAAAATGAGGCGGGCGATCTCATCAATGACCCATGCTTTCAAAGGTTGAAAGGATATCTATGAGAAAGGCCAGGTTGCCGCGGCGTCCGCCAAAATCTGGCTACCCTGGTCGTCCGGGAACAGCGCTCACAGTATCAGCCCGAGGCCACCTTAAACGCATAGCGGGAGTTACAGCAGGACTTCCAGTCGGCAAAACTCAAGGCGCGAAGCTGGCAATGTTGCGGCGAACACGACCGCTAAGGCTGCGATCGCGACATTTATCATCCTGATTTTTGGCTTGATCCAGCGTGGAGCGGGGGGACCGAGTGTCATTCCCGTCCCATGACGGACCAGTGGTTCAAGCACGGACTTCCATGGAACCGGGGCCTCGGCTATGAGGTTGTCGACACGTCTGACGAAACGCGGTCCATTGTCCCACGGCATCTCGGCTGGAGAGACACGCGATAAATTCCTTGAGCGCATCCCCGATTCATGAATCATAGCCGTCTAGAGTGGTATCGGGTCTACAGCGACTTTGAGCTGTGTGTGTATGGAAGAACCAAAGAGCTTAGCGAATTTCCTTGGTGACAATAACGACGAGGGCTTCGACGGCAGCCGGGCCGCGCGGCCATTTATCGGTGTAATCACCCTTACGGCAGTCCTCTATTTGGGCAAAGAGGTACTCTTGCCGGTCGCGATGGCGGCAATGCTTGCGGTTATCTTCAGCCCCGTCGCGAACCGGCTTGACAGGTTTGTCGGAAGCTTTATTAGTGCCGCACTGGTAGTGATCGCGGCTATCACGGTGGTTGGGGCGATCGGCTACTTCCTAACGGTCGAGTTGACTTCTGTAGCTGCCGAGGTCGCCGGCTACTCCGACAATATAGGCACAAAGCTCACGGCGCTCGAAAAGAGCACACCCTCATGGCTGCAACGCGTCGAGCGAGGGGTCGCGAACGTCCAGCAGCGGCTTGAAAAGACCCATCCTAAACCGAAGACACCTGCGACCACTGCGCAAAACCCGCCATCCTCGACACTTACCATTGGTGATGTTCTGAAACAGACGATTCCGGTCGCCACGGATTTGGGCGAGGGTCTGCTGGTCATCGTACTCTTGTTTTTTCTGCTCTATGGCCGAACAGATTTGCGCGACCGCTTCGTACGTCTTGCGGCGCGCGGGAGGATAACAATTGCGGCGCAGGCCATGGAAACTGCGGGTAACGCGGTTGGTCGCTACTTGCTGCTGTTCGCGCTGATCAACCTCGGCTTCGGCATCGCCGCGGGCCTGACCGTGTGGCTGCTGGGCCTTCCCAATCCTGAGTTTTGGGGAGGCCTTGCCTTCCTGCTTCGCTTCATTCCTTACATAGGAGCACTGAGTTCAGCCATACTGCCGACCCTGGTCGCTTTCGCAATATTTCCGGGATGGGGCAAATCGTTCGAGGTCCTCGGTTCTTTTATTGTTTTCGACCAAATAGCCGCGCAATTTCTCGAACCGTTCCTGATCGGGCATGGCATCGGCGTTTCGCCGGTCGCGTTGCTGATTTCGGCAATGTACTGGGCCTGGCTGTGGGGCGTCCCCGGGCTGCTGCTTGCCACCCCACTCACTGCCTGCCTGAAGGTTGCAGCGGATTACATTCCGCCACTGGGTTTTTTGGCTGTTCTGCTGGGTGCTGATTCTGCGGCTGATGACTACCAGGAGTACTATCGGAAGCTTCTGGAGCTGGACCAATCCGGCGCTCGAGCGCTAGCGATCCGTTATTGCGATGAGCACGGCCTTGAGTCGACATTCAACGATGTAATTGCCCCGGCGATCCTGTTGATGGGGAATGAGAGGGAGCTGGATCATATTAGCCAGGAGAATCAGCAGCTCATCGTTGACACGACGCGCGAACTCATCGTTGAGTTGGGTAACAGATTCGACAAACCACGGACTACTTGGAGACTGCGGGCGCTGGGCGTATGCGCGCCGGCTGAGGCTCATAGTTTGGGCTTGCTTATGCTGTTAGAAGTTCTGAGACAGGATGGCGCTGCGGCCACGTTCATGGGTGAAGACAAGTCGCTCACCGAAGTATGCGATTTTGTCAGGCGCTTTGCGCCCGACTTGGTCTGTTTGTCATGTTCGACCGCTGAATGTGCTACCGCCGCGGTTGAGCTGGTCCGCGCCCTCAAAGCGGATTCTCCTCATTTCATGCTCATCGCCGGCGGCAACATTGCTGTGCAACAACAGTCCCAATTGCTGGCGGCGGGATGTTCACGGGTCTTCCTGAGTAGGGGCGAAGCGCGTCGCGCTGTCAGGCGTTTCGCGGTGCAACGCGCACGAACTCGGCCGTCTGTGGGCAATCGGCCTCAGCTTTCGGAGGTCGCGGCGACTACGAACGCCGCGGTTGACAATGTCAGACGAAGTGGCAACAACAAGTCTGTGGGAGAATAGTCATATTAGTCGAATGGGCGGCGCTTGTCCCAAAGCAATTTGACAATGTTCGCACATTCGAAGAGCACGTGCTCGAGACCGAACAGGGCCCATGTCATGCACCATACATAACGGTTTGGCCGCGACCGTTGAATCGCCCCACCCAGGAGCGCATCGCGCCGGAAAGGGTGGGTGAGATAGCCAATCACGAGAAAAGTGCATTCCTCGGCAATGCGATAGCACTGCTCTTTCCCTCGATTGGCCGGAGCCCTTTGGGCTCCTGATGATCAAAGCGCTCGCGTGCGCCACACCCGTCATTGCGCGACCTTGCGGTTCGGTTCCAGAAGTCCTCCGCGACGGGGTCACCGGATTCATGGCTTCCACTGGCAACGGCATGGTCGACGCTGCGCATAGAATTTCTGCCATCTCGAGGCACGCAAGCCGCGTAGAATTCGAACCCCGCTTCACCTCCGAGGGGATGGCGATTACGAGCAGCGTGGTCACTGCCCTGACCGGAGCAAAACTGTAGCCAAAATAAGGCTGCACAGAGTGCGATCGATCCCTATAGTAAGACCGATGAGTTCGCTCGTATCGATGTCGGCCGCTCGCTGCAGCGACCTGGGTAGCTATTAGAAATCGGCCTCAGCAGGAATAGTAAGTGAATGCTCAGCGCAAATATCTAACACGGCATCGAGCGCTGATTCGCTGACAAGGCTGCTAAGCGGATACCCGCAGCATAACGAGAAGCAATACCTCTTGATAAGGGAATTCCAGAGCTGCTCCAGACATAGCGCGGCGTTCGGTTTATCGGCGGCACAAAGAAGAGCCACCATTTCACCGAAAGCAAAAACGAACCGGGTCGCACTTTTCTCGATGGCACGGCGAATTACGTCGTCGATGATCTGGATAAACCGGGCGTCATTCGGCCAATCGTTGAGCATCAGGCGCGAGAGCGTTTCGTTCGCATCAAGCGCAACGTAGCGTCCCTCGGCGCGAAGACCGCGCAGATCGAGACCACGCCTGGTAAGCCACTCTTCTATGCAGCCGACATGAGAGCTAGTTGCAACCAAGACACTTGAATCGCCCGCACTGAGGGTTTTTTCCACCAGATGGGTGACGTTTTCAATCAGGAAGGCGTCGTGCTTATAGAATTGCACGAGATGCTCCCTTGTTTCCGGACGAAGGAGTGGCAGCAGATCGCGGTTCCTGTTACCGGGACCGGTGACCGCGCTTGAAGCAATCAATTTGAAAATCTCAGACACAGCGTTCAACCTCGCGCAAATAGCTCGCCCTCTGTCAGTGCCATCTTACGCCTTGTGGCCTGCACCGTAACCTCGTTCCTGCGGGATCTTTATCGTAAAAGCTGAACCCTTGCCGAGTTCACTCTCGGCAGTGATAGTCCCGCCATGGGCTTCTACGATCGTCTTCGTAATCCAAAGACCCAATCCTAAACCTTTGTTGGCGGATACCGCGCCGCCTTGCTCGAACCGATCAAACATTCGCTCACAGTCCTGGTGCGCGATGCCGATCCCCTGGTCTTCCACTCTGATCACGGCATGATGGTCTTGGACTAAAGCGCTGATGGTAATCGGCCTTTGCCTGCCGTACTTAATCGCGTTAGAAACCAGATTAGTAAGCGCCTGATCAATCCTGACCCGATCCCAGGAACCTTCGATCACCATCCTCTCGTCGAGGCAGATTCGGATGGACGAAAACTGGTCAAGGAATCTCGCGACAACCTCTCTGATGAGGCCGCAGAGGTCGAACCTCTCCTTCAACAACTCAAACTTACCGGCTCGGATTCGGCTTACATCGAACAATCGCTCCACCAAAGCATTAAGCCGGCGCCGCTGAACTCTTAATTTTTCGACCAGAACGCGTACTTTTGGTAAACCTGCGGGGTCCGCCAGTGCCTGGTCCAGCAGTTGCCCAGTCAGGAGAATTACATTGAGAGGATTACGCAGTTCATGCGCGGCCACTGCGATAAATTCGTCGCGTGACTTAAGTGCTTCGACCAAATCCGCCTGGGCCTTTTCGCGCGCGATTACCTCTTGTCTTAACGCTTCTACTTGCTCATTGAGCAAACGGTTTACGTGTTGCGCTTCCCGTGCAGTTTCTTCGCGAGCCAAGAGTTCTTCGCGTTCTGTCCGTTTCCGATCGGTGATATCGCGTGCCACCTTCGATGCGCCGATTATGTTGCCGTTGCCATCCCTGATCGGCGACACGGTGAGCGAAATGAGGACCTTCCGCCCATCTTTTGCTTGCCGTACCGTTTCGAAATGGTCGACCTTCTCGCCACGGCGAATTTGGGCGAGAACTTCGGCTTCTTCAGCATGGCGCTCCGGCGGAATAATCAGCGTGATGTGCCGTCCGATAGCCTCAGCCGCCGAATAGCCGAACATTCGCTCGGCAGCTGGGTTCCATGACACGATAGTACCGTCGAGGGTTTTGCTGACGATGGCGTCGTCTGAAGAATCTACGATCGCCGATAAGAACGAGATGATGCCGTCCAAACCGGCTTTTGGAGACGTCGGCATCTCTCGTAAGTCTTGGCGCATCGCTCACCTCGCCACCAACGTAGATTGGCCTTACCTGCGCATCTTTGATTCCACACTTCATTGCGCAGTCAATCATACTCACAAGGAGAAATGAAGGCTAAAAGGAAAACGTCGTCTGTTTCGGATAGAAATTCCTGAGCGGATCGCAGCGAGATCTGAGTGCCGCACGCACGAACATCATCGCTGAGCGGAAAACTGAACCGAAGCTGAAACACTCAGTCAGGCATCGAGACTCAATGTTAGCCGCTGCTGGCCGATATGGTTTCCCGGGCTTGAACCCAGGATTTACTGCTCGACGGCAAACTCTCCTCCCCGATGGTGCGCCGTCATTCGGCCCCGTCGAAGATCGGCACTCACTCCCGATGTGCGCGCGTGATGGGGCGCCGGCCAAATCAGCGTCGACTGAAATCAGCATCTGTTTAGCGTGTTATCGGCCAAAGACCGCGCTTTTATCGTCTGCCGCTCCCGGCCAGGTGCAATGCAGACACGATTATTTTAATTGCGTTCACGAATTAAGGAGTCATACTAGAATCATATTTCACAACTCTCACTAATTGATCGGTCTCACGAACACGAAGCATTCTAAGGTTTTAAGGTTTTTCTTCACACAAGTGGTATGGGCGAACGTGCCACCATTTATGAGACTAGACACTGGTTACAATTTGCCGCTAAGGAGACACATCAGCATGGAACGCTCGGAACCTACAGCCCTAGATCGTGACTCCGGGTTTGCTGAGACGTTGGCTACGAACGAGGCGTACGCTTCCGGGGTATCCTGGGCAGCGGTAATTGCCGGTGCATTTGTCGCCGCGGCATTGTCGCTTATCCTACTGACGTTGGGTACCGGCTTAGATTTTGTCCACCGCACCATCGACAGTTCGTCTAGCCGATTTTACAGTGGGTAAAGGTGCCATCATTTGGCTGATTATTATCCAGATCATCGCCTCAGCGATGGGCGGGTATCTGGCCGGCCGCTTGCGCACTAGGTGGACGACTATTCACACCGACGAAGTATATTTTCGCGATACTGCTCATGGTTTTCTGGTTTGGGCCGTGGGGCTTGTTATTACAGTATCTTTTTTAGCCTCGTCGGCGTCTTCTATGGTGGTGGGCTCGGCACCAGCGCGGGGCAACGCAGGACCAACGCAGACGGTAGCTTCGGAAGCGCCGACAGAGTTGAACCTTGAGCCTAATGCCTATTTTGTAGATACCCTTTTTCGGTCCGACCATCCGGGTCCCCTTCGGGGGGATATTTACGTTCGCTCCGAAGCTGCGCGCATTTTTGTTCACGCGTTGCGACAAAGGGATCTTCCAGCCTCCGACAGGACCTATCTGGCTGGATTGATCGCTGCGCAGACCGCGCTCAGCAAAGCCGAGGCCGAGAACCGCGTCTCCGCCGTGTTTGTCGAGGTCCAGGAAGCGGCAAATGCCAATCGGAAGGCGTTAGCACACTTATCCTTGTGGACGTTTATCGCTCTGTTAATCGGCGCGTTTTCTGCGAGCTACGCTGCTACCCTTGGCGGCAAGGAGCGCGATCGCGTTCAGCTCGTTCAGGTTCCCCGGGCGGCCGTCTGACGTCACAAACATAAGTAGACGCATTTGGAGGATTACGATGCGCTCAATCTTGTTGTTTCTACTCGGCGTCCCAATTCCAATCATCATTCTGATTGCGCTTGTTAGTCATTGTTGATTCACTCGATGTCGAACACACCCGGCGACCGAATGTCTCCGACTCCGAAGGGTTCGGAAGTCCGATCTGGATCGCAATCAAGTGCAGAAATCCCGAATCCATAAAGGATTGCTTTACTCCAATGGGTGCGGGTGATGATCGAGTTCATCCGAGCACTGCAAAGCGCCGACCAGCAGGATATCCACGGCCTCGCGCAAGCTTGCGAACTCGGCGTCATTGTCCAGGACGATAGTTTCTGGAGGTAGGCTTCGCTCACAAGATGCGCGTACAACCCATGTTGGAATATGCGAATTTACCTGCTAACGGTCGCTATTCGCGAAAATCTTTCAAATTCAAAGACTTTCTATTGAGTTTGAGACGGTCGCAACGCACCTGCTTCGCACAATAAGAAGAATTTACGAAGATTGACCAATCGATTTGCTCGCATTTGGTGTTGGGCACTAAGCTTGCTGGTGAAGCTAAGCGGCGCTGCCATCTCCCCCAAAACGCCAGCGCTTGTCCCCCAAGCAGGGCCGGGCTGCGCTCCGTAGGTCCCCCAACGTACGGTCAACTCGGCAGCCCGGCCCTTTTTTCACCTTCTCCAACCAGATAACTCAGTAATAGATCTTAGAACAGGGCCAACGCGATCGGGTTCGCCACCGTTGAACCGATTTCTGGAAGGGGTGAGTGAAAATGTCTCCTGTTGCTTTTGATCCGCTGGTTTCATCTGCACCGCTGATCGTCTACGTCGACTACAAGAGTCCCTACGCTTATCTCGCCAAGGATCCTACCTATGCGATCGAGGATGAGCTTGGCATTGAGGTCGACTGGAGACCGTTTACGCTCGACATTCCCAGCTATCTCGGCTCCGCCCGCCTCGATGAACAAGGCCGGTTGGTGGAGAGCCAGCGCAGCGAGAGGCAGTGGAGCGTGGTGAGATACAGCTATCGCGACGTAAGGCGCTATGGGTCGCGGCGGGGCCTTGTCGTGCGGGGAACCACTAAAATTTGGAATTCGTCACTTGCCGCGATCGGTATGTTGTGGGCCAAAGAGCAGGGCCCAACGGTGCTGCGGAAGTATTCAGGACTGGTGTATGAGCGTTTTTGGAGGCGCGACCTGGACATCGAAGACGTCGCGGTCGTCCAGGGAGTGCTCCAGGAAATTGGGGCGAAAACGGCCGGGTTCCAAGCCTACGCGGCCAGCCAAGGTCGCGCACTGCACGACGACATGCAACGGGCCGCGTTCGATGCAGGAATTTTTGGGGTGCCGACCTATATCCTCGGCGGTGAGGTCTTCTTCGGGCGGGAACACCTGCCTAGGATTCGTTGGATGCTAAACGGGCGCGCCGGCGCCGCCCCAGACATCGCCTATGAACACCAGACCGCCCCAAACACAACGACAAGCCAAAGGGCCGAAGGCCCGCTTTCGGTTGCCATCGACTTCAAGAGCCCCAATGCCTACCTGGCCATCGGGCCTACCTGCGCTTTAGAGGAAGAACTCGGGGTCGGCGTTGACTGGCAGCCCTTCCTGGTTTCGCCGTCGAAGAACCATAGCCACGGCTCCGGATCGAATGATGACCGCGGCACACGTCATCGCCGTTTCCGTGCTGATTACATCGAGCATGACGTTATACGTTACGCGGCGGACCGCGGCCTCGCGATACGCGGCCTTCACCGGCAGACCGATTCGAGCCTTGCAGCGATGGGACTTTTGTGGATACGGCGCGAGCGGGCGCCGCTCGCGCGCGTGTACGTCCAGCGAGTGTTCGAGCGCTACTGGCGAGAGGAACTTGACATTGAAGACGAGGGCGCGATTTGCGCTTTGCTCGTTGAGATCGACGCGCCGGTCGCAGGATTCGCGGCCTTCGCGCGCCGGGAAGGCCGCGCCGAGCTGGAACGCTCGCAATCGGAACTCATCTGCGCAGGGGTCTTCGAGGTGCCGACATATCTGCTGAATGGGGAAGTGTACGTTGGCCGGCAGCATCTGCCGCTGATTCACACACTTTTATCGGGAAGTCCGGGGCCTGCATGAAACAAGTGCATCATTCCGCCCCAAACTATTGACGCGAGGTTGTTAGCGCAACTCCACCGAATTGGGGGCGAGCATTTGTTCCAGCTCAGCGACGAAGCCCTCGGTCGGCGCCACGCGATAGCTATCGCCGAACAGGAAAATCGCCTCGCGGCCGTCTTCAAAATCCAGGTGCAGATATATCAGCGATTGTCCATTATGGCGCCGTAGCAGCCCTTTGATTTGCGCCAGTTCGCCGTTTGCGACGCGGTCGCGCGGCGCACGAATGCGGACCTCGCGCACCGCCTCGGTCAAGGCGGCGCCCAAGGGGCGAAGTTCGTCAAGGATAATCTGGGCCCGTTCGTCGTCGACGTCGAGCTTGCCTTTGGCAGCGACGGGTTCGTCGCCCATGATAAGAGTTTCATATTTCTGATAGGTTTCCGGCCATGCGATACATTCGACAGCGCCATCACGATCTTCGAGCTGGAAGGTCGCGTAGCGCTTGCCTGCCTTGTTGTTTTTAAGTTTGACCGCATGTACTACGCCAGCCAGCCGAACCTGGCTGCCGTCCGCCGCGGAGGGCAGATCCGCGGTCGTCAATTTGCCAATCCGGCGCAACTCGCCTTCGTACTTGTCGAGTGGATGCGCACTGATAAAGAACCCAAGGGCCTCCTTTTCATAATTGAGCAATTCCTTCGGGGACCATTCGGCGACCGGCTGGCGCTGCGCGAGATTCGATAGGCTAGGACTGCGAACTGCGGGGATACCGGCGATGCATCCAACCGTTTCTGCTGCTTGAATCCAGCGGCCAACTCTTTCAACCCCCGCGGTCACGCGGTGGATGCTAGCCATCTGTTCAGCCACACGGCTGATGTTCGTCTGTGGCTCAAACGCGTGGCTAATGTTTGCCAATTGGTCAGCAACGCGGGTGACGTTCCCGAACAGCCCCAATTGTCCTGCCGCAGCGTCATTCTCGGCGCGTTGAGTAATCTTAAGCGCGTCGTCGATCTGTGTCATAAGCGCCGCTCTCGTTGTCCCGCAGAAATCGAACGCGCCGCATTTGATCAACGCTTCGAGCACCCGGCGATTGAGCAGTTGTGTGCCGACACGTGTACAGAAGTCAGCCAGGTTCTTGAAGTCGCCACCTTTTTCACGCACTGCGATGATCTCTTCGGCGGACTTGGTGCCGACCCCACGAATCGCACCGAGACCAAAGCGAATCGCGCCATCGGTCACGGTAAACTTCACGCGGCTGCGATTCACGTCGGGTGGTAGCACGCGAATGCGCATTTCACGCAGTGCCGCGAAGTTCTTGTAGGTCTTGTCGGTGTCGTCCATGTCGAGCGACATCAAGGCCGCCATGAATTCGTGCGGAAAATGCGCTTTCAGGTAAGCGGTGGTGTACGAGGTAAGCGCATAGGCAGCCGCATGTGAGCGGTTGAAGCCGTAGGAAGCGAAGGTGGCGATTTTCTCGAAGATAGATTCGGCCAGGAGCTTCTCCACGCCGTTTTTCACCGCGCCCGCGATAAAACGCTCGCGCTCCTTCTGCATCACCGCAATCTGCTTTTTGCCCATCGCGGCGCGCAGGATATCGGCTTCTTCGAGCGTGTAGCCGGATAACGCCTGCGCCGCTCGCATCACCTGCTCTTGGTAAATGATAACGCCGTAGGTGTCGCGGAGCGCCGGCTCCAGCAGCGGGTGATCATATTCAACCGGCTCCTTCCCGTGCTTGCGGTGAATAAATGGCTCAACCATGCCAGCGTCGAGAGTGCCCGGCCGGAACAGGGAAATGGCCGCGATCACGTCCTCGAAACACGAGGGTTTGAGTTCGGTCAGAAACCGGCGCATCCCGGAACCTTCCATTTGGAAGACCCCGACCGTATCGCCCCGCGCGAGCAGCCGGTAACTCTCCGGGTCGTCGAGGTTGAGGCGGTTCAGATCGGGCGGCGTCTTACCACCCATTGCGGCCAAATCGAGCGTATCTTTTATCAGAGTGAGGTTTTTGAGCGCGAGAAAATCGAATTTTACGAGGCCAATCTCCTCGACTCCCTTCATTGAGTACTGAGTAATCCAGGCGGCGCCTACACTCTGCTCCTTATCAACGTACAGGGGCACCATATCGTTCAGCGGCGCGTCCGAAATCACGACACCCGCCGCATGGCGCGAGGCATGCCGCAACAGACCTTCCAGCTTGAATGCATATTCGAACAGTTCCGGATGTTGCTCGCGCTCAGCCTTGAGCCGCGGTTCCATGTCCAACGCATCTTTGAGAGGGAAATCGCGTCCCTGCTTGGGCGCGGGGTAGAGCTTGACGATGCGATCGGTTTCCGCGAACGACAATCCCAAGACGCGGCCGACATCGCGAATAGCCTGTTTTCCTTTGAGCGTGCCAAAGGTGATTATCTGCGCTACCCGCTCGTCACCGTATTTGCGGCGCACATAGTCGAGTACTTCGTCGCGGCGCTCGAAGCAGAAATCGACATCTATATCAGGCATCGAGCGCCGGCCCGGATTGAGCCATCGCTCGAACAGGAGCTTATGCTCGATCGGGTCAACCTCGGTAATTCGGAGGGCATAAGAAACCAGGCTGCCAACCACCGACCCACGTCCTGGTCCCACCGGAATCCCAAGGCTGCGTGCGTGATTGATAAAATCGGCCACAATCAACATGTAGCCGGAAAAGCCCATTTCGCGGATAACCGGGAGTTCGCGCTCCAGCCGCTCGAAATAGGATGCTTCATCGAAGCTGCCGCGCCGAGCATGCAATTCTTTCAGCCGATCGACCAGACCGGCGCGTACCTGCTGCTCCAACAATTGGTCAAGGTCCTGCCCCGAAGGTCGGGGAGCGACTGAAGGGCCATGAGAATCGAGAGAGGCGCCGCTCTCATTGCTCGCTTCTCGCTCACTCGCTCCTCCCTGCTGGAAGACCGGGAAATGGAACTTGCCGAATTCGAACTCAAAATCAATCCGGTCGGCAATTGCAACGGTATTGCGAATCTCTTCGGAATCGGCGCCAAAGGCGGATGCCATCTCCTCAGGCGTCTTGACGTAAAACTGGTCACTGTCAAACCGCCAACGGCTTTCATCCGCGAGCGTCTTGCCAGTCTGAATACAGAGCAGGACCTCGTGGGCCTTGGCGTCCTCGCGATGGAGATAGTGGCAATCGTTAGTCGCTACCAGAGGCACACCGACGGTGCGGGCGAGTTCGCGCAGACCGTCGTTCAATGGTCCGTGCAGCTCATTGTCTTGTAATTCAAGATAGAAGCGGCCGGGGAAGGTTCGCGCATACCATTCGGCGGCTTCTCGCGCCTTATCGAGCCGGCCGCTGCGCAGAGCCCGTGCCACCTCGCCGCTTAAACATCCTGAGAGCACAATCAGCCCGGCCGACAGGTCGCCGAGGATTTCCTTGTCGATCCGCGGCTTGTAGTAGAGACCCTCCTTATACGCAGCAGTCAGTAACCGGCAGAGATTCTGATAGCCGACGCGCGATTGTGCCAGCAAAATCAAATGATAGTTGCCGGCCGCTTCGACATCGTCGCTACGCGCCGTTTGAGTGCGGTCATGACGGCTGCCCGGCGCCAGATACGTCTCGCAGCCGATAATCGGCTTAATCCCCTGCTGCGTCGCTTTGGTGAAGAATTCGATAGCGCCGAACATGTTGCCATGGTCGGTCATCGCAATCGCCGGCATGCCGGACTTTTTTACATGTTCGAGTAGGGGGCCGATCTTGTTCGCCCCATCAAGCAGGCTGTACTGGGTATGAACATGCAGATGAACAAAACTCATAAGCCGGCACCACCTCCCGCAGCGGAACAACCAATCACCGCATCGTCACGCGAAGGTTATTTTAGCTGAAATGCGGCGCCCGCGTATGCGATAGGCCACAAAGCAAGGCTGTGGAAAGGATGCTTTTTCAACAGCGCGGGGGGGCACGCCCTGGTCTTCAAGCACTGCCCATGAAATTAGCACGGCGTCCAAAAAGAGCGGCTCGCTATCGTGTGAGGCTGTCGTATTCAGCATGTGAGCCGATCCAAAACCAAAGAATGTGCGCACCATTGACGCGACCTAACGCGCGGTACCCTAACCCGACTCGGACATAATAGACTGCTTTCGCCGGGTCGATCAGTTTGAAGCGAAGGCTCGGATGATGTGGGTCCCGAGAGAAAAGCCCAAAAGCCTTTCGCGCTCGCGCCTGAACGTCACGCGGCAACAATGCGAATTTGCGCCGGAAGCGGGGTGTGACGTGAGAGGTCAGAGTTTGTCAGGATCGAGCACTTGGGTTTGCCCCGCGTGGTACTCTGCAAGCCCCTCGTCGGCCAACTCGCCTAGCCGATCACGCGAAGCGGCGAAACTCCGTTGCCATTTTCGTTCATCTGAGACCTCGGCTCTAAGCCACTTCGCTAGAGCCTGCTGGTCCGCTTCCGGCAGCATCTTGGCTTGCAGGAGCACTTCCCCCAAAGGTCCACACAGAGTGTCTGAAGGCAGGAAGCCTCGCATAAGTTCAAGTTCCTCCTTCAGAGCTTCAACCCTTTTCGCGGACAGGAGGGTTTTAAGTCTTTGCTCGTCCGCCGCAACGTACGCCGCGAAGAACCACACTCCCTGGTTCAGCTTCAGCGGCGACACGTCGGCCTCAAGGGCGAACTTAATCATCCGACAGGCCTTCATCATCTCTGAGTCGTCCAGATCGTACTGGCTGGCCGACCCCTGCACTCCTAACGGCAGCTCTCTAGGGAGGTCGTTCAAAGAGTCGGAAACCAAACCGACCCACATGTCAACGGGCTGGCAATAAAGATAGTGGTCCGTAATCGTCCACAAATGGGGATTTGCCGGATCTGCATCAGTAAAGACAATCAGGTCGCGTAGAAACATCGCCCTTATCTTGTGTCCGGCTCCTCTGACCTTGAGCTTGGCGAACGCGGTAGAAAGCTCTCCTTTTTCCACATGTTCGAAGCACGCCGGAACATCGACGGTGTCGAGCTGCGGGTCCCACATCGGATTTCGCGGGATGTTAGGCTTCCCCTGGTGGAACTGGCTAAACAGCTCCCGGAAAGAGCCCCCATCTCGTGAGCGTCTGGCGACCACCTTGATCCAAGCAGGCACATGTCCCTTGGGCGCGTGGGCTCTCGCTCCCATGTACGTCAGTAAGCACTTGAGACCGTAGTCCCGATCATTCTTAAGCCTCTCAAGGTCGAGCATCGCAAGAGTACCGGGGACTGGCGGGTATTCGCGCTCACCTAATTGCGCGAACCACCGAATGATCTCACCAATCTCGGCTCTCATAAGATTTGCTTCATGCCTCGTTCCGAAGCAGGAGGTACTCCCGGCCAGATCTATTACCGCTTCGCTCCGCCCGGCTGGGCACCTCCGGTCTGCCCGGCAGCCCCCTCCGCTGCGGGCGGCTGCGCTGGGGCAGCGCCGGCCGCGCCCTCGGCGGGTGCGGCCTCTTCCGGTGCTGCCTCGGCCGCGGCTGCGGGCGCTTCCGCGACGGTCGGCGGCAGAACAGTTACGACCGGATAATCAGTGTCGAAAATCGGACGCACATTCCCTGTAAACCTGAGCGCCGAAACGTGCAGCACCTCGTGGACTCCCAGCGGCGAAACGTCAACGTCGACTGACTCTGGTATTTCGAGCGGGAGGCATTCGACCAGCACTTCGCGCTCGAGCGGCTGGAGAATCCCGCCGTCGATCGCTCCAGCGGGACGCCCGGTAAATTTGAGAGGCACCTTGACACGAAGGGCCTTGCCGAGATCGACCTCCAGGAAATCGACGTGCAAAATATCGCCCTTAACCGGCGTGCGCTGCACTTGCTTGAGAATCACGTGCTTGCCATCGAGATCCGAGGAAGCCGATTTGAGCCGGATTAGACGTTGGCGCGCGGCCGCATTCACTCTGGCATTCAGTTCCTGGGCGGCGACGGCCACCGGCGTGGCAGCGCTTAGATTGCCGTAGAGGACTCCGGGAACGCGCCCTTGGCGGCGCAGCCGGTTAACGAGTCCTTTGGGCCGCACCTCTCTTTTTTCACATGTGAGATCGACGGTTTCCATTAGCTCCTCGAACTCTGCTTGAAAGGCTCTTGAATCTTGTCTGTTTTCCTGTTCAGTTGAACAGCGAGCTGACTGATTCCTCATTGTGAATGCGGCGGATAGCTTCCGCTATCAGCCCGCCTACCGACAATACTTTCAAATTGGACAGTTCTGCCTGCGCCTTGGCGCGCAGCGGAATCGTATTGGTCGTAACGACTTCTTTGATCGATGAGACGTTCAACCGCTCGCATGCCGGGTCCGACAGGATCGGGTGAGTCGCGCAGGCCATCACCTCGCGCGCGCCGGCGTCGAGAATTACCTTCGCCGCTTCTGTGATGGTGCCGGCCGTATCGATCATGTCGTCAACGAGCAGCGCGAATGAATCGCGCACGTCGCCGACCAGTCTCATTTCGGTCACTTCGCTCGCTCGCTGCCGGCGTTTATCAATGATCGCGAGGTCGGCATTGAGCCGCCGTGCAAAGGCGCGCGCCCGTTCGACCCCGCCAGCGTCAGGCGAAACTACCGCCAGCCGATGACTATCGACGCGTTTGCGCAAATACTGCACCAACACTGGCATCGCGTAAAGATTGTCGACCGGAATATTGAAGAAACCTTGGATTTGGCCGGCATGAAGGTCGACGGTGAGCACGCGCGAGGCCCCCGACGTAGTTATCAGATCAGCCACCAGCTTGGCGCTGATCGGCACCCGCGGCGCCACCTTGCGGTCCTGGCGGGCGTAGCCGAAATAAGGGACCACCGCTGTGATGCGCCCGGCAGAGGCGCGACGCAGCGCGTCCATCAGCAGCAGTAACTCCATCAGATTTTCGTTGGGCGGGGTGCAGGTGGATTGAATCACGAAACAGTCACCGCCGCGTACGTTTTCGCGCACTTCCACCATCACCTCGCCGTCAGGAAAGCGGGCGACTTCAACCTGCCCAAGCTTGACACCGAGATGCTCGGCGATCTCCCGCGCCAGCGCCGGATTCGAGTTGCCGGTAAAAATCTCGAGTTCGTCCTTGACCCGTTCAGACATGTTCGAGTCCTCCGCTCCGGTGCGAATACCTTCCGCCACGATGATCTTTGTGAGCTTCTCGCATTCCTGATATTGCGCTCACCTTATTAGGGTTAAGATGGCTGGGCGGGAAGGATTCGAACCTTCGAATGCCAGGTCCAAAGCCTGGTGCCTTGCCAGCTTGGCGACCGCCCAGCAAGGAAATACGCTTTTTTTGCCGTCAATCCAGCCAACAACCCGACCTATTTACTAGCCGACCGACTCGAAACCCCTAAACGTTAGATAGCTCGCTATGCGAGCTATCTACCATGCGCATCCGCATGCTAGCACGATCCTCGACCGCCCGATGACCCGGACGGCAAAGCACCGGAAGATAAAGCCGAACTCTCGATGACGATAATTACAAAGAATGTTATAGGCGGCATAAATGGGTGTCAACGACACAGACAACACTGCTGAGCGTGAGAGCAAGCTACTACAGCACCGTGGCGCTGAACGTCCGCACCTCGGGTGCGCTGCCACCGAGCTTACGGCTGGCGCATAACGCCTCGTCACTCGAATTGAAAATACCGAAGACGCCACCTCCGCTGCCGGTCATCGCCGCGGCGCGAGCACCGAATGCTTCGAGCAATCTTTTGACTTGTCCAATCTCCGGCCATTTTGCAATTGCGACCTGCTCAAGATCGTTGACGACGTGTTCACGCCCGATGCGCCCTTGAATAATTGCAAGAATATCGTCATCCGCCGCCGGTCCACTCCAATGCTCGGGCCGCAACTCGCGAAACACCAGAGCAGTCGGGACTTCGACTGGCGGAACTGCGATTAGCACAAAGGGCTTCTCGATTGGACCCAGCGCTTCGCTCCGTTCTCCGATCCCGCGCACGCGCGCCGGCGTCGGATTGAGGAAAAACGGTACGTCGGCGCCGAGCCTCATCGCGACCGTCACCAGCGGCGCCGATTGGTCAATTCCGCTGAGCGCTGCCATCATGCGAAGCACCGCGCCGGCATCGCTCGAACCGCCGCCCAAACCAGCAGCGGACGGGATTTCCTTGTGCAGCCTAATCCGCACTTCAGCGCGAATGCTAAATTCGGTCAGAAATTCACGCGCTGCCCTGAACGCCAGGTTGCGTTCATCAGCGGGAACGGCTCCTGAATCACTGCAAAGCTGGACAGAAGCAGACTCCGCGGGCCGCATCTCGATATCGACACGATCGTAGATCGAAATCGGCAGAAAAACCGAGTCGAGTTCGTGATAACCGTCAGCGCGCCGGCCTGTCACTCGCAGGAAAAGATTAATTTTGGCCGGTGCGGACTTCCTAAGCAGCTTGACCATAGATCGCCTTAGAACGACGCCGAACAATCATTCCGCCGGCCTATCCTTTTCCAGGCGTACTCGCACCCGCTCCTCTGGACTCTGGGAGAAGCGATCGGCGATGCGTGCAGTGGCCTGCTGGGCGTCATTCTTAATCAGGGCGACAAAACCGAGGAATGTCATCAGAAGGCCGGCCAATACCAACACGTAGCCGGTCAGGAAGGTCGCGTGATAGAAATCCATCCGCGCGGTCGCATACGACACTCGACGCTGCTCCGACGTGAGCGGCGCAAGCACCGCCACCGCGCCGGCGTCGAGTTCATCAAAACTGCGATATGCTTGGTCGGGCGTTGCACTACCCGCGCTGCTGATTAGTTCGCTGTAATGCTCAGTGTTGAGACGGCCGACGAGCCAATTGCCAATGCCGAGCAAAATCAGCGCCACACCGAGCATTACGCGCCAATTGCGGTACATATCCGGCATTTTCATCTCTTTCACCGACCCCGCATGTGCCGTCGCTCTGTTGTCGCGGCTCTGTTGGGCACGACACGACGGCACATCGCTCGCGAAGGGCAGCGCCAACCTCGACGGCCCTTTTGACTGAGGTTCGTTTGCCTCTGGTTCCGCAGGGCATGGCCTAGCCGATGCGCCGCGGTAGCTTTGTTTCCTTTGGTTCCTTCCAGCTAATCCTGTGCGGGATCCCCAGGCGAAATCAACTGGTAAGTGCGGGAAGCGGCTGGCCGCTCACGCGTAATACGCACGGCCTTGGGGTTCCAAACCGCGGGCCAGATCGGCGGCGATGCGCTCGGCTTCGCCTTGCATCAATGCGCCGATCGAAAGTCGCACTGCGGGCGGACTCTTAGTGCGATAGCGCTCGCCCGCGCTCACCCCCCATCCAGCGGCGAGCATCGACTGCACTACTGCGAATTCTTCGGGCACCGGAACCCATACATTGAAGCCGGAACGGCCGTACCCCGCTATTCCATAGACGGCTAGAGCGTCGAGCAGCGCCCGGCGCCGCTGCGCATAAGTCTCCGCAGCTTTGTTGACCAGGCGCTGAGTATTCGGATCGGCCCATAGCGCGATCGCCAGCTCCTGGAGGAGATGACTCACCCATCCCGGCCCAAGCCGCTGACGCCCTTCTAGCCGGGAGATCGACATCTCATCCCCGGTCACCAACGCGAGCCGCAAATCTGGTCCAAGCGACTTCGAAAGCGAACGCACGATCGCCCATCGTGGCCGGACTGATTCGCACATCGTCAGGGCCGGCGCGCCGGCGACTGGTCCGGCGTGATCGTCCTCGATCAACATAACATGAGGATGCGGCTTGAGAATGCGGCGGAGTTCGTGCACACGCTCGCGGTCCAGCGCAGCGCCGGTCGGGTTCTGCGCTCGCGGCGTGATAATCGCGGCCTCGACGCCGCCCTTCAGAATGCGGCTGAATTCGTCGGGTAGAGGCCCCGAATTATCAATCCTAAAGGGCTCAGCGCGCAGCCCGAGCGCGGCGACCAAATCCAGCACCGGTGGATATCCGGGGTCCTCAACTGCCACGCGATCACCAACCCGCAGGTTGGCCTGTAGGAGACGCTCGATCGCGTCGAGTGCGCCCGAGGTAACTGCGATCGGCCCGGCCCTGATCCCGTCGGCGTCAAACATTTGCGCCGCAAGCTTCAAGAGATCAGAGCGATTGTAGGGCTCGCCATAACCATGCCGCGAAAATGCGCGCGGCAGGCTGCGAGGGAGCGGCGGCAACAGAGCCGGATCAGGGCCACCAGCGGCAAGATTGCGCACGTTGGACGCTACCGGTGGCGCGAAACGTGTGACCAGCGGAGGCACCGGATTGACCACGGTCCCGCGCCGGCCTGAGCCGCGGATGATGCCGCGCAGCTTCAAAATGCGGTACGCAGCCGCAACCGTCGCGGGGCTGACGCTCAACTGCCCGGCAAGCCCGCGCACCGTCGGCATCTGCTGACCGGGAGTCAGCACTCCGGCCGCTAATCCGTGCTCGGCACTTGCTGCGATCGCGTTTGCGTTCGAACCCCGGATCGGATATTGTACCATTACAAAACAGCGATTATACCAGAACAAAAAGACAAACTCAACGGAGTCAATCGATGTCCTCGAACATAGTGGAACAGAGGTCAGCCTCTCATCCGCCAAGTGAACGGACAACCGTCAAGCGAATGCCCCTTCGCGCCGCGTATGACCCCTTCGTCATCAACGCCATCCTTGATGAAGGCCTGCTCTGTCATCTCGGTTTTACCGTTGATTCCCAACCCTACGTGCTGCCAACGATCTACGCGCGCGACGGCGAGAGGGTGCTGATTCACGGCTCGGCGGCGAGCCGGATGCTGCGCAGCCTCCGCAGCGGTATTCCCGCGTGTGCGACCGTGACACTGATTGACGGCTTGGTGCTGGCGCGTTCGGCCTACCATCATTCGATGAACTACCGCTCGGTGGTGATTCTGGGCACCGCCACCGAGATTTGCGACTTGGCGGCCAAACTCGCCGCAATGCGCACGATGGTTAATCACATAGTGCCTGGCCGCTGGGATGAGGTGCGACCGCCGTCCGAGGCGGAAATTCGCGCCACCATGGTGTTATCGTTGCCGCTCAATGAAGCGTCAGCAAAGATTCGAACCGGGCCGCCGCTTGACGATCAAGAAGATTATGCGCTCACGACCTGGGCCGGCGTGGTGCCCTTCAGTCTCGATGCGCATGCTCCATTACCCGATCCTCAGTTACCCGCCGGCGTTCAGACACCACCATACCTGCGCTTTTACCGGCGCGGCCCGCTTCCTAATGCAATGCCTTCGAAGTAACCGCCGATTATCACGCGCGGCCGGCCGCCTGCATCGCGCTGCGGATGCATTCGCGGAACAGCTCACAGTAGTTCATTTTCACCCCGAGTCCCTTCATGATGCCGTCCAGACCAATGAGAGCGCGTAGCAGGAATATGCTATGGCGCGGCGATTTATATAATTTGTGCTCAAAGGCCAACTCGCCGACCGCAGCGGCTTTGGCCACCGCATCGTATTCGTCGGGATGGTACGCGCGGTCGGTGATAACCGGTTCGAACAGGATGTAAATAATCCGCACCATCGGCGCGGGATCCTGCTGGCGGTCGATATACCCAAGCGTGAGCAGCGCCGCCGCCAGCGACCGATCATCATGCGCGGTAACCGCCTCGGCCAACTGCAAGCTCGCGCGCCGGACGGACTCAGAAAAATGGCGCACCGAACCGAAGTCCAGCACGCCCAGCTTGGGATGCCAGGTAACGAGATAGTTGCCCGGCTGCGGATCAGTGTGCAGGACGCCGAATTCGAGAATCTGCCGCCAAACCAGCTCGTAATACTTGCGCGCGACCCAGGTCCGAAGCTCCACGTCGGCCACCTCACCGAAGATGTCCGCGAGCCGATACCCGTCGATATAGGTCATCGTCAGCACGCGGCGGGTGCTTAGGTGCTTGATCACCCGCGGGATCAGGATATTGTCATCGCCAGCCAACAGCCGGCGGAATTCGTCGATATTGCGCGCCTCATTAACGTAGTCGAGTTCCTCGCGCAAGCGTTCCTGCAACTCAGCGTAGATGGTGTTAGTGTCTATCTTCTGCCGCATCAGATCGCCCGCGATCGCCTGAAAAGTGCGCAGCAACAGCTTGAGATTCCCCAGGTCCTGCTCAACCGTGGCGTCGACGCCCGGATACTGCACCTTAACCGCGACTTCCTCACCACTTTTGAGTCTCGCGCGATGGACTTGGCCGAGCGACGCCGCCGCAAATGCTTCCGTGTCGAAGCTGGCGAAAAGCTGCTCAGGGGATTTCGACAGCTCGCGCCGGATTTGCTGGCAGATTAACCGATAGTCCATTGGCGGCACGCTTGCCTGGGTGGTGCGCAGGATTTCGATCGCCTCGCCCGGCAGCAGGTCCTCGCGCATCGACAGCATCTGCACCAGCTTCATAAAAGCGCCGCGCAGGTGCTTGGAACCTTCCACCACCCGCCGCGCATTCTTAAGATGGATATCGAGCAACTCCTGCTCGTATCGAGCAGTATTAAGAAAGGGTCGCCGCAGGGAAGTCCACAGATAGCTGGAGCCGACCTGAGAGGCGATACTGCCCATCTTCACTGCGCGCCGCGCGCGCCCGCTCGTCAGCGTTTTGCGTTCCATCAGCAGACGCTAATTTTTTCTGCACAAGGCGCAGAAGACAGGCCGAGTGCTTGGACTAAGATGCTCAACTCTCGTAGTTCACTCCCCTTCCCATTCTCTTCTTCCGAGGCTCGCGTGATTTTTTCAGCATATTTCGATGCGCACCTTGTGCGTTGCCCCGCTTCGGCAGAAGCGGCCTCCGCTAGTATGAAATGCTGCGGCGTCGCTGTCGCGGCTCGGTTTTGGATGTTACTCTTTACCACAGTCAGGGTTTTGTTCCTTTGCTACCCACACGGTTGATAAGGGTCGCGGCCAGCGCTGCGCCAAACCCATTATCGATATTCACCACGGTCAAGCCGCCGGCACAGCTATTGAGCATTCCGAGCAGTGGCGTGATACCGCCGAACGCGGCGCCATAACCGACACTAGTCGGCACTCCGATCACCGGTTTGCCCACCAGGCCAGCTACGACCGAGGGGAGCGCTCCCTCCATCCCGGCAATGACGATAATCACGCTGGCGGCATCCAGCATCTTGAGTTGTGAAGTGAGCCGATGGAGGCCGGCCACTCCCACGTCGTAAAGCCGTTCGACCCGGTTGCCGAAAAATTCTGCGCTGACGGCGGCCTCCTCCGCCACTGGGATATCTGAAGTGCCGGCCGTGGTGATCATTATGGCACCATGTCCACGCGGCGCCGGCTTCTCGCGCAGAAGCAGGCCAATTCGCGCATCCGGCCGATAGTCGAACTCACGCAGCCCGCGCTTTACCGCCCTGGCCTTGGCAGGATCGAGCCGCGTCACCATTAGGTTAATCCCGGCGGCAGCCATCCGCTGACCGATTTTTACAATTTGCTGGGCGCTTTTCCCAGCGCCGAAAACAACCTCGGGAATGTCGCGGCGTAAACTTCGATGATTATCAATACGTGCGAAGCCAAGGTCCTCAAACGGCAGATAACGCAGACGTTGCAGCGCCTGGGCGGCCGAGAGACGGCCGGCGGCGACCTGCTCCAGGAGCTGGCGGATCTTCGCTTGCGTCATCGGCGACGCCGCGGCTCGAGTTTAAGTGGACGGTCAAGATGAAGCACAACTTCACGCACCGCGCGCGCGTCGCTGCGAGCAACTGTCAGCATGTTGTCACCGGCTCTGAGCTGCTCGCCGGGCTTGGGAATGTGACCGAGCCGCTCCACCATCAGACCACCGATGGTGGTATACTCGTCCGCTTCAGGTAGCCCCAGTCCGAAGCGATCGTTAAGATCTGCGACGGTGGCATGACCGGAGACCATCAGCGTGCGCGGGCCGGCAATTCGCGCCAGTTCTTCGCGCACGTCGTACTCGTCTTCGATCTCTCCTACGACCTCTTCGAGCAGGTCTTCGATCGTGATAATTCCCGAGGAGCCGCCGTATTCGTCTACCACTACGGCCAGAGTTTCATGAGTGCGCTGCAGCGCGAAGAGGATTTCGTCGAGCGGCGTCGATTCAGGAAAGTAGCTCACCGAGCGCATCACCTCGCGCACTCCCCGCGCGAGGTCGGGCGCCTCCAGCAGGTCGAAGGCATGCACCACGCCAACGATATCGAAGATGCGCTCGTGAAAGACCGGAATCCGTGTGAAGCCCTCACGCCGCACCACTTCGATCGCCCCCGCAATAGTAGTTTCCTCCGGCACCGCTTCAACCTTTACCAGCGGCACCATCGCCTTGCGTGCCTCGGCGCGGGTGAAGCGGAAGATGCGGCTAATCATCTGTTGTTCTTCCGGCATAATCGCGTCTGTCGGCTGCAGATGAACGGGAGCATTCTGCGGCTCGCGCCGGACCAGCAAGGCCAGATCCTCACGGCTTAGGAACACGGTCTCAGCTTCCGGCGGGACGCCGGCGAGGCGCCGCAGTTGCCGGCTTAGCGCAGTCTCTGCAGCCAGCAACGGCGCCAGGATCGTCGCAATCATGCTCAGCGGACGGGCCGCGATTCGCGCGAAGCGCAGTGGCGCTCGCAGCACTGCCATTTTCGGAATCGACTCCCCCAGCAGCAGTGACAACGGCGCGAGGATGAAGGGCGCGAGGTAGGAGGTGCGCGGGCTTAGATCGTGCAGAAAACTGGTCAACGCGGCCGCTGCGATAACGGTGGCAAAATTGTTTCCCGTCAACAGCATCGCGACCACGCGGTCGCGGCGCTGAAGCAACCGTCCCAGCACTCCCGCCCGGCGATCACCGCGTTCGCGCTCGGCATGGATTTTTAGATCATCGGCGGCAACCAAGGCGACCTCGCTGGCAGCGAAGAACGCCTGGCAAATTACACATGCGAGCAGGGCGGCGAGCAGCACTACGATACTCATAGTTTAAACCGCCCCGCTGGCCTCGGCCTGGCGCTTGAGCCGTACTAGCTCGATACTGGCGCCGTGCACCTGTTCCACTGCCGCATCGAGGTTGCCCAATTTGAAATGCTCACCGCGGCGGGGAACGCGTTTGAGGCGGCTAAGCACATAACTGCCCAGGGTTTCGGCGCGGCCCGCCGGTAGCGCGATGCCATCGCCAACCGCCTGGCGCAGCCGCTCGATCGCGATCGAACCGGAAGCGAGCCATTCTCCGGGGCCCACCGGCATCAATTCGGGCCCTTCATAATCGAATTCATCGCTGATTTCACCAAAGAGTTCCTCGAGCAGATCTTCGAGGGTGATCAGGCCGACCACCCGCTCGTATTCGTCCACTACTATCGCGAGCTGAAAGCGTCCACGCCGCATTTCGTCGAACATTTCGCCGAGTGCTTTGCCTGGCGGCACGAAATATGCCGGACGCACAAGCCGCTCCAACCGCGGTGGAAGTGGCTCCAACCGCCGCGTCACGAGATCCTTAACCCCCAAGATGCCGATGACGTTGTCGGGGCGTTCGCGATAAATCGGCACGCGCGAGAAATGGCCGCCGATGACCTCGCTGATCAATTGCTCCGGCGGCGTATTAACGTCGAGCCAAAAGATTTTTTCACGTGGCGTCATAATTTCGACCACTCGCCGATTGCCAAAATCGAACACCTTGTGAATCAGCTCACGTTCCTGGGGTTCAACTTCACCCAGCACTTCACCGGCACGCAGCAGCGCTTTGAATTCTTCTTCTGAAACCGGCGCCGGACGCGGCGGCTCTGCCGCCGGAGTCAGCCATTTCACTATCGGATGCAGCAATGCGCTCAGCGCCGCTAGCGGCCGTGCGGTGATCCGCGCGATTGCGCCGGGGAATCCAAGGGCGAAGGTTTTCGGCGTGATATCAGCGAAAATCAATACCAGCGGGAGCATCAGCGGAACCGATAACCACGCGCCGATGGGACCGAGCCACGTCAGCAGGAACGTGGTGGCGAGGCATTCAGCGAAGACGTTGAATGCTTCATTGAAGCCGATGATGACGAGCAATGACTCCAATGGCCGCGCCATCATCCGTTCCAGCGCATCGCGTACGGGCGCGGCGAGCTTCTGGCGCGTAGACTCCATCCGAACTAAGGCGAACAACGCCGATTCGGACGCCGCAAACATCGCGCTGACCAACAACAGCAGCGCTACAACGATTGGAAGAAAAGCCATTCTATCGGCGCAGCGATGCCTGCTTGCGCTCCGTCAAGTGGCGCGCAACTGATCCCAACCGCGGTTTCGCATTACCGCCGGTTTGCCGGTTCCGCTCACCAGCAGCGCTCGCTTCTCGCGTGTGATCTCACCGATACAACCGACTTTCACCCCGAGCCTGCGGCTCAATTCAGCCTCGGAAATTCGCGGGCGCAGACAAAAAAGTAGCTCGTAGTCGTCGCCACCGCTGAGCGCCAGGTCGCGATTGTCCCCGTAAACCTGGCGATAAGCCGCAGAAAGCGGCAGCGCAGTACTCTCCACCTTGGCGCCGACGCCGCTTCGTTCGAGCACGTGGCCGAGATCCTGCCAAAGCCCATCACTAATATCGATCGCGGCCGGCGGTGGTTTGATCCGCGCTAACTTGCGGCCCGGGGCGATTTGGGCGGTGGGCTGCAGAAATCGTTTTACCAGATGGTCCCGTGCGGAACCTGCGGCTGGGATCTTATTCTGAAGAATGCGGAGCCCCAAAGCTGCATCACCCACCGTCCCGGTGACATAGATTTTGTCACCTGGCCGAGCGGAATCACGCCGCATTGGTTGCGTTTCGACTTTGCCAAGCAAGGCGACAGTGATGGTAAGCTCGTTCGCCCGCGTGATATTGCCACCAGCCACCGAAACCCCAGCAGCAACCGCGGCTTTTCCAAGACCTCGGTAAAGTTCATCGAAGAATCTTGGATCCAGCCCTGGCCGGATTGCCAGATTGATGACGCAAATGGTGGGGATGCCGCCCATCGCCGCTATGTCGCTCAAGTTTACGGCAAGAGCCTTTGCCCCGAGCATCGCGGGAGTGCCCCATTCGAGCTTAAAATGCACCCCCTCGACCATGGAGTCGATTGTGATAAGTAGTGGCTCGGGCGAAGAGGCAACTATTGCGCAGTCATCGCCAGGACCAAGAACGACGCGCCGCGATTGCGGCAGGTGCGCGCAGATACGCGCGATCAATTCGAATTCTCCAGGCGGCTCCTTCACTATAGCTGACCAGAGCACGTGTGCGACGATGTCGGGAACGCTTTGAAGCTGCTCCAGACGCAAATACTGACCTCAAGATGGAAATCGCTGCCCATTATCGGCAAGGCTAAAACACCCTGGCGGTGGGAGCAAGGCGGTGCAATCGCCTTTGACCCAACGAAAGGCCGCGGTAGGCTCGCGCTGCTGCCTGAAACGGCAATTGGCCCCAACCTTGACAGGCGAAGCTTTTGGTGCTTGAACAACCCAGCCTTATGACTCGGCGGAAGATTGCTTACCGCATTTTGATCAAACACGGCCGAATTCACACCAGCCTGTACACCGATCCCGATATCTTGCAGACGAATTCGACAGGATCGAGATGACAAGCCAGTGCGCTCTGCGCCTTTATTTTTTCAAATGCGGGAATGTTGGCTGGCGTTTTTCCTTCAGTGCGGAAACACCCTCTGCCAGATCGCCGCTGAAAAATCCCAGCATCTCCATCGCTAATGAGGCGTCGAACGCCGGGCCGAACATTTTCAGCCAATTGTTCAGGGCGCGTTTGGTGAATCTCGCCGCCTGTTGCGGACCCCGGGCGAGCTTGTGCGCGACTTCAAAGGCTTTGTCCATAAGCTGATCATTTGGCACACACAGCGCGACCAGGCCGATTCGTTCCGCCTCTTTACCATCGATGAAATCTGCCGTCAGCAAGTAGTACTTGGCCTTGGCCATGCCACACAGCAACGGCCAGATAATCACTGCGTGGTCACCGGCCGCGACCCCCAATCTGAGATGGCCGTCAGTTATCCGCATGTTTTCAGCGGCAATCGGAATGTCGGCCATAAAAGCGACTGCCAGGCCCGCGCCAACCGCAACGCCGTTAATGGCCAAAATGATCGGCTTGCGGCAATCAACCATGTTGTAAACGATATCGCCGGCCTCCTTAAATGCCTGCATGATGTTGTCGTGATTGGCTTTCATCCGATCGATCATGTCGAGGTCGCCGCCGGCTGAGAACGCCCGCCCCTTGCCGGTGATGATCACGACATTGGTCTCATCGTCGTCGTCAACCTCGCGCCAAACTCTACTTAATTCCCAATGCAAGCGGTTGTTGGTCGCATTGAGAACTTCGGGCCGGTTGATCGTAATGAGCAGGATCCTGTCTGGATGCCGCTCGAAGAGCAGGTACTGATACTCGTCGTATTTCATGTCCGTTTACCTCGGAATTTATCCTGAGCGGAACCCACCTTATCCTTACCGCAGATAGCGGGAAGGGAAAACGCCATCCGCACAGCTTCCGCAATAGTTGGCGGGCCGCAGGGAGATCATACAACCTAATCTCTTACCCGCGGTGGAAGGGGTGAAAGCTCCGTTAGCTTGGTTGGAACGAGATCGGAGGAGCGTTATGGGAAATACGGCCAGCCCGTAGTTTATTGCCACTACGGGCTGGCGTGCGTGGCCCTTTTTGGCTGGCTATTGTTCAGCCGGCACCAATTCCACTCGGCGGTTTTGTGCGCGTCCAACCGAGGTGCGGTTGGTTGCCACAAAGTTGGTCTTGCCAAAACCCTGAGGAATCAGTTGGCTGGCCGGAATGCCCTTATCCTCCAGGTAGGCAGTAACCGCTTCGGCGCGTCGTTGCGACAATTTCAGGTTGTAGGCGCGTGTGCCGATAGCGTCGCAGTAGCCATTGACGTACACCTTCACGTTGGGATTGGCCTTGAGCGTTTCCGCTGCTTCGTCGAGCACGGGTCTGTCGACCGGCCGAATCACCGCCTTATCGAAGTCAAAGTGGACGCCACGCAAAATGATCTTCTGTGGCGGCGGAGGCGGTGGTGGCGGTGGTGGCGCTGCTTCGGCGCACAGGAAGTAGCCGGCTATGCCGCCGAGCAAAGCGCCGCCAGCTACGCTAGCCGGTACGACCCAGGCAAGATACTGATCTGCATCCCTCTTCGACAGCGCTACACCCGTACCGATGCCGCCGGCGCCGACTGCCCCGCCACCAGTGTATAACAGAATGCACTTCTCTCGGTCAGTCATCGAAGCGCAGCCTGTAACGAATGACAGCGCAGCCACCCACATCAGACTATGAGCAAGCTTTTTTCCCACAACTTCTCCCTTTCGGCTTCGGAGGAATCCACCGCAGCCCGTTTGCCAGTTATTGGGCACCACTTAAACCTGCACAGATACTAAAGGCATCTACACCGAAATCAAGAAAAAGGCGAGATAGTGTTTGCTAATATTTAATTGAATAGTAGATACAGCACATCGAAGCTGATAACTTCATGCCAAGTGCGATTGTAACCGATTTGGAGCCGACATAACTTCATGGAAGCCCATTTGCCTGCTCACCTCGGTCGACGACGCAATTTAGCTCGACGAATTTCTTCGCCGCTTTAACTGGCATTCAGCCAGCGAACAATAAGCCTGCATGCGCGGAGGATTACCAATCGCGACAAATGCCCGATGGCAACCAGCGCATCGGCGCAGCGTTTCATCTGCTGCAAGCAATGGCCGGAGTAGCCGGGCAATCTCGGCCTCGTTCTCAGCCCCTGGCGTATGCTGATTACTCAATGCCGACGGCTCAGACGGTAGTATCCGTTCAGCCGGCGTAGAGTCTCGTTCCGTAGCATCTGGGTGGGTGTGTAATGCGTCAGCCGGCACGGCGTTTATTTCGAAAGAGTCAGCTGAAGGGCTTTGCGGTTGGCCGAGGGCCGCGCTGCGAGCCAGTTCGTCGGCCCGTTCATTGAAAGTATCCCCGCAATGGCCTCGCACCCATTCCCACGTAACCTTGCGCTGCGCGACTTCGGCATCGAGCATTTTCCAGAGGTCGAGATTTTCCCGCCTTTTCCAGCCCAACGTCATAGTGTTGACCAGATATTGGCTGTCAGTGCGAATCGTGACCTCAACGCCGGGTGGCAATCTACGTAACGCTTCAATTGCCGCGGTAATTTCCATTCGATTGTTAGTGGTAGCGCCAGCGGCGGCGGAGAATTCGAGCTGGGATCCGTCACTGCGTACGAGCACAACTCCCCATCCACCCGGTCCGGGGTTTCCGAGACACGAACCGTCCGCATATGCGATCAGGCTGGGCTGCTTGCTCATGGCGAGAGCTTAGCAGGTGACTGAAGAAATCTTCACGGCCACTGCAATTCTATCGCTCAAGCTTCAGGCAGGAACGATTCCGCAAGCTATCGACGGCTCCAACAGCCGGTTCACGTTATGGGAAGACGTCGCGTTCGAAGACGCCTGAAATCTTCAGGGTTACCGGCGAACCACGAAGGGCGAGACATCCACGTCTTCGTTCACTGAGATCGGTAAGGTGGTCGAGCAGGAGGCAGGCATATCCGAACCGCGGCCGGCGCAAACGATGGGTCGGGGGCAAGTACGCTTCTGAGTTCGGCCTCGGCATGACCGAGCTTTCCCTGCCTGGCGAATAGCGCGCCGGCACTCAAAAGCGCTTCGGGGCGATCCGCATTCAATTCTTGCGCGGCAATGTATTCGTCTGTCGCCTGCCCAAAAGCGTTGGCGAGGTCGCCTGAAAGGATATTCGGCGGCGCACCAGCGAGCACGTTCGCCGTTTCGATTCGAACCGCCCACACAGGATCTTGGAGAGCGCCGAGTTTACTCTAATCGCCCGCTTCCGTGCCCACGCAAGGTGATTGGAACCGGGTCCGTGGCAACCTTCGCATTCGACAGCGATGTCGGCGTACGTCGTTGCATAGGTCCGGCTTTGGTAATCGTAGCTCTTGCCGGACGTTGGTGGAGTGACAATTCGCGCACCTGTAATTCCAAGTCTGATCGATGCCGGTCTAACGTAACGAATCGAACGCGGGAAGCTTGCGACCCTGGTTGAGAAAGAAACCGCCGCCGCCGCATTGCCGTGATCGGCTGTCCCACGCGATCCCGAGCGCCTGCAAGCGCCCTCCCGGCATCGCCATGAGATACTACTGGAGCGGTGCAACTCCTAACGTGAATTCGATTTCGTAGTCGTGCAGCGCATCGTCGGACCCATCGGTGCGTACCACGAATTTCTCGCCGCGGCGGGAGAACGTGGAGGTTATGCCCGCGTTCGCGATCGTCGTACCACTGAAACTGCCAAGAACGCTCGCATCGATGGCAGGTGCGTCGCAAGCTGATGATTCGAGCCGATCCATCGCTTCAGCTCTTCGTTATGGCAATCGCCGCAGGCATTCGAGCCGACAAAGGTCGGCAGCGGCATGACGGCCGGCGGCGATTTCGCATTTGACAGCTCGTGAGAGGAATCGGTCACCGACCGCGCGATAAAAAAACACCGCGCAGCCAGCGCGACAGCGCTGTAGCAACAACCAACACCCAGCGCATTAACGAGGAGTGGAACGCCACTCGATTGGCTAAGGCGTCCGATCCTCTCCTGCCGTACAGGAGATGGCGCCGTTCGTGCCTGAATCCTGGCATGAGCATAGACAATCATTGATATCCGGAATTGGTGGCCCCTCCAGGCTTTAGCGCAAGAAATTTCCCGACTCCGGTCGGGGCTCCGACGGGAATGGTAGTTCCATTAGCAGTAGGGTTAGGGATGCTACACGCGTTACAGGCGCTCGCGACACATCTGCTCCCGATCGCTGCCTCCGTATGGTATGCCAAAGACCTGATATCCGAAGCTATCCGAGCTGCCTGACGTCGCATCAGTCGAGATCGGGCAGGAGCAAATGAGTTCATTCTTCCGGAGCCGGTCAGTGAAATCCGGCATCCTCTTGCCTGGGGTGCTCTTGAAGCAAAAGCCGCCATCACACTGGCCATAGGCTACGGGCGCGATTACCCCACTTCGCGCATCAGCCCATCCGGGGCAGATGTAAACCGCAGCGCTACCACCTTTCTTCACATTTTCCGGAAGGCTATAGGTACTCATAATATAGCCATTCGTCCTACCCTGTTGGTTCAGTCACAGACATTTCGCTCGCCCGCAGGGCTCCTGAGAAATGATCGCGAGCTGCTTGGTAAGAGTGCGCGCCCCTATCAAGTTGCATTAACTTGAGAGCGCAATGTACATGCCAGCCTGTGTGCTCAGTTCACGGACAGTTTCATGCGCCGCGACCACTGATGTCGTCTGGAAGGATTCTGCGCTCAAAGCCGATAACCTCAGTCAGCTTCACGGTCTGAGAGAAGTCCCGCACTTGGAGCAAAACGGCGATGTTTCGCTGAATTCGACTCCGCCACAAAGCATACAAAAGCGCGGCGGGCGCGGCGGACGATGTGGAGCGAGCCGGCCTAGAAGATGCCATAGAAGCTGCCCCAACTCACGTAGCGGTGGATTGTCGCGACGCTGATTTGCGTCATTTGGCGCTTTGCTTGAGATTTCCTCTATCCGCTGCTGTAGTGCGTCCAGCTGTTCGACCGGTTCTTCCAGTGTTATAACAGCTACAGCAGGGTTTCGCAGCTCGTTGGCGGCCGAGCCGTTAGCGATGGGCTGGGGGCGGGTTGCGGTGGGCGGCGAGAAATCGGCGGCTATGAGTTGCGAGCGCCGGATCTCGTCCGCCACAAGCGCCCTTAAAAATAACTGCCCATTAAAGCACTGCAGATGTGCACAGCGCTCGTGGTCGCCCAACCAAACGCGGCGGTTCCACCAGCGGATCGGTCGCAAACACTCATCGCAGCGGACTGTTATGACGCGAGCAAACAGATCACGCGTGCCTAAGTTAATAAAGCGCCATGCGTCGAGAATAACATTCGCGCCACTGCTCGGGCGCATGTTCGAATCTTGTGTCACAAATCAAGACTCTGGTTGGTGATGCGCTACTCGCATAAGAGAGCTTGAACGTGCGATTTCTGTGTTTCGAACCTCAGCCGAGCACGCGAACAACATCGAGTCAGAACCAGCTAGAGGTATTGATTGAAACTTGGTTGCCGCTCAGCAAACTCGCCGCCGACCGCCGGTCAAATGTAAGCTCACGTTCGACCAGCCCAGCTTACTACAATCATTCTTGGTTCCATATCATCGCGGCGGTGCAGCCAGCTGACGTTAGGTTAGGCAATCGGCCGTCGGAGAACGTTGGTATAATTTAGCTCGTATCCGGTCTCGAAGCCGTTCTGCACATAGAGCGCCGTGCCGGCTCCTCGCGGTCCGCAGCTTGAGTGCTTTATATCGAGGCTCTCATAGGCTCAAACGTCGACCTTTTTGCCATTGCCATTGAATCATTTCGCTCTCCCATACCGAGGCGGCGATCCAGGCATCGAGGCGGCCGACAATGGCCGAAGCCCGATTGGACTGAGCAGTGTACAGGTACACTCCGCTTAACACGATTACGATTGTCATTAGTTTCCCGCCACTCCTTGGTGAAAGAACGAATAACCATCAGGATGCGGGTCAGCAGATGAACATGGCCGACCCCAGCTATTCGGAGAGTCGGAAAGCGGCTGCTCTGGGCGGGGCGCTTGCAGGGAGGAAACCAGAGAATGGCTCCAGAAAGCCGCAGAAAAAACACTGCCGCCCAACTCCACTATCGTCTTGTCTATAATGGCGCCGGCCGATCGTCCACACTATGGCGCGGTTTGCCGGCCAGCTTTATCCACAGTAAGCGCCTGCTTGGCAGTCTGTAAGCCTATGCAAACGATGACGGCAGTCTCTCGCACGTCGGTGCGACCGCCGGACGGCGAACAATATGTATACGCGACTTTGGAGAACGCAGTGTCAAAGGCGGGGGCTGTTTCCGTTGCGACTAGTTTGTAGGGCCGGTTGATGACACTGCTTGCGGATGTTGACGCGAGGGTTTTCTGCCTCGTGTGCGATTGCTCACCTCGCGACGGACCGGAACTATTGGCGAGCGCGGTCACCTCTAAGAACGTGTGCGAGCGGCACCCGATCTATTTAACAGTAACGTGTTTGGTGCTGAGTTCTACACAAAGTGAGCTGGTAATAACTTGAAGCTAGCTAATACGAGGGTCCTGGGTGGGCCGCCGGTGACTCGGGCTCCGGACCCGCTAAGAGGCTCGGTTTCGGTTCAAAGCCGCTTCATGATGCTCAGCACTCACGGTGAATAAGAACCGCCGGCACCTTGTTGGTCTCGCGCAAAGATAGCGCTCGTGCGCCGCGGTCCACGCGGCTGAACACCGCCTGAACAAGTTAATGTCGCTCAAGCGAGACCGTCTACAATACGTCTACATTGGCGAGAGCTGATAGCGGGTGCGAGTCGATTGCTAAAGAATTCCGCTGTGTTTGGTGGGTTATTTGGAGCGGGTGAACGGTTTCGAACCGTCGACCTTGTGCTTGGCAATCGTAAAGGTGGGGATTTCGCGGGTATTACTCAGTAGCGCTCAGCATTCATCAAGTTCCCGTCCGCCAAGGGCTTTGTTGCCATTGAGCTTAATCGCTCGACTGCTGCTGAGTGATACCGAGACTGATAGAGACTCCCCACAAAAGTTCCCACAGTCCCACAGTGCTTCGAGGCGTCCAGTCCGTATCGCCGACAAGGCGTAACCGACCGACGTTATACAGCACGACCAACCCCTTTGGGGGGTTCATGCGCGTGTATCGCCGACAAGCCGGAGCTACTCCCGGCGTTTCGCTCAGGAAGGCCCTCGCCGTCACACGGAAGCGGCGGTAGGACCGATTTTCAGCGCCGACCTAACGTTGGACAGCCTGAACGCGATAGTGCGATTATCCGCGCACCGCTGTCTTTGGCGGGGGAGGGGAAGCAATGGGCCATGTGCGGCCTTTTTCGGGCTGTCGGAGTTGCGTCCAGGTCTTCGCCCTGATCCTGCCTTTCGTTGCAGGATGCGCACCGGACGTTCAGCAATCGCTTCGACAGGCGCAGCACGCGGAAGTGATGAAGCTGACCGCTGACATGGGCACGCCGGACCAGATTCGGGCTCGGGTTAAGAATGTCGCGGCTCTGCTTGAGGCGACGGCGCCGTATCTCGCACCCGGCCCGAAGCTCACGCCTGCGCAGACCGTTGCTATGCAGGATGCTCAGCAAGCTTCGGTCAGCGAGGCGATGCGCCTCCGCGGCGTAGCCATGACCCAGACCGATGATGAATTTGCTGAAAGGGTCGGTGAGCTTTGTACGCCTCAAGCGATGACCGACGCCGGATATTGCCAAACCGTTCTCAACTATACCGCTCAGGCCGCGCCGACGAAGATTCCCGACAAGGTTAAAGCCGAGCAGGCGAGACAATATCTGATCAATGCGGCTCTGCTGATGGCGAACATCCGCGGCCGGTGCGAACAGGGCAATGCCGAACTAGCTGGAGCGGCGCGCCAAGTGCAAGCACAGGTAGACAGCGCTCACCGTACTCAGGCCATTTTGGTTGGGCTCTTAGCCGGCCGGCCCGGCACACCGCAACCCGACTACTGGCAGATGTATAACGGGGTAGCTGCACAACAGGCTGAATGGCGTCAGCAACAGATGCTCAATCAGACGCTAACGACCCAACGCCTTATGTCACAACCTTCGCCGGGCGAGCAGATGCAACAGGGCTACAATTTCGCGCTGGGTGAGCAAGCTGCCAGCCCAAGACCCTTCGTACCGCCTATCGTGCCGGGCGCGGGGCTGACGACTATGCAGATGCCGCCGAGGTTATCTTGTTTCGGAACGAGCTGCCTCCAATGGTGATGTGCATCGATCCATGTCCTGATGGCTTCGAGAGCGTTGAGTATGAAGGTTGCGCGGGGTTTTGGTCGATTGAGCTTACTAGCTGGCTTGGTCGGAAGCATTGCGGGCCTAATCGTTATTCTAACTAGCCAAGGGCTGCGCCCTTGATATCCTGCCCAGTCAACCTTACCGCCGGGCCGCCGCGAAGCGGCGGAGAAACACACGTATAAGCTTGCCATCGCCGCTCGGGTCCACCAATCACC
>Ga0102924_1000609_pt1 | contig 44156 bp, 38 predicted proteins | sample PaiPotPPM11metaG_FD_80116 | JGI IMG/M metagenome (GOLD analysis project Ga0102924, IMG submission 80116) | Iron sulfur acid spring bacterial and archeal communities from Banff, Canada, to study Microbial Dark Matter (Phase II) - Paint Pots PPM... ...
CCCCTACCCCCAAGCCCAAGCCCCCTCCTCCGGGAGTTGGGTCCAGATCGCCGAAGCTCGCCCGGGGTCTTCTCTCCAGCACAATCGACCAGGTGATCAGCAGCTACCTCGATGAGTGAGGCACCGGCCGGCCCCGGGACTTCCGAATCCCCGGGCCGGGCGGTCCTGGAGGCCAAGGGCCTCCACAAGAGCTTCGCCATCAGCAAGACCCCCCACGAAGTGGTGCGGGGCGTCTCGCTCACGGTCAATCCCGGCGACTTCGTCGCAGTCATGGGTCCGAGCGGCTGTGGCAAGTCGACCCTGCTGCACATGCTGGGCGGGCTAGAGGCACCCGATCAGGGTCAGGTGGTGATTGAAGGAACCGACATCTATTCCTTGAGCGAGGCCCAACGAGCGACCTTCCGTCGCCGCCGGATCGGCTTCATCTTTCAGTTCTTCAACCTGCTCCCCAGCCTCACCGCCGCGGAGAACGTCATGCTGCCCTACCGGCTGGAGCGCAACCGCGCCTGGCCCCTGCGCGGCCTGGGACGCGATCGGGATGCCAGGACCCGTGCCCATGACCTGATGGCGATGCTCGGACTCAAGGGGATGCAGGGCCACCGGCCGGATGAGATTTCCGGGGGCGAGCAGCAGCGGGTGGCGGTGGCCCGCGCCCTGGTCTCTGACCCTTCCATCCTGCTGGCGGACGAGCCCACCGGCACCCTCGACTACCACGCCGGTCGGGGGGTCTTGGAACTGCTGCTCCGCCTCACCCGCACCGAGGGACGAACCATGGTGCTGGTGACTCACGACGCCAGGACCGCCGCCTATGCCGAGCGGGTGGCGATCATGCTCGACGGGGAGTTCAAGGATGTGGTGGAGTTGGGTCGGCGCAACGTCCATGACACTTCACCGCTGCTGGAGCGGCTCGCCCTCCTTGGTCTCTGAGGCAGCCTCCGGCAGGTGATCGCCCTCCTTTGGCGGCGCACCGCGCTGGCTCGGATCGCCCTGGGCATCGCGGCGCTGGCGCTGGGCGGGGGAGCGATTCTGGGCACCCAGCTGACCGCGGCGGCGCTGCACCGGCAGGCGACCGCCGCGATCCAGGAGCGGGCAGGGTCGGCTCAATACGACATCCAACCCTTCGCCAGCGCGGGGTTCACCAAAGCTCAGGCCGAAGCCATCTCCAAACTGAAGGCGGTGAGTTCGGCCTCTCCGCTAGAGGAGAAGGCTGACCTGGCCGAGCTGCCGTCACACGCGTTTCGTCAGGTCGTGCTGGTGGCGGTCAGCTCAAGCGGTGCGGCTCTCCGGCCTCTGCCGCTGGTGAAGGGTTCGGCGCCGCACTCGATTGACCAGGTGGCGGTCAGTCAGAACCTCAGCCCGGGTATATCCATCAGCAGCGGGGCTCTGGCCCCGGGCAAGGTGAAAATCGGGCAGAAATTGGAGCTGGTCGAGACTAAGGGAACGGGAGCCTTCCGGGTAGCGGGGGTCGTCTCCGACTCGGGCCCGGGGGCGCCCTTCACCGAGGACGCGGTCTACATCACCCAGGCTGCGGCCAACCGCCTCTTCTCCGCTGGGCTCCAGGTGACTGACGTCGCCGTGCGGCTTCGGCCGGGCGCGACCGTGCCGCAGTTGCTCCGCCAGCTCTCGGCGTCAGTCCATACCCAGTACACGGTCAGCAACCCTCGCGCTGTCCCAACTGGCGATCCCGTGGGCGAGCTGGAGCCGATTCTGGACGGGATCACCGCGCTCAGCCTGATCCTGGCGTTTGCAGTCATAGGAGCGACCTTCAGCTCGGTGGTACTCGACCGGCGTCGCGAGATCGGGCTCTTGCGTCTGGCTGGTGCTGGCAGAGGACTGATCTTCCGCAGTTTTCTGCGCGAGGCGATCGCTGCCTCGGCGCTGGGCGCCGCTGCCGGTGTCGGGGTCGGCTACCTTGTGGCGGAGGTGTTGATCGCCATCTCCACCCCCGCCGGGGTCAGCCCGGCGCCTCGAGTCCAGCCCGACCTCGCCTGGACTGTGGCCGCATTCCTGCTGGTCCTGCTCCTGGGCGTGGTCGCCGCGATGCTGCCGGCTCTCCAGGCGGCCCGAGTGCCTCCCCTGCAGTCGGTACGGCCGACGGCCAGGCGTGGTGGCCAGGGCCTGACCCTGGCTCTTCCGTTGATGGTCTTCGGCGCCATAGCCGCCTACTACTTCTTCGAGACCGGGGGAGCGCTGGGAGTGGGCCTTGGCGCTGCCTGTGCCTACATCTCGGTCTGCGGCTTCGTCATCTGGGCCGGACCCGGCCTGGTTCGAGGCCTGAGCGCGCTGGTGGGTCCCCTGGTGGGGGTCCCGGTGGCCGCGATCTCGGCGCGTGGTCGCACCCGCCCTGGCCGGACCTCCCTGGCGGTGGCCAGCCTCTTCGTGAGCGTGGCCACCGCCACCGGCCTGGTCGGGCTATCGGGCGCGGCTCTCAACGCCGGCCAGGTATGGGTCGATCACCTCTTCGTGGGCCAGTATCTGATCGTCAGCCCGGTGGTCCAGAACCAGAAGGTGGAGCAGCAGCTGCTGACCGCGATCTCGGACAAGGCCGGTGCGGGATCCGTGGTGGCTGCAGCCCCCGTGCGGTTCGTGCCGGGACGGGTGGGCCATGTCGCGGTGGCTCTGGCAGCCACCTCGGCCACCGCCTACGCCATCAGCGGTGCCCTGCAATTCGTGCACGGCAATCGTGACCAGGCCATGACCGAATTGGCTTCGGGCAGCGGAGCCCTGCTGCCGTTGGAACTGGCCAACTCACTCCATGCCCACATCGGCTCGCGGATCAAGGTGGTCACCACCACAGGGACTGGTGCCTTCACTGTGGTGGGTGTGGTCACCCACAGCCTGCCCGGACCCTCAGGCGACGAGTCCATGGTGGTCGACAGCGTCGCTGCCAAGAAGGATTTCGGCGCCGCCGCCGAGGGGTTCGATCTCCTCCAGCTAGAACTGCGGGGGAGTGGCGATCTGCAGAGACCGGTCGCGCTGGCGGCATTCCGATATGGGATGGAAGAGGAGACGGTTTCCTCGGTGCGCCAGGGGGTGGATCTCGGTGTCCAGCACGACATCGCCGCGCTTTCGGCGCTGGCCCTGGTGGGTGTGGTGATTGCGATCCTGGCGGCCATTGACACCGTGATCTTGGGAGCCCGCGAGGGCACCCGGGATATGGCCCTGCTCAGAGTTGTGGGCCTGAGTCGTGCCGCTACTCGGGGGGCGGTTATGGGGGAGGCGCTGGCTACCGGCATTGTCGGATGCGCGCTGGGTCTGGCGGTAGGCATCGGACTCATCGTTCCCGAGGTTCATGCCGGGACATCCGCCGCGCTTCCCCTCACATTCGAACTCCCGGTGCTGGTGATCGTGGCCGTGGTAGTGGCTGTGGTCCTAGCCATGCTCCTGGCCGCTGTGATCCCGGCTCGACAACTAAGTAACCTTGATCCGGTGGCTGCGCTGAACGTCGAGTGAATCGGCGGTGACCGCCGAGGCAGAAACGGGAAGCCTCGAGGAGTTACTGGGCAACCGGGGAGGGCGGTTGCAGTGGCTAGTTGTGACCGGTTCTCTCGGCTGCGCCCTGGGGCTGGCCGTTTTCGCCTTGGTCCACTTTTTCCCTCCCCGTCCGGCCGGTCTTGCGTCTGACTACCGAGTCTTTTACGCGGCCGCCGAATTGGCGGGGAGGGGCGGCAATCCCTACCATCTAGGCCCACTGCAGGCTGCCGAGCAGGCGGCGCACGCCTACCCCAGCTTCAACTCCGTGCTCGACAGTTTCGTGGATCCGCCGATAGCGGCCTGGGTGCTGGTGCCGCTCTCACGGCTGGCGTTCTGGGTCAGCTACGGGCTCTTCAGCGCGCTCAGCGTGGCCCTGATAGCCGTCACCCTCACGTTCCTCGCCCGGGACCTGGGCTGGCGCCACACAACCATCCTGGCCGCATCGGTGATCGTCTCGTGGATTGGCCTGCTAGGCCTCCTCGACGGCCAGTTCGATGCCTTGCTCTTCGCGGCGCTGGCGGGATCGATGCTGCTCGCCTGGCATCAGCGCAGCCTGGCGGCCGGATGTGTCCTCGCGGTCACGCTACTGAAGCCGACATTGCTCTGGCCGGTCCCCATTTTTATGTTCCTGGCGCTATGGCCGGAGCGGGAGAGGGCCCTTCGCTTCGCGACCGGCTTCGTCTTGGTGGGGGCGCTGTTCCTACTGGCTAGCTGGTCGCTGATCGGATCCTGGTGGCATCAGGTCGGGGTCTTCGCGGGGAGAATCGGGACCCGGCAGCCTGATATCGCCGGTCTGCCAGGGCTGCTGCGGGCGGCACCTCATTCCTGGGGCATCGCCAGCGGTGTGAACGACCCGGCGACCTTGCTGCTGGTGGCGGCCGGACTCGCTGTGATGGTGGCCTTCGGCGTCTGGATGATGGTCTCGCCGGACTGGCGGCGGGTGAGCTTGGTGGGCAGAATCGCCTGGGCTGTTGCGCTGCCGGTAGGGATCTGGCTGGCAGTGACGCCGTACGCGCATCCCAACGACGATCTGCTCTTGCTACCCCTCTTCATGCTCACCGTCGGCCGCGATGCCCGACGTGTTCACGGGCTCGGATTGGGACTGGCGGTAGTGGTCTTGGTGCTCTTTCTACTCATCTGGCCCAGTGGCGTGGTCCCCTGGCAGCTTGGTCTGCTGGCGTTCGCCGTCTTAGGGGTGGGTCTCTGGCACTGGCGGACGGATGTCCGCCTGACCGGATTCGGGGCCGGACTCTGCGTTATGGCGCTGGCGACCCTGCCACCGGTTTGGGCCTTCCACCTGCTGGCGGTGGGCCTGACCCCGGTGGCCGTGCTCCTCGTGGTTGCGGAGGGCGGCCGCACCTGCTGGATGGAGGTAGGGGGGGCCGGCACCGGTCCGGCCTACTTCACGGAGCCCCAGACTGCGGGGATTGCCCATCCGGCCCCCGGGGCATAATCCAGTGGCGATATGAGTGTGCTCAGCCGAATCTACGACCCCACCCGCCGGGAGGTCCGGCGGCACACCGCTGAGGTTGCCGAGATTGGCGCCCTCGAGCCCGAGCTGCAGCGGCTCTCAGACGTCGAGCTGAGGGCCAAGACCGAGGAATTTCGGCAGCGGCTAGAGGCCGGCGAGACCCTGGACGATCTCTTGGTCGAAGCCTTCGCGGTGGCGCGCGAGGCGGCGTCGCGCAACTTGGGGATGCGTCCCTTCGACGTGCAGTGCCTGGGAGCGATCGTCCTTCACCAGGGCAAGATCGCGGAGATGAAGACCGGCGAGGGCAAGACCCTGGTGGCCGCCTTGCCTCTCTATCTGAACGCCCTATCCGGCCGGGGCTGCTTCCTGGTTACCGTCAACGACTTCCTGGCACGCCGTGATGCGGGTTGGAACGCACCCATGTTCCACGCCCTGGGGATGAAGGTGGGCGTGATCATCCCCGAGCAATCGCTGCTCTACGACCCGGATTACACCGACGAGCAGCACACCGACGTGCGCCTGCGTCATCTGCGGCCGGTCGAGCGCCTGGAGGCCTATCAGGCCGACGTTGTGTACGCCACCAACAACGAGATGGGCTTCGACTACCTGCGTGACAATCTGGCGCGCTCCAAGGAAGAGAAGGTGCAGCGAGATCGCTATTACGCGATCGTCGACGAGGTGGACTCGATCCTGATCGACGAGGCGCGCACGCCACTGATCATCAGTGGCGTCGGCGAAGAATCAGCCGATAAATACTACCAATACGCTCGTCTCATTCCCAGGCTCACTCCCGAGCTGGATTACACCATCGATGAGAAGACCAAGTCGGGAAGCCTCACCGACGAGGGTGTCGAGAAGATCGAGCGCATGACTGGCATCGCCAACATCTACGACATTGAGCATGTGCAGGAGGCGCACCACATCAACCAAGCCCTGCGTGCCCATGCTCTATACCTCAAGGATCGTGAGTACATCGTGCGCGACGGGGAAGTCGTGATTGTCGACGAGTTCACCGGACGTACCATGCCCGGCCGGCGTTGGTCCGACGGACTGCACCAAGCGATCGAGGCCAAGGAGGGCGTCAAGGTTCAACAGGAGCAGAGAACCTTGGCGACGGTCACTTTTCAGAACTATTTCCGAACCTTCGAGGTGCTGGCGGGAATGACCGGTACGGCGCTCACCGAGGCGGAGGAGTTCCACAAGATCTATCGGCTGGAGGCCGTCCCCATCCCCACCAATCGGCCCATGGTCCGGATCGACGAACCAGACCTGATCTACCGGTCGGAGGAGGCCAAGTTCAAGGCCATCGCCGACGAAATCGAGGAGAGGCACCGCCAGGGTCAGCCGGTCCTGGTGGGCACGGTGAGCATCGACAAGAGCGAGCGCCTTTCCCGGCTCCTGGAGAAGCGCGGGGTCGAGCATCAGGTCCTCAACGCCAAGCAGCACGAGCGTGAGGCCGACATAGTCGCCGCGGCTGGGCAGAAGGGCGCAGTCACCATCGCCACCAACATGGCCGGGCGCGGCACTGACATCGTGCTGGGCGAGGGTGTCGCCGAGCTCGGCGGTCTCTACATCATGGGCACCGAGAGACACGAGTCAAGGCGCATCGACAATCAGCTCCGCGGTCGTGCGGGACGCCAGGGGGACCCTGGCGAGAGCCGATTCTTCCTCTCCTTCGAGGATGACCTCATGCGGGTCTTTGGCGGCGAGCGGATGCGGGGCTTGATGTCGCGCTTCGGCATCGACGACGAGGTGCCGATCGAGTCAGGACTGGTTAGCCGACAGATCGAGTCGGCTCAGTCTCGGGTCGAGGGCGCCAACTTCGACAGCCGTCGCTATGTCGTGGAATTCGACGATGTGGTCAACACCCAGCGCGAAATCATCTACGACGAGCGTGATCGGATTCTCGAGGGGGTGGATACCCGCGACAACCTCAAGGAGTGGACCGATGAGGTGATCCAGGACCTGATCGGGATCTACTGCCCCGGACGTCACCAGGCGCAGTGGGACCTCGAAGGGCTCTGGGATCGGCTGCGCTACGTCTTCCCCTTCCCCTCGGCAGAAGAGGTCGATTTGGAGCAGTTGGGGGATAGCCCGGAGGAGGTCACCGAGACCCTGCTCAATGAGACGGAGCGGCTCTATGCGGAGAAGGAGGCGCGTTACACGCCGGAGGTGGTTCGCATCGCCGAGACCCAACTGATGCTGCAGTTGATCGACCAGCGCTGGGCCGACTACCTGACCACCTTGGAGCACCTCAAGGACGACATCCGCTGGCAGTCGCTAGGGCAACGCGATCCCCTGGTGGAATTCAAATCAGAAGCCTTCTCGGCGTTTCGCTCGTTCCAGGAATCGCTCAAGCAGGAGATAGTCCGCTACCTGTTTCACGCGGAGATCCAGGTGACTCCCGTGGAGGCGGCGCCTCTGGCGGGTGTCGCGGTCCATCCCGAGGCAGGCCCCGCCAATGCCATCGGTTCGGACACAGTCCCTTCGGAGGCTATACCGACACCTGGTGGGAATCGGCCAGCGGGGCCCATGCCCGCGAATCCCGCCCCCACGCTAGGTGTCGCCGCTGGCAGGGATGGGATCAGCCGAAGTGCTGCGCCTGCAGGGGAGTCGGCACCGGTCAGCCGCAATGCCCTTTGTCCGTGCGGTTCGGGGCGTAAGTACAAGCGCTGCCACGGAGCCACCGGCTGAACCAAGGCCGCGCCACTACAGAGGCGCTGTGACGGCTGCCGGCGCCGCCGTCTCTGCTACTACGACTGGGTCTCTCACCCTGACAACGCGGATGAGGTCCTCTTCGACGGGCGCGCTACCAGTTGCGATCGCCAGCCAGACCGCGGCGAAGACGATGAAGTAGTAGTCGATAAACGCAAATTTCGCGAAAAACATGGCAAAAAGCGTCACCACCGCGGCATCGGTGAGGATGCCCCCCAAGCCCGGCACCGGGCGGGCCACCACCCACGCCAGAGCCAGCGCACCCACGGCGATACCGAGAAAACCCGGCAACGGATGCTTACCGATCAGGGCCAAAATCCCGGCCAGTGATAGTGAGCCTTTGCCCACCAATCCGTGGAAATGGATTCCAATCGTGTAGTACCAATAATGCGCGAAGCCAGTCCACCAAGCGAAGGCGCCCACGACGATCAGTCCCAGGCCGGAGGCGACTAGGATTTCGCGCATAAATCGGCGGCTGCGCAGGAACAGAACCAGCAGCAACGGTCCTACCTGGACCAACGCGCAGCCCACCGCCAGGCCGAGCACCAAAACCGCGACCCTCCGGTGCTGCTGCCGCAACACCAGCCACCACGCGATGGCGGCGATAGCGATCAGGATCGGCCAGGCGTTGATGACCATGGCGATCATCAGCGGGGTCACCGTGACCGTCACCGCCAGCCGCCAGCCCGTCGACCTCTTACGGGCCAACTGAAACAAAGCGGCCGCAAGAGCCAGGGCGGCTAAGGCAGAGATCACCCGGGGGTCGCCGAGCAACACGCCCACAGCAGCTACCGCCGCCACCACGGGACCGTAGGTGAAGTGGACCAGGGCCGGGGCGCCGAGGGTGGTGGACGGGTGCACTGGCAGGTATGGGTTCTGACCGTGCAGCAGCGCGTCCCCGGCTGAGCGCAGCCCGTAGAGCACGTCGATCTGGGAGGGGTCCCACCGCCAGCAGACGGAAAGGAAAATGAGGCCCCCAAATAACCCGCTCACAAGCGCGGCCCGGTTTCGGCCCATCGCTACCAGCACTGAGGCCGCCAGCGCGGCTGCAACATAGATCCACACCGGCCAGCCCTGCGGCCAACCTGCGAAGTGGGCGAGCAGCAAGGAGGCTCCGAGGCCGGCGACGACCACGGCCCAAAGCCAGGTCGGGGGCGGCCCGCTCGGCAGCATCCGGGCGATGAGAAGGAGCCCGAAGCTGGCTCCCAGGGCGGACAGGGAGAGGTCGCTGACGTAGCCGGCATGGTTGATCAGCGCCAGGTTCAAAGCGACCAGCGTCAGAAGTAGTGCGCCTTCACGGGTCAGCTGCGGTCTCTCGGGCGAAGACGGTCGGGACCGGCCCAACCGTGCCCTGGGCCAGCCCGCTGGGGGGCGCATGCCGAGATTATCTGGGCGGTCGGGGCGGTCTGAGGGTAACGGCGGGGTCGCAGGTCGGCAGCTTTGCTCCACCGCCGCGCCCAAAGGTCGGTGATCGAGGAGGCTAGACTTCAGGACTGATGAGCGAGTTGAGTACAAGGGCCCAGCAACTCTCCGGGCGTGCGGCTCAGCTCAAGGAGCACCTTTGACTTCGAGGGGAAGCGGGCTCGAGTCGAGGTTCTAGAACGGGAACTGGGGCGTCCCGGTGCTTGGGATGACCCGGCTCAGGCCCAGCGAGCGTCACAAGAGCTAAGCAGGCTTCAGGGGGAGATCCAGGAGCTCGATGCTCTGGGGCGCCGAGCCAAGGACGCGACCGAGCTGGCCCAGCTGCTGGATGAGGACGCTGCCGGCGAAGAGGAGGTGGAGGAGGAGCTCTCCGCGATCGAGAAGGAGCTCGACCAGCGGGAGCTGGACCTTCTCTACCAGGACCCGTACTCAAACTATCCCGCGCTGCTCTCAGTCCATGCGGGTGCTGGCGGCACCGACGCCCAGGACTGGAGCGAGATGCTGCTGCGCATGTACCTCAAGTGGGGTGAGTCGCACCGCATGGAGGCGCGACTCCTCGACCAATCCGAGGGCGATGAGGCCGGCATCAAAAGTGCAACCCTTAGGTTCAGCGGCTCTCACGCCTACGGTCAGCTACGAGCCGAAAAAGGAGTGCATCGACTGGTGCGGATCAGTCCCTTTGACGCCGCCCACCGACGTCACACTGCCTTCGCCTTAGTTGAGGTTTACCCAGAAATTCCTGACGAAGTTGAAGTTGAGATCGATCCCAAGGACGTTCGAATCGATGTCTATCGGAGCTCCGGCGCCGGCGGTCAGCACGTAAACAAAACTTCCTCGGCGGTGCGGCTGACGCATATCCCGACTGGCATTGTGGTGACCTGTCAGAACGAGCGCTCGCAGCAGCAGAATCGCGAGACTGCCTGGCGCGTTTTGCGCTCGCGCTTGCTCGACTATCAACGCGCACAGCGGCTCGACCATCTCGCCGACCTCAAGGGTGATCTGATCTCTCCCGAGTGGGGCAACCAGATTCGCTCCTACGTGCTCCAGCCCTACACCCTGGTCAAGGACAACCGCACTCAGGTGGAGGTCGGAAACGTCGACGCGGTTCTCCAGGGTGACATCGATCCTTTCATCGAGGCATACCTGCGTCGGGAAGCCACCGAACGCGAGAAGGAGGGAGGGAATTAGCGCGGCGCTAGGAGGCCCCCAACGTCACCTCAGTTGCCGGTGGCCCTTGGCTCTGTGCGTCCGTGCAGACGCCGCCTTCAATCGCAGCAGAGCAACGTTTCTGTCCCCATCTGCCGAATCGCGGTGCGGCGGTTATACTCGGGCGAAAATCGAAAACGGCCAAGGGCTTTACCACTCTCCCTCTTGGGGGTCCGCCCGTCGGCTGCCAGTCCGCCTGGCACGAGGACCAAGCCTCCCCTGATGTCGATTACAACCAGCCCTCCGCTACCGATCACAAAGGCCGGCACCGTCGGGAGCACCGAGCTCTCCCGAAGCGAGCCGCCGATAATCGTCTTCGAGAAGGTCACCAAGGTCTACGCCAGCGGTCAGGCGGCGATCCAGGATGCCTCCTTCACGGTGCGGCCACGCGACTTCGTGTTCGTGGTCGGGGCCAGCGGTGCCGGCAAGTCAACGGTGATCCGGCTCCTGATCCGCGAGGAGCGGGCCACCCATGGTCATGTGCTGGTCGAGGGTCAGGATCTGGCCCGACTCAAGCACCGGCATTTGCCCCGGCTCCGGCGCAAGATGGGCATCGTCTTCCAGGACTTCAAACTGCTCCCCAATCTGACGGTCGAGCAGAACGTCGCCTTCGCCATCCAGGTGACAGACCCCGGTCGTCCCCATCTCAAGGAGAAGGTCGGAGAGGCGTTGTACATCGTCGGTCTGGAGGACAAGCTCAACTCCTTCCCCACCCAGCTTTCCGGCGGTGAGCAGCAGCGGGTCGCCATCGCCAGGGCGCTGGTGCATCGGCCCCGGATTTTTCTGGCCGACGAGCCCACCGGAAACCTCGATCCCGACGCCGGCTGGGGGATAGTGCAGCTGCTGCAGCAAATCAACCACCGCGGCGCCACGGTGGTGATGGCGACCCACAACCGCGAGGTGGTCGACCTCTGCCGTCGTCGGGTCCTGGCCATCGAGGACGGCCGGATCGTCCGGGATGAAGCCGAGGGAGCCTACCTGCGGGATGGCGACGCCATCCTGTGAACCCGATCCCGGCGCTCAAATTCGTATCCCGCGTCGCCTTCCAGAACATCGTCCGCAACCGGGGCATAGCGCTCGCCAGCGTGCTCACCATCACCCTCACCCTGCTCGGGGCCGGTATGGCGGTGGTCGTGGTGCACGCCCTCGATGGCGTGCTCCAAACCGAGGAGTCGCAGGCGTCGGTGCTGAAGGTCTTCATGGCCGACCACGTCTCGTTTGCCAGCGAGATGAATCTGGAGCAGACCCTCGAGCACCAGCCGTCGGTCGCGCGGGCAACCTTCGAGAACAAGGACCAGGCGGCCCAGCAGGCGGGTAGCAGCCTGGGCCTCGGTCAGGCCATCAACCTGCTGGAGAAGTCTGGCGCCGGCAATCCCCTGCCAGCCTCCATCAACTTCCATCTCAGGAACATCAAGGCCGTCTCCGAGCTCAACGGAGAGGTACGGACGTCGGCGATCCTGGACACCGGGCCGCACCCAACTGACTACAACGCCGATGTCATTCCCCGCTTGGAGCGCTATATCTTTATCGCCCAGTTGGGTGGAGGGCTGGTGGTCGCAGTGGTGGGCGCGGTGGCCTTGGTGATCATCACCATTTCGGTCAGGACCGCGGCCTACGTGCGCCGACGCGAGATCGAGATCATGAAGCTGGTCGGAGCCACAGACTGGTTCGTGCGCTGGCCCTTCATCCTCGAGGGGGTGATCGTGGGAGTGCTGTCGGCCCTGGTCGCCTCGCTGATTCTGGTCATTGCCGGGCTGGGCTTCGGCGGCGGCCACAGTCTGGCGCTGGGGATCGGCTGGCGCTTCGCTGCGCTGACCGTACTTGCGCTGATCGTCGCCGGCGGGGCTCTGGGCTCGGTGGGGAGCTTCGTGGGGGTGCGGCGCTCGCTGGCAGCCTAAGCCAATTCGATGCGACTTCGGCCTCTATGGACCCGAGGTGGCGGCGCTAGGATGGCGCAGGTCGTCGCAAGTTCACGGAGGCCCGCAAGAATGGCACTGACCGAGTCACCTCCGGTGGGAGCTGCAGGGCTCACCCGCGATCGGTTGCGGGAGATGTACCGCTACATGCTGCTCGGTCGCCTCCTCGACCAACGGGTTCTAGTGCTGAACCGGCAGGGACGTGCCCCGTTTGCGATCTCTGGCCAAGGCCACGAGGCCGCCCAGGTGGGGGTGGGCTACGCCCTGCGGCGGGACTACGACTGGATTGTCCCCTACTACCGCGACATCACCCTGGTGCTGGTGATGGGGATGGAGCCCCGTGATCAGCTGATGGCGGCCCTGGCCAAGGCCGGGGATCCCAACAGTGGAGCCCGGCAGATGCCCTCGCATTTCTCAAGCCGCGAGCACAACATTGTCAGCGGCGGTAGCCCGGTCGCGACCCAGATCCTTCATGCCGTGGGTGTTGCCCAGGCCTTCAAGTACCGTCGCGAGGATCGCGTCGTGGTGGTCACCGTGGGAGAGGGCGGCACCAGCGAAGGCGACTGGCACGAAGGTCTTAACTGGGCCGCGATACACCGGTTGCCGGTGGTGTTTCTGGTCGAGAACAACGCCTTTGCCATCAGCGTCCCCCAATCCCTGCAGATGGCGGTCGAGCACGTGACCGAGCGAGCTGCGGGTTACGGTATGCCCGGCGTCTCGGTCGACGGCGGAGACGTTCTGGCGGTCTACCGGGCGGCCGTGGAAGCGGTGGAACGAGCCCGGACCGGGGGTGGCCCCACCCTGCTCGAGGCAGAATGCGTTCGCCTGCAGTCGCACAGCAGTGACGACGACCAGCGCCGCTACCGCGCCGCCGAGGATCTCGATTCGATGCGGCTACACGATCCGCTCGAGCGCTTCCGAGCCGACCTGGAGTCCAGCTCGATCCTCGCCGACGGTGACGCCGATCAGATCCGCCTGGAGTGTCAGCGGCTGATCGACACGGCCCAGGAGGAAGCTGACCAGGCTCCGGTGCCCGACCCCGCCACCGCCCTCCTGCACGTGTACGGGGACGACTGAGAGGTGCCGGAAATCACCTATGTGGAGGCGGTCCAGACCACGCTCCGTGATGAGATGCGCCGGGACGATCGGGTCGTCGTCATGGGGGAAGACGTCGGGGTCAAGGGCGGAGTTTTTGGAGCCACCGCGGGACTGTTCCAGGAGTTTGGCGGCGAGCGGGTGATCGACAGTCCGCTGGCCGAGGCCTCAATCGTGGGGGTCGCCATCGGAATGGCGTTGGCGGGCCTTCGCCCGGTGGCGGAGATCCAGTTCCTGGACTTCATCCCCCCGGCCATGGACCAGCTCATCAGCGAGGCGGCCAAGATCCGCTACCGCTCCAACAACGGGTGGAGCTGTCCCATGGTGGTGCGCGCTCCCTGCGGTGGTGGCGTTCACGTTCACGGGGCGCTCTACCACTCTCAGATGCTGGAGGCGCTCTTCGCCCATGTTCCCGGGCTGAAAGTGGTGCTGCCATCCACCCCCTACGACGCCAAGGGACTGCTGCTCTCCGCGCTGCGCGACCCCGACCCCGTGTGCTTCTTCGAGCACAAGGGCCTCTACCGCTCGATGCGACAGGATGTCCCCGAGGAGGAATACCTGGTGCCGATCGGAAAAGGCCAAGTCGTCCGCCCCGGTCGCGACATCAGCTGCTTCACCTACGGTGCCACCGTGCACGAGGCGGTGGCCGCCGCCGAGAAGCTAGCCGCGGACAAGATCGAGGTCGAGGTGGTGGACCTTCGCACGGTGCGGCCACTTGATCGAGAGCTGATCGTGGAGAGCGCCCGGCGGACCGGCAAGGTACTGGTAGCCCACGAGGCCAACCTGGCGGGCGGGGTGGGGGCGGAGGCCGCCGCCTTGGTCGCCGAGGAATGCTTCGACGCGCTGGATGGCCCGGTCATGCGGATCGGAGGACCTGAGATCCCCGCGATCCCCTTCGCCGAGTCGTTGGCAGAGGTCTACTGCCTGGGCCCGGAGAAGATCGAGCGCAAACTGAGGGAATTGGCCGCCTACTGAAGGGGCCGGTTTGAGGTAAGAAGAGTCGATGTCGATCACCGTCACCATGCCCCAGCTGGGCGAGTCGGTAACCGAGGGCACCATCGGCACCTGGCTGGTCCAACCGGGTCAACAGGTCGAGCGCTACGACTCCCTGGTTGAGGTGATCACCGACAAGGTCACAGCCGAAGTGCCTTCGCCGGCGGCCGGGACCGTGGGCGAGATTCTCGCCACCGAGGGTCAGCGTCTCTCCGTGGGCGAGCCCATCTGCACATTGGAGGGGTCGGCCGAGGAGGTCACAACCGAGCCCGAGCCGAGCGCTCTCCCTGAGTCAGCCGCTGAGGCCGACGAGGTTGGAGAAGGCGAGGGCGAGGCGGCAGCGGCGGCGGTCGAGGTGACCGCGCCGGCAGAGGTCGAGTCCAGTGTCGAGAAAACCGTGGTGGTAGCCACAGATGAGCCCAAGTCCGACGCCAACGGCTCATCCGGGTTCATCAGCCCGGCGGTCAGGGCGCTGGCGGAGGAGCACTCCATCGACCTGGCTCAGGTTCAGGGGACCGGCTTCCAGGGGCGAATCACCAAGCGGGATGTCCTCCTCTTCCTCGAGGGCGGCGCCGCCGCGCCAGCCAAGGCTCCGGCCGCGGCCAAGGAGGAGCCCGGCCCCCGACCCGCACCCGCAGAACCGGCGCGTCCTGGAGACAAGATCCCGTTGAGCCCGATGCGGCGCTCGATCGCGGAGCACATGGTGCGCAGCCTTCGGACCTCGCCCCATGCATGGACGATGGTGGAGGTTGATATGAGCGGGGTGGCCGCGGCCCGGGCAGGCCGCCGGGCGGAGTTCCTCGCTGCCACCGGGACCGAGCTCACCTTCCTGCACTTCGGCATGAAGTCAACCTGCCTGGCGTTGCGGGCGGTGCCCACCATGAACGCGGTTTTTGAAGAGGATGCCATCGTCCTTCGGAGTGAGATCAACCTGGGGCTGGCCGTGGCGATCGGGGACGGCCTGATCGTGCCGGTTGTTCGCAATGCCGACCGCTACAGCGTCGCGGGCCTGGCCCAGGCCGCCAGCGCGTTGATTGAGCGCGCTCGCCAGGGCAAAGCCCGCCTCGAGGACGTGGAGGGCGGCACCTTCACCCTCAACAACGCCGGAGCCCTAGGCACCGTCACCTCCCAGGCCATCATCAACCAGCCTCAGGCGGGAATCCTGGTCATGGACGCGGTGGTCAGACGGCCGGTGGTGGTCGGTGATGCAATCGCGATCCGGCCGATCATGAACCTCTGCCTCAGCTTCGATCACCGGATCAACGACGGCGCGGCGGCGGCGCGCTTTCTCGGAGCCGTCAAGAGCACCCTCGAGGCCGTCACCGCCGACACAGCCTTGTTCTAGATCAGTCGAGGCTGATCCGAGCCCACCCGGCGGCGGGATTAGGATTGCCAGATGAATAGCCAGCCGTCACCGCCCTCGTTCAGGCCCAAGGTGAGCCTGCCGGTGGTGCCGGATCGCCGCCCCGATCTGGTGCCGGGTCGAGGCCCAGTCGGCGACGGGCGCCCTATTTGGCAGCAACTTCTGCCCTCGGGAGTGGAGCACCGGCCCAGCTGGCTGACCGTGAAGATGCCGGTCGGCGGCCGCTACTCGGAACTGGACCAGATCATGCGCGGCAAGCGTCTTCACACCGTCTGTGAGGAGGCGCGCTGTCCCAACATCGGGGAGTGCTGGAGCTACGGCACCGCCACCTTCATGATCCTGGGGGACATCTGCACCAGGGCTTGCGCCTTCTGCGCGGTGACCTCGGGCCGCCCCACCGGCCTGGACCTTGATGAGCCCCAGCGGGTGGCGGAGGCAGTCGCCGAGATGGGCCTCAGGCACGCCGTGATCACCTCGGTCGACCGAGACGACCTGCCGGATGGGGGAGCGGCGATCTTCGCTCGCACCATCGAAGCGATCCACCAGACCGTGCCCGGCTGCCAGGTGGAGGTGCTGACGCCCGACTTCAAGGGCTCCGAGGCCAGCATCGCGGCGGTGATGGCGGCGGAGCCGCAGGTCTTCAACCACAACATCGAGACCGTCGCCCGTCTGTTCCCTCGGGTCAGACCAAAGTCGCTCTACGCGAGGTCGCTGACTGTGCTGCGCCATGCCGGTGAGATCGGCCCGCGTGCTCAGACCAAGTCCGGCCTGATGGTGGGTCTGGGGGAGACCATGGACGAGGTCAAGCGGGTCCTGGAGGATCTGCGAGCACACGGAGTCCGGCTGGTGACCATTGGCCAGTACCTGCGCCCAACCCTCAAGCACATCCGCTGTGATCGCTTCTGGCGTCCCGAGGAGTTCCTGGAATTGCGGGAGTACGGGATCTCCCTCGGATTCGCACACGTGGAGTCGGGACCCCTGGTGCGCAGCTCCTACCACGCCCACCAACAGGCGGTGGCAGGTGCGGCTGTGGTGGCGCCCAGCGGGGCCGGGGCGCCCTAGCAGTGGCCGGGGTCTGGCGTCCGCCACTCAAGGTGGTGTGGTGTGGCACCGTTCCCTACCAACCGGCCTGGGACTGGCAGCGGAGGCTGGCCGCGGCCAGAGCCCAGGGCGAACTCGGCGAGGACGTTCTGCTGCTGCTGGAGCACCCTGCCGTGTACACGATGGGAAGGGGCGGCCAGCCGGAGCACCTGCTCCAAGGCGAAGCGGGGCTGCGGGCCAGTGGTGCCGAATACTTCGAGGTGGACCGGGGCGGGTCTGTTACCTACCATGGGCCCGGCCAGCTGGTGGGGTACCCGATCGTCAACCTGGAGCAGCTGGGGATGGATGCCTTTGCCTATCTGCGAGCCTTGGAGGATGCCCTCATCGACAGCTGTCAGATGTTGGGAGTGGATGCCTTCCGCGAGCCGCCCTACACCGGAGTTTGGAATCGCCAGGGTAAGCTGGCGGCGCTCGGAGTGAAGTTGAGCGGGCGCAAGGTCACCTATCACGGGTTCTCCCTGAACGGCACCACCGACCTTCAGGCTTTCGATCTCATCGTGCCCTGCGGCATCGAGGGCCGTCGGGCCACGTCGCTGCAGGAGGCCGGGGCTACCGGCGACCTGCGCCCTGCGGCCCTGGCTGAACTCGTCAGTCCGTTTATCGCCCACGCCCTGGGCCTGCGTTGGGAAGCCGGCGACCCCCGCGAGTTGGGCCTGGATCTCCCCGTCAGCGCCACTGCCTCGCTGACGTGACGCTGCTCCCTTCCCTTGCGGGTGAAAACTGCCTATTTACCTGGGAGCCGTCTTGGGGCATATTTCTACAGGCTGATTCTTGGGCACGATCAAAGAGCGGGGGAGGGCGACGCGAAGCCGGGTGGTACCGGCTTTGACCTGGGAGGGTGAGAGCGGTCCGCAGCGCGCGGACCGGCGCTCGCGCTTAGGACAGCTGGATCGTGTCTTGGAGGTCCTGGAGGAGCTCAATCTCGAGGGAGAGCGCACCGTGCCGCCCGAGGTGCGCCGCCAGCTTGAGCTGAGCGGCATAAGTTGTCTGGCTGACGAGAGCCCCTCGGCGGTGTTGGAGCGGGTGCTCAACGGCCAGGAGGTGTATCTGCTCCATCCGGTCACCGTGCTCCCGCCGAGGCTGGATGGTCGGCGCCAGCGAGCCCCCAAAACAGACCTTTGACCCGCCTGCCGGCTCGGTGGCCAAGGCGCGGCTAGCTCTGTAATCAAGCCGTCACCTGGGTCAGCGGACATGTTCCCGACCCAGTCGGTAGTCTCGGCGGGTGAGTCGCCGGGCGTTCTTGCGAGGTTGGCGGCCGGCAGGATCCTGGCGGCAATGACCTTCGAGACCCTTAGGCGACTCTCACGGGCGCGCTCCGCACCCGCCCCGGACGACACGGCGCAGGGGGTCTAGGCGGTGGTGGTGCGTCCGATCGGCAGCTGGCCACTCTGGAATGAGCTGCCTTTCGGTTGGCACCTGGCCCGACCCTCGCGTGAGGGTTATGGCCTGGCAGCGATCGTCCTGATCGGGTTCGGATGTGCCCATTCATTCGGGCTCTACCGACCTACCGGGCTAGTGCTCGTCGCTCTCGGGGCTTGCTTTGTGGTTCTCGCTGCCACCGGCGAGGCGCGGCGTGCGACCACCGCGACTTGGTGCGCAGCCGTCTTCATCGGGGCTCTCAGCACGGGAGTCCTGTTCCACATTTCATCGCTCGGCTGGCTGGTGCCGCTGGCTGGCGGGGCCGGGGCGGTGCTCGCGGTCGTTGTCTCGCGCACCCTGCTGCGGGTTTGCGGGTGCGTGCTGGCCGCGGCGATGAATCTCGCAGTCCTGGTGGAGCACCTCAGATGGGGCCGGGCCCCGATCGACGTCTTCGACTTCGCTCAGCGGGCCAGCTTGCAGCTCCTGCACGGCCAGGACCCCTATCTACTGGCCTATCCCACGACCACTCCCAACCTCCCGCTTGCCCACTACCCGTTCTGGCCGGGGGTGGTGCTGCTCTCGATCCCGGGCAGGTTGGTGGGCGACGTCCGGGTCAGCAATCTCTTGGCCGCGGCGGCTCTGATCGCGTCTCTCACCGTCATGGCCAAGCGCCACGGTGGCGCTCAACTGGGGTGGCGCTGCCTGGCCCTCTGCCTCACCCTGCCCTTCTGGCCGGCGATGATTCGCCAGGCTTGGGCGGAGATCTTCTTCATCTCGGCGGTCGCCCTCTGGCTGTCTTTGCGCGAGAGCCACCGCGCCAGCGCAGTGCTGATCCTGGGAGTGGGTATGGCTACCGTCGCCACCGGCCTGGCTCTTTTGGTGCTGCCGTTTCTGTGGTTTCGCCGTGCCCGGCTCGAGATCTCGGCTGCACTGGTACCGGCACTGATCATCTGCCTGCCGTTTGTCTTTTGGGTCGGACCCGCCCACTTTCTGTCCTACACGGTGTTGACCCAGGTACACCTGCCGCCCCGCCCCGACGGACTCGACCTCGATTCCGCGTGGGTGAGGCTCACCGACACCTGGCTGCCGGTGTTTCTTTGGCCGGTGCTATCTGCACTGGCGCTGGTGCTAATGGCGCGAACCCTTCCCCAAACCTGGTCAAACGCGTTCTATCGGGGAGCGACGTTTTTGGTCATCGCCTTCCTCTATGCCAAGTGGGCATTCTTCAACTACTACTTCTTGGTGGTCCTGGCCGTGATCGCTGCGATGGCGGTGGACGAGTACCGACGAATGGCTCCCGACAGCGCGCCCAGCTACGAACGCTCGGGACTTGCACCCGCGCCGGTGGTGGCTGCGGGAGAAGCCGGGCGATGAGCAATGTGCTGTCACCGCTGCGCTGCTCTCGAGACGGCGGAGGTTTATCGCTAACCTGGATCTCTCGCGGGCGAATAGCTCAGTGGTAGAGCGCCTCGTTTACACCGAGGATGTCGTAGGTTCGAATCCTGCTTCGCCCAGCTCCCCGGCTTCCCGGAGCGCCCAGCGCCGTGGCCATGTTTAGGCGCGGTGTAATGCGGCAAGACTCGGCCGTCGCCGGGGCGGTACGGCTTTTGATCCTGCCCCTGACGGCGCTGGCGCTAGTCCCGGTGATGCTCACTGAGCTACACGTCTTCTCGCTTCACGATCTGGTGGGATCCGCGATCCCAGACACCATCTTTCTGGAGCACGCTGCCGAGGGACTGGTTCGGGGCCACCTGCCCTACGGGGCAGACTTCCTCACCAAGCCCGACCGCCAGCTGGTGTTCGTCTATCCGCCACTTAGCCTGCTGCTTGCGATACCGCCTCTTTTGGCGGGTTCTTTCTACTCATTCGGCTTCGCGGTGGAGCTGCTGGTCTTCTTGGGGTTGGGTCTCTGGCTCTTACATCGTGCCTGCCAGCACGTGGGACTCCCTTTCCCGGTCGCCCTGGCCGCCGGACTGCTGCTGGTCGCCATGGGTCCGGTGGTGGTCACGCGACTGGATGGGCTCCAGGGGCTTGCCCTGGCTGGTGCTGCGCTGGCGCTGCGCAGCCGACGGATGGCGCTGGCGGTGGCGCTGGTCACCTTGGCGGTGCTGGTCAAGGAGACGGTCGTGGTCGCGCTCCTCCCGGTGGTGGTCTGGGCGATCTGGCCGCGCGGCGCGCAGACCTGGCGGCAGGGGTTGGGCCGGAGGCTGGGAGCGGTGGCGCTGGGGTTGACGCCCGCGCTCTTGGTGGTAGCGGCATTCGCGGTGTGGTCCCGAGGCAATGTCTTCGCGGCAGCCAGCACCAGTCTCCATCGGGGAGTGGAGATTGAGAGCCTGCCGGCCACGATCAGCTATCTGCTGAGCCCGATCTTCAAGCTGACCAGCTACTCCGGCAGCTTGGGCTCGCAGCAGGTCTCTGGGAGCCAGGTCGGTTTGGTGGCGGCCGTTGTAGCGGTGATCGGGGTGGTGGCGTTGGTTTGGGGGTCAGTTCACTTCGCCCGCGAGGGTCGGCGTCCGGCCACGACGGTGGCGTTCGCACTTGCGGTAGGGCTTGCCACCACCCCGGTCCTCTCTCCCCAATACCTGCTGGCACTGGTGCCCGTGCTCGCCCTCGCCGCCGGCTCCGAGTCGGGGCGGGCCCGGAGCTGGCTGCTGCTCGCCGCCTGCCTCGCCATGGCACTGCTAACCCAGGCCGAGTTTCCCTACTTGTTCGGCTCAGTCGCGAAACTCGACCCGGTAGGGACGACGATCGTCGCCTTGCGCAATCTCCTGCTGATCGTTATCACCTTGAGCCTGGCTCGGGCTCCTGCGGCTCCCTCGGCGGAGGTCGCCGGAGGGGAGATGCACCAACCAGTGGTATCCGGATTGGCGTAGGCCTTGTCGCAGCGAACTCTGATTGCGGCAGGGGTGATGCGGCGTCGCTGCTAGCCTGAGTCGATCTGAACGGCAGGCTGGGCAGGCGAGCAATGAAGTGAGCGGCGCGCTGGGCGAGATGAATGAGGGCCGGGGCATCGCCGGTTCCAGGAGCCGGTATCGATGGCTGGCCGCCCTGGCGATCCTGGTCTTGCTGGCGCTGATCGCGCTGTCGGTGCGGGCCCACTATGCGTTGGGGCCAAGCGGCGCGCCAAACCAGGGACTTGGTGCCGACGTCATGGCTTCCTTGGTCCAGGTGGTGTTGGTGGTTGCCATCGCCTCCTTCGAGCTGATCGTGGTGGCCGCCTTGGTGTCCGCGCCCTGGCGCCGGATGCGTCGGGCTGGGCAGGACGGGTTGCCCTTGTTGAACTTCCCGCGCCGTGCCTTGATGGCCATGGCTGCGGCTCCTTTCGGGATCTTGGTGGCCCTGCTGGTCATCTTGATACTCGTGCTCAAGCGCCGTCCCCGGCAGCTGGCCGCCCTCAGGCCCGGGATCCCAGGTCGATCTGGTCTGAGCAGCCATCTGGTGACCAAGGTGGCGACGGTGACCGTGTCCGAAGCCACGGTCTTGGCTGCGGCGGTCGCCTTGATTGCCCTGGCCGTCTTTTTGGTGTCCAGGGTGCGATCTCGGCGCATGCGGGCCAAGCCGGCGACCGACTCTTCGGTGCTGTCCGAGGAGCTGACCGGCGCGCTAGATGAGACCCTGGTTGAACTTGCGGCGGGTGGGGATCCCAGGCAGGCTGTGATCGCTGCTTACGAGCGGATGCAGGCGGTACTCACCACGCTGGGGCTGGCGCCCCAGCCCTCTGAGACCCCACTCGAGTATCTGGAGCGGGCCTTCAGCCGCCTTGACACCAGCCACCGGGCCCTGACCCGTCTCACTGACCTGTTCGAAACGGCGCGGTTCTCGGTCCACTCTGTGGATGTGGGGATGAGGCGGGAGGCGGAGAGCGCGCTCGCCGGTCTCCGCGCTGAGCTATCGGGATGACCCGGGACGTATCCTCGGCTAACTCCGGCCCTGGCGGCGCCGGTGGCCGAGATCGCCTCTGGTGGAGGTAGAGATGGCGAGAGGTCCTGAGGTCAGTTTCCTCGAGCGCTACGGTCCCGTCCTTGGTCTTCTGGTGGTGGGGACCCTGGCGGTGGTCGTGGTGCTCGCGCGCGGAGGCGTCGATGCCAGCCAGGTCGGACGCGCCTATGTGCTCGGGGTTGGGGCGCTGGTGCTTTTCTCGCTGGTCCAGGAGCTCCGTCGCAGCCCCGAGTTCGTCCCTGCTCCCAGGAAGTCAGCCGCCGGCAATTCCTCGGTCCCGCCGGAGTTGGAGCACCTGCGGGATGCGCTGCGGGTCAGCCGGACCAGCAGGCGTCAGTACGAGCTCCAAGTTGCCCCTGCTCTCCGGGAGATCGCCGCCGACCAGCTGATGCAGCTCGGCATCTCCCTCAAGCGGGAGCCGGACCGAGCCGTCGCCATACTCGGGCCCGAGCATGGCGCCCTACTCATGCCAGACCGGCCCGAGGTCGTGAGAACATCCCGGAGAGGTCCCCAGTCGAAGGAGTTGGAGGCGCTCCTGGACGCCCTGGAGGCGCTAGGGCGGTGAGCGCCGTGCTGGAGTTGCAACAGTCGGCCAGCCGTCTGCTCGACGAGGTCGAAAAGGCGGTCGTCGGCAAACGGCCGGTCCTGGAGCTGGTCTTGCTGGCCATCCTCGCCGACGGCCATGTGCTGATCGAGGACTTCCCTGGACTGGCCAAGACCCTGATGGCGCGCTCCTTCGCCCGAGGTTGCGGTCTTGACTTCGCTCGGATCCAGTTCACCCCCGACCTCATGCCGTCGGACATCACCGGCTCTTCCATCTTCAACCAGCGCGCCGGCGACTTTGAGATGCGGGAGGGGCCGATCTTCGCCAATCTGGTCTTGGCTGACGAGATCAACCGTTCGCCGGCAAAGACCCAGGCCGCGCTCCTGGAGGGAATGCAAGAGCGTCAGGTGACGGTGGAGGGCGTCACCCGGCCCCTGCCCCGGCCATTTCTGGTGCTGGCGACCCAGAACCCCATCGAGTACGAGGGCACCTACCCTCTACCCGAGGCCCAACTGGACCGATTCCTGATCCGGATCGGGGTCGGATACCCCAGCCGCGATCAGGAACGGGAGATGCTGGAGCAGCGCCAGCTGCGCGGTGCGGACGAGCCGGAGCTGTCCCAGGTGGTGGACCTGGCACTGCTGCTGCGGATGCAGGCGGCGCTGGAGAGTATCCATGTGGACGGCGACATCCAGTACTACATCATCGACATCGTCGAGGCCACTCGCCGACATCCGGGCGTCCAGGTGGGTGCCAGTCCCCGTGGCTCGCTGGCGCTGCTCAAGCTCTCCCGCGCCAGGGCGGCGCTGTCAGGCCGGGACTTCGTCGTCCCTGAGGACGTCAAGGGTGTTGCGACCGCAGCCCTGTCCCATCGCCTCATCCTCCGCCCTGAACTCTGGGTCCAAAGGATCAACGCCGAGGACGTCGTACATGAGTGTCTGGGTGCGGTGCCGACCCCCCCGACCCGGTCGCTGGTCGCGACCGAGGAGGCGGTCTCGATTTGACCCGACGGCCGACTCCGAGGCTCGCCGGCTACGCCGCACTGGTGGCCCTGGGCGGTCTCGGGGCAGTGACCCTGGACCGGATCGCGGTCCTGGCGCTGGTGGTGCCATTCGCGGTGTGGCTGGCCCGGGGGTTGGCGACGGCTGCCCCGCCGTCGGTCGAGCTCCTCGGCGGTCCCGATCGCGACCGGTCGGCAGAAGGTGACGAGCTGCTCTGGGAATCGGAGGTGCGGGTCCGAGGAGCCGTCGGCTGGCTTGACCTGGTACTGGAGCTGCCCCCTGGGATCCAGTCCGGCATCGCGGGCGCGCGCTTCCGAATCCGGCCTTCTACGGGTCGCTTCGAGAGGGTTACCTGGACTCTGCGGCCCATCCGCTGGGGCTCCTACCGGCTGGGGCCGGTCACGGTCAGGACCCAGGACCGGCTCGGCTTGGTCAGCTACAGCCAGCGTCTGGGCGAGCCGGCGCGGCTCCGCGTCTATCCCAGCTTCGAGAGGCTGCGCAAGCTAGTGCCGCCGGCGCGGACCCAGCTCTCCTCCGGCAACCGCATATCGCGACGTCACGGCGAGGGGCTGGAATTCGCCGACATCCGCGCCTTCACGCCCGGCGACCGGGTCCGGCGGGTCAACTGGCGCGTGACCGCCCGCACCGGGATCGCCCATGTCAACGACTTTCACCTGGAGCGCAACGCCGACCTGATCTTGTTTGTGGACAGCTTCGCTGACCTTGAGCTGGACCAGGACTCGGTCCTCAGCCTGGCGGTCCGGGCTGCGACAGCGCTGGCCGACGGCTACCTCGGCGAACGCGATCGGGTGGGGGTGGTGGGGTTCGGTGGCGTGGTGCGCTGGCTCCTGCCCGGTTTGGGGCCACGACATTTTCAAAAGGTGGTGGAGGCGCTGCTCGACACCCAGGTGGTGGCCAGCTATGCCTGGCGCGACATCGACGTCCTTCCCTCCCGAGTACTGCCCCCGTCTGCCACCGTCGTCGCCCTCAGCCCACTCCTGGACGCGCGCAGCGTCGGGGCCCTGGCGGACCTGCACCACCGTGGCTTCGACATCGTGGTGCTGGCCATCGACCCGGAGCGCTTCATGGCCACCTCGAGCCGAATCGATCCGCTGGCGCTTCGATTCTGGAGACTGCTCCGGGTCGCCCGGAGACGTTCCCTGCAGCGCGCCGGCATGATCGTGTTGGATTGGCCCCAGGGGGTGGACCTGGAGACGCTGCTGGCCCAGGCCAGGGAGTACCGAAGATTCGCGCGCCGCTCGGCCGCCTGATCCCCGCCGCCTCGGCATTGCTGTGCTTGGTCCCGGCCCTGGCCGTGACGGCGCTGACCTCGGCAAGGGAGCCGGCGAGCCTGCTCTTGGGAATCGAGGGAGCCGGCGTCGCAACCCTGCTGGCGGTGATGGTTCTGGCGCGATCCGACCTGGTGGTGCCTGCCATCGCGGTGGTGGCAATCCCGGAGGGGGCCTCCCTGGCACTGGGCGGCGGGGCCATCCTTGCCCCGGTCCTGGGCTCGGCCCTGTTGGCCGCCGCTGAACTCGCGTTCTGGTCGATCGACAACGCCGTCCCGGCCAAGGAGTCGACCGGAGTGGTCATCTTCCGGGGCCTGCGGCTGCTCACCGTCTGCCTGATCGGCTGCGCAGGGGCGTTCGCCCTTTACGCGATATCCGCCACCCCACTCTCGGGCGGCTTCGATCTCACCGCCATCGGAATAGTCAGTGCCGTGGGCGTGCTGGTGATCGTGCTCTGGCTGGGTAGGGCGGTCCTGGGCTACGGCGCCAAACCATGAGTGGGCCGGAGCTGCTCGCTGGCCGCCCGGAGTCTGGAGAGGTCAGTTCTCTCTGGCACGCTTTGGCGCCAGCATCCGGATCCGGCCCAGGCTGGAGACCGACCCCGCCACCTTGGCGGCGTCGCCGACCATGACCGCGGTCAGCTGAGCTGGTGCCAGATAGCGAGCTGCCACCCGGCGCAGCTCAGCCGGGGTCACGGCTGCCAGCCGGTCGGAATAGCTCTCCAGGTAGTGGTGGTCCAAACCAAGACCGCGGACCTGGGCCAAGGAGCTGGCCAAGCCCGACTGGGTCTGGAGGACGATGACCCGCACCCCGGCCAGGTAGTTGCGGGTGGCCTCGAGCTCATCCTTCCCAACCTCCACGCTGGCCAGTCGACCCAGCTCGTAGGTGAGCTCGACGTACGAGGCGGCGGTGACTTCGGTGCGAACCTCAATCTCCACGCCTAGCAGGCTGTCCTTGAGATGGCCGTCTAGCCTGCTGTTGGCGCCATAGGTGTAGCCCTTGTCTTCGCGAAGGTTGGACATCAGCCGCGAGCTGAAGCTGCCCCCCAGCACAGCGGAGGCCAGGGCGAGGGGAATGTGGTCGGGGTGTCCCGGGGGCGGGGCGCTGGCTCCAGCCAAGATGACTGTCTGCACTGACCCCGGCCTGTCGATGAACGTGACCTCGGGACGCAAATGGGACCGCACCCGCGGGACTTTGAGCCTGCGTCGCGGACCGGACCAGGTGCCGAATGCGCTCCGAAGCCGCGCCAGGGTGCGCCGGGGGACCACATCCCCGACCACGGTGATCTGGCTGGCGCTGGGTATGAAGGTAGCCCGGTGGAGGGCCTGGAGCTGGCGCCTGGTCGTCTTGTTGATGGCCGCATCCAAGGGCTCGGGCCGACCATAGGGGTGGTCGCCGTAGACGATCCTCTGCAGCTCTTCCGCGGCGGGAAACCCTGGGGTGGCGCGGGCGGTTCGAAGTCCCTCAATCAGCTTGACCCGCTCCGTCTCCAGCTCGTCGCCGGGAAACGCGGGCTGCTCGACGAGGGCGAAGATCAGCCGGTAGAGCTCCTCCTCAGCTTCGGAAAGGGCGGAGGCGGCGATCTGGAGACGATCCTGATCCTGCCGGACCGTGAGCGATCCACCCAACCGTTGAATCGACTCCGAGACCTCCTCTTGGTTCAGCCGCTTGGTTCCCAGCAGGATCCCGGCCCGCAGCAGCTCGCTGGCGGCGGCGCTGGGTCCGATGGCGGCCCCGGCCGGAACCGTGAGCCGAAGCTCGACCCGGGGCACACTTGGTCGTGCCACCACCATGGCCTCCAGACCGTTGGCCAAAGTTGAACGGCTGGGTCGGCCAACGCGAAGCGGCGGGACAGGACCTGGCCGGGGCACGTCCGCGGCCAGCTCCGGCGGCCGTTCAGCCGGACTCATGACTTCGGCTCGTCGGGTTTCGGCAGCCAGTGGAGCACCGTCGAGTGCTCGGGGCGAAGCCACTCTGCCACGGCCTGCTGCACCTGCTTCTCAGTGATCTTCTGATAGCGGCTGGGCAGCTGATCAACCAGCTCTGGCTGGTCGTGGACAGCCGCCAGGACCCCCAGCTCGCGCATGCGGCCCAGGCGGCTGTCAGTGCTGGCGTGGTAGGACCCCAGCTCGCGGCGCTTGGCCCGCAGCAGCTCGTCGGAGCTGGGTCCCTCCTCGGCCAGCCGCGCCACCTCCTCGTCGACCGCTGCGACCGCCACTTTGGTGGTGACCCCGGGCCGGGGAGTGGCCTCGATGGTGAACAGCGCCGGTCCCTTGAATTCGAACGAGTCCCCGATGGGGTAGTGAGGCCCGCCATTCACCTGCAGCAGCAGCTCGCGCTCCCGGATCAGCCGCCGCTGCAGCCGGGACGAGCGCCCATCGGTGAGCACCCGGGCGGCGAGCGCCAGGGGTAGGTGCGCCGGGGTCCCGAAGGCAGCGGTCCGGTATCCGATGGCGACCCTGGGGTTGGGCGCCAGCCGATCGTGGTGCTGGTGCTCGGTCCGTGTCTTCGGGACCGGCTCGTCGAACTTGGCGGTTGGGGGGGCTGGTCGAGAGGGAACCGGGTCGAAGTAGCGGTGGACCATCTCCTCCGCCTGCTCTGACTCGAAGTCTCCTACCAGGACCAAGGTGGCGTTGCCAGGCCCGTACCAAGTCTCGTAGAAGGCCTGGGCGTCGGCCACCGTGGCCGCCTCGAGATCGGCGAATTCACCGTAGAAGTTGTGGGAATTGGCGTAGGTGGTGAATGCGTGCTGGGAGAGCCACAGCCAGGAAAACCCGCCATAGGGCTGGTTCATGACGTTGACCCGAACCTCCTCCTCGACCACGTCGACCTGGTTCTGCAGGCTTTCTGGGTTGATGTCCAGGTTGTGCATCCGGTCGGCCTCGATGTAGCAGGCCATCTCCAGAGCCGGGGCGGGAAGCACTTCGAAGTAATTGGTGTAGTCGTGGCGGGTGGACCCATTCAGCAGTCCGCCGGCGCCAGTGATAAGCCTGCCGAAGTCGGCCTTGGGCACCTTGGTGGTCCCCTGGAACATCAGGTGCTCGAAGAGATGGGCGAAGCCGGTGCGCCCCTGCTCCTCGAGGCGGAAGCCCGCCCGGTAATACATTCCGACCGCCACCGTGGGCGAGCTCCGCTCCGGGCTCAGCACCACATCCAGACCGTTCTTCAGCCGCAGCCGTCGCAGCTGTGGGACCGGCGCGGCGGTGGGCTTGGCCACGGCGGCTGATCCTAACAGCAGCTCGGGACTCCCGAGATCGCCTGACCTCAGTCTCCCCAACTGACGGTTAGGTCACGGGACCGTGACCAAAAAGTCAAGCTGCCGCAGCTCAGCCTCCGGGCCTTGGCCGCGGCTTGGGATGGCAGCCCAAGCCAATCCCAGCCATTGCGATAAGGTTGCAGCGTAGTGGGGACGGCGCGAGGAGGATGAGCCGCAGCCGCGGCAGAGATGCATCGATGACCCCATCTCAAGGCCCTTTCCGAACTGAAGTTTCACGATCCTGTGACAGAAGGGTTACGGTCCGTGAATAAACCGTGTCCTTATCAGCAGCGGCGGTTACGGAAGTGGTTAGATCGCGATGGAAGGGTGTCGTGGCCAGGCCCAGGGCTCGGTCACACATGACGGAATCGTAGAAACGCCTTGGCGTGGAGGAGAACTCGATTGAACCGAATGAAAATGGGCCGACGCTGGCTAGACCACGTTGGCAGGACCATGGCCATCACCGGGGCGGTGGGCATTGTCGGTCTCGCGGCCGCCCTCACCGCCACCACGGTGCTTGCTTGGACCCCCAGTGATTACTCGGTCAGCACCACCACCTACAGCTCCTCTGGCGGCACCGGCACGGCGAGCCAGCAGGCTGAGCCCGGGCAGTACATCTACGACACGGCGGTCGTCACCAGCACCTTCGAGTACGTCCAAAGCGGCACCCTCGACTTCTATCTCTACCAGGGCGCTCTTCCCACCAACTGTGCCAACTTCGACTACTCCGGAACGGGCGCCCTCGAGACCTACGCGGTCCCCGTGGCCGACACCGACACCGGTGACAACAGCGGCCCGCTCACCGAGGATTTGTCTTCGCTGGACACCGCCACCCCCAATACCGGCTATCAGATACCCGCTGACGCGACCGAGGGGCAGAGTTACTACTGGGTCGCCGTCTACAACGACGGTCTGCAGACCCTGCAGCAGAACAGCGGCTGCAACAGCGAACCGGTCACTGTCCAGGTACCCCTCAGCGTGACCACTACCCCCTCGCCGAGCTCGACAGCCGTGGGGAACCCGGTCGGTGACAGCGCCACTGTGACCGGCTTCGCAGCCTACACCGGCGCCAGCGGAAGTGTGATCTTCAACCTCTACTACGGTGATTCCTGCTCCGGAACTCCGGCCTTCACCAGCGCTGCCATCCCGCTTAGCTCTGGGGGAACCGCGGCCACGGCGCCCGGGGGTCCAACCGTGAGCGTGGCGGGCCAGTGGGAGTGGATGGCCTCCGTCACCGTCACTCCCGTCGGTGGCTCGCCGATCTACCTCACCAGCACATGCGGCAGTGAGGCACTCTGGGTGACCAAGTCTGGACCCACCATTACGACGGACCAGGTGACGCCGATCACCACCTCCCAGAACAACACCATCGCTGACACCGCCATCCTGACCAATTTCTACGCCAGCCCCTACGTGACCAACGACGGTACGGTCCAGTTCTGGTTCTTCGGTCCTGCTGCTAGCGACTCCGATAACCAGTGCATCTGCCCGTGCTACACGGGCAACGACTTCATCACCACTGGCACTAGCCCGGTCTCAGATGTCGACGGTCAGTACGAGGCAACTTTCAGTCAGAGTCTCAGCTCCCCGCTGACTCCCGGCGACTACTACTGGATCGCCTACTACTCGGGCAATGCAGACAACAACTCTGCCTACGCCGGATGTGGCGAGCAGACGGTCGTCGTACCTAGCACTCCCACCGTCTCGACGACGCCGTCTTCCGGTGGAACCATTGGCGACACGCTGACCGACACCGCGGTCATCACGCCTGTGATCACCCCGAGTGACCCCAGCGACCCGACTGCGGGTCCGGTCGCCGACGGAACTCCGGATTCGGTCCAGTTCGAACTGTTCCTCAACGATCCCACCTGCTCCGTGGCCGCGGACATGACCAACGACTTCGGATCGTTCTATGCCACACCGACGGTCAATGCCGACGGCTCGGAGACCTTCACCATCTCGGTCCTGCCGGGCTACGGCTACAAGACGGTAGCCAGTGGCACCTACTACTGGGATGCCATCTTCACTGGCGATTCCTTCAATAACTCAGTTAGCCTCTGTGGCGAACCCGTGACCGTTACCGCTGGCACTGGAGGTGGAGTGCTGGCCGCCAGCACAGGCACCTCCACTCCGATTACCGGAGCCGACCTCTTCGGTCCCGGTCTGGTGGGCGCGATCGCGATGCTCCTCGGCGGGCTGCTGCTCGTGGCCGGACGCCGCGTGACCCGCGTCAAGACTCACTGAGCGATTAGGCACTAAGACCATCCAAGACCCCGGGTGCCAGGGCTCTCAAGCCCTCGGTGCCCGGGGTGTCTCGTGCCACCGGGCCACGACCACGACCGGTGGCCCTGGCTGCCAGTGGTGCCGCTAGACTCCAGGGCAGCGCAGCTCGGCCTCGCCGGCGGGCGCAGCACGGCGCCACCGGCCCGGGGTGGGTTGCGGCCCTACAGCAGATGGGGAGAACGGATGTCGGAAATCGAACCTGGCTTTCTGCAGCTACCACTTGACCAGCTGGCGGATGCCGCTCTCGACACCATGGCCAAGACCGACGGTGTCAGCTATGGGGACATCCGGGTCCATCGGGACCGGGTCCAGGGCATTCATGTGCGCGAGCACGACCTCATCTCGCTCAGCGAATCAGAGCCTCAGGGCTTCGGGGTGAGGCTGGTGGTGGACGGGTCCTGGGGCTTCGCCGGTTCCACCGACCTGACTCAGTCTGGGGTGAGTCGAGCGGTGACGGCGGCAGCCGAGATGGCGCGACTGCTCCGGCCGCTCCTCCAGGAGCGGGTTGAGCTGGCCCCCGAACCCGCGCACTCGGAGACCTGGATCGGTGAGGTCGAGCTGAACCCGTTTGAGGTGACCGCCGACCGCAAGGTTGACTTCATGCTGGCCGCCACCGATGGCTGTCTGCAGGCGGGCGCCAAGTTCGCCGAGTTCTACTGCCTGCAGGTCCAGGAGAACCGATTCTTCGTCAGCACCGAAGGCTCCCGGATAACTCAGCAGCGCGCTCGGCTGCATCCGGTCCTGGAGGCGGGACTGGTGGACGAGGCAGGCTCGGGCCTGATCGAGACCATGCGCTCTACCGCGCGTCCCGTAGGTCGCGGTTGGGAGTACGTGGAGGCGCACGGCTTTCCCGCCGAAGCGGAGGAGATGGTGGGCTGGCTGCGGGAGAAGTTGGCGTCCCCATCGGTCAGCCCGGGGCCGTACGACCTGGTCATCGACCCCTCCAACCTCTGGTTGACCCTGCACGAGTCGGTCGCCCACGGCACCGAGCTGGACCGCGCCCTGGGCTACGAGGCCAACTACGCAGGAACCACCTTTGCCACCCCGGATCAGGTGGGCAGCCTGCGCTACGGCTCTCCCCGGATGCATGTCACCGGGGACCGACTCGAGCCCCACGGCCTGGCCACGGTCGGATTCGACGACGAGGGTGTGGCCGCGCAGCGTTGGGACATCATCAAGGACGGCATCCTGGTCGGGTATCAACTCAACCGGCAGATGGCGCGCAAGTTCAACCTGCCCCGCTCCAACGGCTGCGCCTTCTCCGACAGCTGGGCCCACCTGCCACTCCAACGCATGCCCAACGTTTCGCTCCAGCCCGACCCCGCTCGGGACACCAGCCGCGAAGATCTGCTGAGCCAGGTGGAGGAGGGGATCTTCATCCTCGGGGACAAGTCCTGGTCGATCGATCAGCAGCGCTACAACTTCCAGTTCACCGGACAACGCTTCTACCGGATCCATCACGGCCAGCTGGCCGGGCAGCTCCGCGATGTCGCCTACCAGTCCCGCACCCCCGACTTCTGGGGCCGGCTGGAGGCGCTCGGCGGGCCCTCCTCGTGGCAGCTGCAGGGCGCCTTCAACTGCGGCAAGGGCGAGCCTTCCCAAGTGGCGCCGGTGTCTCACGGCTGCCCACCGGCTCTGTTTCGACAGGTGAGTGTCCTGAACACCCGGCAGGAGGGCAAGCGGTGAGGTTGGAGGAGATCGTCGAGGCGGGTCTGGGCGCCGGCGCCGCCGTGGTCATCGGCGACCGGTCCACCGTCGTCAACTTCCGCCTTGCTAACAACACCGTCACCACCAACGGCCGCGAGGAGTCGACCTCGGCGGGCGTGCTCGCCGTGGAGCAGGGTCGGGTCGGAGTCCAGACCGCTGACGTCACCGAGGGGGCGCAGGTGGTCGCTTTTGTCGGCGACGCCAAGGCCAGAGCTGAGCAGAGTCCTGAGGCTCCGGACGTAATGCCCTTGCTCACCCCCGAGGAGGCGGCTCAGGACGACCACGAGGCGGCGCAGGTGGCACCCGAGGCGCTGCCCGGCGATCTTGAGCCGATCTTGGAGTCGGTCCGCGCCATCCTGGAGGAATCCCGCCAGTCCGGGCTGCGCTGCTTTGGCTATGCCCAGGCCACGGCATCCCAACAGCTCCTGGGTACCAAGACCGGAGTACGCCTGGAGGGACGTCGGCGGGGGGCCTCGCTGACGCTGACCCTCAAGACCCAGGACCTCAAGCGCAGCGTGTGGTCAGGCGCCACGGCCCGAACGCTGTCGGCCCTCGACCCCGCCGCCATCTACCGCAAGCTGAGCCGGCGCCTGGCCCAGACCGAGAGGGCGGTCGAGCTGCCGCCGGGCCACTACCAGGTGATCCTGGAGCCCTCCGCCGTCGCTGACATGGTCCTGCGGCTGATGTGGGAAATGCACGCCAGGGGGGCGGACGAGGGCCGCACCGTCTTCGCCGGCAAGTCGGGCCCCCGAGTTGGGGAGGAGATGTACGCGCCCGAGGTGACCCTGGACAGCGACCCCCGCGATCCTGAGATGCGGGTTCCCAGCTTCGTCCACAGCCTTCGCTCCAGCGAGTACGGCTCAGTGTTCGACAACGGCCTGGCCGTGCCTCCCGCGGTTTGGGTGGAGGGTGGGGTTCAGCGCGAGTTGATCTGTCCCCGGCGCTGGGCCCAGGATCACGACCACCCCGTGCGCCCGGACGTGGACAACCTGCGCATGCGTGGCACCGAGACCTCTCTGGAGGAGATGATCGCCAACACCGAGCGCGCCTTGCTGGTTACCTCGCTCTGGTACATCCGCGACGTCGACCCTGCCACCCTGCTTCTCACCGGCCTGACCCGGGACGGCGTGTTTCTGGTTGAACACGGTGAGGTGGTGGGGGCGGTCAACAACTTCCGCTTCAACGAGAGCCCGGTCGGGGTCCTACGCCGCACCGTCGAGATCGGGGCGCCTGAGCTCGCCCTCTCCCGCGAGGTCGGCGACGACGCCTTCGTCAAGGCACCCCCCATCCGGGTGGAGAACTTCTTCATGTCGTCCGTCTCGGACGCCATCTGAAGCTCCGGAACCGGGATACCCCCGCCTAACCGTGGATCGAGACGCGGCCCGGGTCCAACTCATCTCCAAAATCGAGTGGATCTGCCACACCCTGTGGTTGGCACGGCGCAATGAACCTGAGCTGGTGCAGTTCCAGCAGGAGCGGGGGTCAATCGGCTTTCCCCACTACATCCTGAGCCGGGCCGGGATGGTCCCCGATCCTGACTGGGCCACCGTCATCTACGTGCTGCCGCCGTCTCTGGTCGATCACCTCCGGACCCGGTGTCTAGCGCTTGGCCCGGAGGAGTATCTCGCAGCGTCGTTGGAAGTCGGCTCGGAAGCGCTGCGACGACTCAGCCCCGAGGCTCGGGCGGGCGGCCTCTGCGGACTGGCCCGGTCATCACCACCCCAGGGCGAGTTGCCTCAGGCCTGGTTCGAACTGCAGCCCGGAGTGGGCGAGCATCGTCAACTGCTCTGGGCGGCGATGACGCTGCGCGAGGCTAGGGCGTACGCGCACTACCGGGCCGCCTCCGAGCAGGGCCTCGAGCCGCTGGGGTTGCTGATGGTGACCCGCGCCTGGCAGGAGACCTCGGACCCAACTTCCGATCACCGATTCTTCCGCTGGCAGGATGACGCGGTGGCGGCTGAGCAATCCGTCTTGGTCGGAAATGATTGGCTGCGGGAGAGCGGAGTGCTGACCGAGTCCGGTCGCTCGCGCAGGCAGTCGATCGAGGCCGAGACCGACGCTCACACCCAACGTCTCCTGGCTCAGCTATCCGATGCGGAACTGGATCGGTTGCTCGAGGAGCTGCCCACCCCGGTCGATTGAGCGCCGGTGTTCGTTGCCTTTGGCCCGATTCGCCGACCGCCGCCCACTCAGGTCCATGACATGCCTGGCGGGCCGCATCACCGGTGGTACAGAATGCAGGCGGAGTATGGAAGCCAGACTCGAACCTAGTTCAGACCAGCACGTGGCGAGGCGGGCCCGCCGGAGCGCCCTCGCCCAGCGGAGAAGGCACCCCCGCCGCTGGGCACTGATCGGCGTTCTGGTCCTGTTGCTGGCAGTCGGGATCGACCTGCCCCTGGCGTACGCCAGCAACGGTCATGCCGTGGAGCAGGCGAGGAGTCTCAGCCAGGTGCTGACTCGCGACCAGCGAGAAGGTGTGCCTGCCTCGGCGCTGAGCCCGCTGCGCCAGGACCTGCGCCGGGTTCGTTCGGAGTCATGGTGGTCGCCCGTTTACTGGCTGCAGTCGTCCCAGGCGACCCTGAACAACGTCCGCGAGTCCAGCGCCAGCGCCTGGTCTGAGGCTATGGCCAAGGGCAAGCACCAGGCCGAGATCTACCTTGCCGACTACAGATCGTTCGTGGCCAAGAACAGCGTCTGGCTCAGTGCCACCGCCCCGACCGCAAGCGCCGCGTGGCCGGGCGAACTGGCGCGCGCCGCGACGCCAACCCGGGTCCAGAGTCTGGCGCTGGCTTGGAAGGCGGAACTGCAGCGTGCCAAGGCTGCGGCCAACAGTTCGGTGACGGCGGCGGCCGCTACCGTCACCCTCGACGCCAGCTCCACCAGTCTGGTGGCTCAGGCCGCAGCCGCCGAGACTCTGGCCAGCGCCGACGGCTTATCGGCACTCCAGGTGCCCGCCGCCGTCAGCGCCCTGCAGCTGGCGCTGTCCAAAGGACAAGCGGGGTCGGCGCAGAGTCGTGCTCTCTCGAATCAGCTGGAAGAGCTGAAGGCTGAGATCGGCCTGCAGCAGCGAATCGCGGACCTCAACCACACCGTGATGGGGCTGGTCGACCAGGCGTCATTCGAGCAGGCTGCAAACGCGAAAAGCTTCCAAGCCCAGTACAGCGCCAGCAAGGCTGCCTTCCAAGCAGCCAAAAGCGTGAGCGGGTTGGGCTCGGCGCAGTCTAATCTGCTGGGCTTGCAGACCAAGGTCGAGGCCGCGCTGGCCGCGGACCAGTGTGGCCACAGCATTGCCGGAAAGTCGATCTATGTCTCGGTTTCCCTGGAAGAGATGATCTTTTATGACAACGGCTGTGTGGTCAACGCCACCCCCGTCACCACCGGTCGACCCCAGCTGCCCACTCCCATCGGGACCTTTTCGATCTTCCTCAAGGAGGGACCGGTGGAGTTCATCTCCGGTTACCCGCCCAGTTCGCCGTATTACTACGCACCGGTAATGATCCAGTACGCCATGGAGTTCCTCTCCGGCGGGTACTTCATCCACAACGCTCCCTGGGAAGCGACCGACGACTACGGTCCGGGGAGCCAGTACGACAACGTGATCGCCAGCCACGGTTGCGTGCACACACCGCTTGCCACCATGGCCTGGGCCTACAGCTGGACGCCGATCGGGACCCCGGTCGTCATCACGGCCTGACCGTGGTGCCCGATCCCTCCTCGGCAGCATCGGCCCCGACACCGCCCGGGGTAGGCCCCGAACTGCTGGAGCAGTTGGCATTCCGAAGCCAGCTGCGCTACGTCTTCCGTCGCGCCCTCACCATGCTCGACGCAGCCGCGTCGGAGGCCGGCCTTACCCCGCTGGGCTATCACGCCGTACTGGTGCTGGGGGGAGCTGGCCTCGAGGGCGTTCCCGAGCAGGAGCTGGTCGAGCAACTGGCTTCCAGCCGGGCGCACATCTCGGTGCTGAGCCGCTCTCTGCTCGAGGCCGGACTGATCAATCGGACCCCACTCCCATCAGACCACCGGCGGATCGTCCTCAGCCTCACCGACAAGGGCTGGGCGGTCGTCGCCCAGATCGCCCAGTGCCACCGCGAGCGCATGCGCGAGCTGGTCGAGGGCTGGGACCCCAGTGCCTTCGAGCAGGTTCTGGAGCGGATCATGGACGTCTACCTGGGGCTTGAGGGTCGAGTGCGAGTAGAGCGCTTGGAGCCTGTCCTCGACCGGAGGTGATCCGACTCCGAGCCCGACCGCGATAATGGGCGGCCGGATGTCACTCCCATCGGCTCGGCGCCGCCCCCATCGAGCGCATCCGACCATCACCCGGGGCTTGTGAGGTGGGGCGCCCCACCATCCCGCCCTACCTCCGGCGCCAGATGGACGGCCCGTCCTACCTAGGCCCGACCTCCTTCGCCAAGGCGGTCCAGCTCAGCGAGCCCGAGGAGTTGGACCAATGGCGGCCCGATTTCGCTGTGATCGGGGCTCCCTGGGACGACTCCACCAGCTACCGGCCGGGGGCGAGATTCGGTCCCCGCGCCGTTCGAGTCGCCAACTACCAGCCGCCCGACTGGCATCTCGATCTGCAGATCGCTCCTCTTCGAGAGGTCACCGTGGTCGATTACGGCGACGCCGCCTGCGAGCCGGGGATGGTTGAGCCCTCACACCGGGCGATTCGGGAGCGGGTGGAGGAGATAGCTTCCCGTGGGATCATCCCGCTGGTAATCGGCGGAGACCACTCGGTCACCTTGCCCTCGGCGACGGCGGTGGCCGACGTGGTGGGCCGGGGGCGTTTGGGAGTCGTCCACTTCGACGCTCACGCTGACACTGCGCCCGAGAGCTTCGGCAACCCGCTCTCGCATGGCACTCCCATGCGGCGCCTGGTGGAGTCGGGGGCCGTCCCTGGCGCCAACTTCGTCCAGATCGGGCTTAGGGGCTACTGGCCACCGCGCGAGGTTTTCGACTGGATGCGGGAAGCCGGCATGCGCTGGCACCTAATGGACGAGGTCTGGCGGCTGGGTATCGCCGAGGTGATGCGGCGCGCCATGGCCGAGGCTCTGGACGGGCCTGAGGTCATCTACATCTCGGTCGACATCGACGTCCTCGACCCCGGATTTGCGCCCGGAACCGGCACGCCCGAGCCGGGCGGCATGAATCCCGCCGACCTGCTCCGCGCCATCCGCCAGGTGGCGCTGAACACTCCGGTCGTGGCCATGGATGTGGTCGAGGTGGCGCCGGCCTTGGATCCGGCCGAGCTCACCGCCCAGAACGCCAACCGCTGCCTCTTGGAGCTGATCTCGGCAATCGCCGCCAAGCGCCGTCAGAGTGCGGCGATGGCGGGACCCGGCTGAGCTCCGGCCCTACTCAAGCACCAGGAGCAGCTGACTCTGCGGCAGTTCCCGATAAGCGGTTGAACCCGGCCGCAGGTATCCAAGCCAGGCCGGGGGGAGCAGCACCCCCAGGTGGAGGCGCTGCAGGTGCCTGATGGTGGCCGCTGGCTGGCTCAAGTCGGGATACCCCACCGCCCGTCCGTCCGATACCACACCGCAGCTGGCTCTGAACTCGGCGGCCAGCCGGTCGGTCACAGCCCAGAGCTGCTGCTCGGGAATCAGATTGGCCATCTCGGTCCAGGGCGGCAGCCTCAGTGTGACCTCGCCCGCTAATCCCCCCTGCAGCTCCACCGCCTCAGCGATCAGCGGCACTCCGTTCCAGAGCAATGGCTCGCCCAGCAAGAGGGGAGCACCGCTCCGGCGGCCGGCCGCGTAGCGGTCTCCGTCGGGATCGGACCTGGCCAGGGCGTCCTGGCGCAGGATGTCGAGCGCTCGACCCACCAGCCAAGGTTGACCCGCCTCAAGAGGGCAGCTGAGGGAGATGGTGGTGGCATCGGGAGTGGGCAGGCAGCAATTCCACTGGGGCGAGGAACCTTGGTCCATCTCGGCCAGCCTAGCCTCGTCAGCCGTGGCAAGTCGCCGGGCGCGGTACCCTAGCGGGGTTGGCGATCTGGTCTCAGGAGGCGGTCATGCAGCGATTCTCGGATCGGCCTCAGCAATGAAGGCCGAGATCGAACCCCAGCCGGCGGCTCCGGAGTATCGCGAGACGGCGCTGGAGGGCGTTGATCACATCGAGTTCTTTGTCGGCAACGCGCGTCAGGCTGCCCACTTCTATCGCTCCGCCTTCGGCTTCGACGTGGTCGCCTACCAGGGACCGGAGACCGGTGTCCGGGACCGCGCCTCCTACGCCCTCAAGCAGGGCGACGTCACCTTGGTGATGACGGCGCCGCTCACCCCTGACGGTGAGGTGGCCGACCATGTCCGGTTGCACGGCGACGGGGTACGGACGCTGGCGTTCACCGTCGACGACGCCTTCGTCGCCTTCCAGGACGCGGTCCAGCGAGGTGCTCGCCCGGTCGCCGAGCCTCACGTGATTGAGGACACCAACGGTGCAGTGCGCTTGGCCACGGTGCGTACCTTCGGCGACACAGTGCATACATTCGTCGAGCGATCAGAGTATGTGGGAAGTTTTTTGCCGGGCTACCGCGCGGAATTCAAAGGCGGTGTCGGCGCTGGCCTGCAGCTGGTCGACCACTGCGTCTGCAACGTCGAGCTCACCCGCATGGACGAATGGGTGAGCTGGTACAACCGCGTTTTTGGATTCGACGTTTTCCAGGAATTCGACGAGAACGATATCGCCACGAAATACTCGGCTTTGCGCAGCAAGGTGGTGCGTGGCGGTCGGGGCGGCCGGGTCACCTACCCTATCAACGAACCCGCGCAGGGACTGCGAAAGTCGCAGATCGAGGAGTACCTCGACTACTACCACGGTCCTGGAGTTCAGCACATCGCCCTTCACAGCGAAGACATCGTCGAAAGCGTGGATTGGCTGCGCCGTCAGGGCGCTGAGTTCTTACGCGCCCCCGACAGCTATTACGAGTCACTGCCGGACCGGGTCGGACCCATTGACGAGGATCTGGAGAGGCTGAGGCAGCTGAACATCCTCGTCGACCGGGACGAGTACGGCTACCTCCTGCAGATCTTCACCCGCCCAGTCGAGGACCGTCCGACCCTCTTCTTCGAGGTCATCCAGCGCAAGGGATGTCGCGGCTTTGGCAAGGGCAACTTCCAGGCCCTGTTCGAGGCTATCGAGCGCGAGCAGGAGGCGCGCGGCAACCTCTGACCGGCTGGGGCGGGGATCCTCTCCGGACCCGCTCATGAGCGTTGCCGCTGGGCGCGAAGCGCCGACCCGCCGCAGGGCGCCGCTCTCGGTTGCCGCCGCCAGGCGGGAGATGCTGACCAACGTTCCGCGCCTGGCGACGGAGGAGATCGAGATTGACGGCAATGCCGCCAACCGGGTGCTGGCAGCAGACGTCGTGGCTCAGGTGCTGCTTCCGCCTTGGGACACCAGCGCCATGGACGGCTATGCGGTCGTGGCCAAGGACGTGCTGAAGGTGCCGCTGCGCTTGCCGGTAGTGGGGGAGATGGCGGCGGGAACGCCCCCGGGGACGGTCGTGATTCGATCGGGCAGCTGCGCCAAGGTGATGACCGGTGCCCCTCTGCCGGACGGCGCCGACGCGGTGGTGCCGTACGAATGGACGGACCAGGGCGCTACCGAAGTGCTAATCCTCCAGACCGCCTTGCACGGGAACGCCGTCCGCTCGGCCGGGGAGGATGTCTCCCCTGGGGATCCCATCCTGAGCGCCGGCCACCGGCTGAGGGCCACCGATCTCGCAGCCGTGGCCGCATCGGGTCTGGCCACCATCGAAGTCGCCAAGCGCCCCCGGGTGGCGGTCGTGACCACTGGAGATGAGATCCGCCCTCCTGGGGGCCGGCTGCAGCCAGGGCAGATCTACGACACGGCGGGTCCGGCTCTGGAGGCGCTGATCTCAGCGGCGGGAGGGGAGCTGACTCTGCGTCTCAGGGTCAGCGACGATCCCCGGCTGGTGGAGGCGGCGCTGACGGAGGCTGCCGCTGCCAGCGATGTAGTGGTCAGCGTCGGCGGGGTGAGCGTGGGCGACCACGATCACGTGCGTGCCACTTTGGAAAGGCTGGGGAGGCTGCGGCTCTGGCGGGTGGCGATGCGACCGGGCCGGCCGATCGCCTTCGGCGAGCTTGCCGGGAGCGTGTTCTTGGGCCTGCCCGGGAATCCCGTCTCGGCCACCGTCACCTTCATCCTCTTCGGCGCACCCTGTCTCTTGGCAATGCAGGGTGCGAGTCAGCCGGAGCCGGCGACCGAGCCGGCCGAGCTGCTCCACGAGGTCGAGAAGCCAGAGGGGCTGGAGACCTTCCATCGTGCCGTGGTGCGCGCCCGCGCCGGCAAGCTGCCGGGAGTCCGGCTCACGGGCACTCAGAGCAGCGGGGCCACCATCTCGCTGGCCCGCGCCAACGCCCTCCTGGTCCTGCCGGCCAAGGGGACCCGCCTAAAGCGTGGCACCGTGGTGAAGACGATCCCGCTCTGAACGGGGTCGTGCCCAGACGCCCTCCCGACTCGTTGGCCAGCCGGGCGATTGCGGGGCTAGGAGTCCAGCTCGACCCCTAAGTCGCCTCCGGCGGCGCCCGCCTGGGTCGCGGCGCCGATTGCTCCCTGCAACACCTTGCTCCGTCCCTCGCGGGATTGGCCGGCCGCTGCCCGACCTGCGAGATAGGTGGCCAGGGGAGCGTACTGTCTGGCCCCCGAGACGTGGGCGGCCTCGGCCGCCAGCTCCAGGACCAATTTGGCCTCCTCGGGCCGCAGGATCGCGTCGGCTGCCCCCAGCCCCTTCAGGTATCTGTCAAACCACTCGTTCACGGATTCCCTCCTTGGTCGGGCCGGCTCTTCATCCGTTCTACCGCCGTCGCCAGCTCCCCGGGGGTATTGCAATTCACGAAGGAGACTGCGTCCGGGTCCCACTCCCGCCACTCAGACTCGGTCACTCGTCGTACCCGTAGGCCTGACACAGTCTGTCGCATCGAAGGCCCCCGCCCAGGTCGACCCAATTGTCGCGCCAAGGTTCGCATCTCCTGCACCGCGTCCCGGCGGTAGACGGCGAAGAGGGGCTCCAGTCTGCCCTCGCGCTCGGGAACCACCGCCTGGGCCAGCTGCTCAAGCTGAGCGATCCCCACCAGCCCCTCGGCCAGCTTCGGAGATGGGAAGGGCAGGTCGGCTGCCAGGGTCAGCACCCAATCGCTGGCGGCGCTCGCCAACCCGGCGATGAGGCCGGCCACCGGCCCGGCTATCCCAGGCTCATCTTCGACCAGGCGCCAACCAGTGCCGTAATCGTCCCGCCCGGCAATGATTGGGGAACCCGCAAGCTCCGCCAACTGATCTGCGCCGCGGCAGATCAGCGCCCGGTCCTTGGGACCGGGAAAGGGAATCCCGGGCTTGTCCGATCCCATCCGGGAGCTGTCACCGCCGGCCAGGATCAGCAGTCCGACCGCGGGGGCCCGGGCTGGCTCAGCCAGGGTGTTGGGCCAGCTGCACGGTGCCGACTTCAATCCGCTGGGGATGCGAGTAGACGTTGCAATGCCGGCCTCGGAGAAAGCCGACCAGGGTGACCCCGGTGGTCTCGGCGGCCTGGACCGCCAGCGAGGACGGCGCCGAGATCGACGCCACCAGCCCGATGCCGGCAGCCGCCGCCTTCTGGACGATCTCGAAGCCGGCCCGACCGCTTACCACTAGCAGGGCGTCGGTGAGCGGCAGCTGCCCCCGTAGCAGGGCCCGTCCCACCAGCTTATCCACCGCGTTGTGCCGGCCCACGTCCTCGGCTACTTCCAGAGGTTGGCCGGACTGCCGCAGCAATCCGGCGGCATGAAGACCACCGGTGGTGTGGAAGACCCCCTGCGCCTCCAAAAGCAGATCGGGGAGCCGAAAGAGCTCGGCGACCGGCCAGACCGCCTCTCCAACCACATCGGCCTGGACCGCTCGGAGCGCCTCCAAGGTGGCGGTTCCGCAGATCCCACAGGCGCTCGATGACGGCAGGGCTCGCTGCCAGCCCAGTGCGCCCTCAGGCAGAGGCATGCGGAGGTGGACATCGACCAGGTTCTCGGCGGCCGGGTCGAGCTGAACTGGAATGGGAATGCCCTCCAGCTGGGTCTGGCCGCTGGGCGCCAACCTCAGGAAATCGACGTCGGACACTTGCAGGACCACGCCCTCGGCGTGGAGCAACCCCAGGGTCAGTTCCACGTCACAGCCTGGGGTACGTAGCATCACCGCCAGCGGCCGCCCATCCACCATCACCTGCAAGGCCTCCTCGCGGGCGACGCTGTCCTCGGCCACCTGCGCGTCTTCTTCGGCGATCTTGGTAATCAGCAGGCGTTGCTGGTCGGGCCGTCCTAGGCGGTTCAGATGCGCCACGTCGGCGATCGTACCGCTCCATTCAGGCGACACCCTCCGAGACCGATCTCAGCAGCGCACTGGGCTCTGCTCGATCCCGGCTAGCCGTCGTGGGGGCAGGTGCCTCCCGGCTCACCGTGATGGCAGCCGCACCGGTCCATGGCCTCCACCAGGATGAGATCGCCGTCGTCGAAATGAAGTCGTGGCCCCGGGGAGGGATCCTCGGGTCGGACCAACCGGACCTCGAGCACATAGCAGAGCCGACCGTTCCACTCAGTCGAGGCGGGCATGTTGGGGTTGCCGGCTCGTACCAAGCGCTCCGCCAGTGCCGCCGAGTCGACCTGGTCAATCCGGCGGTGACCCACCGAGGTGAAGTAAGAGCCCTGGTCGAGGTTGAGAGGTGTCCCCGGATCTCCTTCCTCCGCCAGATGGACTGCTTCGGCCACCGAGCCCGCGCCCAACTGGCAGAGTCGGCGCACCAGGGTGCCGGCATTGTCATCGGGGCGGATCGGCTCCGAGCGCTGGATAAGAACCGGGCCGGCGTCAATTCCCCTTTGCAGCCTTTGGAAGCTAATCCCGGTTTCCCGCTCATCGTTGACGATTGCCCAGTAGACCGGCTCAGGCCCCCGGTACTTGGGCAGGAGCGAGGGATGGACGTTGATCCAGCCAAGACGGGGTAGCGACATTGCCTTCTCGTGGAGGATCTGATCGAAGCTGGCGATCAGAAAGAGATCGGCCTCGAGCCGGCGGAGCGCGGCCAGGGAGTCGTACTCGTTGACCCGGGCCAGTCGCAGCAGCGGAACTCCCATGTGGTCGGCAATCTGGCTGAGCGCGTTCTCGCCCGAGATCACAGCGTTGGCCCCCAGGCTGGTACCTATCCCCACCAGCTCGGCCCCGCTGTCGATCAGCGCCAACAGCATTGAGAGGCTGTAGTCGGAGGGAAACCCAGCGAAACCAACTCGGGTCGCCCCGGGCTCCGACCTCCGCGGCTGGCCGGTGGGGGCGAAGGGCAGCACCAGGTCAGGAACCATGCGAAACGAGTTCTTGCGCCAGAGCCACTCCTCGACCGAAGCGAGCCAGGGGCTGCGCTTGGAAGGGGTGACGACGGTCTCGAGGGCGGACACCGAGTTTCAATCCTAGTTGCCGACGGCGGGTCAAGCGTCACGGTTTCGTTGAGCCTGCGCTACGCGGTTCAGTACGAAGCGGTGGGACACTTCCGGGCGGGATGGCCGAGGAATCTAACGCGGCGCCGGAAAGTCAGGCCCTAAGCCAGGGCCTGGTGGATCTCCGGCAGACCTGGGAGCACCTCGCCCGCGAACTGGCGAGCGGGGTCCCCGAACTTCCGGGCGTCATCGACCAGGAGCTATCCGGCCTCAGTCTCACCGATTTGAACGAGGAAACCCTGATCAGGGTGACCGAGGCGGTGGTGGCTCGGGTGGCGGCGGCGGGATTCCCAGACGAAGCTGCCGTACTCCTGCGCCGGATGGGACGGGCGATGTATGAGCTGCTCCTCCTTCTGGCCACCCAGGAGGAGATCCGGGACATGAAGCCGCCAGCCTTTGCTCCAGAGGTCTCACCTCCCCAGTTGACCGTGCTGAGACCAACCGATGACGACGGGCTTGACTCGTTCGACCTGCTGGAGGTCGAACTCCAGCCCGAGGAGGTGCTAGCGCCGCTGCCCGAGGAGGTGCTAGCCCCGCTGCCCGAGTTCGAACCATTCCACGAC
>Ga0102924_1000611_pt1 | contig 44108 bp, 33 predicted proteins | sample PaiPotPPM11metaG_FD_80116 | JGI IMG/M metagenome (GOLD analysis project Ga0102924, IMG submission 80116) | Iron sulfur acid spring bacterial and archeal communities from Banff, Canada, to study Microbial Dark Matter (Phase II) - Paint Pots PPM... ...
CCCCAGACCGCTTGCGCGACAATGGCGACTGCGACGAGCTTGAGACCATGCAGCAGGCCCGCGCCAGCGGGACCGCCAAGCGCGCCGGCGCCGTAGGCGAAAACCACGAGCGCAATCGCCGATGGCAGCGTGAAGCCGGCCCAGGCCGCGAGTGCGCCGCGATAGCCGGCGCGCAGGAGCCCGATCGAAAATCCAACTTGGCTTGAAGCGGGGCCCGGCAAAAATTGACACAGCGCGACGAGATCGACGAACGCCTGCTCATCGAGCCAGCGCCGGCGCACGACGAATTCTTCGCGGAAATAGCCGATATGGGCGATCGGACCGCCGAAGCAGCTCACGCCAAGCTTTAGGTAAACACGTAAGACTTCGAGCGGTGAGCCCATGCGCCGGCCGCGCGCCGCAAACTCATCTGCGGCGAGACCGGCCGCGTCATCTTGTTCTCTGCCGGCGGCACCCATCAGACCGTGCCCGCGATTGATGCAATTGGACGGCGCACCCACCAGGCCGAGGAGAAGGCGAACGCGAATCGACCAGTCCGGCACGCGAGCGCCAAGGAGATGGTCCGCCAATTCACTGGGTACGCTTCGCCATCCTATCGGCGAATGGCTTCGAGATAATTCTCCTTGTACCAGTCGACTATTTCAGCACCGGTCGTCACCCAGACCTCCTGGCGCGAGGTGACGTGGGCAAGCGCCTTGGCCAAATACTTGCTGCGATGCGGGTAGCCGACCAGAAACGGATGCAGGCAGATCGACATGACGCGGCCGGTCTTGGCGCCTTCCTCATAAAGAACGTCGAACTGGTCGCAGATCATCTGGCCGAAAACTTCCGGGCTCTGATGCAGGTCGAGCAACGCCGGAATGTCGTTGATCTCGGTCGAATAGGGCATGGCAATCATCGACCCCTTTCTCACGCGCATCGGATAGGGCTGATCGTCGTTCACCCAGTTGCCGACGTATTCGATGCCGTTCTCGGCAAGGAGGTCGAGGGTGCGCAAGGTTTCGCTCAAAGCGGGACTTAGCCAGCCGCGCGGCGCCTTGCCCACACTCTCGCCGATGGCGTTTACGACCGACGTAACCCACGAGGGCCCTTGTCCGCCGCCGCACTGGCTGTGATCCGAGTCGCGACAGAGCGGCGTTATCCAGGTAAAATTCGCGAGTTTCCCGGCGTGAAGATCGGTAAAGAACCGGTGTTGGTTTGGAATGACGTCCGACTTCCAATCCGGCCCGCGGAAGATGTGCTTTACCGCCTGATAGCCCGACCAGAGCCCGCTAAACGACATCCGATAGTGGCTCGTGTAGAAGCGCCACGAAAGGCCCGCTGAGTCCAACTCGTCGCCGAGCGTTTGGTAGTCGAAGCAGGCTCGTTGCACGCCGCCGTACATGCGATTGTGTTTGAGAATCTCGACGTCGTCGGTCTTGCCGCCGCCGCAGCCCCAATAAAACAGCGGCACGTCGACGCTCGAGTTCGCCTGGGCCGCAATGATGTACTGATGCGCAACGAAACTCTCGTCGAGTTGCGAGGCAAACATTTTGTCGGCTAAGACCCACTCCTGCGCCATATCCCAATAGAGCTTCGACTCTTTGTACGGGACGTATGCATATTCGCCGTTGACGGGGCCGCCAATCTTCTGCTCGAGATTGAAACCGTCCATGTGGCACTGCGTGCCGGGAAGTTTACCGACGCCGTTGCATGCGGTGAACATCGCATAGGCGGAATGATCGATTTCGTACCGCGACTTGAGTGAGATAGGCTTTAACGGGATGGTGTTGCCGTTTGAATCTTTGCCGCTGGAAACCGTGTCGGCGCCGGGATACCCCATGAACATATCGTCGAAGGACCGATTTTCCTGAACGACCCAAACGACGTGTTGGATTTTTCCACTGCCGGTGCTTTCGAGCGTTTGCAGGACGCGGCCATCTGCACGCAGCGGCAATGATGTTACGGTCGTGGGACCCGCACATGCTACGCAGGCAGCGAGAGCCGCATAGAGCAGCGCCCGGTGAAAAAGACGCGTAGCCACGCAACAAACTGCCACGCGCCGCACCGCGTTCCTCCCCCGAAAAAGGAGCCTTACCGGCTAGCAGGCACGGCCTTCTTGACCTCTAAAGTAGCGGGGCTACCCCAACCACTTTTTCTCCGAAGGAGCGCTTGTGAACGCATCGTTGAAACTAGCAGCGCCGCTGCTGGCGGCACTTGCAATCTCCGCGTGTAACGCGGGCGGCACCTCGGGCGTGCCGGCATCGGCCGGGGCTTCCCAAGGTGCCTACGTCATCTCCAATCACATTCCTGAATGGGCGGCCAAGCATGAGGCTCGCACCATGTGTCCCCAGGTCGTCGGCAAACCGACGTGCTTGGCGCTTCAGGTTACCAAAGGCGGGATCGTTCCGCTCTGTTCCCCCTCGTCTAGTTGTGGCTTTACCCCAGCGCAACTCGAATCCAGATATGGCCTCACCCACAAGTTAGGGAACGGATCGGGCACAAAGGTCGCGCTCGTCGAAGCAGGCGATCTAGCTGCCGCATCCACCGACCTTACGACCTACCGGAACGAGTACAGTCTGGGAACCGCCAACCTCGTCAAGTACAACGAGACCGGCCAACAGGGCAACTATCCCCCGTCTTGCGAGAACTACGGCTGGTGTCTCGAGACCGATCTCGACATCGACATGGTCTCCGCATCGTGCCCGAAGTGCACGATTTATCTGATGGAAGCGAAAGACGGAATCAGTGACTTCGAGGCGGCGGAAAAAGAAGCCGTCACACTCGGCGCCACCATCGTCAGCAACAGTTGGATCTGCTACGGCAGTTGGGACTGCGGCGATACGAACTTCGGGAGCTACTTCAGCACCGCCGGCATCACGTATCTCGCATCGTCCGGCGACTCCGGATACAATTCCATCGGCGGACCGTCCGTTCTTGACACCGTCATCGCGGTCGGCGGCACGCAGTTGGAAGTCAGCGGTTCCAGTTTCACGGAAACCATCTGGAACGGTGCGGGCGCAGGCTGTGCGAGTTCGAGCATCGTCGGCAGCCCCGGCGTTCCGAAGCCTTCGTGGCAGTCCGATACCGGTTGCAGCAACCGTACCGACGCCGACGTATCGGCCCAGGCCGGATGTTCGCCCGGCGTCGCGGTGTATATCAGCCTCTACGGCGGCTGGACCGGCGTTTGCGGCACGAGCGTTGCATCGCCGCTCCTGGCCGGCGTCACCGCGCTTGCCGGTAACGGTGCCAGCCTAAACGGCGGCCAGTACATCTGGTCGTTCACGTCGCGTCAACGTCTGGGGCGACTACACGCGATAACCAGCGGCAGCGACGGTAGCTGCGGCGGTTCCTACCTCTGCACCGCCGGTACCCACCAATTCAAGACCTACTCGGGTCCGGGCGGCTGGGGCACGCCCAAAACCATCAAAGCCATGTAACTGAGGTAAGGACCTCAAACCAAGGCAGAGGCGGGCGTGGAAACGCGCCCGCCTCTCTTCGCGCGAGTGCCCTACATCGGCACTTCGATGCCCAGCTTCGCGTGCGCATCGGCCGGGATCCCGAGTGTCGAGGTTACCGAGCGCGCATTACGCTTGAGAATTATAAAGAGCGAACGGCGCCAACGCTGCAAAACGGCGCGTTCGCGCGGAACGATCTGTGGGTCGGCGCTGTAGTAGGTTGTATCCGGGCCGCCGATGTGCAGACCACGCGCTGCACACGCATTGATGATGCGCCCGATATCGAGCCGTTCCATGAAACCGAAACGCGCCGTCACACGTACGAGGCCCTCCGAGAGCCACTGCACGATGACCCGGCTGTCGCCGCTGACAAAAGGTTCGTTGGTTGGGATGATCGTTAGCAAGACGATTTTCTCGTCGATGCTATGGGTCTGAGCCCAGTGATGGCGCAAGACAAACGGTATGCCCTCGGGATCGCCGGTCAAGAAAACCGCGGTGCCCTGGTATGGCACGCCCAAACGGCCGCGAACGTCGCGCAAGAAGTCCGCTACCGGTTGCGCCTGCTCGACCTGAACTTGTGCGATACGCCGTCGTCCGAATCGCCAGGTGGCTGCGACGACGAACAAGATCGCGCTCGTCCCCAGCGGGATCCAGCCACCTTCGAAAATTTTCGGTAGGCCGCCGATCAGAAACAGCAGTTCGATCACTAAGAACGGTGCCGTCGTGGCTAGCGCGCGGGCCAGGCTCCAACGCAGTTTCGTACGCACGACCTCAAAATAGGCAATCGCCGTTACGATCATCGTCGCCGACACTGCGAGACCGTATGCGTTCGCCAAACGAGCCGAACTCTGAAAGCCGATGACGAGCGCGATACACGCGATTCCGAGCAGGCTATTCACGAACGGAACGAAGACTTGGCCGCGATGCGCCACCGATGTATAGACGACGCGCATCCGCGGAATGAACCCAAGACTGATGCCTTGCTTCGTCAGGGTATATACGCCCGAAATCAAGGCCTGCGAGGCGATGATCGTCGCCGCCGTCGCAATCGCGATCATCGGATAGAGTGCGATTCCGGGAACCAGCATATAGAACGGATTATCGAGCGCGCGGGGATCCACCAGCGCGAGTGCCGCTTGGCCCGCATAGTTCAAGACCAAAGCCGGGAAGACAACGGCGGTCCATGCGACGGCGATCGGGAGGCGTCCGAAGTGTGACATGTCCGCGTAGAGAGCCTCGACGCCGGAAACACAGAGCACGACGGCACCGAAAATCAGGAGAGACGCAAAACCGTTTCGAGCCAAAAAGGCGGCGGCGTGGTACGGATTGATGGCCCAGAGCACGGCCGGGTAGCGCGCAATACCGAGCACGCCTACAATGGCGATTGCGACAAACCACGCGAGCATGACCGGCCCAAAGACGGAGCCGATTCGCTGCGTGCCTCGATGCTGTATGAGAAAAAGCGCGGCGAGTATCCCAGCAGAAAGCGGTACGATTAACCACTGAATCGCCGGCGTCGCCACGCTGAGTCCCTCGACGGCCGATATAACGGAAATCGCGGGCGTAATGATGCCGTCGCCAAAGAGCATGCCCGCACCGAGAATGACGAGAAACGTCAGCAGCGTCGCGCGCGGCAATACGCCACGTTTAACCGGCGGCAGAATCAAGGCCAGCAGCGCCAAGATGCCGCCTTCGCCGTCGTGCGAAATGCGCATGACGATGCCGACATACCAAACGAAAACGATCAGGATCAGCGACCAAAGGATGAGGCTGAGTACGCCCAAGACGTTTTCGTGAGTTGGGGCTATTTTGAGCAAGCCAGCGAAGCATTGATGAAACGCGTACAGCGGACTCGTTCCGATGTCGCCAAAAACCACGCCGAGAGCGGCAACGGCAAGCGCGGGACGAAACCCGTGGCGCTCTCGACCCTGGTTCGACATGCGGGCTCGTTAGCCGTTGGGTCTATATTTAAATGTCACCGCACGAGACATAATGTTTGAGGTTTGCGGCACTCTCGTGCACGTTGATTGCATAGTGAGATTTCTTTAGCTGCGCTATGGTAACGCCGGGTAGGGTTGTGACGGACATCCCGTTCACGACGTTACTGAGTGCTTTCCACGGCGACGGATTCAGGTGCGCGCACGTGCCCTCGTGAATATGCGAGGGCTCCGACGCCCCGGCCGGCTCGCCCTTCAGCTGAACCTTCACGCGAAGGCCAGCCGACGTGTCGTTCAGGAAGGCTTGGCCGTTTTGACCGGATCCGTTCTGCGCTCCAAGATTGATCGTCATGGCATGCGCCGACATCGCGTTGGTGACGTGGTTCACGGTGTTCGGCGCGGAAAATGCCGCGGCGGACGTTAGGGCAATCACGGCGACAGCGGCAACGGTTGATAGTATCTTCACGTCAGCCTTTCTTCCCAGCGCGCTCTCAGTATAAACGTCCCGTAGTGCGCGAAGTCTAGCGCAACTGTATGACGATGCTGACTCCTATGTGGTTATATTCGACGTCAACTTCGGTGCGCGAACCATTGATAGTAATGCGGTATCTGTGTGGTTACGACGAACGAGGGTGAACCGTGCGTAATAGGCAACGCGTCTTTCGTTCGTTGTCCTGTTGAAGATACGGCGATCGTCGTTCCGACGCTGGTAACCGAACTCAGCGAATAGGACGCGTCGACGTTCCACCGTTGCGTAGGCGGAAGCTCGTATTTGAAGCCGAGTTCGGAATCGGCAACGCCACTGGAGGTCGAGCCGGCGCTTCTCGTCCCGTACGCTCGATTCGTTGCGTAGTTGAGCCCGATATTGACATACGAACATATGTTCGTATATGCTGAGGCCCCATGGCGTCGGCGGCCTTCGCGCACGAGCCCTGCGCGAGCCCCTCACCGGGGCATCGCGAAGCCTTTGCGGCGTTAAAATCCTCGCTTAGCGCGGAGGCGCTCGCTGCTCCTCGACAACTTCCGCCCGATGCCGTGATTCCCACGGCGATTCCCGCGCTCGACCGGGCGTTGGGCGGCGGCTTACCGCGTGGAGCGCTGGTTGCGTTCGAGGGGAACGCCGGACGCTGGAGCATCGTCGCCCGGGTGGTGGCGGCCGTCACGCGCCGCGCGCTGGTCGCGATCGTTGACGACGGCGCCTTATATCCGCCGGGTTTGGCTCGGGCGGGCGCGCGCCTCGATCGCGTGCTGATCGCTCCCGCAACGACGCCGCTCGGCGTCGCGCGAACGGTCGACATTCTGTTGCGCACGCGCGCGTGCCGGGTCGTGCTGCTGCTCTGCGCTCCCGAACTTCGCGCGGCGGTATGGATGCGGTTGGCGCGGCTCGCACAACGTGCCGGGGTGTTGCTCGTAGCGATTGCCTCGCGGGTGGATGCAGCGCTTGCGACAGCGACCGCGCTACGCATCGAATGTACGATTGCGCGGCTGTGCGTCGACGGTTCGCGCGGGTTGTGGTGCACGCTTTCCGGTTACGATGTACACGTGCGGGTGCACAAACAGCGTGGCGGTTTCGTTGCGGAGCCTCTTCGTGTTGCTGTGCGTTAACGTCGCCGGCGAAGCGCCGGCGGCCGTTTGGGAAGAGTTGCTCGACGCGCTCGATGCGGTGTCGCCGCTGGTCGACGACGTGCGCGCCGGTTTAGCGTTTCTCGACATGCGCGGCATCGCCGGAACGCCGGCGCAATGGATGGCGCAAACGCGCGCGCTGGCCGCACCGCTCGGTTTGCGGTTGCACCTGGGTGCCGGCAGCAACAAAATCGTTGCGCGCGCCGCCGCGTTGCGCGAGGACGGTAGTGCATGCGCGCTGGGCGAAGAGCGCGTGCTGCTGGCACCGTTTACATTAGCGCTGCTCGAGATCGATCCAAAAGTCGCGGAACGCTTGCGTTTGTTGGGAATCGAACGGCTGGGCGATCTCGCCGAGTTGCCCCACGGGCCGTTCGTTCGGCGTTTTGGTCCTGCGGCCGCGCGTTGGCACGAACTCGCCAACGGCATCGATCGCACGCCGTTCGTTCCGCGTGCCCATACCGTTGCGATCGAAGCTTCAATCTATGGCGAAGGACGTGCCGATGAAGAATCGCAGGTTATCTTTGCATTGCGGTTGCTGTTGACGCGCATCGCCGCCGATCTCGAACGATGCGGCAAGCGCGCGGGCGCGCTCACGCTCGACGTGGAGTTGGAGGATGCACAAACGCAGCGCATCGGGGTGCCGCTGGCGTCGTCAACCGCACAGGAACGCGCGATGCTCGACGTCGTGCGCGCCAAACTCGAAGGCGTGACGTTTCCGGCGGCGATCGTCGGGTTGCGGCTTCGGGCCGGTGAGTTGGAAGAAGGCGGCGAGGCGCTGGGTTTGCTCGCCGGCGACGATTTCGATCCGCAAATCGTCGCCGTGACGATCGCGCGCATCGAAGCGGTGCTCGGTGAAGCGGTACGGCGCGCGCACGTTCGTCCCGCGCACGTGCTTGAAGAACGGTTTGCCTACGAACGTTTCGAGACGCCCAAACGCACGCTCGTCGCCGACGCCGACGAGCAACCGAACGAGAGTGACGTCGTGCTGCAGTTGCGCCTGCTCGCCGTAACCGAGGTTTCGGTGCAGGTGCGCGGCGGCGAGCCGGCTTTCGTCGGCAATCCGCCGCTGGCGGTGCGGGCGTGCGCGGGTCCGTGGCGCGTCGAGATGGGCGATTGGCCGGGAGCGCCGGCGGTGGCGCGCGACGAGTACGACGTGCAGTTAGAAGACGGATTGCTGTATCGCATCTATCGCCAAGGTGTGCATTGGTACGTGCGCGGAACCTATGATTGATGAAGCGCTATGCCGCCATAAGTCTGGTCGCGTTGACATCGGCTTGCGGTCCCCTGCATTCGCAGTGGGGCACGATGCCGCAATCTGCGAATGCATCGCTGCAGCATCGCGCGAGTTTGCCGATCACGCACGTGGTCGTCATCATGCAAGAGAACCGGAGCTTCGATAACTTTTTCAGGGGTTTTCCCGGTGCGGACAGCGCAACGTTCGGCTATGGCCACGGCGTGAAGTATCCTTTAACGCCAAAACACTTAACGTGGACCTTCGACCTCAACCATTACCGCTGGCAGTTTTTGGAAGATTACGACGGCGGTAAGAACGACGGTTGGAACGACTTGATTAACGGCTCGACGTCCGGCTGTCCGTACGGCAAAGGATGGGTCAATCACCCGTCGTGTTGGAATTTCCTGACCGGCAAGTCTTACCAAAAGATGGCGTTTTCGTACGTGTATAAGGCGGAAATCCAGCCCTATTGGACGATGGCTTCCGAATACACGCTGGGCGATCACAACTTCGGATCGACCAATGGCCCGAGTTTCGGGGAGCATCAGATGCTGATCGCGGGTCAGGACGGGCACGCAGACGAGGTCCCCGAACTCAAGCCCTGGGGCTGCGATACACCGAAGAAGTTATCGGTAAACTGGGAGTATTATCTTCACTACGGCCAGGCGAACCCGCCCGAATTCCCGCCCGCATTCGGACACGACGTCGTCGGCTATCGGCCGTGCTTCACCTACGCGACCGTTGCAGGTCTTTTGGACGGCAAGCACATTTCGTGGCGCTGGTACAAGCAGCCGGATCCGCCGGCGATAGATGAAGAAGGCCGCGATCGGCCGGATTACAACCAATACGATTCGTTCTGGCTGGATGCGTTCGATGCGATCAAGCCGATACGCTATGGTCCGGACTACAAAAACGTCGTCACGCCCGACACGAGGGTGCTCACGGACATCGCCAACGCGAGCCTGGCACAAGTGTCGTGGGTCATGCCGCACGGCGGCGCTTCCGATCATCCAGGAAGCGGTTCCGGCAACTGCGGTCCGGCGTGGATCACCGCGATCGTCAACGCAATCGGTAAGAGTTCGTATTGGGACAGCACGGCGATTATCATCACGTGGGACGAATGGGGCGGCTGGTTCGATCACGTCGTGCCGCCACTCGAGAGCGATCCGGTCACCGGAGCGTACGAGGGGCTCGGATATCGTACGCCGCTGATCATCATTTCACCCTACGCTAAGACGCACTACGTTTCGAAAGCGGTGCACGAAACGGCCTCGTCGCTTCGCTTTATCGAAAACGTCTTTGGGCTCGGGCAACTGCCGCCCGGAAATCTCGCGGATGCGCGGGCCGATGGCTACGACGACGTCTTCGTTTCGCAGAGTCCGACGAAGTTCAAACCCATTCCCGAGCCCTCGAACTATCAGTATTGCCTCTCGCAGCGCAACGCCCCGCCCGATCGAGACTACTAACCTAGGATTGCGCCGGCGCGATTGCGGTAAAGCGGTCGGCCCAACGGATTCGCCCGGTGACCTGCATCACGACGAACAGCGTGATGATGGCGCCGATGGTGATCGTGAGCCCGCTCCAACCTTCGTTGAAGAGCGCGTACGAAAACAAGACGAGATAAATGAGCTGCGCGAGGCCGCTCTCGACCGCCGCGAAGCGCCAGCCGACGACCAGCCGGAGATACGAGATCGTCAAGAAGAGCGAAACGGCCGAACAGATGACGAACGCCCATTCGACGACGATGCGGTCGACTAAATACGCGAACAGCAAGTGGAACGCAAAGAACGAGCAGGCGAGGAAGAAGTAGTTCATGGGATGCAGTTCCACGTTACGCAGCGTGGCGATCGTGAACATTACGAAGAAGTAGAAGAGCAACGCCACCGGCGCCCAAAACGTGATACGCTGCGCGAGCGGACCCGGTTGCATCGGCGAGGGCATCGCCATGCCGATCCCGTTTGACGTCACCAGCGTGCCGTAGTTCCAATAGAGGCGCCAGCCGCTGCCTGTGGGCTTTTCGCCGCTTGGCAGTAACGTCTGCGGCGGATAGTCGATGGCGTCGAAGTTCGTCGTCATCGCGAGTGAGAAGTCCGCGACCGATTGCACGCCCTCACCGAACGAGTACGTCCACGACTGCATGCCGCGCGACAGATACGCGACAGCAATCGTGGTTTGTGCGCCGGGTTTGAGCGGAAACGTCACCGCGCCGCTATCGAGCAGCGTCGTATTCACTATCGGAAGGCCGCCGATCGAACACGTGAAGTTCGTGAACGTGCCGCCGTTGGACGGAAACGGAAAATGCAGCGTGAGCCGTTCGACCGATGTGTCGTTACGCACGCGATAGCGGCCGCTGAATGCGACGTCGTACAGGTTGTACCACAGCAGACCCGTACGGCGCTGATCCAGTTTGAGGCCCACGTCGATGCGGCTGCTCAGAATCGGTACGGCGATATCTTCGTAACTGCGTTCCGTGCGCTTTTTGTCCGCGTTATAGGTGTCGACCGCGACGCGCGCTTGCACCTGCGGCGCCGGCTGCGTCTGAGGGGATCCCCACTGCGCGGTCAATTTCGAGGTCTGAGCGGAGTCCGAGTTCTGGGTACGTTGCACGAGCGTCGCACCGAGAATGAGCCAGGCTAGCCCGGCTCCGCAAAAAATCACGGCCAGCGCGACGATGTTTTTCAGCATGCAGACGAGCCTCCGGGGCTGCGAGCAGTGTGTGCTTTGCGTTGCAAAGTCATCTACTTTGTAACACAAAGTATTTGAGTCGCGCAAGAGGTTTGCTGTAAATGTGCCGATGAGGAGTGCGGCGTTGCGGCCTGGAATCTCATCCCGACTCACCGCCTTCCGTAGGAGATGTTGCGTTGAACGCATTTTCGGTTCGATCGCTCGCGCTTGCGAGCGCCGCCCTCATGGCTGCCTGCTCGGGCGGCTCGCTGAACTCCATCCCGTCGTCGGCGCCGGCCACGGCGATACACGCCGGCGCCGCCGGCAATGTGCGCGCAGCCTGCGGTCGGGTTCCGACTGGTTACGCCCGCTGCTTCGCGCTGATCCGCACCGACGTTACGCCGCTGCGCGGCGTGCAATCGAAGGTTGCCGGTTACGGTCCCAGCAATCTGGATTCGGCGTACAATCTGCCGTCGAATGTGGGGCAGGGCCAGACGATCGGCATCGTCGATGCCTTCGACGACCCGAACGCGGAGAGCGACCTCGCCGTGTACCGCGCGAACTTCTCATTGCCGCCGTGCACGACTAAAAACGGCTGTTTCCTTAAAGTAAGCCAAAGCGGCTCGACCAAGAAGTTTCCAAGGCCGGATCCGGGTTGGGCCGGCGAAATCTCGCTCGATCTCGACATGGCGTCGGCGATCTGTCCCGAGTGCAAGATCATCCTCGTCGAAGCGAGCACGAACCGGTTGATCAGTCTCGGCAAGTCGGTCGATCGCGCGGTGTCGCTCGGCGCAAACGTCGTTAGCAATTCGTATGGCGGCACCGGCGGTGGCAGCTCAAACTCCAACTACGATCATCCGGGGACGGTCATCACCGCGAGTTCCGGCGATAGCGGATACGGATATTCGTCACCGTGCGATTATCAAACCGTCGTGTGCATCGGCGGAACGTCGTTACGCAAGGGCGGCGGAACCCGCGGCTGGACCGAATCGGCGTGGAGCGGTGCCGGCAGTGGCTGCCCGCGTCTGGTCGCCAAGCCGTCGTGGCAGACGGACAAAGGCTGCACGCACCGTTCGGAGTCTGACGTCTCGGCGGTTGCCGATCCCAACACCGGCGTTGCATTCTACGATACGTATCCGAGCGGCGGTTGGGGCGTCGTGGGCGGCACGAGCGTTGCCTCGCCGATCATCGCAAGCGTTTTCGCTTTAGCCGAGAACGCGTCGTCGCAACACTACGCCGCCGGTATTTGGGCTGCGGGCGGAAGTTCTTCGCTCAACGACATCACTACCGGCAGCAATGGTACGTGTCCGAAGAAGTATCCGTACATCTGCAACGCCGGTCCCGGTTATGATGGACCGACGGGTTGGGGTACCCCCAACGGTTTAGGCGCGTTCTAGGTTGCTCGCAGCGTTTCTGATCGGCCTCGTCGTCGGTCTGCGAACGCTGACGGCACCGGCCGTTTTGCTGTGGTTGCGCGATCGCGGCGGAGTCTGGGCGTTCGTGCTCTCCGCCGCGGCGATCATCGAATACTTCGGCGACGTGAGTCCCAAGGCGCCGGCCCGCACCGGTCCGACCGGATTAATCCCGCGGATTCTATCGGGAGCGTTCTGTGGCTGGCAGTTAGCGGCAATGCATGGCGGCTCGCCGGCCCCGGCCGCAGCGCTCGGTTCACTAGGAGCGGTCGCCGGCGCGTTCGGCGGTCTTGCGTTACGAAGACAGGCGATTGCGGCAATCGGGCTCGTTCCCTCGGGCATGCTCGAAAACGCGATCGCAATTATGCTTTCGTTTCTCATTATCGCTTACGCGTAGAAGCCGGACGCTCGACGATTTTAGCGCCGCCCTTCGACTGCGGCGCGACACGAGAGTACGTTTTTATGCGAAGCAGTAGGAATCGGAGGAAGCGTCGCCGCCTTGGAGACGCACCTGGTGCGCGCGGTACCGTTCGGGAAATTCGAGGAAAAACTTCCGATCGAACGCCATCGCGCCGTTGACATCGAGTTTGACCATCCAACTCTTGATGCCGTCGGGATAGAACTGATCGTCCCACGAGCGATAGAGCGAGTTGGTGAAGTAGACGCGTTGCCCATCTCGGCTAATCTCGACCATTTGCGGACCACCGCTTAGCGGTTGATCCGGTTTTGCGGGATGCGGCGTGCGCGCGGCGATGCCGCCGATGCGAACCGATCCGGCGAGTTGCGGATGGAACGGATCGCTGACGTCGTAGCGCCGCATTTCACCGGTGCCCCAGCAGGCCGCATAGAGATACCTATCGTCGAGCGAAAGGTCGATGTCGCTGAGCAACGGCGGCACGGCGCTAAAGCCTTTCAACAAATCGGGCAAAAGGTCGGGGTCGGCAGGTTCGGCCGGAATCTCGATGACTTTGGTGAGTTCCCACGAGCCGTTGTTGCGATGCCACAGCCAAATCGAACTCGAGAGATCTTTGAGCGAAAGAACAACGCCGACGAAACCGTAGGTGTTGTTCGGATTGTGCGACGGTCGGATTTCGAGGACGAGCTGCTGCTCGGCGCCTAGATCGATGGCCTGCACGTGTTTGCGAGCGCGTAGATCCCAAAAATGCAGGTGGTGGCCGTACTTTCCGGCGAGCAGCAGATTGGGATCGAGGCCGCCCTCGATCATATTCGGCGTGCCCCATTCGCTCGTGACCATCACGTCGTGACCGAGATGCCACCAGAAATCGTACGCGAAATATTGCGGACCGCGATCGCGCTCCCATTGGCCGAGCACGTCGAACGTATCGCAGTCGAGCATGAAAATGCCGCCGGGACCTTCACCCTGTGCGTTTCCGAGTGCGCTAATGTAAATCGCGTCGGGGCCGCAGTGAATCGTATGTGGGCGCGTGTAGCCCGTGCGCGCAATAATTTCGTCGGGCTCGATGACGCGTGCGATGTGCGGATTAGCCGGATCCGGTTTAGTGTCGATAATGTGAATGCGCGACGATCGCAATCCGGGAACGATGAGATAGCGCCGCTCGACGTGCGGTTTCGGCGCGTTCGGGCACAGCGCACTGCTGCAAGCGTTCCAACCGAAATGGTGCAGTTCGTCGCCGGTGTTGGGAAGTTCGACGCTTCCGATTTGTTCGGCGTAGTTGGCGGACGCCGGATCGGTATCGACGACGGCCAGCGCGTCGGGCGTACCGCTTCCGTTTGCGCTCAATAGCGCTACGTATGCGTGCGTTTCCGGCGGCGCTTTCATGGCGTCCTTGGCCGAAAGATAGAACGTAGGATCGGGCTTGAGCAGCATGTGACGTGACCTCCTGCGCGGGCTTCCAGCGATGCTGCGGAGAGCAGAATCTACGTCGCCAGGACGATGATTCCCGCGACAATCAGCGCGAACGACCAAATGAGATCGACGTTGAACCACGCGCGGCGTAAGAAGCTCACGCCGAACTTGGTGTAGACCGTAACCGCGACCACTGCGGTCGTAAGCACGTAGCCGAGGGTATGAACGGCGACGACGAGCGCCGCGTTGCTCCAAGTCGGCCCCAAGGCGTGCGCCGGCATCGGCATCCCGGGCATCGCGTGCTGCGGTGGCGATGCCGCGGTGAGAAACGGCACGAGCATGAGTCCCGCACCGTGTGCGCCGGCCATGAGAAATCCCCAGAGCGCCAGGCCCCAAAAGCCGACGCGCATGCCGACCCAACGCGGGTGACGCAAGCGCAGCAGCCGGTAGAGTCCGAAAGCGAACAGGATCGCAGCTGCGCCGTAGTGGAGCGGTGCGCGCGGAAGTGTGGCGGCGGCGACGACCGTCAAGGCTACGACCGCGGCGATCGAGATGACGTGGCCGAGCGCAATCGGCAGAACGGCGCGCAGCACCGCCGCGGTCGAGCGCTCCTGGAGCCCGAGCGCGACGGCAAATAGCCAGCCCATCGCCGGATTGATGCCGTGATAGCAGCCAAGCAAAAACAGCGTGAGCCAGACGTAAGGGCCGCTCACGGACACCCCTTGACATACGAACATATGTTCGCTATTTTGAACGCCCTACCTTTTACCATCATGTACGCGGAACTGCACTCCTGGTCGAACTTTACATTCTTGGAAGGCGGCTCGCACCCCGAGGAACTCGTCGACCGCGCGGTCGACCTCGGGCTGGCGGCGCTGGCGCTGACGGATCGCGACGGGCTCTATGGGGTGGTTCGCTTCGCCGCTCGCGCGCGGGAACGCGGCCTGGCGGCGATCGTCGGCAGCGAGTTGACCTTCGGCGGCGACGACGATCCATATGCCGGGTCCCGGATCGTGCTGCTGGCCGAAGACGCGCGCGGTTACGCCAACTTATGCGAACTGATTTCGCGCGCGCAGTTACGCGGCAGCAAGGGCGACGCGCGCCTGCAGTTCGAGGATTTCGAGGGTCGCAGCGACGGCCTCATCGCATTGTCCGGCGGCGATTGCGGACGCATCGAGCACGCGTTAACACAAGGCGAAACGGCAGCGATTGCCGAGGTCGAGCGATTGCGCGAGTTCTTCGGCGACCGCTTGTATCTCGAGTTGCAGCAGCATCTCACGCAAGACGAAACGCGCCGCAACGCCGCGTTGTCGGCGATCGGAAGCAGACTCCGCGTGCACTGCGTCGCGACCAATGCCGTAACGTATGCGTGCAAATTGCACGCACCGGTTGCCGACGTGTTGCGCTGCGTCAAGCACGGCACCACGCTGGAACGCGCGCGCGCCGACAACCTGCTGCGTCCTAATGCCGAGTTTCACCTGAAATCCGCCGCAGCAATGCGGCGCCTTTTTCGCGCGTATCCCGATGCGGTCGCCCGCACGATGGAGGTTGCGCAGCGTTGCGGTTTTCGACTCGAACGGCTGACCGGACAATTTCCGTTATTTCCGGTGGAAGAAGGGAAGACGCGCCAATCCTATTTGCGCGAGTTGGTGTATCGGGGGGCGGCGGTGCGTTACGGCATTCCCATGCACTCCGACGTGGAGCGGCAACTCGAATACGAACTCGGCATTATCGCGCGCATGGATCTGGCCGGCTACTTTCTGATCGTTTGGGACATCGTGCAGCAGGCGATGAAACTCGGCGTGCTGTGCCAGGGACGCGGCTCGGCGGCGAATTCGGCAGTCTGTTACGCGCTGGGTATCACGGCCGTCGATCCGATCGGCATGCAGTTACTCTTCGAACGCTTCATGTCGGAAGAGCGCAAAGAGATTCCGGACATCGACATCGATTTTGCGCATCAAGATCGTGAAAAGGTCATCCAATACGTCTACGAACGCTACGGCCGATCGAATGCGGCGATGACCGCCGAAGTGATCACCTACCACGAACGTTCGGCGTTGCGCGACGTCGCAAAAGCGTTCGGGTATAGCGTCGACGAGGTTAACGATCTCGCAAAAGAACTGTCTGCTACCGAATCTCTCGATGGGCTTGGGGGATCGCGTCCTTCGACTCCGCTCGCTCACGCTCGCTCCGCTCAGGATGACATTGGTGTTGCCATGGGGTGGTCGCTGGTTGAGATGTGCAAGCGCATTGAAAACTTCCCACGGCATATGGGCATTCATTCCGGCGGGATGGTGCTCACGCGCGATCCACTCGTGCGCGTCGCGCCGGTCGAGTGGGCGACGATGCGCGATCGCACCATCATTCAATGGGATAAAGACGATCTCCAAGACTTGGGGCTCATCAAAATCGACTTGCTCGGGTTGGGGATGCTGTCGTTGCTGCGCGAAGCGTTCGCGTTGCACCGGCGATGCTTCGGCAGCGACCTGACCTTGCATGCGATACCTGCCGGCGATCGGCCGACGTACGAAATGATTGGACGCGCCGATACGGTCGGCGTCTTTCAAATCGAGTCGCGGGCGCAGCAGTCGATGTTGCCACGCATGAAGCCGCAGTGTTTTTACGATATCGTCATGCAAGTGGCGATCATTCGCCCCGGCCCGATTCAAGGACAAATGGTGCACCCGTTCCTGCGCCGGCGCGCCGGCTTGGAATCGGTGAGCTATCCACATCCCAAACTCAAACCGGTGCTCGAAAGAACGCTCGGCGTTCCGCTCTTTCAAGAACAGGGGATGCGCATGGCGATCGAAGCCGCGGGTTTCACGCCAGGCGAAGCCGATCAACTGCGCCGTGCCATGGGGCATAAGCGCTCGCGGGCGCGCATGCTCGAACTATATCCGCGGTTGCTCGATGGGATGGTGGCCAATGGCATCGAACGGGCGGCGGCCGAGCAGTTGTTCCACATGCTCGAAGGTTTCGCCGACTACGGCTTTCCCGAATCGCATGCGGCGAGTTTTGCACTGCTAGCCTACGCGTCGGCATACGTGAAGTGCCGTTTTCCGGCGATATTCGCGGCAGCGATTCTCAACGTGCAGCCGATGGGCTTCTATTCGACCGAAGTCTTGGTCAACGACGCGCGCCGTCACGGCGTCGCAGTAAAACCAGTCGAGGTGAACCTCAGCGAATACTGGTCGCACGTCGATGTCGATGGCGCCCTGCGGTTAGGGTTTCATCTGATTCGCGGACTCGGCGAGGTTCAACGCCAGCGTTTGGAAGCGGCGCTGGATCGTCCGTTTACCGATCTGTTCGATTTTGCGCAACGCACGCAGCTGGAGAAAGAGGCGTTGGAAAACCTCGCCGTCGCCGGCGCGTTTGCGCCGTGGTACGCGTCGAGGCGCGAAGCGATGTGGGCGTTGCGCGCGCTCGACGAACGCGTCGCGCGCGGCGAACTCGGCAAACTCATGGACGTGGAGGAACCGGCCGCAGCGTTGCGCCCGCTGGCGCCGCGCGATGAAACCGGCTTCGATCTGTGGTCGACCGGCGTGACGCCGCGCGGCCAAATGATGCAGCATTTCCGCGCGCAGATGGATGAACGGCGCGTCATCACGGCGGTGCGCTTGGCCGAGATGCCGCCGAATCTCGTCTGTTGCGTTGCCGGATTGGTCATCACGCGTCAGCGACCCGGCACCGCCAAAGGATTCGTTTTTCTCACGCTCGAGGACGAAACGGGGCTGGTGAACGTCATCGTTCGTCCGGACGTTTACGAACGCTACCGGCGCACCATCCGCAGCGCCGCGATCCTCGTCATCGAAGGGAAACTACAAAAAGAAGGCGGCTGCATCGACGTCATCGCGCGGCACTTCGAAGCCTTCGACGATCGCGGTATCGCCGAGGGCGTCAGCGCCCATGACTTTCATTAAACCGGCCTAACGCACCGGACTGACGACTGCGGCCACCGGTCTTGAAAAACCGGTGTACGTTTTCACGATATCCCCACCGGCCGGATAATTCCAAAGGCGAACGTCGCCGTCAGTGCCGGTAATATTGCCATGATAGACCCACGTTTCTTGCAATCCACCATACGAACCATCCAGGTACGTTGGGGAACCGACCGCGACGCCGCCGCTTTTCGTAAATTGAAAGCGGTATGCGACGGATTGATTCGTATCGGCGACCATCATGTACGTTCCGTCCCACTGCACGCTGCCGGGATACTGGATCGTCTGATTTAACGAAACCGGCACGATCGCGTTCCCACCGGCCGCCAGCTCGGCAAATGCAAATAGATTGTGACCTGCGCCGATTCCGTCGACGTACAAGTTTCCTTGGTTGTCGTAACCGCAGAACAGCGCGTAATGATTCGGCCACGTGTACGTTTGCGGCGCTCCACTTGCACCTCGAAAGATTGCAATGGCGCTTTTCTGCTTCTTTGTCCAATCGCTGTTGGTCACGGCCAGGTTTCCGGTAACCGGATCGACGGAACAGCCAAATGGCTGGCTATCAGAATATGCCAACGTCTTAATCGGCGACATCCGGCCGTGTGCGAACTCCTGAACTTGGTGGTGGAGACGGTCGGCGATAAAAACATCGCCCACACCATCGACGCACTCGCCCTCGGGTTCGGCGAAGCCGCCGATTGCGCCGATCGGAATCCCGTCAGGGTAGGTGAGAACGCTCACGTAGCCCGTGCTCTCGTTCGAAACGTACATGAGATCGTGGCGGACCGCTGGTCTGAGAAACTCGCCCGCGGGTACGGACTGTAGCTGCTGGCCGCTAGCACAGCCTGTGGCGAGAAAAAGCAGCCCTACAGCAACGCAGCGGACTCGCAACTTGGTTAACAACGTTTCGATCTCTCCTGGCTCGGTAAGGCTGCGGAAAAGACGGTTGCCGTGCAGGCTGCGCCGCATAAAAAACGAAGCGCAAAGCCATGACGTCAATTCGCGCTCTGGCGCCCGGTTTCATTCTATTTCTGGCGGCATGTAGCGGCGGATGGTCCGGTGCTGGGACCACATATGATGGCTCACCAGCGCTACCGGTGCCGAATGTTGTAGGCGGTCCATTCAAGATGCTGCACTCCTTTAGTTCAAACAACGATGGGGCGCATCCCGAATCGGATTTGATCGCGGTAAATGGCGTGTTGTACGGGACGACGACCGATGGCGGTACAAGCAGTTCCAAGTGTTCCTGCGGAACGGTGTTTTCGATCGACTCTTCTGGGAACGAAAAGGTTATCTACCGTTTTACCGGCGGAAAGGACGGCGCATATCCCGAGGGAGGCCTGACGTACGCTAACGGAACCTTCTTCGGCACTACGGCAGGCGGCGGTGGCGCCGGTCTCTGCCCAGGTCCCGGAAACACGGCTGGATGTGGGACGCTTTTCGCAGTGGATGCGTCGGGTACGGAACGAGTTATTCATCGTTTCCAGGGTAGGCCGGATGGCAGCGTTCCGGTCGGCGATCTGGTCGCGCTGAACGGAAAACTATATGGCGTGACGAGTGGCGGCGGCACCGGGTGTAGTTACGTCGGTTGCGGAACGGTGTTTACCAAAGACTCGTCCGATCACGTCAACGTTTTGTATAGTTTCAAGAGCGTCAACGACGGCAATAATCCTGTTGTTGGATTGTCGTTGCTGCACGGTAAACTCTACGGAACAACGAGCACGAGCAGTCGCTGTAAGAAAGGACTCGACTGCGGAACAGTTTACACGATATCGCAGTCGGGAAGCGAAACCGTCATCCACGATTTTACGCAGCGGCAGGATGGCGCTTATCCGAACTCGACGCTGGTAGAACGAAACGGACGCCTCTACGGCACGACGTTTTACGGAGGCAACGGTTGCGTGTCGCAGGGTTGCGGAACGATCTACTCGATGGATCTATCAGGCGCGGACGAACGAATCGTTTGGGTTTTTGGCGTGGATAACGACGGGGCGAATCCCGCGGGAAAGTTAAAATTAGACCGCGATGCGCTGTACGGAGTTACGGTGCACGGCGGAGATTGGAACTGCGGAGTGCAGTACGGTTGCGGCACAGTCTACGTTTACTCACTCTTGACGCACGTCGAATCACCGCTCCACCGCTTCATCGGCGGGGACGGTGCGTGGCCGACAGGCGGGATCAGCGAGGTCGGCGGAAGTCTCTACGGGACCGCGTACCAGGGCGGCCACTTAGGAGCCGGAACCGTATATACGATTCTGGAGTAACCCTCGAACGGTACGAGCTGCGGTCGCACTGTGATGATGTTCCCGATCCTCTTCCGCCTACAAGCGGGATACGTCTAAGGTTAAGCCCGGTAACTCCGGATCGAGCGCGACCTGGGCCGCGTCGACACGTTCCGGCGTCCGATCCGGGCGATAGACTTCGACGAAACGATCGTACGGGTCGACGAGGACGCCCAACCGTGCACCGTTTTCGATGTACGCCTGCATCTTCGCACGCAGATACTCGACTGCGTCAGTTTTCGAACGTACTTCGAAAACCGCGTCGGGACAGAGAGGCGGATATGCTTCTTGCTCTTGACGGCTGAGCGAGTTCCAACGCTCTGCGTCGATCCACGCTGCGTCGGGCGATAGGATGGAACCGTCGGGGAGACTGAATCCGGTCGAACTATCGAAGGCAACGCCGAGGTCAAGCCGACGATTCCAATGATGCAACTGCGCGAGTACTTCGGCACTTCGCGCGCCGGAGCGTCCACCCGTCGGCGTCACGATGAGGCGCCCGTCGCGTGCACGCTCCATCTGGTACCCCGGGTTGCGTTGGGAGAGATCGAGCAGTTCGCCGTCGGTGAGCGGTCGCGCTTGGCGAATCGTCACAGCCATTACCGTCTCGATACGGTACCCAGCAGCCGGTTCCATTCAGCATGACAACGGGGTTGGCGGAAGAAGTACGTAATGATGAAACGGCTTGCTTGTGTGCTCGTGTTCGCACTCGTTGCATGCACCCCCACCGGCGGGTCGTTCTCCGCCAATCGGTACGCGCACGCGGCGCGGACTCGGGTCGGATCGACGCCGATTCAGCACATCGTCGTCATCATGCAAGAAAACCGGAGCTTCGACAATCTGTTTCACGGATTTCCCGGAGCGAACACGGTAACGCAAGGAAAAGCGCACGGTAAATACGTTTCGCTGAAGCAAGTGCCGCTTGCATGGAAGTGGGATTTGCGTCACGACCATCCGCAGTTTCTCGAAGACTACGACGGCGGTTTAGGCGATGGCTTCGACGATCAAATCAAAGGCTTTACGACGGGGCCGGCATGCGGCGATCCCATCAACCATCCCAAATGCTGGACGTTCTGGACGACGAAAGTATTGCAGTCGATGGCGTATTCATACGTCGATCCGACGATAATTCAACCGTATTGGACGATGGCGTCGGAGTACACGCTCGGCGACAACACGTTCGCGTCGAACAACGGGCCGAGTTTCCCGTCGCATCAGTTTCTGATCGCCGCACAAGCCGGGCACGCGGTGGAAGTTCCGACCGGCCAGCCGTGGGGATGCGATGCGCCGTCTTCGGTGACGGTCGAGCAGCTTGCATTCGGTCCGGCCAACCCACCGGCGTTTCCAGCCGCGACCGGACACGAAGTTCCCGGGCCGTATCCGTGTTTCGCGTATCCGACGATCGCGACGCTGCTCGACGGTGCCGGCATTACGTGGCGATACTACGCATCCGGCCGCAAAGAACTCGGCTCGTATTTACTCTCGGCGTTCGATGCAATTCAAGCGGTACGCGAAGGCCCGGATTGGCAGAACGTCGTGTCGCCCGATTCGGCGATTCTGAGCGACATTGCAAACGGGCAACTACCGCAAGTGTCGTGGGTGACGCCGACGGCGATCAAGTCGGATCATTGCGGACCGGGTTCGGGAGCCCAAGGTCCGGCCTGGGTGGCGTCGATCGTCAACGCGATCGGCGAAAGTCCGTATTGGAATAATACGGCGATCGTCATCATGTGGGACGAGTGGGGCGGCTGGTACGATCACGTCGTACCGCCGCAACTCTCCGATCCGGTTACGAAGGCGTACGAAGGGTTGGGTTTCCGGATACCGCTCATCGTCGTATCACCGTACGCCAAAACGGGTTACGTCTCGCACAAACTGCACGAGGTTGCGTCGTCGTTGCACTTCATCGAAACGACGTTCGGCTTGGGGTCGCTCGGGCTAGCCGATGCGCGAGCCGACGCCTACGACGACATCTTCGATTTCAATCAGCCGCCGACGCCATTCCAGCCGATTCCGACCGCACTCGACGCGCACTATTTTTTGACGCACGCGTCGAGCGGGCCGGGCGATACGGAGTAGCGCCGGTTAACGCACCGCTACTGGAAGTGTAGCGGAATCTGCAGGCTGGGCTTGCTCTTACCGCAGGTAACGCGCCCGGTCAACGTTGCGCCGCCGTGATATGACGGACGACTCCGGTCGAGCCCGTAGAGAGCGTAGCCCGCGCCGGTAACGTTGAAGCTGGCGGAAAAACTGTCGATCTTCTTGGCTCCGCTGGTGATCGCCCACGCAACCGTGCATTTGCCTTTATAGAAAACGTCGGTGAAGGAGATCGAGTATTGCCAGGTCGCGCCGTTGGGGATGTAACTCGTCGGTCCGGTCAGCCCGACGTCATCACCGCTGGACACGCCGCTCACGCACGAGATGCAGGGAACGTTGGCTTGCGCAACTCCGTCCGACACGAAGTTGATGATGATCGGCGGCGCGCCCGCATCCGGACGGATGGCAAGGCGTTTGAAAGCAAGCCGTCCACCGCCGGCTTCGGGCGCGGTATCGAGCGCTGCTCCGACGGAATCGGTGGATTGCAGTTGCTGGCCGGCTGCCGCGGGCGTAGCGCTACCGCCCATCGATCCCGAACAGGCAACCAATGCGGCGAACAACGCGAGCGATAAAACCCGGCGTAAGGAAACGGGCATACGTATCTCCTTCTGTATCAGAAGCAGCGTAGTGGATGCGGCTTACTGTTCGTTCGCGAGCGAGAGTACCTGCACGATCGAGAGGCGACGCGGTAAAGCAAGTAAGCCGATGTCGAAAACGCGTCCGCTCGTCCGACGTTAAGGAAGTAAGGCCGATCTCGGCCGATCGCTTGCAACGGGAGGTCACGTCAATGCAAGTCGCCGCAACCATCGCACGCATCATTCTGGGTCTGGTGTTCACCGCTATCGGCATCGCCACGTTTTTCATCAAATCGCCTCAGCCGCTGCCCGGACTGGCCGGCGAGTTCAACGAGGCGTTCTTCCGATCGCACTGGCTGCTGTTCGTGAGCGCCGCCCAGGCGCTGCTCGGTATTGCGCTGCTAACGAACCGTTACGTGCCGCTCGCCCTGATCGTCCTGGCGGCGTTCACCTACAACAGTTTTGCGTTTCACATCACGATGCTTCCGAGCGCGTTGTTCGCTCCGATCATCGTGACGGTCTTGTGGTTTCTCGTCGCGTGGACGTATCGTGAAACCTTCGCGCCGTTGCTGGTCGCACGACCGGGTCAGCCGCCCGGATTACACAGCACGATTATCAAGCACTGAGTCAACGCGATCGGCTTCCGGCAGAAGCGCGTTGACGGCCTGAAGCGGATCGTAAGCGGATACCGGCGTGAGCGGTTCGTCGGAAACGTCGCGACGCGCGGCGCGCAGTGCATCGATTGCATCGGGCAACGCAAACTGTTCGCCGACGACCGTGGCGATGAATCGGCCGCCGCGAATCTCACCACGCGCTTCCATCCGCCGCAACGCGAGCAACAGATCGCGCCAACGCGGTGCCAGCGTCTCGCGCGCAACGACGTCGCGGAAGACGACACCCCAGCGCGTGAGTAGCCGTCGCGCGAAGAGATCGGGATCGATGCGTTGTGCGGCGGCAGTGAGGCGCGTCCAACGTCCGCTTGAGGAGCGCGGCCGCGCGCGCAAACCTTTTTCGCCGAGACGCCGTTTGGCGTCGATCAGCGATCGCAGCGCGTCGAAACCGTCGGCCGTTACCAAACCGGCGGCGACGAGTTGCCAGAGCGCTTCTTCGATTTCGGCCGGAATGCGTTTGGTGGCGCGCACGATGTCGGAGAAGAAGGGCGCACCGAGCCGTTCGATTGCGGCCAAGACGTCACGCGCCGTGTGCGACAAACCTTCGGGCGCGTAGGCGCGGCTGCGGGCGAGAAGCTCCTCAGCCGAATTGCGGACGAACAGCGCGACCGGAGCGAGTTTGGTGGGACGCACGCGCCTGCGGCGTTCGCCTTCGGCGGGTGCGAGGGCTGGATGTTCCGATAACCGGCCCCACATCACTTCTCCCGAATAACAGAGCCGGTCGAGAAACTCCGGTTTGTATCCTGCAATGCGACGCGGTAGAATCTGCGCTTCCCACGCCGCCGCCGGCATCTCGTAACCTTCGAGTTGGGCGACGACCTGCAGCGTGCCGTCGATTCCGTGCAGCCGCGCATTGGGAGCGACGTGTTGCCAGCGATAGAGGAAGCGCGCGTAATCTGCGCTGGTGACCGGTTCGATTTCGCGGCGAAGTCGTCCGATGGTCAGGCGATGTATCCGCGCAAGGACGCGACGGTTACACCACTCCTCATTGTCGCTTCCCGTGAAGCGGCCGCGCAGCACCTGTCCTTCGGTTTCGAGACGTAGCACCGCAGCGGCAACCGATTCGCTATCGAGCGCGAGTTGCTCGGCGAGTTGCGTCACGGTTACCGGTCCGCTGCATTCGAGCCAACCGCGTACGATTTCCAGAATCGCGCCTTGGCGATCGTCGGGAACCGGCATCCCGGCGAACGCGGGAATCTCGGGTTCGAGCCGTGTATCGGGGTACGCCAATCGCGCGAGCTCGAGCCGTTCGGCACAGACCCACAGCGCGACCTGACCGGCGTGTAGCGTCGTTGCGCGGCGCTGGCCGACGAGTTCGTTAAACCAGTCCCTCCACTCAGGATGATAGGGTAAGACGACGAGCGTGGCGAGGGCGTCGTGCAGTTCGTCGGCGTCGCGCACGGTCGGCCACGATTCTTCCGTAACTTCGGCGATTGCGCGCGGATCCAGCACGCCGGCGCCGTTAGCGTCGTCGCGCGTCGTACGGCGAAGCGCGACGGCACGGGCGCGACGTTCCTCCAACGGTGCATCGTCGAGATACGCAAACGGATTGGCGTTGAGAATTTCGTGGCTGAAGACGGACGGTTCGGCGGTATCGATGGCGACGGTTCGAATCGCACCTGATTCTATATCGCCAAGGATGCGCCGCAAACCGTCGAGATCCATCGCTTCATGCAGACAGTTGTCGATCGTTTCGCGCACGAGCACGTGGTCGGGAATGCGAATCGGGCCGGTGAGATTTTCCGGACACGCGACTTGATCGGGAAAGACCGAGGCTAAGAGGTCGTTGGCGCGCATCCGAATCAGTTGTGGCGGAATCTTGCGACCGTTGCGCGTGCGAGCGATTGCGAGCGCGCGCGTCGCGTTCCAGCGCCAGCGCGCTTCGAACATCGGTGCGGGCAGCAGCGCTTGCGTCAGCACGTTCTCTACGCTGACGGCTTTGAGGTATTCGAACACGGCGTCGAGCGGAAACGCATGTTGTTCCGCGAGCGAAATGACGATGCCGTTATCGGTGGCGGCTGCCTGCAGTTCGAAATTGAATCCGACGCAGAAACGCTTGCGCAACGCCAAACCCCACGCGCGGTTGATGCGGGCTCCGAAGGGCGCGTGTAAAACGAGTTGCATCCCGCCGGCTTCGTCGAAGAAACGTTCCGCAACGATCGTTTGGTCAGTCGGAATGACGCCGAGACCGGCCTTCGCGGTGCGAACGTAGGCCACGGCTTGTTCGGCGGCGCCGCGATCGAGCGCGCATTCTTCCATCAGCATCTGGTAGGCGCGCGCGTCGTCACGTTCGTCAATCGCCTCCCGAAGGCGGGAGACTTCGTGTGAGAGTTCGATCGTGCGGCCCAAGCCTTCGCCGTTCCAGAACGGTATCGTGGGCGGCGAACCGTGCGCGTCTTCGACGCGAACCACGCCGGTTTCGACGCGCCGGATCTTCCAGGAGTTCGTTCCGAGCAGAAAGATGTCGCCCGCCATGCTTTCGATTGCGAAATCCTCGTCGAGCGTTCCGACGAGGTGGCCGTCGGGTTCGGCAACGACCGCGTAGTTGGCCGTGTCGGGAATTGCGCCGCCGTTGGTAATCGCCGCAATCCGGGCGCCACGGCGCGCGCGCACGATGCCGTTGACGCGATCGTAGTGCAGAAACGTTCCGCTGCGTCCGCGAGCGGTCGCAACGCCGTCGGCAACCAACGAAACGACCGCGTCGAAATCGGCGCGCGATAGATTGCGGTACGAATAGGTGCTGCAAATGAGATCGTAGAGCGCTTGTACCGGCCACTCATGTGTGGCGCACGCGGCGACGATCTGCTGCGCGAGAATGTCGAGCGGCGATTCGGGGATCTCCAGCGCATCCATCGTCCCGCCGCGCAATGCGCGCACCAGCGCCGCGCATTCGAGCAACTCGTCGCGCGTCAGCGCGAAGATCGTCCCGCGCGGCAACGCGCCGACCCAGTGGCCGGAACGCCCGATGCGTTGCAGCGCCGTTGCGATCGAGCGCGGCGTCCCCAACTGAACGACGAGATCGATCGTACCGATGTCGATGCCGAGTTCTAACGAAGCGGTTGCGACGACCGCCCGCAGTTGCCCGTTTTTGAGGAGATTTTCGGCGTCGAAACGCTTTTCGCGGGCTAAACTACCGTGATGCGGCATAACGACGCCTTCGCCGAGGCGTTGCTCGAGCGCGTACGCGACGCGTTCGCTCATGCGGCGTGTCGGAACGAAAACTAACGTCGTCCGATGTGCGAGGATCATTTCGGCGACGCGGTCGTAAATTTCGGCCCACATCTCACCGCTGGCGACCGCTCCGAGTTCTTCGCTGGGGATTGCGACCGACAACGCCATGGCACGCCGGCTGCCGACGTCGACAACGCTCACGCCGGGCCCGAGGAACTCGGCAATCCGTTCGATCGGCCGAACGGTTGCCGAAAGTCCGATCCGTTGCGGTTTGCGCTTGCCGGTTGCTGTGACGAGCGCATCGAGACGCGCGAGCGTCAGCATGAGATGCGAGCCGCGCTTACTGCCGGCAACGGCGTGAATCTCGTCGACGATGACCGTCGCGACGTTTGCAAACAGCGCCCGCGAGCGTTCGGCCGTGAGAAGAATGAACAGCGATTCGGGCGTGGTCACCAAAACGTGCGGTGGTTTGCGCAGCATGCGCGCGCGCTCGGCAACGGTCGTGTCGCCGGTCCGGACCGCGGTGCGAATCGTCGCCAGCGGGATACCTTCGCCCGCCGCTTGCGTGACGATCTCGCCCAACGGTATTTGGAGGTTTTTTTGGACGTCGTTGGTCAGCGCCTTTAGGGGCGATACGTATACGACGAGCGTCTCGTCGGGAAGTTCGTCGCGCTCGGCACGGCGCACGAGATCGTCGAGGCACATCAGAAATGCGGCAAGCGTCTTGCCCGAACCGGTGGGGGCGCAGATCAGCGTGTCGCTGCCGCCGCGTATGAGCGGCCAACCTTGAATTTGCGGTTCGGTCGGCTCGCCGAAGCGCTGAGAAAACCACTGCTCGACAAGCGGATTAAATGTCTTAAGCACCGTGTGCCACATCCAACCCATTTGCGGATAGCGCCGTTTCACTCGGCCAAGGATTTGCTCGCAGCGTTTGGAAAGGAAACGGCCATGGCACGGCGATGGAAGCGCGCCGTATTGGCGCTCGTTTTCGCTGTAGCGGGGTGTGGGGGACATCAGGGACAGACGCTCTCCTCGTTACCCGCAGACAGCGCTCAGGTCAACGGATATAATGCCCGCTCGGAGGCGGGTTCCTCTCAAATTCGGCATATCATCATTATCGTTCAAGAAAATCGTACTCCCGACAATCTGTTCCAAGGTTTGCCGGGCGCCGATATTGCAAGCAGCGGCAAAAACAAACAAGGGCAGATCGTACCACTGCATGCAGTGCCGCTCGAGGCACCGTACGACATCGGCCACTCCCACGTTTCCTTTTTGAAGGAATGGGACGGCGGCAAGATGGACGGCTTCAATCTCGATTTCGGCTCGCGCGGCTGTCCGGATCGTAATACGTGCGCGTACGGCTACGTACCGCAGTCTGAGACGCAGCCGTATCTCGACATGGCCGAGCAGTACGCGTTCGCCGATCGGATGTTCCAATCTAACGAAGGCCCGAGTTTTCCGGCGCATCAATATTTGATTTCGGGAACCTCGACCATCGATAAAGACAGCAACTTCCGGGCGGCCGATAATCCTTACAGTTCGCAGGGACGCAACGGCGGCGGCTGCGACACGCAGAAAGACGCGCGCGTCGACACGATCGACCTCAAGGGTAGGGTCGGGCATCCCGTCTACCCGTGTTTCGAGCGTCCCACGCTCGGCGATTTACTCGATAAGAAACGCGCGTCGTGGCGCTACTACGAGCAAGAACTCGGTCCAGGCCTTTGGCATCCATACGATGCCATCAAGCACATTCGCTACGGTCCGGACGATAAGAATATCGTCACGCCGCCCAATGCGTTGTTGTCCGACATTCGAGGTGGAACGCTGGCGAACGTCTCCTGGGTATCACCCGACGGCATCAACAGCGATCACGCCAACAGCCGAGGCCACGGCGGGCCTGGCTGGGTGTCGGCGATCGTCAACGCGATGGGCAAGAGCCGGTACTGGAACGATTGCGCGATCTTCGTTACCTGGGACGATTGGGGTGGCTGGTACGATCATGTCGCGCCGCCGATCATGAACAGTTACGAACTCAGTTTCCGCGTCCCGCTGGTCGTGATTTCACCCTATGCTAAGCCCGGTTACGTCTCGCACACGCAATACGAGTTCGGCAGCATCCTGAAGTTCGTCGAGCAAACCTTTGCGACGGGATCGCTCGGCACGACCGACATGCGCGCGAATTCGGTCAGCGACATGTTCAACTTCTCGCAACGGAAGCGAGCGTTCGTGCAAATCAAAGCGCCGCCGTATTCGAACGACACGAGCGCGCCGGATTCCGACTGACGCGTCAGTCGTCGTCGGGGTCGAGCGACGAAACCGGTTCGTGAAGAAAGTACGCCGGATCGACCGGCGCGGCGATCTTCACGAACCGCCGCGGCGCTTGCTTGAAGTTGAAACTGTCGGAGAGATTATCGGCGCGATCGTCGGTCGTGTGAAGCCGCTGTAAGCCGAAGTTTTCTTCGACGAACTTCAACAGACTGCCGAATTCGTGCTCCTGGTGAGACACGTAACCTCGCGGCGTGTACGGCGAGATGATAACCAGCGGAACGCGAAACCCCAACTCGTAACTATTGTAGATTTTCGGCGCGACGTGGTCGTACCAGCCGCCCCAATCGTCCCAGGTGACGATGATCGCGGTATCGTTCCAATACGAACTGGTTCCAACCGCATTGACGACACTGGCAACCCACGACGGACCGGTCGTGCTCGTGATGCCGGCGTGATCGGAGTTTTGGGCCGTCGGTGTGACGACCGAAACGTCGGCCAGATTGCGCTTGGCGACGTCCTTCAAAAAGGTTGACGGCGGATAGGAGACGTTGGTCTTGTAGTGCGGTCCGCTACGGATTTCGCGGATGGCGTCGACGGCGTTCCACAGTCCCGAGCCTTTGTGGGCTTGATAGTAGTGCCACGTTAATCCCTTATCCTCGAGGGCACCGAAGATCGTGCGTTCCGTAACGCACGGAAACGTGTAGTTGTTTTCGTTTCCGGTTTCGTCGATTAGCGCGACGAGCGTACCTTTCGGCGAGTCACAGCCTGCGGTCGATTTGCCCCGGTCGGTTTTGGGATTCTCGGCAACTTTTAGGACCGCGAAGGGATCCGGCTTCGCGGCGCCGCCGACGATGTACAGATGAGCGGGGAAACTCGGACCCTGATTGCTTTGGAACATGCGGTCGGCGAACGCATACTGTTCGGCCATATCGAAATACGGGCGTACCTGATCGCGTTCGACGTAACCGTAGGCGCGGAGGTTTGGCGGCGGACAGTTGCCCTTGCATCCCGAGCCTACGAGATCGAAGCCGTCCAGCTTACCACCATCGTATTCTTTAGTGAAAGCGCGGTGCGTGTGCTCGAGGTCGTAGTGCGCAGCGATGCTCACCGCGCTTAGCGGCACGACCTGGCCGAGGTGATTGAGACCGCTCGTCACGGTATCGGCCCCGGGCAAACCGTTGAATAGACCGTCCGGCGTGCGGTTTTCCTGGACGACGATCACGACGTGCTTGAACTTCCCGAACAAACCGTTGTTTGGCATCAGCGTGCGATCCATCGCAAAAGGCGACGTAGCTCCGGCCTGGCCCGACCCGACCGGCACCGCCGGCGATCCACCGCCGCACGCGCCCAACGCAAGCAGCAGCAGCGACGCCGCCGTTTGGCGTGCCGAACTGAGAACGCAAGCAAAGCGAATCAAAATCAACAATTTCCTTTGGGAGAGCGAGCAGGCGACCGTGTTCCGTAGGGCTCGCGTTGCGTTCTTCGCCCTGCGGAACCACCAGCCTCCGCTTGCCGAGCCGACCGGGAGTACACCGTGCGCGTGCTCGAATAGACGCGCCATGGCAATGCAATGGAAATGCGCCTCGCTGGCGTTCATTCTTGCCGCCGTAGGGTGTGGCGGTCATCAAATGCAGCCGGCAACGACGGCGGCCGACGAATCTCAATCGTTCCATTTCGACGCTATGCAGCGTCCGGCGAAGAGCTCGCCGATCGGACACATTATTATCATCATTCAAGAAAATCGAACTCCGGACAATCTCTTTCAAGGTCTCAAAGGAGCCGACATTGCTAACAGCGGCAAGAATTCGCTGGGGCAAACGGTGTACTTGCATTCGGTTCCGCTGGAAGCGCCGTATGATATCAGTCACGCGCACGAGTCGTTCTTAACCGAGTGGAACAACGGGCAGATGAATGGCTTCAATCTCGATACCCACTCGGGCCACTGCAATAATTCCGGGACGTGCACGTACGGTTACGTCCCGCAATCCGAGACGCAACCGTATCTCGACATGGCATCGCAGTACGGTTTTGCCGATCGCATGTTCGAGAGCAATCAGGGCCCGAGTTTTCCGGCGCATCAGTACTTGATTTCAGGGACGTCGACGATCCAGCAGAATAGCACGTGGAAGGCCGCCGACAATCCGTACGCCCGTAATGGCCCCAACGGCGGCGGCTGCGACGCTCCGCAACACGTGCTGGTGGATTCGATCAATCCGCAAGGGCAGCTCGGCAATCCCGTTTATCCGTGTTTCGAACGCCCGACGCTCGGCGATCTCCTCGACGCCCAAGTGGTGTCGTGGCGCTACTACCAGGAAGAGCTCGGGACGGGTCTCTGGCATCCGTACGACGCCATTCACCATATTCGCTTCGGCCCGGACTATAAAAACGTCGTTGCGCCCTCGAGCGCAATTCTCAACGATATCGCTTCGGGTAAACTCGCGCAGGTTTCGTGGGTTTCGCCGCAAGGAAGCGATAGCGATCACTCGGGTAATCACGGGAAGGGCGGCCCGGCATGGGTCGCGTCGGTGGTCAACGCCGTCGGTAGCAGCAAATACTGGAGTGACTGCGCGATCTTCGTAACGTGGGATGACTGGGGCGGGTGGTTCGACCACGTTACGCCTCCGATCGTGAACAGCTACGAACTTGGCATGCGCGTTCCGTTGATCGCGATCTCACCCTACGCCAAACAAGGCTACGTATCGCACACGCAATACGAGTTCGGCAGTCTGCTGAAGTTCGTCGAGGAAACGTTCAATACCGGTTCCCTCAACACGACCGACGCTCGCGCAAACTCGGTAAGCGATATGTTCACGTTCAAACTGCGACCGCGGCACTTCGTTCGAATCAAGGCGCCGCGATTCACCGTCGATCCAAGCGTTCCCGATTCAGATTAGAAACGAAAGCCCACAATGCAGAGAAACCTCGCGACGTGCGAGGTTTCTTTCGTATGGTGGGCGGTACTGGGATTGAACCAGTGACCCCTTCCGTGTCAAGGAAGTGCTCTCCCACTGAGCTAACCGCCCGCGTTTTCGGAAGCGCCGCCTTTCGTGAAGTGCGCCTGGCAGCCCTTGCGATATGCGGGTCACAGCGTTTGACGACCGCGTAAATGCGTGATAGAGTAGCGTGCACGGTAGCGAATCACCGCTCGCCATTGAAAGGAGGCACGATGTTCCGCAATCCCTCGAAAAATATCCAGATCGCGCCGCCGATTGGCGGGTCGCTGCGCTGTAGACCTTCGGACTTCGAGCCGGCATAGCACTCCGGTTTCGTAAGCGTTCCGAAGGCCTCCGCGATCAACCGGGGGCCTTTTCAATTCACTTTTTCGTTCGTCATACGAGGCATGTCATGGACTATTGGTTTGAAACCGAAAGCCGGATGCGCCGTGACGACGCCGTTGAGACCGCCAACCGCAGTCGCCTGGTTCGCCTTGCGGAAAGCGGTCGAAGTACGAGCGTGCGTACGCGCGTCGCGGATGGGACACAAGCAATGAGCGACGCATTGGCTGCGTTGGCGCGTAAGTTGCGCGCCGAAGACGCGGTGTGATGCGCTACGGACTGGCGGCGCGCGCGCGTTGCGCCGTCGCCAGCCCGTCCAGAGCCCGCGGATCGTTCGGATACGCAGCCAGCGCGGCGCGGTAAGCGGCCGCGGCTTCGGCGTACGCAGCGCGTTGCATCGCCAATGCTCCGCGTACTTCGAGCGCGGGGAGAAGTGGAATCAGTTCTGCCGCAAAGGAGTCGCGCTGCGTTTCGACGGCGCGATCCATCCACCGCGCCGATTCGTCGTTGTGGCCCTGGCGCGCCGCGAGGCTCGCGAAAAAGATCTGCACGAGATCGCCGTAGGTTGTGAGTGCGCGGAGACGGACGGCAGTCGATTCGGCGTCGGCGAGGTTACCCAAGCCGAGTGCCGCCAATCCGCGTACGGCGAGGTCATTCGGCGTCGTTGCCTGCGCCAGTGCGTACGCGTCGGCAAAGCGCCCGAAGCGCAGTGCGGTTATCGCATCGTACGACGTGCCGTAAGCGCGATTCATGCGCGCGCACCAGATGCGCGCAGTGCCGAAGTCGCCGAGCATCATCGCGGCCGAGTAGCCCACGTAAACATCGTGGTTGAAATAGCGGTCGTGCTCGGGATTGCGCCCTGGCAACGCCTGCAGTCGCGTCAGGAGTGAAAATGCTCGCTCGCTCGAAGCGACGGCCGAGGCATATTCACCGGTCTCGATCCAAAAATGTGCCGGCATGTGGGCGAGATGTTCGGCCTGCGGCGGCAAGTTCGCGGCGTCCAGTTGCTGCGCGCAGCGGCGTGCCGGCGTACGGTCGGGTGCGAGATCGTAGATGTGCAGGCACAGGTGATTGGCCATCACGTTCTCGGGGTCACGTGCGATCACGCGTTGCACGTACTGAAGTGAAAGGCGCGCCTCAGCAGTGGCAGGCGAGGATCCCGTCCACGTAAGGCCGCCGTGCTCGAGCAGAGCTTCGGCGGCCAGGAGCGTCGCCGCATTGCCGTCGGCGAGCTCGGAATCACCTCCGGCTAGAGCGTTCATAGCGCCACGATATGCAGCATCGTCGTCGCTCCAGTCGGCCCACGTACCGTTGTATCGCAGGGCCATCGCATCGATGAAACGCCTCTCGCGCGGCGATGCGAAGCGTTCGAGCGCAATCGCCTTTTGGATCGCGGCTTGCCCGCGGTCGAAGCGTTCCGGCGTCATAGCCGTATTGAGATCGGGACCGTTAGCGAGGGCTTCGCCCCAGTACGCCATCGCGAGGTTGGAATCGCGCGCTGCGGCACCCGCGAACGCGTTGCCGGCATCGCCATCGTTGTAGGCGTAGTAGAATAGCATACCGCGGTTGACGAGCGCCCGCGCGGTCGCATCCGCAGTGGTAACGGGGAAGGTTGTCGCCGTGACTGCGGCGAGCACCAGCGCGGGCGCGATCACACGAAAAAGCGCTGCGGCCCTTTTTCGTACTCCGCGATCGCGTCGCGCCACTCTTGCGGAATAGCAATGCTCGCTTGTGCGACGAAATCGAATGCGACGACCGTCGTGATCCCGCGGGCTGCGCGATGCGCGTGCGTCTCGCTCCAAATTTCGTACTCGAAATCCCACGATTTCGTTCCGATCCGTGAGATGCGGCAGCCGATCGCGATATTTTCGCGGTAGTGCAGCTGGCGTTCGTAACTGAAATTGATGGTTGCTTGAATGATCCCGCGCTTGCCGTTGATCGGCTCTTGCATCACCTGAGCGAAATACTCTGCGCGCATCATCTCGGCCCAACGTATGTAGGCGACGTTGTTCACGTGCTGCATCATGTCGATGTCGGCGAACGGAACGGTGAAGCGCGAGACGAGCGGAAATCCATCGAGCATCGTAGCCTCTTTCAATAGACATTCGGGCGCCGGTAGGGTAAGATACCTGCCTGTCCAAGGAGCCGCACACGGGCGCGTAGCTCAGAGGGAGAGCATCCGCTTCACACGCGGGGGGTCGTTGGTTCAATCCCAACCGTGCCCACCATGCCGCAGGTGCAACCGCCGGCGGCACTAAATAGCGGTTCGGTCCTTGGCGCTGTAGCTCAGTTGGTTAGTGCGTCGCCCTGTCACGGCGAAGGTCGTGGGTTCGAGTCCCATCAGCGTCGCCACTCTCCTTGCGCCACGTCGCGAGAGCGGTTCTGCTGCCAAGGTAGCTCAGTCGGTAGAGCACGCGCCTGAAAAGCGCGGTGTCGCCGGTTCGATTCCGGCCCTTGGCACCACGCTCTCTTCAGCAATCGTTACGTCAGGGTCCGTTTAAGGAAATCGATGCTGCGTTTCCACGCCGTCGCGGCATGCTCGGGGTGGAAATTCCCGAGGCCGCCTGGATTCAGAAACGCGTGTTTGGCGTCGTAACGATGAAACTCGTGCGGCGTTCCGCGCGTCGCCAGTGCGGTTTCCAGCCGATCGACGCCGGCAATGTCGAAGAACTCGTCCGCGCAAGCCCAGTGTCCCATGATCGGAATGCGAATCGTCGCGGGGTCGCCCGCTTCGGGCGGCGGGTATCCGTAGAACACGACTACCGAATCGAAGTCGTCGGGATCGCGCATCGCCGCAAGCATCGCGAGTGCGCCGCCCATGCAAAATCCCATAACGCCGACTCGCTCGGCACCATGTTCGCGAAGATACGCAGCGGCGCCGCGCGCGACTTGTGTAGCCGCGTCGTCGAAATCGAGGCCTTCCATCATATGCCCGGCTTCCTCGCGCGAATGCGCGACTTGCCCGGCAAACAAATCGGGAACCAATACGGCGAAGCCTTCCGCGGCGAGCCGATCGGCCATCTCCTTGATATGGTCGGTTACTCCCCACCACTCTTCGAACAGTACGAGGCCAGGCGAATGTGGCGTCGTTGCTTCGCTGAGGTAGCCGGGTCCCGTCTTTGCGTCGGGCCGGCTGAAAACGATGGAGTTTCCCACTATCGCTCCTTCGCGGCGACGGCTTCCTCGGCGTCTTGGCGCTCGAGATTTTCGATCTTGTCGTCGAGCAACCAACGGTTGGCGCGTTCGACGTTCTCGGCCGGCACGTTGGCAACCAACCACCGACGCAGCCCTTCGTCGTCGGCGTTGCGTCGCAGCGCGTCTTCGAAGACTTCGACCGTGATACCCCAACGTTCCAGCACGCCGCGATCCATCGGACACGGATAGATGTAGTCGTGAATCGTCCCGGCGGCGGCAGCCCGAGCCTTGTCGGACATGCGTGCGAGCCAAAAGGCTTCACCGATCGCCCGGCGGCCGCTGCGCGGAAACGTCCTTCCATCGCGAAAATCTGTCGGCATACGTCCTCCAAACGCGGCAACCGCGGGCGGGTTGCGCGGATAGCCGCGCGAACGCCAAGCCGATGGATCCTTCCACGACCGCCACACCGCCGGTGCGCGAAGAATCGCGGTGGCACGCTACGTTTGCGGTCCTCGCGGCGCTCGTGCTGTACATCACGCTGCCGCCGCGCTTGACGCTCGGACCGACATGGCTCTTTCCGCTGCTCGTGCTGGCGCTGCTGATTCCGCTCTCAATCTTCGGTCCGCGGCGGCATGCCGAAACGCGACGTTTGCGATTCTGGGGGATCCTGTTGATCGCGATCGTCAACCTGTTCAACATCGTATCGGTTGGACTCTTGATCAACGGGTTTTTCCATCCCGCGAGAATCACCGAATTGAACTCGGCCGCAATGTTGCTGCGCCACGGCACGCAAATTTGGCTGACGAACATCATCGTCTTCGGACTCTGGTTCTGGGAACTCGACGGCGACGGCCCCGAAGCGCGCGCGCATGCGTCGACCGCAATCGAGTTTCGCAATGCGGATTTCCTCTTTCCGCAGATGCAGATGTTTTTCATGAGCGGAAAGTCGTTGCCGTGCATCGAGCCGAATTGGAAACCGCAGTTTTTCGACTATCTCTATCTCGCATTCACGAACTCGACGGCGTTTAGCCCTGCCGACGTCATGCCGCTCAGCCGCTGGGCCAAGGCGCTAATGACGCTCGAGGCGCTGATATCACTGATGACGATCGCGATCGTCCTCGCACGCTCGGTAAGTCTGATTCAGTAGGCGTCCGCGGGGAGCGATTGTTGCAGGTGGACGAAGATCGTCGGCGGGAGCTGCGTATCACCACGGAACGGATAATCGAAGAGCGCAATTAAGACGAAAATCGTCGTCACGACCGTCGTGAGCGCGAGCGTCATAACGAGGTGTACGCTTTGCCGCCGGACGCGGAAGATGAAGCAGAAGCCGATCGTAATCGCTGCCAAAATGATGTTACCGACCCAGAAGAAGATCGGGATGCCTTGCTGGTTGTCGAAGAGCCGGTCGCGGCGTGCGTCGATGAAGGTGGTTGCGGCGCCTAGCGCGCTCTGTTGGAGCGCCTGCTGTTGCGCGGTCTGGGGCTCATAACGTGCGACGATTGAGAGAGCGTACAGGGATGTTTTCCTCGCTACGGTGCTCGTACGTCCGTCGCGCATCGCCGGCCACTCGTCGGTGACGACCGCGTTGACGTACGCGATTAACGTCGAATGGAGCCGCTGAGCAACCGGTTTTGGGAAGTAGCCGCCGATGTGGTAAAGGTCGGCAATCCCGCTGGCTTCTTGCGCGACCGTCGCGGCGGCGCCGTCGTACTCTTGCCAGACCGTTACTAAGAGGAAGGAGAGGATCACCGCCAGGATCGTTCCGATGGTTCCGATGATCGGCCCGGCGACGTCGTTGTGGGTGACTTCGTCGCTCTGCGGAACGATCCGCCGGAACCACAGCAGGGCGCCGCCCGAAACCGTGGCGGCCGCCACGATGATTGAAACGAACAGCAACCATGGAGGTAACGCGTAAATCCAGGTCACGCGCGAAGGTTCGAGTGCCGTCCTTCGCCTCCCCGTGCAACGCTCGCGTGCTCGGCGGTTTTGTAGGACGAGTCTCGGCGCGGCGCGAACGCAGGCTCGCCGTGACTCGCGGGTATGATGTAATGGCAGCCTGCGACCTTCCCAAGGTTGATGCGTGGGTTCGATTCCCACTACCCGCTCGCGATTCTGGCGACGTAGCCAAGTGGTAAGGCAGGGCTCTGCAAAAGCCCCATTCGGCAGTTCAAATCTGCCCGTCGCCTCCAAATCGCTCTCCCAGCGATGAGGATCGCCGTTGTCGGAGCGGGCGCGATCGGCGGGTTTCTCGCCGCTGCGCTCGCGCGTGCCGGCGTGCCGGTCGCGGTCGTTGCGCGCGGGGAACATTTACGCGCCATTCGCGAGCGCGGGTTGCACGTGGAGAGCGATCTCGGCCGGTTCGACGTTCGGCTGGAAGCTGCCGACGATCTGCGCGCGTTAGGTCGCTTCGATATCGTCATCTGCACGTTTAAGGCGCATCAGTGGCCGGTGCTGCTACCGCAGTTTACGCCGGTTGCGCAGAGCGGCGCCGCCATCGTTACGTTGCAAAACGGCGTTCCGTTTTGGTACGTTCGAACGGCGCCGCTGCGCAGCGTCGATCCCGGCGGTGAAATCGGGCGGCTCTTTCCCGACGAACGCGTGCTCGGCGGCGTCGTGCACGTTTCGGGAACGCTCACCGCGCCGGGTCGCGTCGTACAGAGCGGCGGACTGCGTTACGTTATCGGGCATCCAAGCGGCCGTGCGGATCGGCGGGTCGACGAACTGGTCGCAACCATGCGCGACGCGGGATTGGCAGCCGAACCCGACGCCTCCATTCGCGCAACGCTGTGGCTTAAGGTCGTCAATAACGTCGGCCTCAACGCCGTCAGTGCCCGCCGCCGCATGCGCATCCGGCCGTTGCTGAGCGATCCGCACGCGCGCGCGGAAGTGCGAGCGTTGATGAGCGAAGCGCTGACGGTGGGACAAGCGCTGGGCGCCGTGACCTCCGCGGATGTCGATGCGCGAATCGAATATGCGGCACGTCTGGCCGACGTGAAGACGTCGATGCTTCAGGATCTCGAGCGCGGACGGGAATTGGAACTCGAACCGATCCTCGGTGCGGTCGTCGAGCTAGCGGATAGGCACGGCGTCGGCGTGCCGCACATCCGAGAGAACTACGCGGCGTTGCAGTCGTTCAGCGCGAAAAGCAGCACCGTGTGACGCCAATCTCGGAGCTCGCCGGCGTCGGCGCAAAAACCGCGCCGCTGTTTGCGGAATTGGGCGTGGACACGACCGAGGCTCTGCTCGATTATCTCCCGTTTCGATACGAGGATCTGCGCTTTCCGACGCCCGCGCGCGAACTCGGGCAGAGCGGCGGTGAGGAGAACGCCGTCGGAACCGTCGTCGCGGTCAAAGAACGGCGCGTGCGCGGGCTCGAGATCGTCGAAGTCACCCTGCGCGACGACGACGGCAATCAGTTTGTCGCCAAATGGATTGGCCGGCGCCGTTTCGTCTACGGACGTTTTCATGACGGCATGCGGATGTTCGTGCGCGGCCGTGCCGAGCGATCGCTGGCGGGCGCGGTGCTCAACGTAACGCAGCATGCGCAACTCGCGCCGGGCGAAAGGTATCGCGGCTCGCTCGTTCCCGTCTACCGGGCGAGTAAGGATCTCGCCTCGCGTAAGATCGCCGCCGTCGTCAAAAAGAATCTTTCGCAGCTGCTCGAGTCCGTGCCCGAGGATCCCCTTCCGGAGAACGTCGCGCGCGATCGCGGCTACGCACCCTTGCGGGAAGCGTACCGCGCGGCACATGCGCCCCGCGATCCTGAGGACGCGCGGCGGGCGCGCGAGCGGTTTATCTTCGGCGAATTTCTCGCGCTGGCGACCGGAGCGCAACTGCGTCGTATCCGGCGGGAGCGCGAGCGAGACGCGCGGGCGTTGCGCGTACCTCCTGGATTGCTCGAAGAGTTCGCCGCGGCGTTGCCGTTTGCGATGACCGGTGCTCAGCGACGAGCGATTACCGAAATTTGGGACGACATGTCGCGCGACGTGCCGATGAATCGCCTTCTTCAGGGTGACGTCGGCAGCGGGAAGACGTTAGTGGCGGCAGCCGCCGTACTGCTGGCCTGGCGCAACGGCGTGCAATCCGCACTGATGGCGCCGACCGAGATACTCGCTTCGCAGCATGCCGCAAGGCTCGCACCGCTGTTGTTGCCGTTACATATCGGCGTCGAGGCCGTATTCGGCAGTCAAGGGCAGCGCGCACGCAACGGTGCCGTGCGCCGACTGGCCAGTGGCGAAGCGGGCTTGGCCGTCGGCACGCACGCACTGCTCACTGAAGGGGTGGATTTCGACCGGCTCGGCTTGACGATTATTGACGAGCAGCACCGGTTCGGCGTCGAGCAGCGCGCGCGACTGCGCGCGAAAGGTACCGCACCGCACACGCTGCACATGACGGCCACGCCGATTCCCCGAACGCTCGCGCAGTCGGTGTACGCGGACCTCGACGTGTCGATTATCGACGAACTGCCACCCGGGCGCACGCGGATCGAGACCTTCGCGGTGCGCACCACGCGTCTCGCGCGAGTATACGACTTCGTGCGTGCTAACGTTGCCGCCGGACGCCAAGCCTACGTCGTCGCACCCGCAATCGAAGAGGGAGAACTCGACCTCACCGCTGCCGTCGCGGAGGCGCAACGGTTGCGAAGCGAGGTGTTCGCCGATCTGCGCGTCGGACTGCTTCACGGCCGTCTGGCCGCAAGCGAAAAGGACGAAACGATGCGGCGTTTCGTAACGGGCGAAATCGACGTGCTGGTTGCTACGACGGTCGTGGAGGTCGGCGTAGACGTTGCCAACGCCAGCGTGATGGTGGTGCTCGATGCGCAGCGCTACGGTTTGGCGCAACTCCATCAACTGCGTGGACGGGTCGGCCGGGGGGCGGCGAAATCGTACTGCATTCTCGTTTATCCCGACGATGCGGCTGAGTCGCGGCGGTTGGAAATACTGACGCGCTCGGCCGACGGGTTCGAAATCGCCGAGGAAGATCTGCGCATACGCGGACCGGGCGAGTTCGCCGGAACCGCGCAGTCGGGAGCGGCCGACCTGAACGTGGCCGACCTCGTCCGCGACTTCGACGTATATCGTGCGGCGCGGCGCGTCGCCGAGCAGATCGTTTCGCGCGACCCGCTCCTATCGCAGCCCGAACATGCGGGATTGCGTGCATTGCTGGAACGCCAACACTCCTCGCGCGCGTTGCTGCTCAGTTCGTAGATCCGCGCACGGCAGCCGCAGAAAAGGCGGCCGAATCGGCTGCGAGAATAGCGGCGTCATGCGTCGCCTTGCAACCGTGGCCGCTGCGCTCGCGGCGATCGTTACGTGCTGTTGGCTCCCGATGCGCGCCGCCGCGGCCGACGTCACGCGGGCGACGCTCGCCAACGGGCTCCGCGTGATCGTCGTTCACAATCCGTTGGCTCCGGTGGCGACCGCCATGATGAACTATCTCGTCGGTTCGGACGAGCAGTGGATCGACGGGCTCGCACACGCAACCGAACACATGATGTTCCGCGGCAGCGCGACCCTGTCGTCGTCGCAGCTGATGGAGTCGCTGGAGATTACCGGCGGTAGTTTCGATGCCGACACCGAGCCGACAATTACCCAGTATTTCTTCACGGTTCCGTCGCAATATCTCGACATCGCGCTGCACGCCGAACGCTCGCGAGCGACCGGCTTGCTGATGGCGCCGGATCAATGGAATCAGGAACGCGGACCGATCACGCAAGAGATCACGCAAGACAACAGCAACGCCCTGTACCGTCTGTTTGTGAAGATGCAATCGCGTCTGATCGGAGGAACGCCGTACGACAAGAACGGCTTGGGTACGGTTGCGGGATTCGCGCACGACGTCAATAGTACGCAACTCTTGAAATTCTACCATCGGTGGTATCACCCAAACGACGCCGTCTATATCATCGTCGGCGACGTGGACGGCCCGGCAACGGTTGCGAAGGTGCGCGAGTTGTTCGGCAACCTTCCGGCGGCGCCGTTGCCGCCCCGGGCAGCCGTACAGTTGCGGCCGCTGCGGGCTGCGACCTATCATGACACCTCGGATCAAGCCTACACGGCGGTTATGCTCGGCTATCGGCTTCCCGGATACGATAGCCGCGACTATGCCGCCGCACAAATCCTGGGCGACGTACTTAACAGTTCGCGCAGCGATTTTGGCGCGATGCCCTATACGGGCAAAGCGCTCAACGCGGAATTCTTCGTGCAGAGTTATCCGAAGACGGCAATCGGCGTTGCCTTCGTCGCCGTGCCGGTTGGAACGAAACCAGAGAGCGCCGATCGAAGCGTCCGGGCGATTCTCGAACAATACCGGCGTAACGGCGTTCCGCCGGAATTGGTCGATGCCGCCAAGTTACGTGAAATTGCCCAGCTGGAGTTTACGGGCAACTCGATCGAAGGGATGGCCGATGAATGGAGCCAGGCCGTAGCGGTGCAGGGTTTGCAATCACCCGACGACATGATTGCTGCGTTCAATGCGGTGACACCGCGTGACGTCGATCGCATGGTGCGCGAATACCTGGTCGATTCCACGGCAGTGGCCGCCTACGCGGTACCGAAAAATGCCGGATCGGCCAGTTCGGGCAGCGAGCTCGCAAAAGAAAACAACACGATCGTTCCGAGTAAGCGAGAGCCGCTACCGCCATGGGCGCAACACGCGCTCGACGACGTCCACGTGCCCGCGCAACGGCTGGCACCGTCGGATACGACGTTACCGAATGGCATTCGCCTGATCGTTCAGCCCGAATCGGTCACACGAACCGTCGTGGTGCGGGGATTGATTCGCAACGACCCGGGCGTTCAGGAGCTCGCCGGTCAAGAAGGCGTTGCCGGCGTTACTGAGGACCTGTTACCGTACGGAACGGCGACGTATTCGCGCGTCGCGCTGCAGCGCGAACTCGACCAGATCGCCGCGACCGTAACGGCGGGAACCGACTTCGGGCTCGACGTGCTATCGGCGAACTTCGATCGCGGCATGCAGCTGCTTGCCGACGAAGAGTTGCATCCAGCGTTGGATGCCGACGCGTTCGCGATCGTCAAACGTCAGAGCGTCGGGGCGCTCACGGGCGAAGCAACGGCGCCCGACCATCTCGCCGCGGTTGCGTTAGCGTCGGCATTATATCCGCCCGGCGATCCGGAACGCCGTTTTGCGACGCCGCAGTCCGTCGGCGCTTTAACGCTTGATGCGGTTAAGCAATGGTATTCGCAAGCCTACCGCCCGGATTTGACGACGATCGTGGTGGTTGGAAATACGACCGCCGAACGCGCGCAAGCGGTCGTCGGCAAATACTTCGGAGCGTGGCAGACGCAAGGGCCGAAGCCGAACGTCGAACCGCCGCCGGTTGCGCTGAACGCCGCGGCGGCAATCACCGTACCGGCTGCCGGCCGCGTCCAGTCCAGCGTACGTTTGGTCGAAAACGTCCCGGTCGTGCGCACCGACCCGGCGTGGCCGCTGCTGCGCGTCGCGGATGCCGTTCTTACCGGCGGATTCTACTCGTCGCTGCTCTACCACGATTTGCGCGAAGTGCACGGATACGCCTACTACGTCGGCAGCAGTTTTCAGGCCGGTAAAGTGCGCGCGTCGTTCGAGATCAGCTACGGATGCGAGCCGAAAAACATTGTGCCGGCCCAAGGGCAAGTTTTCGCCGTGCTACGCGATCTGCAACAGCATCCGATCGAAGCCGATCGTCTGCAGCGCTCGAAAGCATTGCTCATGGGCGCGGTTCCGATACGCGAGGCGAGTTACGACGGTGTCGGCAATCAACTGCTCGGATACGCCGCCGACGATTTACCGCTCGACCAAAACATCATCGACGCGCGCGCCGAACTAAACGCGTCGGGCGACGACGTCCGCGCCGCCATGCAGCGCTACGTCCGCCCGAACGGCTTCGTGCGCGTCGTCGTCGGTCCGGGGCCGCAGTAGACGTGAGCAACGAGACGATCGGCGTTGGTTTCGACATCGACCATACCATTGCGATCGACAACAAACTCGAGCGCGTTGCATTTTTGCGCCTCCTCGAGCAAATCGTGGACGACGGCGGCCGCATGTTGGGGAATCTGAACGACGAAATCGCGCACGTCGACGAACTGCTGGCGGCGCAGCGCAGCGGCGTATTCACCATCGGCGAAGCGGTGAGGCGCTTCGCCGTCGACCGCGGCGTGGCGCCGAGCGACGCGTACGTCGCGCGCTTTACCGAAATGGCGCTCGACATGGTTGCGGAGTTTGTGATTCCGCTCCCCGGCGCGCGCCAAACCTTCGCCGGGCTGCGCGCTCGCGGCATTGCGATCGCCGTGCTCAGCAACGGCTGGAATCCGCTGCAAATACGTAAAGCGCGCCGCGCGGGATTCGACGGCCCGGTACTCGCCAGCGCGGACTTAGGCGTGCAAAAACCGCACTGCGGCGCGTTTGCCGCGTTGCTCGACGTCCTCGGGACGGCGCCGGGAAACACGTGGTACGTCGGGGACGATCCGCTCTGCGACATCGAAGGTGCTCGCGCGGCCGGCCTGCGTTCCGTTTGGCTCGATGCCGAAGGTCGGCAATACCCGTCCGAGATCGCTGCGCCGACG